>Ga0302186_10000133_pt1 | contig 65668 bp, 39 predicted proteins | sample II_Bog_E1_2_FD_198782 | JGI IMG/M metagenome (GOLD analysis project Ga0302186, IMG submission 198782) | Peat permafrost microbial communities from Stordalen Mire near Abisko, Sweden - II_Bog_E1_1 | ecosystem: Environmental > Terrestrial > Soil > Wetlands > Peat | place: Sweden: Abisko...
TCATCTAATACTTTAGTTATTCTAAATATGAAAAGGGATACTCCTAAAATTTTGGAGCTGTTTTATTCAATTTGTGTTAGTCAGAGTGAAGTTTGATACAAGTGGAGCATACAGGCAAAAGGCACTCATCACATTTACAGAAATTTGTGATAATCTGCAAAGGGTGATATGCGCATTTTTGTTCATAAAATTTGAGAGGTCGAGCATGGAACTCGCAGTTATCTGGAGTTTTTGGATATACTTTATGGCTGATCTGTTTTTTTTGCATTTAATTTAATTTAATGTTAATAAAATATCAATTAGAATGGTAATGAGTTTATTAAATTTATAAATATAGAACGCTATTCGGTCATCTTTACTTATCTGCCGTGATACTATTAATAAATTGAGTATATTTTATAATTATAATATTTCTGATCTCTTAAACTCAGCCAATACTATTAAATATTAATTTATATACATTTTAACACTAATATCTGTTGTTTTATTGGTTTGATTATTACCTACGATTCTTTATAAATCACCAATTAAAAATTTAAAAAAATTATCTTCCAGTCTCTCAATATCACGTAATAAACATTTATTTTGACCTTTTATCGATAAAATATGTAAAAAATTATTTATTTCTTCAATATCAGCATGATAAAAAAAAAGTATGATCAGATTTTTAAAACAATAAATGCATCAATAACTGAGACATCTACAGGTATGATCATTTTCTCTATTTTTTTGTGAGTGTGATTTGAAGACGTTAAACTTGTGAGTTGACCGTATTCATCATGAAAATATCATGGATCGGAATTTAATTTTTAATTTGATCTAATTAATAGAATTAAATCAATTTAAATTCTGACAGATATCATATAAATCTTAGATTTGTAGACAATAAATCAATCAATTAAGATGACTACAGTTGTTTTGGGTTATTGGAAAATCAGAGGACTTGCTCAGTTTATCAGACATTTGTTGGCCTATACAGGAATTGAATTTACCGAGGTCCAGTATTAAGCCCCAGAAAAGTGGTTTGGTGATGACAAAAAGAATCTAGGCTTGGAGTTTCCTAATCTACCTTACCTCATTGATGGAGACTTTAAATTAACAGAATCAGCTGCAATCGCCAAATACATCATTAACAAGTCTGGCAAAACTGAACTCTTAGGAAAGGATGTTCATGATGAGGGAAAGGTCAATAATTTGATAGGAGTTTTTACTGATGCCTTAAAAAGTATCAGAGAATTATTCGGAAATAAAGATTACGAAACTCTTAAACTTGAATCATTAGAAAAAGCTCGAACTAAATTAGATTTCCTGAAAGATTTTATTGGTGAAAAGCCTTTTGCCATTGGCTATCTAACTCTTGTTGATTTTATTTTTGCTGAGATTCTCTATTATTTCGAGAGCCTTTATCCAAATGAAAGGAAAAATTACGCTTTTTGGTGGAGAATTAGATAAAATGTAGAAAAATTACCTGGAGTTCAAGCCTATTATCAGAGACCTGATGCCATCTCCTAACCTTTCCTTCCTGCTGCTGCAGCCTTAACCGTCAAGCCAAAGAAAGTTAAATTTGGATATTGGAATATTAGAGGTATTGCTCAAACTCAGAGATTATTGTTGGCCTATTCAGGCGTTGAATTCTAAGATATCACTTATACTGACAGAGAAAAATGGTTCAATGGAGATAAGGCTAATTTGGGACTTGATTTTCCTAACGTTCCCTATCTTATTGATGGAAATTACAGCATCACCTAATCAGCAGCTATTCAAAGATATATTATCAAACGCTGGGGGAAAAACTAACTCCTAGGAAAAAATGTCCAGGACAATGCCAAAATCGAAAGTTTCCTTTCGATCTTTACAGAAATCGCAGCAGCTGCTAAGGTCCTATTCTTCAATAAAGATTATCAAACAGCCAAAGTTCCAGTTCTCGAAAAGTACACTGCTAAACTTGCTCAGTTGAATGAATTTGTCGGAGAAAAAGGGTTTGTGCTAGGCTACTTAACTTTGGCTGATTTTGTTGTTGCAGAAGAATCTCATTTCATTGAAGCCCTCTATCCTGAAGAATACAAAACTTGGCCTTTCCTCCAAAGAGTAAGATAATCCTTTGACAAGCTCCCAGAAATTATCAGCTACTACGAAAAGCCAACAGCTTTCAAGGGAAGATTTTATCCTGAAGTTGCCTTCCTGTCAGTGGAAAAATGATTAATTCGAACAATTATTTTAAATAATTTTCCAAAAGAATCATATTCATTATTTAATAACTATTAATTATTAACTAAAATATAATTCATTTTGGCAAAATATCTTTTAATTCTATTAGTTGTATCTTTGGGAGTGCTATGAACGCATTTCTTTTAGATTTATAACACTCAGTCGCAGAATATCTCTATAGTTATGTTTTTATGCGCTTAAAACGTTGTTCCCATGATTTTTCCTTTGATTTTTATCGATATTTTATAACCTATAAAAGTTGGCTATCTTTCTAAGTATAGTAATCTGCATTATGTATAATTTTCTTTTTCATCTTTTGTTTAGCATCCTGTTTTGCTTATTGACTTTTTGATTGCAGAGTAATAATCTTCTATAATTTTTAAAAGCTATTATTTTTATCAAACAACTTTTTTGTTCTTGATCTTTTTATTTTACTCTATATTTATCTTCTTTGAAATGTCACTGAATTTTATTACTATGGTTAAAAATCAGTGTACAGTCTGGATTTATTAAAAACATGCCTTTTGTTTAGATGCTACAGGCTATAATTAGGAAACATTTCTTTAAGCTCAATAATTTTATGTGCACTCTCCGAATGAGGAAAGTTAGACGTTAAAATTGGTTGTATTTGTTTTTTTGATTTCTGTTCAAGCTTTTTGAGGATATTATCTTTCCTTTTCAAAATCATTTACGTAAAATTTTAAGAAGGATTCATCAATCTCGATTTATTTTGTGAAAATGTATTGCTGTTTTTCTTTTGGTAAAATTTCATAAGAATGTTTTCATTTATTTTGTGGGTTTAAGCATTTTGTTCCCAAGGAGTAAGATTCTTGACATCGAGCATATAATTATCCATAATAAGGAAATGTTTTACAATTCAATTATTATATCTAATAATGATCCACTAATCCTATTTATCAAGTAATTGACACTTGATTATATTCTTTAATTAAAGAAAACCAATCGATATACGAGTCTTTTGAAAATTATTAATTATCCCATCTTTTGACTGATTTAATAAATTATTTAAAACTATCTAAAATACCCAGTTATTTTTAATAAGCATGGTTATTGTTTATCAATAGCATTAGTATATCAAGATCAAATATATTTTTAAATTATAGTAATGTCGATCAGTAGCTCAATTACAAATCGCCGCAGTTTTAAAATTGTTCTTCTCGGTAACAGTGGAGTTGGTAAAACTAGCATCATCGAGCAATTTATAAATAATCGATTCGATCTTCATTAAAATGTATTAACTTTAGTAATTTAGCCGACAATAGGCATTGATTTTCTGGGCAAAACAATCATTCATAAAGGATTGAATTGTCGGATACAACTGTGGGATAGTGCTGGACAGGAAAAATATAAAAGTCTCATTCCTTCCTATTTACAAGATGCGGATTGCGTCTTATTTGTGTTCGATGTGAACAGTATACCAAATATCATTTAGAGTAATAGACTTTGGAGTAAATTGAAAAATGGATCTATTTTTATAAGAGCAACCATGAAAAGAAATCTATTTCGCTGATCTGTGGAAATAAGCTTGATTTAGAAAAGTAAATATCTTGCCATTTAGAAATATCAATAAGAGTAAGCTGACTGAGATTATGTAACGACATAAAATGCCCTACCATCCTCTTTCAGCAAAGACCGGATAAAATATTAGCGAACTTTTTCATCTAATTATTGATATGATCTTGATCAACAGCAAAAGAGGAGAAATTTTCAGTCTCAAAGTAATTTAGGACAATTTTAAGGAAGAATTCAACCAGCCACAAACAGAAGGAAGACTAATGTCGAAAAAAGAGAATGTAATAAAAATTAATTCATTAAAAGAAAAATTATAGGCAAAATGCTTATGTTGACACTTATATTTGATTTTTATAATTAAAAATCCAAAAAAATCATATCTCATCAACTTGAAAAAAATTGAACTTATGCTTTTTTTAATTTTTTTTTAAGATTGTTTTTACATCTGTTAGTGAGGTTGTCTGCTTCGTCTATATTAATTTATTTGTACTTATTGTTAATTTTTTCAATTTTGGAGGAATCCTTTTTAATAGTAGTTCAAAACAATTATCTGGATTTTACTTGACTTAATTAAATTAGCAATACATGAAATAGCTAGGAGTTGTAATTTAGCCAGAGGTAAACTACATAAATATTAAGCACTATTCAGATTCAGCTCGTTTTTGGCTAAATTAATAATAATATACTGATATAGAAACTTTTGAGATTTACAAGGTGCTCAATATTTTCTATCTTAGTGATATGATTTCTGCTGAGCGAGAGCAACCTTAAATTTGAATTATTTTATAAGCCTTATATCTTATTGAGCAAGTTAGAGTACAGATACAGCTCTTTTAAATTGGGAAACATTTCCATGTGCTAGATCTTCTCTAGCCAGCATTGACTCATATTAAGAGAGGATAAATATACAAAATGATCAATGTTGTCAATTTGGTTTTGTAATTTTTAAAAGCTATGCTTTTTTATGTATTTATGGAGAATCTTTTCATTTTACTGTAGTTTTTACTTCTTCACTTCTATGAGCTATAAAATACTCTACTTTTATATTTATGGTTATTGTTCTGTTGTTGTATCTTAAATTTTAACTTTTATTTACTCCTCAGCAAGCTCTAAATGTTTGTTACTCTATATTGGCAAATTTTAATTTTGTTTTTATAGGTGAACTTTTCTTTGTTAGTAGCATTGTAAATATAATAGATAGTAATCTTTACTAATCTTTTGCAGAATAGGAAGTTTCTTTCTTGATTATGCAGTTTAGATAATATTTTCATGTTATAGTTATGACTGCTCCTATTTATATTTCGAGGTTATGCTTTCATTAATAGTATTCCTCAAAGAGATCAGCTCGTTTAAAAGATTCTATTCGTTGATACTAACATGATTAATAGAGCTAAGGCTTTTTAATTCATTTATAAGTTGAACTTCATGGATCAAGTATTGTGATTTTATTTACTCCAAATATATGACGTCTACTAAATCACCTGATTGTATTTTTTTGATTTAAAATAGTGAGAAAGGCATGTAAAATAAATGTTAAAAGTGCCGAAATTTATTAGCTTATTAGGAATGGGAAAGTGGATTAAGAATAAATCTTATTACTTTATTTTCGGAGTCACGATCTCCTATAGGCTGTTCCATTCCATTACGGTTTGAATCTTCATTTTATTTTATCTCTTCGTAAGGAGAAAAAGGCATAAAATTGGTTGCAACTATAGCATTTCCCACTTTGTAAAGTACAATTTCAGACTCCATTACTTTAATTTAGCAGAAGTATTACTTTGTTAAATTTGAAAAGGATGTTTTGCAAAAGTATTTGAGTATGAAGTGATACAATTATTTAATTTTCAAATAAGAAACTGTATCACTCATAGAGATAACAGTATTTAAGAAATGAATATAGCGATTAAGATTGTAGTACAGGTGAAAGGCCATATTATCGAGAGATTCTTTTATTTAAAAGTCCCAAAATCTATCATTAAAACCATCTATACTTATCAAATGTAGATGCATTTGAGTAAGGAATTCTATGCAATCTTATTTAATTATTTATCTATCCCGCTGGAGTAACTTAATTTTATTTAAGGATTAGCTTGGTATATTTTCAAAACCTATTCCAAAAGTATTATTCTTTTGAGTTGCAAATTCATTGACATTTACTATTGCATGCTAGTAAGTTAAATTTCGATTATTAATTTAATCATAGCGATTATTTGTTTAGTGAAATGCTTTGCTCTGTATGACTGTAAGGATTGGCTTGTCCACATCAGAGTCAATGAAATCCACAAATGCGTCCACACTTTGAAAATGATCATGAATGACTTAAAAATAAGTCCTGTTTGATTTGATTTCTCTAATGTTGAAATCTATTTCTGCCAAAAGATTAATGTTATCGAACTCTCTTTTGAATTATCTATAATCTTTATTGTTGAGCATTTAAATTTATCGCTGGTAAGAAGTTTATAGTTATGTTTATTTAGTTCGGGTATCCTGACAGCAGGATGAAGATTAGAAATTTCCCATCAGTTATATTTAGAATATATAGAATCGCTATCATTGCAAATATTCAATACAGAATATAGTGATTTTTGAGATGAATATAAAACTAAGAGTCAAATTATATTTAAACCCTCCTCCCCTAATGTTTAGTATTTTTTTATTGGCATTCATAGCTCTCTACTCTATAAAAATGGCTTTTCATTGATCTTTTTCTTTTTCTTTTTTGATTAATGGATAATATTGAATTGATTTCAACTGGTAATTTATAAACCTGTATTTATAGTTTATCCTAAAGTTGATTTCCAATTATTTATTAAACATTAAATCATTTAAAAACTAAGGATATTCAATAACTTTCCAGTTAATTAAAAATAAGTTAACAGAAATTATATTTGTTTTCAAGACTTGTACCTATAATTATATTTTTATTATAGAGATTTCGTCATATTATTTTATCATAATTTTACCAACAAAAAACTATGTTATTCTTTAAAACTAATTAACACATTTAATTTATTCTTTCATCAAACGATTTAAATCAATGAAGTATCTTTTTATTAGTTTCAAATCGTATGTTTGCCTCGATAAATTGTTGAGATTAATAAGGCTAATTATAATTTAAATATTCATGAACCGAAAAATATTCAAATTACATCAACAACAATTACAAAGATTTTTCCTTGGCAAAAACTCACTACCTGAATATTTTCAATACATAGCAACCTTTACATAATTTGCACTCTATTTAACAACAATAAGTCATTCTTTTACTATTTAATGGTTTATATTCGATGAAAACCTTAAATCAAGCTAGTTTCTAATATTTATTGCGATCTGCTTCATTTTAAGAGGTTTTTATAATTTATCACTTGCCCCTCTGGTCTATATTTAAGCAATAGCCATAATTTTCTTATAATAACTCAGTGGATCCACTATAATTCTTGCAACTTCAACATTCTTTCTCTTATTAATAGATTTTACGAGTAATATTTCATTCGATTTTAGTGAATCGAACCCGAAGTCTGAATCCTTAAACTGGATTAAGATTCTACATTATTTAGTGTTAAGCTCTGGTGTTATTTAAAATATACTCTTTAAAAATTCGATTTTAATTTTAACAATTCAAACTGCCACCTTCTTAGCTTTATTCTTAGTAAAAAGAGTGTCATTAATGAAAAATGAATGTTACAAATAATTTATTTTAAGAAGTTACCTTTTGATAATATTCAGGCTTATCTTTAATTTAATAACTTCTGTATCAAATTGGACGCTCCCTTCCCTTCTCGATCTCACAGGACCTATCTTAGTGTCACAAGGGTTGTTTTACATTTATAAAACAAATCACAAAAAAATAAGTATAAATTCTTTATACTCATGTTCTAATTATCTTAAACTTTCATTTTAAATAGTAAGATATTATCGCTCAGAATAATTTTCTTAGAACTTAGAAAATTAAATAAATTAGTTCATTTTCGAAGAAGACAATGACAAATTTCGCAACAAATCATAGAGAAACAGACAAATTGCTCATAAAATTATTAATCTTTTAGAAAAAGATTAAATGGTTTTGTCAAAAATACTTATCGCTTAAATTCATCTGATCCTGAACTAAAATCTTCTTCAAAGCAAAAAATAAATTTAATCCCTAAAAACTAGACTTTCATGGTATGAATTTGTTTTTAAAATACTCATCTATAGGCTTTAATAACGAATTTGCTAAAAGTACACCAATAATTTTGAACAATTAAAATTTCATCAGTTCGAAGAAATCGAATAGGTTGATGAATTTAAAAATATCCTAATCAAAACCTCAATAAAATACATATAGTTCTATTCCTTAAAAATTAATAGTCTTCTTAACATTGAAAAACTGAGAAAATCTGCAAATACCATAGTTTATCTTTAAAATAAAATAAAAGAAAGATATGAAGATTTTAAATATAGGTGCTGCACGCTATCAATTCTCTATGCTTCTTTTCTCTTTGAAGTCCAAAGAAATTATAATGAGGGAAACTATATTTTAACTTGTCTATAATTCCCAAGCAAGGAGGAGATAAATCTTAATTTAAATTAAAAACTGTTTGTAAGGCTTTCTTTATAACATTCGTAACCTTTATTATTTAAGACCGTTGGTAGTAACGTAAATAGATTACTAGGATTTTTTAAAAAATAACTTCAAAATCAAAAATATTAAATCCTTTTACCTGAATTTTTTAGAATTGATCACAATAATATGATAAGGAATATTCTTTAAAATAATTTTTCTGATATGTATCTGTATAAAAGATAAACAATTATCAGGAATGGTTGGGGATCTTACTCTTAATGTACTATCATGCTTCGTTTGGAGTATGAAATGTTTGGAGATTTATCCATGATTGGATTTATCCATATCCCCAAGTTCTCTAGATATAACTTGAATCATTATTTTTTTGCCAATGAGAAAAAAGAAATTATTTAACACTCGATTGATTTTCCATTTCTATAAAAAACTGAGCATACAATGGATAGATATTTAAAAATACCTTCATCCGAAAATTAACATTAATATCAATCCATATCAAATTAATAAATATTAAAGTTTCATCCTATTTTTTAGTTCAATGCTAATTCCACCAAGATATATTTTTTAACGTAATTAAAGTAAAATTCCTTCTAAGAAACACATTTGATTCGCAAATACGAATTATAAAAACTAAAAAAACTGGAACTAATACAAAATATAAAAATTATATAGCATGACGATAAAATTATGAAAAGATATTCAAATAAAATGAAAATTGTTGATAAGAAAATCTATCATATATGTTTCAAATTATTAATATTGTTGAGTATCTTATTGATTATCAGTCTATTTGCTGGCGAAATAATATTGACAAATGCTGTGAATTTAAAAGCAGGAAATCAATAATATGTTATAGATGCATCTAATTAGTTCATGATATACTACAATTCTTCCTTTGACATAGCAATGAGTATAAATTATTTAGACTTAAATTATTATCATGGATACATCAATAAAAATATGAATCCTCAACTTATTAATTCTTCATTGAAATTACAATCAGCCAATTAATATCTAAAAATCTTTAATGGACCACTCAATGTGCAGCCATCCTCTTTAGTTCCAGGATTATCTTATAATAAAACAAATTATGAACTCATTTAGGAAATTATTTCCTTGGCATATCTTATGGAACAATTTTAAGATTAAACAATGGTTAGCCAATTTCAATTCATTGAGTCTAGAGAAGTCATCAATACTATTCTTACCAAAACTATTACAAATTATCGAGCTAATTTTTTTAACTTGATTACTAATTTGACATAAGATGATACTTTTTATAATAATGTTTCCCTTTCTTTAATCCTAATTCTCACATTTTTTATCTTTCTAATAGGAATCAGACTTTAATATCAACTTAGAACTTCATAGTTAGAAGCAATACAACTTGTTTGTAGTCTACAACTCACTAAAGAGCAAATTTCATTAATGAAGGATTTTATTTTTCAACTGACTAGTGAGTAAATTTATTCTGGAACATAGAGATAAGGTGAAAGTAGAGACGAAAATATATTAACCAATTCAGTTACAGAAAATATTTTTTTAGAGTAAAGTACAAAGACTTAATTTGCTCTGCGATAGACAGGACGCAATTTTATTGAAAATAGTTTCAATAAAGAGGAAATAATTGTCTCAAACAAAGATAATATTTAAAAAAACGATCCTCTTAATGAAATAAAACTAAAAATTTGTAAAAGAAATAAGACTATAATATTTACATATCTTTTAATAATTTTATCAATATGGAGTCTTGGGCTAACGAATTACCTTTTAAATAATAAAATTCTATAAATTAATGAGGTGACATCCTCAAACAGTATAATAGTACTCTATAGATCATGTAATCTTGCTGATATTTAGCTGGCTATTATTCCTTATACGTTGGGGAGATTTTAAATCTAATAAACTTGAAATCTTTAAATATTTAATTTAGCACAGCACCATTTTAATCTTTTTCTCAAAGTCAAATCTAATTTTTCTCAAATTATATAATACCGGTTTTTTAAGAGTCTAATTTACCAGAATTTGGCCCTTTTAAATCTGCTCTTACTCAAATTCAATATCAGGAAATGTGTTTATTTATGAATTGCTCCAATTTTATATCAGAAATCAATTTAATTTACACTTCAACTATTATTAGTATGATGAATAGTTCAACAACAATCATTAAGCTTCTAAAAGACAATAATTTTGCATAAATCAGTTCTGAACTTCAAAATGGAAGTGTTAAAAATCAAATAGATATGCTAATTTATACTGAGTCAATAATTAGAAATTGGATGATTGATCTCTGTTAGCTGTATATAAGTTGCTACAATAATTACATTAATGCGTTGAAGGCAAGTAAGATGCAATTTATTGATGCTATTCTAAGTATATCAATAATTGGAAGTTTTCTCTTCTTGGTATTTGTTTTCTACATTTACATAAATCAAAGACAACTTTCAGATATAATAAAAATAGTTAAAGTTAGTAGTTCTAATGATTAATATGAATAAGAATAGAAGTAAAATGAACAATGATTTAAGATAATTAATTATTATCTATTGTATTAGACTTAACTATCAATTTTATGATGTACTTTTGTTATCTCTTATTGTTTATAACAGCAAGCAGATAAATAATATTAAAACAATATTATAAAATAAATCTATTGAAGTTCTATTTTATTAATTTAGATACTTCTGTAGGTATATCTAAATAATTTAGCATGTATTAAATATCTTGTGCCGAAATATTATTAAGAAACATATAATTATCTTGAATTCTTATATTTAGTAGCTAAAAGGATTAAAGGTAATTTAATTTTTATTATTTTACTTTAAGAAGTATAAATGAGCAATATTTCTAAATTTAGTGGCTACATCGATTTCAGTCTATCGCATGCTGATACTTCATATATCACATATGAGGGAGTTCGTCTGTATTATCCTAAATTTAAAGGAGTTCGCTTTGAATAAATTATGAATCAGTACAACAAAATTACCAAGAAAAATCTGATCCTAAATATAAACGGATTAATTATTTAGCCAGATACTAGGATTGAAGATGTAATTAAAACCCCTGAAGAAGAGCAATTATTTTAAATCATTTTAAACTCCAAGTAAGATATATTGGCCATTTAAAAGCAATATCAACAATAGTTCAATCACATAATTCATAGAATTATGACTATTAATGAAGCACAAAAAGGAGGTGAACAAATAAAAAAGACTTAAGAATTATAACCCTTAGAAGCCTAGTAAAGTAATGCGATAAAAGTATAAAAATCACCTTTTTTGGACATGTGGGAATATTTGCATAATTGCAAAAATGAAAAATTAATATTTTGGGTTGACGATGAACCTGAAAATAACTATAAAATAATTCATCAGTACTTTGCCTTTAAAAATATTTAAGTCATCCAGATCACCAATACGGAGGAAGCAATTAAAACAGTAGAAGCTAAATTCGATAAATTGATCAATTAAGGAAAAAAAATTATCTTCATTAGTGATATGACGAGGAAATAAGGACTGGTTTGGAATACTGAAGCAGGTATGGATTTGTATGAATACATCTATAATAAAAAAAAAATAGCCATCAAAGGAATTTTGTTTGTTGGAAATGAACAAGCCGCCCATGATAAAATTAAAGCAAGACATCTATCTGGAAAAAATATTGTGGTTGTTTGTGAAATTATGGATTTGGTCAACGAAGTCTATAAGACTTTTCGCATTTAATCAAGTAGTAGTTTGAAAGAATGATAAATTATAAAAAATAGATAAAGTTTATTCACCGGATATTATTTTGTTTGTGATTAATAGTTAAGAAATTTGAATAGTGGCAACTGATTAAATAGAAGAAATGTGGTAAATTGGTTGACTTTTATTGCTGATAAATTCATATGAAAGAAAAGAACAAATATAATTTAATCCAGTTTATATTCAGTTATACTATAATTTCAAATTTAATAAAAAACATTTAGGCTATTAACTTTGATAGTATTAATTTTATTTTTTGGAATAAGGACAGTTTTGCAATTATCTATGAGTTTCCAATTAATTATTTTTGGCTTTTAATTTAATTTAATGAGTTCGATAATATTTCTCAGATTGTAGTATCGTACTAAAATAAATTTTATTATTGCTCCTTTAGCATGGTAAGAAAAAATCAAATTCGGAAATACACTATTTAAAAAATAATGGAACTGGTTTCCACTGAAACCAATGGAGAAGTCCTTGCAATATACACTGAAGTCATATCTGATAAAAACAAATTATTACAAGACAAAAGATAGACTCTTTAGCAATAATTATCATCAATCCGTACTGCAATTGAAAAAACCATACGGTAGATGAATGTATTTTAATACCAATTTAGGAAGGAGTAAAAGACAGGATACGTTTGAGAAACAAAATTATCATGGACAAGCGAAGCCGACCAACGAATGATAATATCAAGGAATTGGCTGATTTGTTTGCATATATGTACTCGTTAAAAGATGTAGGTAGTTGCAAAATGGCAAGGCCAACAGAAATTATCAAGATATTTAGGAATATCTTGCTGTCGTCGAATAAAAAGATAAGGATCTTGAAAAAAAGACCATTATAGAAAAATCATATACTGATTTGGATGAACAATACCTGCGGCTAAGTAATAATTATGGATATGATAGATGAGGAGTGCGATCAATAACTACAAGTGAGAGATAAATTGGTGGGCGAGCGTAATGAAAAACTCAAGCACTATAGTTATATTTCGACTTCGATGGACGAGTTTAGAGTTTAATATGAAATTATTGAATCTAAAATTGGAGTGTAGGAAAGAAAATTAGTCCAGTTAATGTCCTACTATTCAACCAGGAGAAATGAGGACAAATAGACAGTATTAATGCATTGATTTTAGCTGTAAAATATGCAATCTATAACAATGTCGCTGTAGTCTTAACTTCTGAAAGCACAGGCAATAGTAAATTAGAATAGCAACAAATGCTAATAATTATCTATCCTACAACTCGAAACAAATAATAAAAAGTTTGGATGATAATTTTTAAAATGCAATTATATCTTAAATGTTGCAGCCCATTTCGGCTTATAGAAAAAAATTAATAATATGGAAATAATAGAATCCAAAAAAAATATGATATAGCCAATTTAAATTGCTCTTCAGAGAAAATTATAGTTCGATCATTAATAGTTCAGCGATTCCTTTTAGTTAAGTCTTTGGGAGTATACTATACCAATTTGTTGACCAAGTATTTATCTGTCTTATTGGCTGAGTCAAAACAAAATGATTCACTCTTTCCATGTCTAAAGCGTTGGAATAATGCTGATTTCCCCCTGACATCATCAATTTATAAGGGGTTAACACGATTAGAGGTACTATGTTGTCTATTAACTTTAAATTATTTTTCAGTCACTGGTTTTGAGCTTGAATTACTTTTTTTTTATACAGTAAAGATATTGGATGTTTTTTATTTATCTTGACCCTTTTAGTAAAGGGAGCGTGCAGTTCTCGGAGGAACCTACTTTTCAAGAATAGTTTTAATGCTTGTAGCTGGGGGATTTATATTATCCTATTCTGTGATTTTTCGTTAGGTCATGGCTAAAACACATCTTAATTATTGCATATTTTTCGATTGCGACTTCATTTCGATCTTTAATGTGTTATTTTATCTTGAATATATTTATAATTGACTTTGAAGACTCATGATCTTTTCCTCTCTAATTTGGGCTTATTTATTAGTTTATGAAAGTTTTAGACTTATAGTACAAATTTGTTATTGGAGTTGTTAAAATTAATTAGTAAGCACATCCTATTTTTGAGCAATTATATTTTTTGAAATTTAGAGTTTTTGATCAAGTCTTTGTTGGGCTGCAAACAATTAATCATTTGCCAAAATCAAAAATGTATTCCTGCGCCTTGATATATTTGCAGCTTCTGAGAGATAAGACATTTCATTTAGCTTAATATAGTTCATTTTTTATAACTACTCTTCTTCAAGGTCAAATTTCTTATAGGTCTTCCTCATATACGAGCTCTGAGGCTCATCTTTACCTTCATTCCCCTCTCTGATTTGCTTATTCTCTTATCTTTATATATTTGTTTATAACTTTGATGAGACTTTTTAATATTTAATATTTATTGTCCTTTATGTTCTCATCTTTTTTCTCATTTTTATATTTTTAGGCTGAATCATTATATTCACTGTTTGATTGAGATACAAATATTTGCTGTTGGTAAAACTGTTAATAAATGAGTTTTATGGTCGACCTATACAATTTTAACTTTGCTCATTGAGGATTGGATGAATGGATTTCCTTAATTAATTGAAAGATTATTTTCCATTGGTGTTTTCTGACTTCTAATTTTAAGCAATTAGCTGGTCTAATTCTTCGTCATTATTAAGAATTGCTTCCTTTTCATGTATCCTCTCAAATTTACTTTTCATTTTTCGCAAAGTATCCATAATTTAAATCTCATTTTCTTCATTTTTCAGAGGACTTCGTGTCTTTGATAATCTACTCGTCTAATTTTATAAATTAGAAAGATTGTTTAAATTTTATTGAATATCTTTACAATAATGTGAATCATCCGCGTTGCGACTCCCTGTTAGTCGACAGCTACTCGCAAGATTTTTACCATCTGGAATTTTTAGAAAATTGTTTTTAATATTAGTGCTCGGGTCCACTCTCAAGTTTAATAACTTTTGTTAATTCATTTCTTATTTTTCTGGCTTTTCTTATTTTTATATTTCGAATTTACTTTTGATAACAACTCCAGATTTCTCAAAAATACTTAAACTACTTTTATCTTATTTTTGATCATCATTAGATACTTCAATTTTAACTTCGGATATTGGTAAGTGAAGATGGTCGGCAATTGATTCGCTCATTTTAATGTTAGACTACAGATTGTCAGTAATTGACGAGCTAATTCTAATATTAGACTCGGGTTTATCAAGAATCATTTAAGCCATTTATATTGGCAAGCTTAAATTGTTATTAACTGGTGAACTTTCTTTTATATCCAGCTTAAGCTTAACTGGAGTAATTAAACCATTCTACATTTCCTTTTGTGGAAGTTTAATTTTGGTTTCCTTGTTTTACGATGGGCGTGTAAAGCTAATATTTGTGTTCATTAAAAGGATCGCATTCTAATCCTTGCATTTAATCACTGGGAATATTTTTTTTGTATAATTTTTATAATCCATGATCATAAAAGAAACTTCTCCAAACAGTTACAATGAATCAGCATCCCAAATTTCAATAATACACTAATTATTAATTTTATTACGATGCTGTTTCTCTTAATCTTTTGATTTGAAAGAGTGAAAATGAAATTTTAATTCATTAATATTTCTCTTTCGGTTGAGAAGTATGTTTGATCTTTGAGTAAAGGCGTTTCCTCTAAATCTAAATGGCTTCACAATTACTAATCTTGATGGTAATGCTATACTTGCCATCAGAGCTGATGAGTTATGATTATATTTTCTTAAGCTATATCTTCAGAAATGAATTTTTATTCATCTGAATATATTATAACTTATAATTATTCACCTTTCATTTTTAATAATAATAGAAACTATTTAAATTTAAATTACCATTTTGTTTCGAATTTTCTTAGGAATTAATTCATTAAATATATTTTAATGTAAAAATTACATATTTTCAAATAAAGATAAAATACAAGTCTAAATTAACCATATTTATTGCAGATATAGTCTGATGGATACTGAAGAAGATAATCTTATGGATAGCTTTATTAAAGCAAATTCAACATGAAGAGATATAGGTCCAGAAGATAAATTCTTGGCCGTTGACCCATAAAAAAACAATGAATTTAACATTATATTTCGATACCAATATACATAAAATACCCTCAGTATTCGCTTAGTTGTTATACAATTGAGATTCTATAAATTTATCACTCTGTACTTTAAATAATTAATATTTTGATTTAGGCTGAGGCATGGAACTTGTCAAACTTACTTTAAACACATAAAGCCTCTTGGGATCTACCACTGGAAATATAAATCAATTAGCCAAGGCTCAAGGTTACTTGCTCTACGTTTGTGGCGCATACATTGTATTTTACAATCCAGCAATCGGAGAGCAAGTAGCTTACATTAAGCATAGATCGCCAAATATAAGCTGCCTTGCTGTAAGGGCAGATTAGAAGATGTTAGCAGTCACTGATAGAGGGAAATATCCTCTTATCAGCATCTACAATATTTCAAGTATCTAAGGACTTCGTGGCAATTAAAATTTGCCTTTAAGGGATCTGAAGGGACATAAATATTCAGTTGATCTAATCTGTTTTTCTCCAAACAATAAATATTTACTTTCAGTATCTAATCATGATGGCAGTATGTTTCTCTGGGAAGGTAATTAAACTGTCACTCGAAATCGTCTCTCCAAACCTTTAACGAAAATATTTTTTGATTACAACGGTCATTTGGTGACTCTAGGCCACGGATACTTTAAGCTTTGGAGTTTTAAGGAGGGATAAGTAATTCGCCGACTTGAAGAAGATTGTTGGATGATGGAAGGGCGTTTAATAAATTTCAACAAAAAATTTAGCACAAAATAGTTCATAGACGGGAAGGGGTGTAGGATATCAGGTGAAGAAAAACTGTTGCTGCTAAGCACTGATGGTTTACTTTGCATCATTAAAGCTAATTATGAGGCGATTTAAAAGTGGATCGACCTAGCCTTGCCCGAAGCTTCTGGAATTTAAATTTTAGCCAATGTTGCTCTATGCTCTGGTGCCAGCGCCGTAGTTAAAGCAATTGATCTGGTGACCCTCACTTTACAGAATAAGTTCCCAAAACCTCCTCCCATTAACAAAGAAAATATCTCTGAAAACTAGAAATTATAGTATCTATAAAGTGAATAATTTTCTAAGTGTATGGGGGTAAAGTGTGTAGGTTAGTTGGTCATTGCTCTTTACTAAAACAAGACTCTTTTTGTATGGAAATTCTAGAACAATATAAAGCCAATTCGTTCGATTATGACTCATAGATAGCGCATCAACTCTATTTGTTTGCTTGAGTAAATATCAAGCGATCTGATATTTTTTGGTACTGCCTCAGGGGATCACACAAGTACTTTTATTCCTATATAGTCAGAATCTGGCACTTTTACAAAAAGGAATATACTGGAAATAAAGAACCGATAGACATTGCTTCTTAGATAGGCTTGAAAAGGAATTAATACTGTCGAAATCTCACTACAATTATCTATACTGATTCAGAACATCCAATCACTCGCATCAAGATGTATCTCAAACAAAATGTGGTTTGTATCTCTAGGCAATAATGTCTTCTTTATTCTCTTGATAATTATCAGTTAATCAGTCATCATAATTTTAAAGAGGAGGACAATGGTAGCCAACTACTTTCCCTTTAGACTGATCAGGATTATATCTATTTGGGAAAATAAAACGGCACTATCACAGTGTATAAACCAAACGGATAGCAATTACTCAAAGTAAGAGAATTTAGCATGGAAATGCCTATATAAAATTTACAAATAGCCAACTCTAGGTTGATGGCTCAAGGAAAAGGACGTTTAAAATGCATTTCCCTCGATAATAAAATATTTTTAAATCAATATAATATTTAATGCAGCATTATGTCGAATAGCTTTCTTATTTTATGCGAAAAGACCTCAATAAGCTTGTACAGCTGGACCAAGACTAAGAAAACAGCCACCTTGACCCTTTCTCATTAACTGGATCAGCGTTAGCAAATTCGCTTAGTCCGCAGCAACTCCTGGCTTATTGTATTACTAACTAGCACTAATCGGCTTATTGTTGCAAATTTTTCATCTACTGTTCTTTACAGCTAAGAACTAACAGATTTGATAAGTGATTGCGCAGTTACTGAAGGTGGCGAAATATTATTGACTACAGACAGTGGCACTGTTATAATTAAAAGTCAAGAAGATAACAGTCAGTATCGCCGTATTGACTAGAAAGTGAAGAAATGGTTTTAACGCAATGATCTTTCTTGGATGGATGGCAGTGTGTGGGCAAGTTCATAGTTTAAGTCTCAATTCATCTCTATGCATAAAGGAAAATTTTCTTAAATGCAGCAAGCATAAAGTATTCGTATTTCACCATAAAAAATAAATTCAATGAAACCATAACTGCCAGGCGGAGTGTTGTAATATAAAAATAATGACAACAAGCAATCTATTTTCGATCCTACAATGATTTGTGCTCAAGCAAACAAGATATACAAAGATGTCAACGAGCTGATGAAAAATAAAAAAGGAAAACCTTTGGGAAAGCCGATCCAAAATGATGAAATTTAGTTGAGTGGAAGTCTAGAGCAGCTACAGCTATCATCCATGTCTACTTCGAAAAACAAAAAGTTGTAAAAAGAGCCTGCCTATTCTAAATTTTCCAATAATCTTGTTTAAAGTGTTATGAGCCCTTTAGATGATGTTATAAGTCTAAGCAAACAAAAGTAATTAGCGAATAAACAAAACTTAATCATAAGTAGCAATGAAGAGTAAATTGACTTCGAAATAAGCAACTAAATAACCAATAAATTATAGGCTTCCAATATTGGATTATAATAGCAGCCACCAGCAATATTAATGAGTGGAATTCAACAAAACAGATAGTTTTTAGAGTCAGTAAGACGTTTGTTTGCAAACTACCACATTATTAAAGATAATAAAGGACACATCCAATCAATTATTAGTGAGCATCATGATGATTACTTGCGACTCTATTAGCTATTGACCATTGGTTTAGGCAAAGAAGAGATGTAGAAATAGAAACGAAAGCAATTAGCATAAAAATATCGAAGTTTTACAAACTCCTTTTTGTAATAATTATAAAAATGATAATGGCTCTCATATTTATTTGTAAGTTATATTTTTTAATCCTCCAATAATTTAACAATAACTTATTTTTAGAGTAATTAATTTTTTAAAGCCAATTTATAGATCATTAAATAATGAAAGTAGCTAAATATACTTATAAATATGATTTTATTTTAATAAAACTAATAAATGCAAAATACAATTAAAGAAGAATACTCCACAAAATGACCAACCCAGTTGAAGAGTTTCACTTTCCAATGGATTTACAAAGATATCGTATCATCAAGACCTTACAACATTTTAATTAATTGATTAAAAAAGAAACCACTCCCATGAAGAGAGATGATGGATTTGAGTCGACTTTTACAACCAATTCTGATGGTTCATAAACACTGAATATTAAATGCAAGCAATGCTAAGCTTTTTTTAAATATATCAATAATAAAAAAGGGTAAAATTTCGTGCTTAAGGAATGTAATCAGCATCATAAGCATGCTCTTAAACAAACTCAATATTTCAATCAGTCCATCATAGACCGTATTGAAAAATATCTCCAGCAAGATGACAGACAGGAAAAGCATGAACTATGTGCAGATATATGCGTCACTTACAGAATTTCTCCTAAATAATTTGAGCAATTATATTCACAAGCAGTTTAGCGTATGAAAAGACTCACATTATTGTATGACGGAAAGTAGATTGATGAAATGATAAAAAAACTAAAAAATTAAAGATATACGATCATTGGAGATTATGTAAATTCCAAGATGGATAGATAGGTTAGAAAAATCACTAAATCAGTCGTGATATTGAATGATCAGATGATAATAAACTATCAAAAATATGGAGAATGCTGCTATATACCATTAGATGATCGCTATCAACTTAATAAATGGTTTGTTGGAGCTTTCCTAGGAGTGGGCAGAAATATGGAGATTATTCCCTTTGGCTTGTTTCTCCTTAAAGCTATCGACGTTGATCACGTCAAAGGTCTTTTCAAAACATTTTTCTCAACAATAACAATCAAACCTGCCAGTATAATAACTCAGGATGCTTTTTATTTTGATAAAGCCATTCTTCAACTTCGAGCAGAATAATTTATGAACTCCTAGCATATCATCGATTATACAACTTTTGCAGATAAGTTTTATAGAAAAAATATTGTGTTTCGGAAGATTATTGGTGATTTATTAAGGTAACCGTAAAAACGTAAATTCTTTGAAAAATTGGATGATCTATATAAAGGAGAAGGCTTTGCATAAATGGACATTGATTTATAAGATTTGGTTAGTCGATCAGACAAAGTCTGTCTCAGTCAAATTCCGCCCGTCCCCATAGGACCCTACAGAGTAGTCAGAAACAAGTCACAAAAAAAGATAGACTTTTCGTTTTTTAAGCAATTTTATAAAATGCTTTATGTGCATGAGTGTTATGTTGGCAAGCATCTCTACAGCAAAATAAAAAATTTGCTCACTATGTTACTAGACTCAGATACTGATTAATAATAGATATAGGAAAAGCCATTACTTAATGTGATTCCAGAATTAAAATTTCTGCAAAATAAAGTAACAAAAAATGTGATGGATTATTTAATATCAAAAAGTTTTATCACCTTGCACCTGCGCACCAAGCAAATCAGTGAAAATATCTTTAGAGTTTATGAAGGACATCATCACTACGTTGAGGTTGTTAGAAATGAAAATAAATGGATTTGTTAATGCTAATAATCGATTAAGACAATGTTACCATGCTCCCATTAGCTGGTAGTTTGTATCAAGGGTTAGTATCCACTCAATATTCAGGTAGGTCGGCGTTGGACAAACGAGGATTAAAAGATGGAATAGTTCATGAAAAGGCAAAGATATCGAAAGCCGAGAAACAAAAAAGTTACTATTTCATAATTTTTGGCTTGATATGCTTTATCACAAGATCTTTGTAATTATTAAATTAAATTAACCCTTATTGGATAAGTCTACTATTATAAAATTAATAGAGATAATAGAACATTAATATGATATCATGATTTTTTAGAAAATTTAAGTTTGTTATGGACCCACTTTACAAGCCTCATGCAATCGGCAAATTTTTCCTCTTTTCCAGAACAACCAAGCACTACAACTATGAAGTTACCCTCAAAAAGTCCCACAAAGCACTCTCCACTTGCCTTACTGCTGCCAATATTTCCACCAATGCAGCCTTGACCTAATAATTTATTGTTACTTTCAATGAGATGCAAACGTGTTAAAATTCCTTATTAGCTAATGAATTTTATTCTGGCAGTATATTTTTTGATGGACACAATTCTCGAATAGAGAGGTATTTTAAAACATTGAGATTCTAATCTAGCAATATCAAGAGCTGAACTTATATTACAAATCAATCCGTGAGAATAAGTAAAATTTGTATCTTTTAAATTTAACAGTTTTGCATTTTTGTTCATTATTTTTAGAAAATAATTTATATTTTATTCTCTATTTTGATCAGTAAGATCAAAGCAGTTGAAATAATGCCCTGCCTTTTTACTTATTAAAAAGTAACCAATGTTGTTAGCTAAAGCAAGAGAAATTGCACTAGATGAAGTCATCAGGATAGTATAAAGCGCGTCCTATATGTTCATCAATGAGTCTTCTTCTAATGGAAATTTATTTTTTCCGACGTGACAGTCTCGACTTCGAATTAATATCTAAAAAGAGCCAATGCCTATGTACTACTTTTTGATGATTTCATATATAGTCCAAAATATCATTAGGGAGCAAAGACTTATTGAATCATGCAATAAGCGATATTTATAGCCCTTTATTATTATTTATTGTTATACATCATAGATAAGCCATTTTTGAGCAGTCAAAAGAGTAAAAGTATCTTAACTCAGCAATTTCTATTTATCATCCAGGAACTATAGACCTAATTTTACTGCCACTGAATGCGGAAGAATGGCTTTACGATTGATCGGTTTCCACTGCTTTAAAGCCTATACAGCTTGTTTGTTTAAACTCTGACTGTGAATATATAATTCTGGGTTTTCTGGTAAAGGTTTTAAAAGAAATGTAGTTTTATGGAAAAGAGTGGCATCATATCGATGTTTATATTTGACCTATGAATGTCTGCCTATAGATTCAGCACGTAAATTTTTTAAAGAAGATGCTGGCAATGATTTTAAATGTTTGGATTGTAATATAGAGGGTTCTGTTTTATTTATTTATTTTTTATTGCCAGATTTCATGTTTTGTATAATCAATAATTAAAATAATGGATTTCCTTATAAAGTTAATTTATAAATTATTAACAAAGATAACGATAGAAAAATAAATACAAATTTCATATAATATACTTTGTTCTAAAATTAAAAAAATAAAAACATTTATATATTTTCAGTGGTATACGAATATAGAGGCTTACAATGTAAATAGGATAGGAACTCATTTCGCAGGAATTTTCGATGGAAAACGAAAAATCCCTCTAATTAAATCCAATCTTTATTTAATAATTATAATATCTTATCTTAATCATCATATTATAAGCTTCTTATTAAGTGGGAATAAACTAGACAGTAAAAGAATAATTTATAAAGGCTACACCTCACAAAACATCATTATAATTATTATTGATTTCCAAGTTGTATTTGCTGATCATCTGGATCTCTTCGTTACAGTCTCCTTATGATGAGTTCATATAAATACGGGCCACCTTTTGTCAACATAAAGACCGTGATGAAGACACAAATTACAACAATTATTATAATTTTTATCCATTATTTTGGTCGAAGCCTGTATTAAGAGATATTTGTATTAATGTTGGAAATTAATCTTTTCACATTTGAAATTTATTATAAAAATATCTTTTCATTGCTTTAAATGTTAGTGTTGATATCCTTAAAATATCTTTCAATATTTTTCTAATTTATTTGATCTTGTTTCTTAAATTTCTCTATAATTTTTGATATGATTGATGAAGATAATTTTTCCAACTCCCCTTTGAAATTCAACACGATTTATGATAAAGATTTTTACAATTCCTTTTGATACTTTTTTCAGTCTCTTTCATATGGTGATTGGTAGTGTGTGGAGATTTGGCCATTTCCAAAAGTAACCTTTAAATATTCCTTATCTGAGCGTCAATTTGTTTATGTGGACAATTCCCCATTTTATTGTACGTTGTACTGCTAATAAATTTATGGTCGTATTTTATTAAAATAAATATAAAGATTTGCAATGTAAATAGGGATAGACTAATTAATATGATACTATGTTTATCTTATTAAATAGAACGATTCTAAATAAACTACAATTTACCCAATATATAATCTTATAATCTCTCTTATTGATAACCAATTTTTTTAAAATGTATTTGAATAATTGCTAAACTGGAACCATTTATAAAATAAAAATATCTCACGTTTAATATTATTGCTTAATTTATGGGAAGCAATTTTTGTTCAACATGTAAAAAGGGTGACAAATAAGTTGGCCTCCTGAAATTTGATTGTTCTCACCACACGTGTGTTTTGTGCCTCAGATTAAAAGTGGAAGAAGCCAATAGCTCCTATAAACTTATAAGCTGTGATAATTGTAAAGAGAAAACATTATTTAATGATTAAGGGGCAGTGATGGAAGTGGATATTACTCAATAATTAAAACAAATGGAAGGGATTTCAAAAAATACTAACTCCAAAGAGTACATTGATTGGCTTCTGATACGTGCTGAAAAAGACCTCCACAAGAAAACAATTTAGAATTAATCTTAAATAAACAATTTTCGCCAAAAATACGAAGAAGCAATTATTAAACGAGACGCAATAAAAAAATAACAGGAGAATTTCTAAAATATAAAAAAACGATTTGGATCTTGATGGAATGCTAAAAATATTTATTAAAGAAGCAATTATATTTGCATTTATTATTTTAAAGATATTGCGGTAAAAGCTATTTCATTTTATATTCACATCTTATTGTAATTCCTTCGGACACCCAAAAAAATATCATTTGCTTAAATCAAATCTCTTTCGATAATATTATAAACCAATTTCTCTTCTCTTTGCTCTTGTCTGCTAAACAAAATCAACAGATAATGCGCTGTTCTTGAAACTCCGATAAATTGTAGGAGGGTATGATATAGAATTTTCCAATCTAAATCGTAACTCCCTTCGTGGAATTCAAAATATTACAATGTCTGAGTTTTTATCATGCGGAAATTTCTTTTATTAATTTGTTAGCTCTAGATATTCTTTATAAAAATGCAGATCATATTAAATCAATATTTTGCATTTTGATGAGATGGCTTTCTTGAACATTATTAGTCAATATTTTACATTACTGAAACATCTGTGGATTTTCATTATTTCATTATTTGTTAAAAGGTCATCATGAAGTTTACAACAATATATTTGCTGTTAAATTTGGAAAACAATAATGGGCTGCGGTTGTCTTTCCCCTAAAGCCATTTAGGGTGATCTTATCATCCAGTTAATTGATGAAATTCATAGAAAATAAACATCGACCTCAAGGGAGGCTCCCTACGTTCTATCATCGAGCAACTACTAAAAAGTGAAATAGAAAATTTATAAAAAAACGTCCCTAAGAAAGCTAATAGATCACTTGTCTTCCCATCGCCACAAAATAACTGAGGCTCTCTCTCATAATTTTAAGGTATGTCATCAAGGAGATACAGAGGAAACATGGATGATTGGGCTAACTATACTTGAGAGAATCATCGATATGACTGATAATTAAAACAGTTCACACAAAACTCAGAAGATCTAAAACATACTAAAAGCAAAAAAACAGAACGAAGGATCTCAAAGCGAATAAAGACATACTGAATTAAAAACTCTACGAACTACGGGTGAAAAATAAAAATTAACAAAAGTTCAAAAAACTTCAACTGCTTCATCTGACTTCATCCAACAGTAAATCCTAAGCAGTAGATTTGAATCGTTAGTATTTGGTATTGTTCATTCTTGTTTAAGTGATGAAAATCTCTACCGTTAATCCTTGCGTATCTTAAATATTTATGCCAAACTAGGCAATGATTACTTTCAAGCAGATGACAAGATAGTATAAATTCTTAAGATTTTGCTGGATAACATCAAAGAAGATTTTTAATAAACAATTTCACTCTAGACTTATTTGACTCTCATCTCCAAAATGAAAGAAAAATCTGTTCTTCCATTGATCAATAATCTTAAATATTTTATCAAATTATGGCTATAATCCAAATTCAGTCTACGTTCCAGCAAGAGTCTCAAACTCATCACCAAAACAGAAAGTTAGATTAACTTTATCGAACTTGTGATTGGTCGCTTCTTTATGTGCTCCCTCAACGGCATGGATTACAAAAAAACCATCCTTACCTTGATGGAGTTGCATGATTAACAGAAATTTGAAGTATTATCTGAATTTTAGTAATTTTACGTCAATGTTTTAAAATACAATGACCTTGGTTCTCATTTTCTCAAGAGATTATTTCTCTAATTTCTCTACTACGGTGTTTTGGGCAGCGTGTAATCTTTGACTGGAAGAGAAAAAGAGCTAGCTTTGATAATAGGCAGCATCAATTTGGAGGCTAAATATCGTAACCAATGCGACAAGCAAAGTAAGCGTTGTTTGTTCGCATTAATAAAGCGCTGGCTGATTACAAAATGCTACATTAAACTCGAGGAGATTATTAAATACCACTGCGATCTATTTCTCTACTGTTTCGCTATTAACATTCACCTGTAACGATTGCAATCCGCTTCACAAACTCAGCAAATATTCAAGGATATCATTGAATTCATTACAGAGCAAGAAAAGATGGTATTAATATAAACTATCTTCTAAGAGTATCAGAAAGAGCAAACTCCTCCATGTCTACGAAAATTGCTGTTGGACATGAGCAAGGCCATTATCGCACCTATCACTTCTATTTTGCTGCAGAATAACATATCCCGCTTTGCTATTGATGTGAACCACCTTAACCAAGAGGAAACATTTTAGTTTTACTATGCAGTTATGAATCTCTATGCCAAATTTTAATATTAAACTATCATGCTTTATTCGCATCCAATCTGCTAACTGTTAATTTCTATTTGTGAAGTATTGGAGGGGGAAGAGACTGAGATGAAAATTAAACTCATCGGAGAAGTTATTGGTTTTTGCGAGATAATTATCTTAGCCTAGTAAATGATTGTGGCCTTTTACCATAAAATAGAAAAGATTATTGATCGAAAAAACATTAAAAATGAACCTTTTGGATCATTTTCAAAGTTAAAATATGGTTTGATCAATATATTTAAAAAGCAATCAATTCAATCATACTTAACTTCTTATTAGCCATCCGAACATTTTCCAGCAGACACAATGAATTTGAACAATTGCAATGATTACTTTAATGATCTAATGTCCTGTCAGATTTCGAGTAAGATTGGACCAAAATAATATAATTTTGATAAAGGAGGATCATCAATTATACGTGATTCTTGTGAAATCAAGGATGAGGAGGAAAGCTTTAAAGATATCATGGAAATGATTAAACCTTGATGATAGTTTGCTGTTTTAATTTAACCTAAAATCATTGATAAATATTGATCATTGTTAGATCTTAAAAATGAACTGTTGGTTCAAACAATTTTTTAACAATCCAAACAATTTGCCAAAATTTAAGGAACCATACTAAACTGATTATGTAAAATAAAAGTATGCTTGACTATCAAAAAAGCCATCATTTTGAAAAGTAGTCTTATCTTGATTTTACTTTAATATTTTAACTATCTCCTTTCACTCTTTTGTTAATCTGCTATGGTCCTCTTTTCTATATTTGTTAAAGTTAAATGTTCTAATCCATCTATTTAGGTTGAGGTTTTAATATTGCATCACTTTCCTCCTCATACTCGTCTTTTAAGATTCTTAACTATTTTTTATGAATTGATCTCTCCACAAAAAGAAATAGCTCGGCAAACTGAACAGGAGAAAGTATTTATCTAATTTACTTTAGAATAGAATCGTAGCACTGCCCATATCCCTCAATTTATTTTTTAATTTTTAAAATCTTTTTGGAGCATTTCAGTATTTATCGACCTTTCTTTCGAATTGTCTCACCTCTTCTCTTTAAATAATCCTCGTGTCCACTCATAATCTGTTCTCCTATATCTTTGATTTCACTCCATAATTTATCTTGTCCCCCTTGAATCTCTTCATTCTGAAACAGATGTACGCTATTGACAGCAGACCACAATATATAGCGATAAATATTGGGCAAATTTCTATTGATGAAACCAGTGTAAAGTATGTCTAAGATAGCCTTCCTTTCGCTTCCAGATGCTCCAATTCGATATATGCAGCTATCCAAACATATATTAATCTCAGTGTCTCTCTCTCGTGCTCGCTCTCCCCCTCCTTCCTATGTTCTTACCAGCCCTTTTAATTTTTTTAAAATGTGAGACTGCATTTCAGCATTTTTTTTGTTCTAGATAAACAGTAAATTACAACTTCATCAGTGTGCATTAATGCGTTAAATATTTCAGTGCGCAACATCTCTATTTCATCATTTGTTTGGAAAAGGTCTAACTCAATATTAGTTATTTGCTCCTCCAGGAGTTAGGTATATACTTTTGAGCGTCTCCGACTTTTTTTAGCGGATTCGTTATTGCGCTCACGGGTTGTTACCAATTGAGTAATTTTTTGTGAATCGATCCTTGATGTGTAGGGATCTACAAGACGCGTTGCCTGGGGAGCAATTTGTTTAATTTTGGTAATAAATTTATGTTTTCTATTTTTTCCTGGAAGTGAAGAGTCTTTCTCGGCAAATCCATGAACACCCCGTTTTTAGCTATCCTCTACTACCTTGTCTATTGATTCCTCATCAATGATGTTTTTCTCGTTCATGTCACGTAATCCCTCGCTAATAAGATTATAAAATAATATAGTTATAAGAATGAATTCAGCTTTGCTTAATTTAATTAATCTCATAGAATGTTTGTAATTCAATACACTGAATTATTTAATATATTGAAGAAAAATACTTGAACAATAAAATTAATCCAAAAATACGAATAATAATTATAATTATTAACTTAGATTATGCCCAAGACAGCAGTGTTAGTAAGGATAATATTCATTCTCATTAATTTCTCGCCTCAAACTTGCTCTAATCTTCCTTATCAATTATAAAGTTACAATGAATAAAGATGAGAAGAAATGTTCATTTTAAATGACATTATTTCCAAGCTAGTTTCTATGAAAATGTTTTTTTTCCTGTTTTTGCTTATTTATTAGATTTGTCAAAGACTCCGACCCCCATTAAACTATTTCCATTTTCTTTTTTGTTAGGCGTTTCTGTTCTATCGGTTCGAATATTGAGATAAGCACTTTTTTTTCGTTTAATTGGAGCGATTATCTCAACCTTATCAGCATATTATCTTTCATAATGCTTTTTCTCACAAGACTTTTTGTAATCTATGTGGATCATACTTCTATTGTGAAAATGCCTCCGTGAATTGTCCCTTTGCAGTTCAGATGTTTGATGTTAGGCCCCATTTACGCTTGTAATTTCATATTTATTGTAAAATATTCTTTTAGCTGAACGATCAGGTTTTTCATAGTTATATATTTCTCTGCTTGGCCTAACCTTATTGAGTTAAACCCTAATTTGATTTTTGAGTTTACAAAGCTCTGCGTATGTATGTTATAATTTAGAACTCATTTGGAAAATTAGCTGTTTGCTCAGTGGGAATTAATGTTAAAATTTATACAAATTATTTCATCAGATCAAAAATGTATTTATTTCATGAGAAAATATCCGTTATTACAAGCAATATATTCAAAACTTATGAGTTTAACCTCGAATAATTGCCTAATCAAAATACTTATCTTTAATTATTTTTTAAAAGATTAACACTTATGATAGACATTATGAATTAATCAACATTTAAATGATTGCACTCTCATGAACAGCTTGTAGTCAGCTGGAATTTCATCTTCGCTCTTCACCTTTTCATTGAAATAAATGCGAGCAAGTCGGCAATTTGCGTTAATTTGAATTTTTTGACATTCTATGAATTTTGTTCCAAACGCCTTTTCGCAATATTCTTCCAAATTAAAAATGATTTCATTCCATCCATCATCTAATTCTAGAGGCATTGAACATTCAAAAGGTTTAATTCTTGTAATAGATTGATTATTGCAAGAAATAAAGGTTCTCTTGACGTTTTTGTCATCAAGAATTGTCACTTCGAATCGAAAATATTTATCAAGCTAAATTATACCAATATCTACATTTTTGACAAGTAGTACAAGGATAGGCATTTTGATCCTCATCGACTGTCCTTTTTGGCTGGGAAAGGCAATGTAATTATTGATGATGTTGCTACCACATATCTCGAAAACTGGTAGCTCAATATCTGTATCTGTAATTCGTTTGATATGCCCATTGCGAACTATGGTTATTGCGAAGGATACCTTTTGATTACCACTTATCTAAGATTTTATCGATTGATTGATTCCTAAGTTAATTAGAAGATACTCTAGACTAGAAAGGACTGAAATAAATCCGGGATGATCTTCTTTCCAATTCATTCTTTAAAATTATATAACTTCAGAACAACAAAATTATACAAATTTATGAAATGTGAAAAATTATAATTGTTGAAGGTAATCCTAAACAATATCAGTTTCGAAACATTAACACTCCTCTTTTCTATCTTTTTATTTTTTCTCCTTTTAAAGTATCGTTAAGTTATATGACAGGATAAGGATGTTTAAAATTACGTAGATTTGAAATAGATCTGTCTTTTTTATCCGCATCAGGGACATTTAAATTCTCTTTAGAGGGACTATTTATTTGATTATCAGCTTTGATTTTATTAGCAAATATCCTTTCATCTTCCATTGGACCAGCAATCATTAATCGTGCATCAGTTATGATTTTGGTTAAGGATTCTATATTTTTATTAGATTGCTTCATCTGTTCAACTTGGTTAGATTTTTAGCCAAAGGTTTTGTTAATTACTTTGTCAAGACTGATCTACTCCTTAATTGATCTATAAGCTCTTCTATAATCTTTAATCTTTTTTAAATTTTTGGCAGTTGTTTTGTGACTACTGTGCTTGATAGAAAATTCCCTTTTAAAATTGTGGTTGATGTTATCTCCATTAATTTTATGATTAGTTGTTTGTTTTTCATCATTTTGTTTGTCTTTGTGAAGAATGGCTTAACTTTTTTAATTTTTAGTACCTTCGACTACTTTTATAATAAATTTATCTTTCTTCGCGTTTTTGTTAAATATTTTCTATGGATGAGCTTATATAACAGTATTTTAACAGTATTTTTTCTTTTTAGAAGGATTATTATGTCTTTTAGTTAAATTAAAGTGGTAAACTTCCTCATACTCCTCTTCACTAATAGAACTGTCACTTCTAGCTGATTGAGCATCACAGAAAAAATCATTTCCTTCATCCGGATACTTCTATGTCTCCGATCTGATTTTTGACTGTTTTTATTTCTCGATTTAAAAGAAAGTATTAATTATTTTAACTCCCATCTCCTGATAATCCTCTATTTTATATTAATTTATTCTATTATCTTTCATATAGCCTAATAAAGAACATTACACAGTATATATATTTGGTATTTATAATTCTTCATAAAGCGCTCTTCGAGCTGAGTTTTCATTACCACCTCTAAATCGACAATTTTTGTAGCAAAATCTAATATCGTTTAGGCAAATTCTTGATGGAAGCATCCGATAACTCTTTAAATCACTCGGTTAATAATTACCATAGAAGAAACATCCTAATTTTTTAGAGTGTGAGTGTAAATCTAAGACCAAGCAGGTTTCTTTTTTGTTTTTTATAATCTATTTTTTTATATAATATATATTTGGAGTAGTATCTTTTGATGGTCTTTTCCATACTCGATTAGGATCAATACCTGTTAACTCTGCTCTTGAATTTCCATGGATAACTCCATCCGGATTGACCATAGGTATGATTTTGAAGATATAATTGTCATAAAAGCCATTACTGGACTCACTTTCTTTAACTAAAATATCAAGTAATTGTGTTATTATTCTTTCCACCATAAAGCTGGAAGTGGTCTAAGATGGATGTTGTCTTGCTAAAATCCATATTATTTTACAATCTTTGTCAGATTGTTTTCCACTAGAGATAGTAATAATATTAATTGCATTTTTCCCAACTGTTTAACATAATTTTTTAATGGAGATGAAATTACTATATTTTTTTTATATGAGAAGACTATCCATAAAATTAACTAATTGACTGTACGTGTAGGGATAAGATGGGGCAAAGTAAACAGAATCATACGGTTATCTAAACTCATACTCAAATGATAAACTATAATAAGACTGATTATCATACTATCTCTTGATTGCTGACTATTAGTAACAAATCTTTTGCCCATTTCTTATCCATGAAAGCCCGCTCTTCGTATTTTTTTATGAAAAAGTTAGTGGTTTTAAACCATAACTGAAAAGAGATTATTTTTTAACCAAATTAGCAATATTTATTTTTACCCTTTGATTTTTTTTTGTATTAGTTATTTTGAAATAGAACCATTGATTATGCCCTCTTGTGTTAATATCATTTTGAAGGATGAGGTCATATGTTTCGATTATATTTTTATCTTCATTATTCTTATAAACATAGAGCAAATTAGCACTTTAAAAGTGTGAATCAAATATAAGTGAATTATTGTTTTGTTGACTTCCAGTTTTGTTTTTTATTGATGGCAAGTTGCTTTTGCTTTTGCTATCCAAGTTAATATTAGCAATGCTCATAAAAATATTTGCAAAATTTTATCTCTTTATTGTTGGTTCAAACCTATTATAGTGAAGCTATTTTTCACTATAGATTTCCCATAGAGTATTTTTACATTCTTTTTCGCTTTTGTTATAAATATCATTGATATGTTCTTTCATTTTCCCATGCTCAAAAAGTGCATCTTCGATTGACAGCAAACGATTGCCAATGATCTTCGTTGAATCATCATTTTTAGGCATGATATATTTGCTGGTTTTTGTGAGTTCATCTGTAAATAGATACCTTGGAGAGTAAATTTAATAGGTCTTACTTTGGCCTTCCATAATTGTGAGAGCAGCAGTAATATTTTTAAGCACGCTGATATTTATCTTAGGATGGTGAACTGGTTGTATGATCTATTATTAATGATCACTTTAATTGAATTATTCTCTGTCTTTCATCAACGTATTAATTTTAGTAATATATATTATTCTCTCATATAATAAGAAGCTTCTCTGGTTAGTCAAGATAAGTAAATAATTTAATAAATTTATTATTATCCTCAAAGTATAAGAATATATCGTTATTTGATGAAATTAATTAAAATATTATCAGTCAATAAATCATTGATTTTTTATCGTTGATATTTAACAGTCAAATATTTGGCCTATTACAAATCAGATGAAGCTCGATAGTCGCTAAAAACACTAAAGAATCAAGCAATTCATAAATCAATTGAAAGAGAAAAGGAACATGGAACCTTTTCTGAATTTCGAGGATATCACCAGATATGGTGTCTTTGATTTTTACTATGTCAACTGCGATCCTCCAACTTTAGAGTCAATTGAAAAAAAACTAAAGGAACAGAAATATCAATTAGTGAGTCAAGTTTTCGAGGATTTAAAGCTAATCTTTCAGTCTGTTTCGGATTACGCATTTACAGATGATCCTATTCAGACTGATTGTGAATAGTTTATATCATAGATCGACAAATTCCTCCAGATGCTTTTAGAAGAATTTAATACAATGACCATTGTGACAAAATCCAAACACAAGGTACATTCAATTCGAAAGGAAAGGCAAACAAAATAATAGTTTGGGTCGAAGCAATATTCATAGCTAACATCAGAGTCAAATCCCGGAAATTCAACTCTTGACAATAAATTGGAGATGCTGCTATGGTTGAAGGCAAATTAAGCAAACGAAGCTTATCTCCGACTGATAGCAGAGTAATATGAAATGGGGACATAAGATGAAAACTATTTTTATATTACCCTAGACAACAAAAACTCTAAATGGGTGGAGTTTATTGAAAAAATCAACCCCTGATCAGAATATAATTATTTGAGTTGACTTTATCTGTTTTATTCAAAATAGCATAGAGTTTTTGATAAGTCATTATCATATCATCATTTTATGGATTAAGATCGAATTCAGAAACAATAAGTTAGGTATTTTCTTTATTTGAGTCGACATTGAGCAATTTCTATTCTATGCTCTCTGAAGCTCAGAATTAAACAGTTGGTAAAATGTTACATAAATTCGTATTAAAACATCAAATATTACAATATTTTTAAAAATTTAACTATTATGCTCTAAAGAAAAGCTTGGACACTAGAAGTACTTACTATTTGATTAAGGAAGACACAGCACTGAAATAACTTCATGAGTCTCGCAAAATATCTAAATGGGCCTAAATCTCTCGTTTAATGGAAAAGTAGTTTAGCATCAGTGGCAGAAGCGGTAAGCAATGCCGGTAAAGATACAACAATCACTTGGACCAATCTATAAAACATGAAAAATGGACGAGTTAAGAGGAAACTATCCTCATTAACTTGCATAATTCTTTAGGAAATCGCTGGGCAGAAATCGCCAGAGCAATTCCAGGAAGGTACATCAATTATTATTCAGATCTGAGAATTGTGTTAAAAACCAGTTATATTCTATAATGAGAAGAGGGCTGAGGTACGTCAACTCTGCCATCAGGAATAAACTCAAAAGGTATAAATAGCTTGAAATATAAGTTATATATAAAATTATAGAGGCCTGCTAATCCAATTTTAAAAGAAAAACTTGGACCAAACAAATGAACTAATATATGAATATCAAAAAGGAAATTGTTTTCTACGCAATGCATTAGGGTAACTCAAATGATGAAGAGGAAATCTTAAAAATTAAACAGCTCACTGAAAGAATTAAAACTTTTTTGAAGAACGGACGTCAAAACTTAGAAAAAGAAGATCCTTCAAAATAATCTTAACCTATTGAGTCTGAATAATATAGAGATAACTATCCAGAAGTCCCTCCACCTAAGGAGTTGGTAAAATAGAGAAAAAATTCATTTTTAACTTTTAGATTAGAAGGTCAAGATGAGCAACAACCTTAAGAAAAGATAGAATAAAAAACTACTACTCAACTTCCTTACCTTCCTTGCAAGACTAGAAAATAAAGTTTTAAGTCAAACCACTCTTTTAATTTAAACTCCCCTCGCTTTTTCGATTTACTCTCTCCAAATTCAACCTTAAAATCTCTTGAATGTCCGGACTATGATAGAAATGCTTCTCCAAAGCCTTTGATTTCAGTCGAATCGCCTTATTTCGACCAACTTAGAGGCAATTTAAGCAATTGGTACAGCTTCTATCCGAAATGATATTTATTATTTTATTGTAAAAATTAATATCAAGTTTACAAATGAGAAAAGCTTCAACTGAAAATGAAAGTGGGCCACTCGAGCAGATAAATGTTTTTATACGTATAAGACCAATGAGAAATGAGTTTTCTAAACGATCTCTCAAGGTTATTTAGAAAGGAGTGGCCTTCAATTATAAAGAAAAAATTCATCAACTTTATTTTGATGGAGTTTTCGACGAAACCTTTACTCAGCAAAAGGTCTTTGAAGGAGGCTGCCTGCCAATTGTTAAAGATGTTTTGTAGGGTAATAACGCCTCTCTTTTTGTTTATGGTCAAACAGGTACAGGAAAAACATTTACAATGGGAACTCTCGAGGCAATAAAAAGATAAGACCAAGGATTAATCCCTCTTTCTTTGAATTATATGCTTAATCATTTCACTCAAAATAAAAATAAGGAAGAATGGAGTATTAGCATTTCTTTTATGCAAATATATATGGAGGATATCTATGATCTTTTTAACCCAACGAATGGAAAATTGCAAATCAGAGAATCTTTAGAGCAGAGCTAAACTTTTGTGGAAGATTTGGTTATTGTACCTATCTAAAATTATAAACAGTCCATAGAACTGATTAATGCAGGACTTAAATACAGAAAAGTAGGAAATCAGGTAATTTATTAATAATGCAGAAAATGAATCAACTTTCTAGTCGAAGTCATACTATTTTTACTATTTATGTTACTCAAAAGTTATCAAGTACCGAATATGTTTCTTCAACTCTTTCTCTCATTGATTTGGCAGGTTCTGAGAGAGTTAAAAAAACTAATTCAACAGATACACGTCTTGATGAAGCAAAGTTTATCAATACATCTCTTTCTGCTTTGGGAAATGTAATCTCGGCTCTTGCTTAAAATAACAACGATAAATTCGTTCCATATCGAACATCCAAACTCACTCGAATTCTCAAAGATTCGCTTACAGGTCGAAGCAAAATATCAGTTATATGCACTCTTTAAATTTCGGACTAAAATATTTACTAAACTTATTCGACTCTTCTTTTTGCTGACAGATGCAAATAGATACGATTTCCCAATCAACCGTCAATCAATATCGAAACTTTTGAAGAAATTGATCAATAAAAGGATCTAAAAGTAGCTTTATAAAAAAGTTTGCAGAAGGAGAGGGAGTATGCTGAAATTATTAAAAATATATAGCAAGGTGGTAGCAGAGTTACAAGAGATTTACAAAGATAAAATGAACTCTCTCAGCTCATCGAAAGCATTTATAAGTTATTTGGAGAAATTAATTGTCATATGAAGAAACTATTAGATCCACAAAATAAAAGTACCATATTTGTAATATAGATTCAATTGTTAAAGAATAAGTACCCAAAGTTACTCAATCCACAACTGGAGTACAAATAAAGCAGAACTTAACTCAGATGGCTCAAGAAACAATTGAGCATATCAATAGTCTAAGCTCAATAGCTTTTGGAGATATTAAATATCAAGCACAATCAACTAATTCTAAGCTCGAAACTGAAACATTGACCTCAATCCTTTTAGATATGCTCCGTCAAAATATTAAACTTTATGGTAAATGTCAAATAATATAGAAAATATATTGGTAAAAGACTCCAAAGATTCCTTTTAAAAAGAAATTTGTCTGGACGAGTATTAGAAAGAAAAGAAGCAAGAGATATTAAATAAACTTAAAGCTAAAAAATTAAAAAATTTACAAAACAATTTTGAGGAAATATGGTCAGAAAGTCATAATTTTTCAAATCCACTCACCAGTCTTTTAAATGGAATTAGAAAAGGGGATGTAGGTGTCTACAATGAAAAAGTCAGCACTATTAAACCTGAATCTGAAAAAGATTTTTCTAATCCAAAAGAGTTTTTAAAAATGTTGACTCGGCAATAGTCTGAAAGGAAACACAAATAGATGTTGATTGATGAAGGGCCTAATGAGGATGAGAGATAAGAGTAAGATTAAAGGAAATCTCCAGATGATAGTTCGATGAAAGGGTCAAAAATTAGTTATTTCCAAAAATATTCGCCGAAAGAAACAAGGTAACTAAAGGAATCAAAATAACCTAAATAATCAAGAGAACCAAAGACCTAAAAAATTGATGATACTGCTCGTAGTAAAAAATCTTAAAAAATTGATAGTAGTAGCAATGAGATAAAAAAACTTTTAGATAGTTTAATAGCAAGTAAGGCTCAATTCTAAGAGAAAAAACGATAGTTATGATTGTTCATCTCATACCTTATCAAAGAATTTATTTATATTTACATCTAATTGGCTGTGATAAACAAGAGTCAAAGTAAACATAATATTGTTAAACATTAAACAATATTGATAAATTTAATGAATAAAAAGTAATTAATATCTTTAATTGATTACCCTAAATTTTGATTGAATTACATTTTATTCAATATCTCGATTATCATCATGCACTTTCTTGTTTTCTGCGTTTCATCATTGCCAGTCTAGGATCTTATTTCGTTTCTTTTGGTTTTTTCGACTAAACAATTTCCACATCTATAAAATCTTCTTTGGTTCCCTAGAATATACGAACTCCGAGATTCTTTGATGGTTTAGCTGCAACCATCATTATGCTCCACTCTTTCACAGCCCTAGACATATTCACTTGCAATTATGGTTGTAAATCCAAACCAATAAAAAGAGTATTGCATAACGGATGCTTTGTATCGCTTCATATGATAAAAATTACTTCTTTTTAAACATTTTTGGGAAAGGTACAACTTTTAAAGCTTCTTACTCGATTTATTTCTTATGATATTTCAAAATTGTTTGAATTAACTTGAGGATTCTCGATTCCACTAATCCTTGGTAATCTTTGTATTCCTTTTCATCCTCTTTGGAGGCACTGGTTCCCCAAATGTCCATTTCAATAAAAAGAGGAAAATTGTTAAAAAAGTCAATTTTACGACAAATTTAGTTGTAATCTCTTTTGTAGCTCAAAATTTCATTTGCTCTTTTTATTTCAAAGGAAATTACGTTGTAAGTTATTGTATTAACTCTTTAGGTGGAATTATACTATGAAGCTGGCGTGACTACAGACATGAGAGCATTTGGATTCTTATCTTAGGCGGTATTGGCTGGGAGAGGAGTTAATCTGACTGGAACTTTCCAGTTCCAAATGGAATAAACATTAAAAAATTAATGGAGTAGTTTTAGAGGTTTATGATTTGGAAAAATTTGGCAAATTTTAGCAACCAAGATAGCCCAAGATATACCACCTAAATATCCCATAACATTGGAGCTGATTCCTCTATTTTTTGCCCAAACTTTTACGACTCTTAAGGTTTGCTTAAAATTTTAAATTTGCTTTCCAGTCAATTAAAGAATCATTAAATTGTTTTTCCTTCCCAAAAGTGAGGTTCGACTCTGCTAATCCTTGATAGTATTGAGTAAATCCATGGATATGACCTTTTAAATGTCTCTAGGCACAGTTTCAGTTTGAAGTTGACAAAAGCTGATATCAATATCTATGTCCTTGTATTCGAAGGTGATGATGGGGACTTTGGCGTTGATACGAGTGGCAAGATTTCTAACAACTTAGTATTTTTCAAGTAATTTTTTAGCTAGTCCCTCGAAAAAATGAGTTTATCTTTGTATAAAATTAGGACATACACAAATAAAATCGATATCACTGCTGTTGGAGCGAAGATCAAGTACATAACTACCAAATGGCAACAGCTTTGCTGTATAAAGATATATTTCATCTTGGTTTATTCGCATTTAATTTTTAGCGATTTAAATACTCCATTGCTCCACTATATCACAGATAAATTTCATCGCTTAGTCCTTAAGAATTTTTTGGGATTGCTTCTAGTAAAAATCATTTTAGTTAAGAATTTATTACATCAGTTTCGTGTCAATGTCAGAGCCCTATCCTTTTATCATTTCAAAGATCTATCCACTTAGCAGCTTTCGTTAAATCTGGTCTTGCGGCAGGCTGCATTTAGGCTTGATGTAATTCACCATGGCAGCTGCTGGGTTAAGGGTGGGAGTAATGCTCACAGGTTTCTACATCACAGGTTTTTACATCACAAATATCAATTAAATATAATGGGCTTTATTTAAATTACAAATTTAGTTTATAAATATAATGATGGCACACATTTATGCACTTAATTAAGCAGCACATTTTTCTTTATTTATTTGGTAAAGAAGACCTTGCTCACTCAATAAATAAAAATCATTTCCAGATTAAAGATACGTTTAATAAGGATGAAATTACTCCAATTAGGCAAGTTATCTTAGAATTTATAGTGAATTTTCTAAGGCTGTAATCATTGTAGGAAGACAGTGTATCTAATATATATCTTATAATTATTTTACTATTTCGCTTTCTAGCCTAGACGGTTTAAGAAATACAAAATTCATAGATATGATATATTGTAAAGCCTAAACATTAGAAAAAATAGATGTCTGTAACTCTCTTTCTCAAAGTTGGTAGAATCGTTGTATTTTTAATGACTTTAAGTTGAATTAAAAAAGCTGATAAATCGTTCATGTCCTCAAATACTAATAAGGCTTTGAAAAATAGCATAAAATAATCTCCAAAGTTGAATCTATTTTTCTTAAGATATCCATGATAATCCTTTATAATCAGGAAAAATCTATCTATTCTAAGCAATCTGCGAAGTTGTCCAATTTACGAGCTAAGTTGTTCTATTGATTTTATATTTTTTGAAAGGTTGTAGTTCCTAATTACTTTTAAAATATTAGATACTAGTCTAATGATCTACTTTAATTTTTATCTACCTTATCCCCTAAAAATGTTCCCGAGCTCACGTTGAAGGAAATATTATGATGCTTTATATATTAGTTTTTTACTTCTATCATTAAGGCCAACACTAAATAATTGTTTCTTTACTCTTTTGCTAGTCGAAAAATTTACGGTCGAGTTTAAGTTAGTTTTATTTAGATTGAGAAGTGTTTGCATTATTAATTGAACTATCAATGTCAGTATGGTGAGAATTCTTTCGTATTTGAAGAGGCATGAGAAAATTAGATTTATAATTAATAAAGATAAAATTGATGAGTGCGAAACACGCTTATAAATCTTTCAAAGGCATAATTAATAATGCTAATATTTTCTTGAGTAATATCTGTTTTAAAACTACTTTCCTTAAAGTATATCAGTCTTTTAATTAGCTATCTATTTGCATTAAATATTTTAGTTTGATGTCATTTTCAGTTTTACATATCTTTGAAGGTTGAATAAATTCTTAATTTTCAATTACACTGCAAAACAATAATTGTATTCAGATATCTTGTTCATAATCGATATTAAAATTTGAGATGTTTAATTGGAAAAAAAACTTAAGTAAACTGAATGGAATTACCATCAAGCATTCCGATATGTAGTTTGAAATGAAAAACGAAGTAACAATATTGCTGGCCGACATTTTTTCTAACGAAGAAATTACTCCCATTAAGATCAGCAAAATTTTAACAGAAAGTCTCAATGAAAAGTATCCTTCTGGGTGGATTTGTCTGATTGGAAAATAATTTGTTGCGAATATTAGTCATTAGCCACGAAAGTTTATTCGGCTGTCTCATCAGAATATGAACATTTTGGTTTATAAGGCTAATTCTAAGCAATGATAAAAGCATTTTATTTTTATTTTTATCAAATAAAAGTTTTAGGAAAGCAGTGTTAAGTTATTTCTTGATTGTTGATTCACATTTTCAAAAAATTAGTTCTGTTTATTGGTAATTTTATATATAAAAAGCCGAAGGTTTTTGTAAATTAATCGAATACATCATAAGAAAATAGTTTTGTAAATTTATTGACAGATGATTGGATAGAACTAATCTCTTGCGATAAAATTAATATTAAAATTTACGTAATTATAATGGAAAATATCGAAATCAAGAAAAATAAAAATAAGAGATCAATTGAAAGCTTAATTGAGGAAAGTGCTATAGATAATTCTTTCAATTACGAAGCTCACGAATTAAGAAAAGCCTTTAACTAAACATTAATGAATATGAACGCTAAAAGTCATGAACGAGAAAAGGAGATGTAAAAACTTAAAATCATCATTAAGGAATACGAATAAATTAAGACAAAATACGAAGTCAAGATACGAAAAATGTAAGAAGAATTGAATATAAAAACAAACCAGCTTAATTAAATCAGTAAACACTACAAATAAAATAAAAAGAAATTGCAGTATTTGGAGTATAAGATATAAAATATGACGTAAAACAGGAATATCTTTAACGACAATAACTCCCTCCAAGAATAAAAAAATACTATTGATAAAAAACAATTGAAGAACTAAATTTATGAAGAATTCACAAAGATAATCAGCAAAAAAATAGAATACTTTACGCAATAAATCAAAAAATATTCAATGTCCCTTGAGGTATAGTCCAAAATGTAGTCATTTCTCTAATAATTAATTTATCTTAATCCTTATTCCGAGTTTCATTTATCATAAAAGATCGACCACAGAACCAACAATTTCGGCAAAATAAAGAAAGATGATAAGGATATAACTTCTGGAAGTGAATGGAGAATGCTGTAAAAATCTCTGTAAAAGCTAAAAAAAATTAACAATGAAAGGAGTCCCTTTATTGACAAAAATGAGATTGAGAATAAGCAAGACAGAAGTATTAGCACGCATAAGCGAAGAAAATTATTTAACAACTGATTAATTCTATCATTTACTGAAGTATAGCCAAAATAAATTCATTTTTGTTCATTTTGTATCTTAAATTTCTTATTATTTTAGTTATCAGCTATTCTTCAATATTATTTTTGTTAATGATTATTTGTTTAATGTTATATTCAATATATTCATTTATCAATTTTCGTATTTTATTTCATCAATCGAAAGATAGACAAACAAACAATTACCATTAAAATTAGCATGAAATTGTGTCAGGCAAGAATATCGAACGGTGCTACTCTGATTTGCATTTAATTTATCTATTAAATTGTCCAAATGGGGTTTTACTGTTTCAAGGGAAAGATCTCTCGCGGCAATAATTATCTGCACGCATATCAGATGGAAACATTGATATTTTGGTGATAAATAGAAGAGAAAGTAAATTTCCTCATCAGTCAGTTATTTGCTATTTGTTGTATATAATATATAATCTTACTATAAACCTTCCGCTAAAATGGTATTTGTCTTTTTATGCAGTTTAATTACGATTTTATGCAACCATCCTATCCCACCAACTTCTACTATCAACCGATTTATGTTTTCAATCCGACTTTTCAATATTTTACTCATTTCCGTCAATAATAAAATGAAAAACAAAATCTATGCAATCATGAAAATTCTGATTAAAAATATTTGGAAAGACCATTATTAGCCAGCTCTATGACAAATATCAGCTCTATGAAAGATTCATCTAATTAGAAATCAAGTTTAATTTAAACAGAGAAAAGTCAAAACGTCAACTCTCACAGGTATTTATAACAAGTAAAAAATCGTAATATTTTGCCAAATAATTTGAACGTCATCTTTTCGTTCATCAGAAGAGCCAATAGATCAGGTAATTTGGTCTAAAAGATCATATCTAAGCTTGATAAAAGCAATTCATTTTCCGCTACATTTTTTTATTCTTATCAAATGTATTTAAAGGAGAAATTACCCTGCTAAAAAAAGAAAAATACACTGTATAAATTAACAACGTATTTGGAGCCTTCTCTCACCATTTTCAGCGTCAAATAACAGCTTTTCTATAATAAAGTTTGCAGAATACTTATATGCTAATTCTTAAAATCATAGCATCTACTCCACCTACTGACCAACGACAAAATTAAAAAGACAAACAAAAGAGATCATTTGAAGATCAAGAGGTACCTTCTTTTGAAATTTGGTGAGTTGTTTTAATAGCAGATGTGTCAATGATTGTTGATATCTTATAATTATTGGAGTGTCACTTAATTTAATTTAATAAGATTAATACAGAAAAAGGAACAGATTTATTATCTATAGCAGGATAGAGATGTTTATATATAAGTTAGAGAAGGTATATCAATAAATAATTTAGTTATTGCCAACCAGTGCTACCTTATATTGACTTGATTTTATGAAGATATTATCTTTATTACTTACATATGAAAATACAAATATTTCAGGCGAGTTTGCTCATCCTTTTGATTGCTGTGGTTTCTCCGAGATGGACAGAAAAGCAAGCTTTCGATTGGTATTAGAAGTATTCCTGGAGTGCCGGAGTTAATTATATTCCAGCCTATGCCGACAACTAAATTGATATGTGGTAAAACTTGAACTTGGATGCAATTGATCAAGAATTACGCTGGGCAACCAACATCGGCTTTTCTAAATTCAGAGTCTTCTTGCACATTGGTCCTTTCCTAAAGAACTCGACTCAGTATATTAAAGATATCTTCACATTCCTAGCAGTAGCAAAGAGCAGAGGCGCTCAAATAATATTTGTTCTATTTGATGATTGCTGGCGTGACACTTGGCAAAACGGTAAACAGCCAGATCCTCTTCCAGGAATTCATAATTCGCAATGGCTCCAGTGTCCTGGTAAAGTCCATATAGAGTAAAGTGACTTGCAGAAGTATGTCGTCCAAATTGTTGGAGCTTTTAAAACATCTGATGCAGTGGTTATGTGGGATCTGTACAACGAAGTGGGAAATTCTGGATATTTAGTAAGTAGTCTTCCATTGGTAACTAAAGCTTTTGAGTGGGCTCGCTCTGCAAACCCTACTCAGCCCTTAACCTCAGGAAGGTGGAATGGCGATGCTTCTTTTGATTTAATCAACGAATTTATCCTCAGAGAGAGTGATGTTATCACATTCCATGCGTATTGTGATGTCTCATGCACCAAATCTGAAATAGATCGCCTTCGAAGTAAATTACTTCTTATCAAGAATACAATAGACCAATCATCTGCACCGAATATATGGCGAGACCTCGTAATTCAAAGTTTGTGACACATCTTCCCCTTTTTAAGAATGAAAGTGTGTGGGCTATTAATTGGGGTTTCGTATTTGGACGCACTCAAACTTATTACCCTTGGGGCTCAAAAGCAGGAGATCCCGTTCCTGACATATGGTTCCATGATGTTGTGCATCCAGATGGCTAACCCTTCGATCCTGTTGAGGCCGATTTTATTCATAAGATAACGGCTTGATGAATTGAATCAATAACTTTTAATATTCTGTTCATAAAATAATTGTTACTATCTACAGGTCCTAAAAATTGATGACTTTAAATATAATAAATCAAATAAAAACATTGAACACATTCATAACTTTCAGTTTTAACTATTAGTATTCTCTAGAAATAGACTAAAACAATTTATGAAAAGTGGAAAGACAACAATATAAATCACTATTTTTTTAACGATTTAGTGCTTCGAATGTGTTTTTGATATTATTTTAATTTGGCTAATCTCTCTAACTCTAATTTTTTATTTTACTATTACTTCTTTTTAGCCTTTACTTCAGGTAAATTATCGTAATTTTTCTTGGTAAGCGCGTACATCTCAGCCTTGGATACTTTGGCTCTTTATCCATAAATTAATCTATCAATCAACTCTTTTGATGGCTCTCTCAGCTGATTCTATTAACTCTTTTTTTAGTCCTCTTTTTTCTTTTGACGATTATTAATATTTTTTGCAATTAGACTTTCCTTTTTGGATGACGGTATTTGCTAATTTTTACGATTCAGTTGTTTATTTCCTAATGAAATATCTTTCTATTTAAAACATTACTGTTTCGTGTTATTTTAAGTTATTTACTCAGTTAGATTGATAGAAATCTAATGATGCCCGCTAACTGAAGGGGCATTCATTTTTTTGGCGGGTAATCTGTTTGTCTTCAGAGGTGAAGCATTTTCTTTTTCGTCTCTTTGTTTTTAACTTTTTAATCGACCTATTTTTCTCTTAAAAGCTTAAGCGAGAGTCATACCATGATTTGCCGTTGAATTATCAACAGGTATCTATATAAAAACAGGCGGTTTGATCTATGCAGCAAAAGTATTATCATCGCTTTATATTATTGTGTTCTAATTTTATCGATTTTAATTTCGTTACTGCTCATTATTCTTATTATTTTTCAGATGGGTCCTTCTTTCAAGGTCAAATTGCCTCACCCTCTGATGATTGGCTTTGGTTTAATTTCTAATCTAACTGTTTTGCTGACTATTGTAGTTTGTTGAACGTGCATGATCAAATTTAATATTACTATTTTCCAGTTAATCAGCAGGAGTATTGATTTTAAGACTTACTTTTTTAACTGGTAGATCATTGAACTCAGTTTTAGTTGTAATTCGACTGTTCTGAACTGAGCCCTTATTGATGCTGTTCATGTTTTTTTTCCTTTAAACTGATTGCTCAGTATTATGGTTGATGTTTTGTTTGTCAAATTCTGTTCTTCTAGTGTCTATATTAGCATCAACAGTTTTTGCTCCAACTTGACTTAACTTTTCTTTTTCTTCCTCTAATAGATCACTGATAAAATTTCTTTATTTGATGGTTTAGCTATTGTTTGATTTGCGTGTTTGGCTGAGTTCATTCCTCATGTATCTGTTATTCTCAAGTATTTTTATCTTCATTTATCTTTCAATTAAATCTCTGTTTAGAGTGTCCATAGGTGTCTTAAGTATATTATTTATAATGATGGGTGGCTCTTTTTCTCGTGGTTGGTGCTGTTTACATACATTCGCATCTGTGTTATTACTTAAAGTGATGAGATGATTCCGATCATGGTGGTCATTTTAAAGAATATTTAGTAATCTCATCACAATTTATTTATTTAAATTTTCACTCTCATTTTATTTTAACTTTTTAATTTCTTGATTTGGCCGAGAGGAATAACGAGATTATTTATTTTGCGAGCATTCATTTTGTTTACTGGTTGAAAAGACTCGATTCGATGGACTTTTTAGCGATTGCAGCATACTAACCTTAGATTACATCAATTTCACACCCACATGTCCAGTATAGTGTGAATTTGAGGCAACACTGACCCTAGATTGCTGGTGTTTATATTTAGAGGACGAATTATTTTTTGGTTCAACTTTGAGTTCTTTATGAATAGTGCTTTGCTCTAAAGTTTTAATTTAAAATTATCTTTTTTTTGCCAGCATATTTTGGAGTAACTGCTATTTTTTTGGCAAAAGATGAAGCATTAGTTTGGGTTTAGGTTGTTTGTATACTAAGTCTATTTTTGGCTCATCGCAAATATCCTCCCATAATGGTTCTTCTTCCATCAAATCAGTCAACGCCATTAACTGTTTTTACGGATCTTACATGCATTGCTTGATTGTTTTAGTATTTAAAACTTTGGAATAATGCGACTCTGCCTCTCCGGTTGGCTCTTCTTCGAAGTCTAGTGTTTGCGATTGCTGATTAAAAGGTTGTGTGCTGCTTTTCTGTTCATTGATACGCATCATTTTCTCGAAAAAACTCATTTTTAAACAATAACAGTTATACAGTTTAAAATAAAGCTAAAATCATATCACCTGATTAAAAAGGTAACTAGCTGTTCCCGATAAACGGAAAGAAGCTACTTGGCGGCCAGGTACTTGTAATGATCTTTTGCTGAATTGATGAATTTGTTCACTTGAAGGATGGCGAACCAATCACCGTTGATTCTAACAATCTTGGAAATGAAATATTACTGAAACACACTATCCTGTTGAGTATTGTGATTAATTTTTTTAAGAATGAGTTAACATAGTAATTTATTATCGCTGATATCCACCAATTTTTAAATTTTGGACCATGAATTCTTTGGAGAGGGATTTATATTTTACAGGATCAGTAAGAGCTCTTGTTCCAGAAATAACTGATCTAGATCTATCTATTTTAGTAATAATTCGTTGAACAATTCATTGAGCTGCGATTGTATCTCTCGATTTTTTTGACAGTTGGCGCACTTCTCGCTGCTCTATTCCTTTTTTTTGCAGGATAAAAAATTGATATTTTCTTGAACATCAGGCAGTTAGTCTACATGTATATCAAGACTATCGTAGTTAATGATTTCTTATAATGGCAGTGGATCATATTCCAAAAGGGAATGTATTTATTTTGCGACTTTCTCTTTTAATAAAGCAGTATTTTAGCTTGATACAAGTTGTAGTTAATTAATACATTCGTGAATTTACTTTTAAATTTAATTTTTCCTTTCAGTTTAATTAGACTTTAATAAGTTCTGATCAGCTGAGCCAATCATGATTGGATCGCCCTCTGCCTCTTTTGCATGCATACTTTATTTTATTGGTGAATTTAATTTCAATTTCTTCTTTATTCTTTCTTAGTTATCTTCAGAATCATCATTGTAATCATTTTTTCTTTTTAATAATTCAATGGATTCAATTTAGTCAGGCCTTTATTGTTAAGGATCATGTACCTGTTCATTTATTAGAACATTAAATGCAGATGAATCAAATAGTTTGGGCAGCTACTCAAAGTCTGGAATGTATTAATTATTTTTAGATGGAGACTCATCATTGTATAGTCTTTCCAAATCATTCTCTCTTGGCTCTTAATGAAATTCACTATTTTTCAGCTCCTTATCATAGACCTCTTTATTGATAATTTGCAGATCATCATCTTCAATAGTTATTTTGATTTGGTTACTTTCAGTGTATACTTTGTTGAAATTGAATTTTTTTGCGAGGCGAGTCGATCTCCTCTTCTTCTAAGCTGATTCATCACACTAATTTCTAGTTTTTCGATGAGGTCTTCTTGAACTGTTCATGGCAGAGCTTATAAATGTATTTTATTGTTTATAGAGCCTATTTTGTGGCGCCTTTTTTAAATTGGCTTCCTTTTATCTTTTAAACAGAGAACCAAATAATGAATAATATTGAAATATATATCCAAACAATATCCTAACGATCAAATATTCCAACGGTTTTGTGTATTTGCTTATCTAATTATAAAAAATAGAATGGACTTTAATTACTTTAGTCGATCAATCCGCCTGCGCGGAGATTATATACTACTTTTATCCATTATATTAAGGCTAATCAATCCATGTTGACTCACTCACTCGGCCCCAAATATCATTTCGTCTTCGTCTGCTTCTACTTTCTTCTTCGGCTCCTCCTCATCAGGCAATGCCTCATCGTCCTTCAGCCCATCCAGCTCATCTTCGCCAAAGAGTAGTTCGTCATCTACTGGTTCCACCTGCGCTCCGTCTTCTTCTTGGGGTTGATCATCCTCTTCCTCTTCGTGAATGCTGTCCAAATTGATGATGATTCTCATCTCATCTCGCAGCTGTGCTTCTCTCCTGTTTTTTTCTTGGCTGATGTCGTTGAGCACTTTGTCAACCATGAGCAAAATATCGATAATTTTTTTCTCATCTTCCTTGTACTAATCCATAAGATGGCCAATTTCCTATTTCAGCTGCTGATAGTTGTAAAAGTCAGGTATAACGATTTGTAGATCGCTCTTTAGCTTTTGATATGATAGTATTTGTCATGATGAAGGCTATGAAATTATCCTACTTTGCTAATAAGTTTTTTTACTTAGCTTTGACTTTAAATAATACTTTTCACATTGAAGCTTATTGACATTCAAATGTTTAGGCATACATATATTTATAAATCAAAAATAAAATTATTAATAATTAAATAGTCGCACTCTTCTTAATCATCAGAATTTATTAAAGATAATATATGAATTAAAAAATTATTTATAATTTAAATTAGCAATATTGTGACCGTACAAAACGGCATAAATTTAAAAAAGCTAAAAGCGAGATAATTAGTTTGAACTCTCGTGGATGTTGACTGGAAGTCTAAAGGGATTACAGTTAAAGTGAGTATGAATTATTAGTTTATCAATTACTTAACCATAAAGATGTTCTATTTCCTCTTCTGATTGCCTCCTATGAGAGTGAGCTCAAAGCGCTGCACTTGCGGATCACGATATATTTCAAAGTAGTTTTAAAGTGAGAAAGGGCACTTGCCGAAGCTGCAGCTTTTATTAGCTTGAGTAAGAGTAAATTGTTTTGACTGCCACTCAAACTTAAACTGGTGCTTGTTCCTGATCTCAAAGCTAAATTTATCCAAAAGTAATGAATTTAATGATTGATATATTTTCTAAAAATGAGAATAAAAAATAGAATTAATTTCTGATTGTTGTATTAATCCTCAAAATCGGATCATATACCCTATGAAACAAATAAATAATCGACAAATATGAAAAATAATATAGGAAACTAGTTCTTCCTTTGTCAAGTTTTAATAATAATTGGAGACGAGATCATTGGCAAATCATAGTTTCATTTCTTTTTCTTTTTGCCAAATATTTTCAGTATTCTTAGGAAAAGCTAAATGATATCCATGTAGAGAATTATTGAGCCCAAAACATAGTTGTCCAAAGTTAGTTAGCTATGACTACCTCCTAAGATACGCTGAGTATCAATAAGAATAAAAATGCTTGAGATGCCGGCAATAATCATTGCATAATTCATTATTTCTGAATTTTTATCTAAAAATAAATAATTAATGAGAGGCACACTCAATAGAACACATAATACGGAGTAAAGAAATCCTAAGTCGTTAAAGAACTACCTATAATTACTGAACCACTGGATGTGTAATCTTATTTAGTTGTCATGGCGTGATAAGTCAGACCTAAAGTGGAGGCAAGCGTAGCTGCTGCCGAAAGTAGTACACTGTCAGCAGTATACATCATGCAGATATATGTAATCAGATAAGACTCACAAAGAGTAAAAATACTCAAGAAGATGAAATTAATGGGGAAGATCTGAGAAACACTTCCGAAAGCTAAGTTATGGATTCAACTTACATAAAGCTACAATAGAAATTAATGCACCTGCAAAGCTGGCCCAAGAGCTCCACTAATTATTTATTTGAAACGTCTGAAAATCTGGAAAGTTAAAATTGAGACACACCATAAGGAAAGTAACAGTAAGCTGGACTGATAGTACAGAGTAAACTTTTTTTACAAAGTTAAGGCGAGCGCCTGCCGCAAGAGAAAGAGGCCTATCTTTTTCCGTATGCCTCCTTTTTTTATTTTTCGGCATCTACTGAAACTAAATATAATCAAACCTATAAGTGATCAGTATATTCTATTATTAATCTAATTAATTCTATCCACAAACAGTCTAAAAATAATACAAATATGTTCAAATGATGTTATTTGAGTTTTAAGCTGATATTATAAACCAACTACGAAATCATGCAATAGTGATTGATACCAATTTGTAGATGCGGTAAAGCCAGTTATGTTTTGCCAACTTGACCGAATAGTTCATTATTGGAATGGCCAGCTCAGTCTTTCCCTTAAAGTGTTTCATTTTAATCACAAGACACTGATTATGGATATCAAATCTTGTCCAGATTTATCGAATGCCGCTCATGGAGAATGTGCATTTATCACCTTTAAAGGACTCAATGCGATCTGTAAGCACTAATTTGCGTTTATTCCATTTTTTAATGACCTGACTCATCTTATAAATTTATCCGACCATCATAAATTGATCTGCATCAGGGTCAACAATAGTTTTCATATCGATGGGAACGCGAAGAAGCTGCAGCTTTTAGATGATTATTTTTGAAAAGAGGATATAAATGTCATCCTTAACGTCATTTTAGATGTATACTCTAAATTTAAGTTCGACTTAGCAGTTGCGATAGGTAAACCAAATGCATTTCTGGTAGCCTTCAAACGCAACTTTAATTTTATTAATATTCTTGAGCTCAAAAGCGTATCCATTTGCAAATTGAAGCTCACCATTTTTTGTTCTGCAAATAGTAGAAGTTGGTTATTTTCCGTGTTGAAGAGTACACCGCAGTTCTGATTAATTCAGCCAGTTACTCTTCTGGGAATATTCTGATTTTTGTTGAAATACTGAGGGCATTTTTCCAATTTTGCAAGTCTTTGTAAGAAAGGAAACATCGCTTTAACTATTGCCAGTACTTTAGTTTAACTGGGGAGGAATATATTTTACAAATTATTCATATTCCTTATCCTTTGGTTCTTGACATTTTGTTATTAAACCTGATTTTTGAGAAATTAAGGAACTTTTTAATTTTGCTGAAGTTGTGACTGCGCCCAGCAATGATTGTTGAAGATTTTGGCCTTGAAATACATGGAAGCACGTTGACTCTTAATCAACGGTATCCTGTTGTATGTAGTCAGGTATAACTGAAAAATATTGTGAGTTCTAAAATGATTTGAATTAGTTGTCCATCTGTTATCAATTTAATAGTATGTAATAATGTATTAATTTATCGATCTTGGATATTGTTATATTTCAAACAAAGAGTTTCGATGACCAAAATATTTATAAAAGAGAACAAACATATATTTTTAGTTTTGTGATTTGGAGAAAATATTTTATTTTTAGTTGGTAGAATTATCATTAAAACAATTGTGATAAGTACAATAAGAAAAATAACTGGAGATCTTTTACTTTTGTTAATTGGATTAAAATGTTAATTCCACTTGTTGTTCACCAAACTTATCCCAAAGAAAATATGAATATGGTGAAAAGGTGAATATTGGCGATCAACTTATAAATGCAAGACTACTCGCAGAGCAGCTTATAAAATAGATAAACTTATAGTCATTGTCATTATTATTTTTTGGCATTATAAAATCAGATTAATCAAATTGATTATGCTTCGCCTCAAGGAGGAAAAACATCTTATCTATTATGACGATTGTCGCTCCTATTTTGCTAGCTTTACAATGCAGTTAGAACGTCTCGCTGAACCTGATGACAGAGAAAAAAACAATGATCTTGTTATCATTAAGGAGAAGGGACGATCTTTGGATAAATTTAGCTTTGAGATCAGGATCAAGCACCAGTTTAAGTTCGAGTGGCAGTCAAAACAATTTACTCTTACGCAAACTAATAAAGGCTGCAGCTTCGGCAAGTGCCCCTTCTCACTTTAAAACTACTTTGAAATATATCGTGATCCGCAAGTGCAGCGCTTTGAGCTCACTCTCATAGGAGGGCAATCAGAAGAGGAGGTAGAACATCTTTATGGCGAAGTAATTGGCAAATTAATAATTCATACTCATTTTGGCTCTAATCCCTTTAGACTTCCAGTCAACATCCAAGAAAGTTCAACCCTCATCGCTTAAACTCAAAAATTGGTGAGTATAATTGCACCCAATCTACCTGAGCAGACTATCCTATGTTCAGGCACTTTAGTCGATACGAGATACTTCAGTTAAGTAACAAACTTTGTGAGCGAAGAAAAATTCTAGAGAGAAGGGTTTATAATGAAAGTATTTATTGTTTAGTAGCGTGTGGAGGGTCAGCATGTAGTTGTCGTTCGCGGAAAGTTTAACAGTAAGGAGTTTCTCTTCGATAAAGCAATTATTCGCATCTTCAGTGTCGATCAAGATATTTTTTTCATGCCAGGACTCATGCAGCACTTACAGCAAATTAAAACAATAATGGGGGATGTGGAATCATTGACAATCATCCAAAATATAGACACTCGGCTCTAGGATGGTTATCGTTTCGTATTTTACTCTGATCTATCGTCACTCTATTCCCGTATATACCGGAGCTACCTGTACGATAAAATTAAAGATAAGTGGTTGATTGAAGGCATGGTAAATTATAACCGCAGCAATAAACACTTTCAAGATGTGATAAAGGAATTAATGGATTTAATGACAGAGGGAGAGGAATTAGTTCCATTGCAAGAAGAAATCTTTTACTTTGATAAAGTATGGCGACTTAAGGCAATTTTTCTCTATCATGTGTTGTCAAACTTTAAAACAATGCGAGATTATGGTAGTTCGAGTCTGGCTAATCTCATCATTTAGTAATCAAGAAGAACCAAAATTACCTCTCAAGTGTTGTTTAAGCGCCTCAAGAATAAATATGGATTAAAGAATTTCCGCACCATTTATGAGCAGCAATTTGTAAAATCGACAGGAATAAACCGAATATTCTACGAAATAATTGATCTTAAGCGTGAAAATCGAGTGAAGATAATAGTGCGGCAGAAGGCTTTGGCCAATAAAGTATTCAGATTATACAATATGTTCCGCATCAAACTGTAGCAAGAGTATGGGTTCATCTCTCAGCTCATGGAAAAGATTATCAATAAGAATAAATTTTTAGAACGCAAAAAGGAATTGTCAGGACCTCTTGCTGTACCCAAATTTTTAAAGTGTCTGCCATACTTTCGAGGACATGTCGCTGTAGAGACTGATGCTAGTGAAATGCCCTTCTAGATGGAACTTCGAGAAGAGAATATTATCGAAGAAAAACAAAACGTGACCTCGAAGATACGTGCTCCTCTTCGCAAAACAGGAGAGGCAGATAAGAGTTATGAAGGTTTTGAGTGGATTATGATTGATACTGCCTACATCTTCCCAGCTATCTATAAGAATTAAAATGTACACTAAAGTGTCATACTGGAAAAAATCAAGAAACGGTATGATTCATAGCACGAAGAAATTAAGGTATTAAATTGCATTTCAAGTCGTGACCATTCCAGCAGTCAGAAGATATGCAGGGCTCTCATCGAGAAGGTACGAATCAATGCGAATGCCAAGGAAAATTGCTCCATTAACGTCAAACGAAAAATATTACAGATTTTACCTGTCTTTCTTAGTAAGGCCACTGATTTTTCGCTTTGGGAGGATATGTTGGATTTTCTCAAATTATACGAACCGATTTGCCACGACTATTCCGAATAGGGATACCAATTCCTGGTGAGCATAGTGGAATCATTGGGCTAAATAGAGCATAAAAAACAATTTAGTTATTATTTTTAACAGTTTCACCGCATACTGCTAATTATTCTGCGTGAGTTAAATGGGCGCAGCTAAGATAGAGAAGAAAGACTAAAAATGGCTATTTTCAATTCTTTAATGAAGTGGGCCTCGCGCTACTCTATTGAAATCTTAGAAGAAGTACTGGCAGAACTAAAGTTGAGTCGCTTTCGTGTAAGACAACATCTGTAGATACTCAAAGTGATTTTCTGCAACATCTTTGGATATTTACAGAAATTGCATTTGACGACTTCGAAATAATTGGTAAAAGGATTGCTCGATATGGTGGCAGAAATTATTGGTAGGGATACGACCTTTATCCTCTTCGCTATTAAGTTTAGCTTCGATATCGCTGAGAAGGAGAAGGAATTGGTCCAACCTCTGCTTTTTTTGAAGCACGTATTCTCACTGATATAAACTTACAAGGAGGAAAATATTTGTAAATTCGGACTGGCTCTTGAAGCACTAAAAGACCAGCTGAACAAAAACAAGAAAGTTTATGGGTTGGAGATGCAGTTGACTCTCTCCTAAAATTAAAACTATTTCATTGCAGAGTACTTATGGACAGAACTTATTTCTCCACTTAGTTGTCAGAACCATTTCATCCGCTTACAGTGGATTAAAATATACAGAGTATTCTATTTTTACTTTATTCCCATCATTACCCTTAAAAAAATTAGAAACAATTCAACCACACACTAATATAGAATTCTAAACTAGGAAGCAGCCCAAGATATTCTCAGTAATCTTAAAGACTTTTTTCCCGATATAAAGTGGTTCTCGGGCTATGATAGTCGAAGCGCCAAGGAGCTCAAGGCTAAATATGAACAAATGAACGAAAATAAAAGGAAAAAGAAATTTTAAGAATACTCTTTTACCGAAAATAATGTTATTACAATGTTCTTACGTCAGCATCCAGGTAGAGAGTCATGGGATGAATTAGCGCGTGAGGCTATCCGCATATTTATCTCCATATACGAGGATAAGGAACAAAGAAGTGAGGGTAAGGAGGCAGAACGCTTCAAAGCTATCCAAGAGGGGTTTAAAAAAATCGAAACAAAACTCAAAAGAGGCAGAATGCCTGACTTTTATAACTATCAGCAGCTGAAATAGGAAATTGGCCATCTTATGGATGAGTACAAGGAAGACGAGAAAAAAATTATCGATATTTTGCTCATGGTTGACAAAGTGCTCAACGACATCAGCCAAGAAAAAAACAGGAGAGAAGCACAGCTGCGAGATGAGATGAGAATCATCATCAATTTGGACAGCATTCACTAAGAGGAAGAGGATGATCAACCCCAAGAAGAAGACGGAGCGCAAGTGGAACCAGTAGATGACGAACTACTCTTTGGCGAAGATTAGCAGGATGGACTGAAGGACGATGAAGCATTGCCTGATGAAGAGGAGCCGAAGAAGAAAGTAGAAGCAGACTAAGACGAAATGATATTTGGGGCCGAGTGAGTCAGCATGAATTGATTAGCCTTAATATAATGGATTAAAATAGTTAAGTTCATTTTTTTTCATATAACTCAAGACAAACAAATACTTAAGACCGTGGAAATATTTGATAGTTATGAATGTCGTTTGAATATATGGGATATTGTTTGGACATACATTTCAATATTATTCATTTGTTTGGTTCTCTATTTAAAAGATAAAAGGAAGCCAATTTAAAAAAGGCGCCAGAAAATAGGCTCTATAAACAATAAGATACATTTATGCTTTGAACAATTCAAGAAGACTTGAGTAATTATTATCCAACAAATTTTTCAGAAGCATTTACAAATTTGGTTTCTCTCGTTAAGACATTGGAGGATTAGTATGTTTAACAAATTGATTGTTTGATTCCCTAATTTCATTTTACCTAATTTCATTTTAAATTAACTCAATATTAATACAACTTAAATATCTCATATCTTGGAGTTTCTTTATTAGAAAGAAAAGATAATGAAACAGTTGCCGTTCATGCTTGTGAGGCAGAAGTGAAATATATACAAACTCGGCAATTCTAGCTTTTGACATATTTTTATATTATTTTATTTGAATGAAGCCAATAGCCATTAAGCTCGAAGAAAATATAGAGAATAGTCGCGAGAGTGCGCCTCCATCCATCAGTGAAGAACTGTAACACAAACTTACCATTCATGAGCAAGAGGATATGCTTCAAAAAGAGGATATCTCCGCATCAGATAGAATAATTGACCCAAATTTAGCCCCTTCTTTATCTCCTTATTAAAAGTGGCTTTAAAAGCTGTCATTTCGCAATCACGTATTCCGTACTTAATTTTAGATACCATTCATATAATTGATCAGTTGGGCAGAAGAGTTAGTTCAATTTTTAAGGGGAGAAAGTTTGCTATATCATCAGCCTTTTCCAGGATTAATTTTTTAACCGATAAAAGCATGCAAAAACCCCCATTATTGCTATATAAAGAGATTAACTGCTGATTTTTCTCTTTTAAAATTGCGTGGTTTCGATGGCCAGCTTCTTAATTACAAAATTGTTTCCAACTAGCAGCGAATCAATGAACTTATTAGAATAGCTAAGAAATTAGGTCCAAAAGGAATTTTTATTGTATGGGATGAGTATGAAAGCGAAGAATTTCTGGTTTCCCCTCTCAAGCCTATGAGTTATTGCAACTTAATATACATCAATAATCATATATAGGAAAACAAATAATGGAAGTTGACCAATTATTCCATTATAAAATGGCAGCATTTGCAAGTTGTTCACACTTTGAAAGCTTTGACAAAAATAAACTTATAGGAGCATCTTGAGAAGTTAGTATTATTTGAGCAGGAAGATATAGGCTTATTGAACAGTATATTTGCATAGCTTCAAACATAAATTTTTTATGACCGCAGCTATCTGCTGATCAATCTGATCAGGCAGGACATTCTATCTAATTATGTCTGTGTGTCAAGAATTATCACTATCTTTGAGCAAAGCATAAATCATTTAAAAAATCTTTTAATTAAAATAAACCTGCACAAAAATACACATTTTCCATGTAGAAGCAAATTGGTAGAGCGGAAGATATGCAGTTGGTGTAATAAACGCAAGACTGATATCTGCTGTAATGGATGTCAACTCATATTCGGAAAGGAAATGAATTTTTGTGTTGGATAATGTATTATGAACTACCATCTTTATCTTTAAGAGCTTTCTCTCTCAAAAAAAGACAAAAGATAGTAAATTGTCAAAGATATGAAGGGTATTGCTGCAAAATGTAAGGAAATTGACAATAAAATGTAATTACTATAAATCAAAAATAATGCGGCTAAATAGGAGAATAAATCAATGCTTCCTGATTACATAGATTATATTGGTAAAAGGATGGTAAATTACTTGAACACCATCGCGAAGCATCGACTGGAAAGCAAGACTGAAGACAGAAATATTAATTATTAGTGATTGACTTATACCTTCTGGGTATCAATTATAATCTCTTATTCTTCAAAAACCAAACTTGTATTTAATAATGGCATTTGTAGCAGTCCATCTTTTATTTTAAAAATATTTTTTTCTATCATTTCAGCAATAATGCTGGGTAGACTAGCTTTATTAAATACTTATTTCATAGTTATTTATAACATTAACAGTCGAAATGGAATGCTATTATCACCATGGACAGCCTCTTCTTAATTTTTGTACTAATCCGTCCTGCGCTCTACCTCTCTGTCCCAAATGCATCAATTTGCATCTCTCATAATCTCGTTCCCAACACAATCTGCTTCCCCTTAATGAAGTTTTGGCATCCGTCGGCGAACAGCTATAAAATTCACTGCAATCACTCTCCCATTAGCTGGAGTCACTCGTAGTTGTTGATGAACTCAGCGAGATGAATTTAATCCAACAAATGTCTTAAAGGATTACGCCAACATCCTGACTGAACATAGACAACAGGCTTTAGCTGATATAAATAGACATTACGACTCCCTGGAAAAGGAGGTGATGTCGGAAATAACAAGCATTTATAATCAGCATCTTTATAGTTTACTACTACCCCTATAAAATCAGTTACGAGATATCAATACTCATGCAGGAAATATAAAAGGTGCAAAATCTCTGGAAACTCTCGTCTTTGTGATAAGTGAGCAAACTGTTTCCACATTATAGCAAACTCTCCTGACTATAAAAGTAATCATTGCTTTAGTAAGGATAAAAAGATTTTATTTAAATCATAACTGCCTCGCCTCTAAGATTTTTAATTTGGAAAACTCAGGCTTGCTCCTCATCGAAAAGAAATCATATTTAAAAAATAATCTTTGAGATCATCCAGAAATGTTGCTGTTTTGCCTCCTCCCCAAGTGATGGAGCTCACTGGATTTGATCGGATTAACTAGTTATAGGCTAGACTTGAGAGTCTTCGTTACTGCTAAAATTTTAAATGATTTTTTTGATATGAATATTCCTTCAATTTTTAAAATCTTTAATATTAACACATCTAGATAATATTTAACCATTATTTATACCATGATACGAATTGTTTTATTTATTTATCTTTCACTGAAAGTATAAAAAGGTCATTGCAAGTAATAATTCTTTAAATAAAATGTTTATTTGAATACTGAGAGATTAGAGATTTATAGATTTAAAATTTGAGAAATACGAAAAAAGATATGCTGTTATCGTGTTGTAATACTATTCATGACATTAGTTAGTTTTCCCTATCAATGGGCGTTATTCAATTTAAACACTTTTGAGGATAGAGTCTCTGTTGAGATCAAATTTATTAATATTAGTATTAATTGTAATATCTGCGCTTGTTTCAAAATTATTGAAAGGGTTCACCACTTTTTGGTTTCAATTTATATTGCAAAGTTCTAGATTCATTATCAATTTTTGGGACATAGATCAAAAACTACAATATTTTAGCATAAATATACATGAACTCTCAAAGAGGGATCATAATTAAAATTTTCAGTTAATAAAGAAAGAGATTATTTATAATTTTATTTACGAGAGTTAACTATTTACGAATATTAATTATCATAAATGGTTCAATTGTATCATAAACTTTCTTGGATATTTTTACTTATCATCCTCAGCTTCTCAACAGTTAAAGCACAAAATTGGACCTATGTACTACCACCATTATCTTCATCAATCGTTTTAAATCAAACTATCACTAATGGAACTTATTCGATTAATTATGCATCAATCGTTCCCACTTCATTAAACTGTCAGCAAGTTCAATTTTTGTTATATATGGTTGTTGGTAGTTGTGCTGATAGTGTCTTTACTTTGACTTTGCAGAATGTTGGTGGAAATTCGTTTGTGCATTATGCACTGGGTCACGGCTATGGTCAAAACAGTAAAGCTTTTAACTCATAAACTTTTGCAGCCCCAGTGACACCAACTCGATACATGAGCCTCAATATTGATAAAACTATGGCTAACGCTCATTTATAACTCTATGTTACCGCCTATTACTGAGAAGAAAAATGATCCCATAAACATATAAATAAGTCAATAAATGTTTGAAACTGCTTTTAAGGTTAATTTTTGTTAAATTTAAGAGATTTTTAGTTTATTATTTTTCTCTGATAAATTATCCTTTTGCTTTTTTTCTAACTTAATTAATTATTTAGTTTATTTTTTATTTTTATATCCCTTTCTTCGGTTTCTCATTGCATTGCTAGGTTAGGTTAAGGACTAGAGTAAATTATATTTTTTATCAAAGGAAATATGGAATTGGTCTGTTCTATATTTTTGTAGAGAAGAAAAGTATAATTTATTGCTTTGAAAGAGATCATTTTACTCCTTTAATATGGTTAGCATTAACTATTTGGTGTATTGCGTATTTGAATATATAATAAAATGGAGCGTAAGATTGAAATCAACGTCGATAACATCATCGAAAAACTACTCTCAGTCAGAAACTCGAAGGTTCCCAAGCAAGTCAACCTTCTTGAAGGTTAAATCAAAGGTCTCTGTCATAAGTGCAAAGAAATATTTATGCAGCAACCGATTTTCCTCGAATTGGAAGCCCCTTTAAAAATCTGTGGTAATACTTTCCTAACTCAGGAGACATTCACGGACAATACCCCGATCTTTTGCGTCTCTTTGATCATGGCAAATTTCCACCGTAGTCAAATTACCTTTTTCTCGGGGACTATGTTGACAGAGGAAAATTTTCCCTCGAAACAATCTGCCTATTGATGGCCTACAAAGTGAAGTATCCTAGAAATTTCTTTTTGCTGAGGGGTAATCACGAATGTTCCTCCATTAACAGAATATATGGTTTTTACGATGAATGTAAATTTGTTTTCACTCAGGCAAAAGGAGATACAATATAAAACTATGGAAATTGTTTATCGATTGCTTTAATTGCCTTCCTGTGGCTGCACTTATAGATGACCGCATCCTTTGCATGCATGGGGGACTTTCACCATAATTGGAGACTATTGAACAAATTAAAAAAATAGAAAAACCCACAGATGTCCCAGACACAGGTTATTTATGACATATTCAGGTTTACTCTGCGATTTATTATGGTCTGATCCCGATAAAGATACACAAGGATGGGGAGAAAATTAAAGAGGAGTATCTTTTACCTTTGGCCCTGATTATGTCCAAGCATTCTGTAAAAAACATGATCTAGATCTTGTGTGTCGAGCCCATCAAGTTGTAGAGTAGGGATATTAGTTTTTTGCAAAAAGACAGCTAATCACGATCTTCTCCGCCCCAAATTATTGCGGATAATTCAATAATTCTGGAGCATTAATGAGTGTGGATGAAAATTTGATTTGCTCTTTTCAGATTCTAAAACCTGCCGAGCAGAAAATAGCCCAAATGACAAATCCCCGTCCAAATACACCTCCCAGAGTAAAGTCATCAAAATATTGATATATAATTCAATTATCCTTGTTATTTTTAATTAGAGATGGCAATAATCAGGTGAAGCGATCAATTGGCTATCCTATCTCTGTTCATACGAAAATAATAAATTATTTGCAAGTGTATATCATTTTATTATCATCTATAACTTTTATGCACAATCATTCATAAAAAATATAGAGGAACGCTCTTACCATCAGAGGCTTTGTTATCAAGAGGAGCGGCTTAGAATATTTTTAGATATTTTTGCAGGTTTTAATCCAGTTACATGATGGCTGCTAAATTTCCACAACGATAGGTGTAATTAGGAGCTGACCATACAGTGATTAGCTTTTCATTAAACATGTATTTAAAGCCTTCCATTGCTAACTGATGAGCGCGAGCCACAAGAGTGAAGCCATTAGTATAGCAAAATTGTTCTACGGTATCACGACCAAAGAGATAACCTGCTCCTCGAGCTGAGACCGACCATCCTTCAATCATTTCAGGGTCAGACCACAGCAAATCGCACATAGCCCCTTCTTGAGGGACTTCTTTGAAACGATCAATTTTGTCAAGGTCACTTACTTCTTTGATGTTAGGTGATAAACCACCATGCACACAAAATATCTTCTAATCAACTACCGCTGTAATTGTGAGATAATCGAAGACATCTGTAAACGATCTCCAAACATTGAGGGACCCATACTTTCTAATGCACTCATCATAGAATCCATAAACTTGAGTAATTAGTCGGGATTAGTGATTGCCTCTGAGTAAAGTCACTCTATTTCTATAGCGTACTTTCAGGGCTAGGAGCATGAGGAAGGTTTATATGCTGTCTCTACCTCTGTCTACATAGTCCCCCATAAATATGTAGTTGGCATAGGGAGGATATCCGCCGATCTTGAATAACTCAAGTAAATCGTCAAGTTGGCCATGAATGTCTCCGCAAATAGTGACTGGAGATCTGACTTTGACAAGATTAGGTTAGCTCTGTAGAATATCCTTGGCCAATTCGCAAAGGCGTTGAATGCTAGTTTCCTGAATCTTCTCCCGTTTTTTTAGCTGTTCAATAATTTAATCAGCCAGTTTTTTGGTTGCCATTCACAAAATCTCAAATTTTATTAAATTATCTGGGATAAACAGTTGACAATTGATTTTATTTTCTTTGCTAACGATGTAATTGGAAAACAATATTTGAATCCAATTAATTTATTCCATGGATCACCAATTTTTTAGAAATCAAAAAATACTTTACTCAATTTGCCTTTGGAATTTTCATTCATAAGAAGAAAGAATCATATGAAGAGCATCTAAAATCAGGCAATCTACTTTTGTGAAACTAGATTGAATTTATTTTAAATTTAATATTGTTGAAAAATCTCTAAATTTAGATAATTGAATTTGGTTTATAGGAAAGCAAATTAAAATATTTAAAATTAAAATAGTTGAGCCATGCATTGATAATATGATTTTTAAAATTCAGTTTCGTTTATTTGTCTTGAGTTATCCCCAACAATTAACTAATTATATACTATTTGAACAGCAATAATTGTAATAAATAAATAGTATTTAATAATAAAGAATACGATGCTAAACAAAATGAATAATTCAAAGAAAATATCCTCAATCAACTCGAAATAACATATTTACTATCCTATCAAGGGTGAGAAAGAACAAATATTTTCCCTAAATTCCACCTGCAATGAAGAATTAAACCCCCTGACTGAAAAGGTGAGAAGAAGAGAAATAGACTCTCTCAAAAAAAACAATATATAATTTCGAGATAGGGAGAGCATGTACATTAACAAATTAATGATGCTTTAATAAGGCTTAGAGCAACAGCATCAAGATTTCATTAAACTACAAGAACTATACATTAAACTTCTTGGAAGCTACAAAGAAAAATAGATAGAAGTATCTGAGTGTATTCATTTGTTCATATAGTAGAAAGAAAATTTAAAGAAACAGAAAAATGTCGACAACCATCAAGGAAGCATTAATTTAATAAATTCATAATTAACGAATCATAAGGATAATACGAAAGTCTCCAAAAATAATTCAGTTATCGATAGAATTTTTGGAAAAGCAAATAAAATGAATGGAATTAAAAGTAGCAAGAATATATCCTGATGATATAATCTCTTGGCTCAAAACTTGCTAAAATCGATACAGACTTCCAAAAAATGATGTTGGAATTAAGTTGCTTCAAGAATAAAGAAAATCTGAGGAGTTCTAAAAAATCTTTCTCTGGATAAATGGTAGAGGAAATACAAAAAATAAAGTAATAAGCAACCATAGAAAAGTAAAGTCGATTAAAATTTTAATATGAAAATTAGTTTTTGAAGTGTAGAAATCAAGATTTGGAAGACTAAAGGAAAGAATTTTAAAATTTACTGACCTATAAACAACAGGAAATCAATAAATTAAGGAATAACAAAATACGCATACATCGTCAGTCATCTGAAAAAATGGGGCAACAATCACCATCTAAAACAGTATAATCACGAGTATCATTTAACTCTAGTGGAACCGACCTCAATTCACTTAGTCCTTACCAGAAAAACAAGTTATTTCAGTTATAAAACAGTCTTCAACCAGAAGAAAAAACACTGAATCACTATTTTTCATTTTCTCGATAACGTTTTAATTAAAGTGGTCTATAAGAATTGCCGAATTTGCCAGTTAATCTTTAGATCGATACATTAATAAACAGCCACAGTAATTGAAGTCAATCTTTTATCTGAATTAAATTATTAAATACTTCAATTAATTTTTATCTGTCAAATATAATAAAAAACATGAATGAGGATGATTATTTATTTGAATTCAAATTAATGCTGGCTGCAAGTTTATGATTAGACTGACTTTCATTTTGGGAAAACTTAAATATCAGTTCCAGTAAAATAACGGCTTTATCAATTATTTATCCTAACGAAAAATAAGTGATTTTATTTTCTTGAAATTCATAGTATAAAATTATCAACAATTGATGAGTAAAATTCTCACATTTACGGTCAAGGAAAAGGAGATCGGACAGCTCTTGAAGCTTTAGGAGCTTTTCCACTCTCATTTTATGACATAAGAGCTCCTCAATGAGATGGTTTCTCTCTATGTGAGATTAGGATAAAACATTAGTGAAAGGAAGCATCCAGTGAAAATGTATTTTATGGAAAAGATCAAATACGTTCTTTCTCGACCTTAAATTACTAAGATGCTTGAAAAAGAAAATACCCTCACGAAACAAAGCCAAAATGATAACTATCAAGAAACATTAAAGACATGTTAAAATGAAGATATGATGACAAAAAAACTTAAATAAGAAGCTATGGAGGAAATTCGGCACAACCATTTGCTCAATATCAATAAAGATCGGCAATATGAAAACACATTTCTTGGGTTATAGCTAAAAAACAAGGAGCGTAACATGAAGATTTAATTACAGATGAAGATCATGGAAGAAATTTAGCAAACCAGATAGAAATTGAGCAAAGATTTCCAAAAGGTTGATGAGATGCGTTAAAAGAAATAGGAATAAATTCAGAAAATATTTTGCAAGCAAGATGAGGCTTTGAACGAGAGATTGGCAAACAGAAAAAAAAGACGAAGAAGAAAATCAGATGACATAAAATAACAAGAAAGACTTGTTGAAGAGATTGTTGCTCCTCCCAAAGAGCAGTTGATTTTGGTGCAGAAAGAATTAAATAAAACTTATGAGAGATTCACCAGATTAACAATGAATAAAACCAAAAGAGGTACTCAAAATGGCAAGTATAAAGAAAACGAAGGCAGAGTTAAAATAAAATTAGAGGAGAAGATTATTGAAGAAGAAGAATTTGTGAACTCAGTGCATAAAAAGGAGGAAAAATCAACCGAAAATTAAAAGATTTCAAAAAAATAGGAAATAAAGAGTATTGATAAAGTAACAACTCTTCGAGATGAAAATGCTCCTTCCATAGAGGGTACTTCAATTGAATACAAAACTTTTGATCAAACAAAGGGAAGAGTAACAATGCGCATGAAACAATATGAAGAAATAGAAGATGACTAATTTTTACTGTAAATTTGAAAGCAAAATGATTTAATTAATGATATATAATAGCAAAAATAATTAGGTGAATTCATCCTGAGTGGAATACCAAGTAAATTTGATTATTCAAGGCTATTTATACATCAAACATGATACTTTTGTTTAGTTCTTTAAAAATATAATATCATTACTTAAGAATATTTTTAATTTTATGTTAGCGAATTTTTTACAAACGAATTTGATTTTACAAAACTTATTGTTGATGTAGCTCTTTCATTAATTTCCAAGGGATCTTTTTATCTTTCATTCCCAATTTACGGTTATTAGGATCTGCTTTTTAATCAGATTTATCTATTTTTTGACAAGCATTCATTTCTGCTCTTTTGTGTATTCTGTCTTGTCTTCTTTGTTCAATATCGTTTAAATCGATATTATCATTGATGTTGATTAAATTCGCTAAATTGAGCCAAATGTGATTATTGTCTATATGGCTGATTTTCTAGCTTTCATTTTTTTTCTTGATGTTTTATTTTCGGAACTATCTTTGTCGTTAAGACTCTTATTTTTTTGATAATTATTGTAACTTGTGAATTTGATTTCTCGAAGCATTCTGAAATATTTCTGCCTCTATTTAGTCTAATCGTTAAAATTCCTTTTTAAGAGTTTTGCTTTTTATTATTTGTTTCATTACAAATGGAATATATAAATGTTAATGATTATTAACAGGAAATGAATATCATAAACATATTTTTGAATTAAATTAGATAATAATTAAAATTATATATCCTCTAAATTTGATTTTGATCATTTCAGTTGTTAAATCAGCCATTTAACTCCCTCAATATATCCAACATTTTTAACCAAACTGCACATAAATATCTATAAAGGACGAATAGGCTAAGTCTCTCTATTTATTGCATCAATTCTTAAAAGATTCTGTAGTTCTATCTTTGAAAGAGCATTTATTTTATCAATTTTATTTCCTAAGATGGCAATAGGTTTCTTTTTCAATTCTTTATGATCTAATAGATAATGAAGTTATTTTATGGATTATTCCAGCCGTGATTAATTGGAAGCATCAATCATATAAATAATAGCATTAGCTTGTGCAATTTAATTAATTAAAGACTTACGAAGATAATCATAATAGCCTACGTCATGAACTTGATAAGTTGCTTGATTTATGATATTCTATGCTTCCTTGTTTTCGATTGCGTAATTAAAAGTTAGTTATTTTTATTGGTTTTAGCGTGATTTGTTAATAGCATTAATCCGAAACAAAAAGGTCTTTTTGCCTCCATCATCAATCCCTAGTACTGCTATTTTAGGAGTCTAAGATTTTATGCCAAGCAAAATTAAAGAAGAATTGAGGATTCCCATTGAAATATTTGTTTATAGATAATAAACTTTATAACACGTATAATATATGTATAGTATAGAAATGATGATCTTATCAAAATATAAAATATTTCTGAATGAGTCAATCACTTGACCCATTAATTTTATTGATTTTGGTGATTATTTTAAAAATATTATATTTAATAGTCTTGGGGTTGGGGTTGGG
>Ga0302186_10000135_pt1 | contig 65053 bp, 43 predicted proteins | sample II_Bog_E1_2_FD_198782 | JGI IMG/M metagenome (GOLD analysis project Ga0302186, IMG submission 198782) | Peat permafrost microbial communities from Stordalen Mire near Abisko, Sweden - II_Bog_E1_1 | ecosystem: Environmental > Terrestrial > Soil > Wetlands > Peat | place: Sweden: Abisko...
AGGAGAGGCGAGAGGATTGAAAAATGTGAGGTAAATAATGAACTATCTCTATTCCTTGATAAATTCTAAAACTCGAAAAATGGGAGATCTGCGTTAAATTTATAAGCAAATTCAGGAAATGTATTAAGCAAACATTTAAAAATCATCGCTTATAAAAGAATAAAAGAAATGGATAGAAACATATATCATCAATTTTAGTTTACTAACCAGCAACATTATTGACTACAATTAATTTTTAAGAAGATGTGCGACCCAAGAAATATAACTGGATTGCTTAGAGGAGAAAATCAGTAATGATAAATAAGTTAAATTTACTCAAAGCAAGGCAAAGTCCAAATCACCAGTCGAAGGAAATAAAGCCAGTAAAGAGATTAGAGAGTCGAAGGTAGGAGAGAAAACTTAATAACTTCTTAAACAGCAGTAAGCTTAATTTAATAAAAAAATCAGAGCTCTCGTGTTGGAATTGGAATAGAAAAATAACTAAATTTAAACCATTTTATAAAATAACGAAAATTAAAAAAATAGTATAGTTGCGTAATACGAGAATCGAATAAATTCTATCAAAAAATAAGTGAAAAGAAATCAACAAGAGAAAAGTCTAAAAGAGTAATAGCTCTCGACATAAAATGAAAAGTTGAAAACCAAAATAAACTAACTAGAGGAAGAGTTGAACAATAGTCATTATAATACATCCAGGGAAAGAGGAATATAAACTGAAAGAAATCAACTTCTTACAAAAGTAAAAAAACTAGAATTATAAAACTAAAAATTACTGCAACTCAAATCATCGGCTGGAAATATCGAAAAGAATAAGGTAAACCTTGAAAATTAATTGAAAGAGAAAGACATTTCCTTATAAAAATTACGATCTGAGTTCAAAAGGCTATAGAAGGAATCTAAGAATTATAACGAAGAGGTTGCAATGTATAAATCATAGCTCATAAACTAAAGAATTAAATATGATCAAAAAATAATAATCATTGCAAAAGCTAAAGAAATGGTTTCCACCTAAAATTAAAAGTTGAAAGAGAAGATTCTCGAACTGCATAAAGATTTAGATATTAAGGAAATTTAAATCATTAATTTAAAAGAAGAGGTCAAAAGGTTTAATTCAAAAATAAAAAATGTCAATGAAAAGAAATCTGCCCTTAAATCGGACAATGCATAGGGAGGCGCTACTATTCATAATAAGGATTTATAATTTAAATCCAAAATTCCAAACACACTTTACAATTAGCATAATAAATCCCATTCCATACCAAATATAGTTCAAAATAAGCATAAAAAATTACGCTTCAACAACTATGAAGATCTTTATAGCAATCTGAAACCAGTGAATCGATAATTATTTATCCGGTTTTGTCGTTGTTCGCTGAAAAAGAAGGATATTCTGTTTAAGGAGAATGAGTTATAAATGGGTATAATCTCGTAGCTGATTTCATAAAACAAATTAAAGTTTATCTTGCATTTTACGAATACATCTTAAAGAAATGTTGAGAATTTAAAAATTTAATGCAATGTTGCTTCACCTCACTCTCCTACTCTTGACTATCAGATTAATAATAAGTAACAACTGTAACATTTAGAATCATTGCATGCATTCGTCCCCAATAGCAATAAAAAATAAATATTACAATCATTAACAAGTAGTCACCCTATATTAAAGAGAGGGCCATTATACGAATATCCTATCAGTACTTCACAAATTATTCAGCAAAAATTAAAATTAATTCAGCAACAATATATTCTTACCTTTTACCATCACTAAATTTTTTGATTTCTATAAGTCCAAACATTGTAAAATGTCATAAAATCCTAATAATTTGAGGGAAATTATTCAAATAAAATACAATAAAAAAATGTTGCCAAGATGCTCAAGTTTAAATGGATTTTTTTAATAAATTTAATAGACTTAATTCAATGTAACTATTTAGAAATTTTAGAAATATTAAATGTAAGCCTATCATCATTAGACTGATCTATCCATTCAAATTAGTTTTTTAATGACTCCTGAAACTGAGTCAATGACTATTGAAGCCTTGGCAATGCGTGAGAAAGTCAATTAAAAGCAACGCTACATTTTTTAATAATTGGTCAGTTTTATTGAGGCTGCCTTTAAAAAATGATACTTTTTAACATATAAAATTAAGGAATTTATCAACAACAATGCAATATTAAAATCAATCACGATCATTTGGCGTCTCATTCGCATCAGTAATCAATTTTATCGATGCTAATTTACCCTGCCAATTTAAAGTTTTTTCGATGCCTTTTTTAATCAGTCGTACTTCAGAGTTTTATAATAAATTTTGATTGGTTTAATTGAATTCTTTAAGTTTTGTGTATGAAAATTTCTCTTGTATCTTTTTATGATTCTTTACTTCTGTCCGATCCTTATGAATTTTATATTTTGTCTTCAAAACATTCAGCTGATTTTTCTTGAGTGAAGTCAACACAGAAATAGGTATCTTTTATCCATTGTAGTCGAAGTTAAATTGCTCATTCTATCTTGTATTACCATTTTTTAAACGATCAGCTGCTTTCATAAATTTTGGGATACAGTCTAATTGCTTAGCTTAATCGCCTTTTATTCGTTTTTCTCGATACATTGATTGAATTCGGCAAAGAGGAATGTCTTTTTCACTCTATAAAAAGGATAAAGGAACTAATCCTTCTCGAGTATTTCTTCTAAATCCATAGTTTGACCCCTTACTAAATCGACAAATCTCTTTAGTAGAGCAAGAATTTTTGATTCGATACTGAATATCAGTTGTTTCTTTATTTGGGGAGCTAGGCATTACTGCTGAATCGTAATGTCTTTATTTTTTAGTCTCCATGAACCTTTCATTTCCGCAAACATGATCAAGGATTGAAATCTCAGGTTCATTTTATAGTATACTCTTATTTTCATCCTCTCCTTCAATATTTGGTATAATTGAACCTTACAATAAAAACCTAATCCTTTCAATATACCCTCGATAGATTGAATACAATTTATGTTCTTCGATTTTAGTGATGATCTAGTGAACATTTTATAAGATATTGTCGATTGCATCTTCGGCAAGATGAAAGCCTATCATATAACTGTCATAACTATGCATTGGTTTTGGTTTTAAAAACATTAATTCTGATGATTTGATGATTGCACTCGGACTTTTCTTTCGTGAGTGGTCAATTTTTTTGTGAGTCCGTATTCTTTCAGAAGTTCTTTGCATGGATGATTGTAATAGAATAAATAGAAATTGTAGTTTTTCGCAATCATATGGAAAATTAAATACCAAAATTTACTATCCTAACAGGGAAAAAATTAAAAAGAGGATTTTTTTGAAATTAGCAATTTTTAGTTCATTCCCAACTTCAAATTGTTATATTGGTTATGTCTAATAAAAGTTACCTAACTCAACATCCTTAGCTTTATAAAAAAGGCAATGTCATGACCATTTTCCCCAAGTCTGGTCATAAAGCGTAAATATCAGTGGAGTAGCTATCCAGTCAGCTAATTGAGGAGGAAAAAGCCAGAATTAAGGAGTTATCATTGAAGATAAGGGCCTATGAGATAAAAATTAAAGAGGAGCTTAATAGCAATCTTGACTATGAGCCGCAAATACGAGCTTATGAATAGTAAATAGCTTAAATAAAAGAGTAAGACGCTTAAATAAACAGGCAGATTAGAAACTGTCAATTAGTGGAAAATCAAGTCACTCCTATGGAGTATTATTTGTGGAAGAAAAAGCAGAGAATAAACACATATGATGCCTCTATAGCATAGCTTTGCAGAGACATTGAAAAACAGAGGGAGTACTACTAAAGATAACTTTAGTAGAGACGTAAAGAATCTTAATAATTGGGACCTGAAATAGAGGAGTTAGAATAAAAGATTGCAAATTTTAACAGTACATCACCTAGAAATTCTTCTTTCTTTGCTGATGTGCAGGAATAGGAGTCAAATATATAAGAAAATTCAGAGGATTTATTTGCATAGAATATTTGCTTAAAAAAAGAACACAGTTCTTTGATAGACGACAATTAAGCTATGAGATAAAATAGGTAGATAGCCGGGGCACAAGTCATCGACAATATATAATCCATACAATCAACCCTCCGATCATTTTATTAAGAATAAAAGCTTAAACTCATCCGTGAGCTTAAGCAGATTTTATTAGAAAGTCGACGATTGGAAATATCACCTTTGAACACAGATGAGCAAAACTATAATATTGAGCCTTTACTCCATGACTACGCATACAAAATGAAAGAGTTGTATAACTATACACCAGAGAGAATTAAGAAAATAGTATTTAGTATTCTACAGGTCTTACCTTGGTAACATTTTAACTGGAAGGAGTATGTCTAGGTGAATTCTGATATCGAAAAAATATATAATCAGTATAGTTCACTTGAAAAATAATGCGTGAAGAATGAATCATAAATATCTAAGCTGCAAGATGAACTTACGAGAATAACTGGATAGAGTGTTACCGAACAGCAAAAGCTCGTATAAATATCCATCAACATCGCAAAGTTGAGGAAAAGACTCGATAAATGATTGATTGATTATTTGTGAGTTAAAGCATTAAATTCAGTTTACCCTATAACAAATAAACGAATGATTCTATTTTAGTACCAATTCAATAACAATTATTCAAGAATAGATAACATAACAAACATATTATCATTTAGTAAACGCATATATTTCTTAATTAGTGCCTCCATTATCGTCAAAACACATCAACAATAATTATATTATTTGAAGTGATTATGACTAAAAAAAACTTCGTTAGTTTAGTATAACTTTTTTATTCATAATTTTTATCTTGAAATTTGATGTACCCGCATCCCCAACAAGCAATGGGACTACCCATGCAGCAAGGCCGATTTCCAAACAATCCTCCCGGATCACCATCTCAACCTGTCTATCAATCATTTCCAACACCTCCACTCATGAACAGTCAAAATTTTTCTCAGCAGAGTGGTACCTTACAACAAGGAGTAGTAGGACCGTACTCCATGATGCCTAATTAAATAATCAATAACAATGGACAACGCACTCAAAATTCGCAAATTCAAGTTCAAAGTAAAGGGGGATCCTATGTCCAACTGCCACAGCCATTATTGCAACAATCGCAATCCGTAAACAGTAGAGGGGCGCCATTAATGCAACCTCCTTCCTTAAATATGAACAGTGATTAGCCTGCCCGCACTGGCTAATTTTTCCAGCAACGAGCGCCAATGACTCAAAGTAACAATAATAATCAGAACAGCGAGCTAGATACTTACCACCAACAGGAAGAAGAACAGATGTGGACCAACTAAGCTCAAATCGCTTCCATGTTTTGGGAACAACGGTGCATGACTATGCTTGAGCGCTTTTAGTGGTTCTACTAACGCTTCTAAATTTTAAGAAACTAGTACAGTCAACTGAGCTAAGAGATGCAGAAAATGGACTCTGAGGAAGAGTGGCATCGCTTCCAGCAGCATCACGATTAATTTCATGAAAAGTATGTTTACAATCATTTAGGATCGAAGAGATGGAACAGTAACTAGCGGCAGTATTAAGTGAAAATTAACAATTATTACAGCAACAGCAGGCCCAAGAAAACTAAAATGTGTGGGAGCAACGCTACCAAGAATTACTTGGCAAGTATATAAGATAATATTCAGCTTCAAATCACTGCAGGATGAAATGGCACATATGGAAGGTAGTGGCGGTAAGACAGGATAAATACCCCATTAGCAGTACCAGCAATTATAGGAGCATTGCACTGAATTAGAGTATCAGTATGGATAGGTCCTCAATGAACTTCAGAAGTATAGAGAGACAGAGGTTCCTGACACTAGCAAATATGAACAATAAATTGCTTAATATATACAGAAGCTTGAGAGTTACAAAAACAAATTAGATAATATGCACAATTAAAATGAGGAGCTGCAACATATGTATTCTTAAGTGGAGGAGTAGAATTAACGATTGAAGCAGGATAGAAAAAAATCATCAGGAGTTGACAAAAATAAATATGAGGATTTGGTAAGGCAAATAGAGCAGAAGGAAGACTAAATTCAAAACCTGCAAAATGATTTCAAAGCCAGAAATAACATGTTAAACAATTACAATCAAGTAGAAGCCGAACTTTCATCAACCAACAGAGATCTTTAGCAAAAAAATAGATAACTCCAACAAACAAGTCGATAACTTCAACAAACAAGTCGAGAGCTTTAGTAAAAGAACAGAGAACTTTAGCAAAAGACAAAAGAAGCTTAACTTTTTAGAAAAGAGGCTGAACAGAAGAGAAGAGAAACTTAACAAAAAAATAGAGATGTTGAACAAAAAGCCAAGGAGACTGATCAAAAGACTAAGGAAATTGAACAGAAGACTAAAGAAGTCTAACAAAGAAATAGAGACATTGAGCAAAAGACAAGGGAAATTTAACAAAGGAATAAAGAAATTTAGCAAAGGAACAGGGATGTTGAAGAACTCAAAAAACTTTTAAATTAAAAAGACCTAAAAGTAGCCATATAACTGAATTAAAATCGTAGCAAATTGATGCTAGTGGAAGAAGCTGCTAGGACCAAACTAAAATAATCTTTTTAAGTCTAAAAGCGAGGGCGAGAAAAAAAAATTATCGATCTATAACGACAGGTGGAGGAGCTTCGTTCGCAGGTCAGTAAACTTAGCGAGCAATCTTTTAAAGTGTAGAATGTATAGAAAAAATTGACTTACCTGAACCAAGAAAACAACAACCTCAGTGAAAGTCTTAAAAAGAAAAATCAGGAGTTAATTTAATTTCGTAGCCTCACTTACGAGCTAGATAAGCTTAAGAACGTTGAAACCGATTTACGGAAAGTTGCAGAAGAAAAATAAAAAGCTTTTGAAGCACTAAAAAAGAAAAACCAAGAAATTGAAGCCATGAAGCAGGAAATTGATAAACTGTCGACTAGGATTCAGGAATTAAGCAATAAACGTCTTTAGTTTAACACTAAAAGCATGATGGCAGAAATAGAAGATTTAAATGAACAAATCAGAAAGAAGGAAGGAGAAACATATAAGTTAAAACATTTGAGCTAGTTGAAGGAAGAGTACTCTTCAAAAATTGAAGAGGAGCTGAGACAGACCAAATCCAAAATTATTACACTAGAGCAGTCCTTATAAAATGAAAGATAACTTAATCGTGAGAAAGACATATCATCTAGCTATAGGAGCAATGACTATGAGAAGAAGATCAAGAATCTAGATTATTAGTTCAACATTCAGCTCAAGGATACTTTAGAAAAAGAGGTGGCTATCCTCAGAAAGCAAAATGTTGAGAAGCAAGAACTTATCCGCCGTCAGGAGGAGAATTAATTGCTACTCACTTCGAAATTAGCTATCTTTGAGAAGCAAAAAGAAAATTTCGATCAAGATCTCACCTTTAGAAAAAACAAAGAAAAGTAGCTCCAACTTGTTAATGAGGAGTAAGTTAAGAAATACCGATAGTTGTAACGATCCTTTAAAATAAAAGAGTAGGACTTATTAGCTTCAAAGCAAAGTGAGAATGAGCTCAATGCTTATATTAATACCCTGAAGTTACAAATTGAACAGCATAATACTCTCATCAAGTCTAAAAATAAAACCATTGAAGATCTTCAGAATAATATTAACACTCGCTGGAGTAAAGGCGATGATCTCGACAAACTCACAACAGAAAATAACAAATTAAAAGCCGCCTTAAATATGACTAATCAGGAAATTGAAACCCTAAAATTTAATGATCAGCGGACGAGCAGAAGCAAAGCATTGTCTGTGAATAATATGAATACAAGCAGAAAGGAGTTCGACAAACAAGAGAATATTGTGGTTAGCCATTTACAGCAATAAAACCAACTACTAAGATAAGAAATAGCTAAATTATTATAAAAAATTACTGATAGCAGCTTCTTCCCTCAAAGAGATGAGAAGAAATAAGCTGAGGTTCAAGTTTCGCCCAAGAAGGAGAGTAGAAGACAACCATAGATTCCAGTTAGCCTTAATAAACGACTCAATGAGTTTAACTCAAAGCTATAAAATGCAATTTCTGTCAATGATATTTAACTCCCTCAAAGTGAATCTCGAAAAGCTGTTTTCTTGTGGGAACGATAACGGCAATAACTGATTAATAACTATTAATGTGAGCTGAAAGAACTAAAAGATCAGTTGCAGCAATTCAAAATATATAATTCTAGATTTAGTCCATCTCCCTTGCAAACTAGCCGAAAAAATGTCTACTAAGATCTAGAAGGAGAAAGACTTAAGGAAGAAGTTGTCTTCTATAAAGAGAAAAACAAAGAACAAGAGGAACGAAATGCCATACTCTTGAAAGTTAATGAAGAGCTCAAGAGTAAGATAGAATCCATTCTCAAAATAAAGCAAACCACCTCAACCCTAGATTACTATAAAAGTACCTGCGAAAAGATAGAGAATTAAAATGACAACCTGAAACAGAAATTAAAGACGCTCACTCTGGAGAACAAATAATATCGAATATAACTAGGAGTTAAGAATTCTAAACTAACACAAGAGTATTAGTTTAAAATCATGGAGTTGCAGTTGGTAATTCAATAAAACTAAAGAAAAATAGCATATCTCCAGTCTGAAAAAGTATCTGCTAATAACGAAAAAGCCAATCTAGTGCATGACCTGAATATGGTCAATCTTGATAAATCAGTTGATAAAAAGAAAGCAACATCAAATAAAGGTTAAACTTACATGCATAACTCCCAAAATTCAGAATATCAAACTAAGAAAAATGAAAATTATGTCCTAGATACATATACTCCAGATTATCCTACCTACTCTGGTGTTGAACAGGACTACACCAATGTGCTGGAAGAAATTAGAGGGACTAGCTACATTCCATCTCGCAAGTAATGAATTTATAATTTAGTTATGATCGCGCTTATACAAGAGAAAAATCATCTCGAAGTTATCTTGACTCGTATGGTTACTCGAGGAGCAAACCTGGTAGAGTGTGATCTTAAATATTGCTAATATTGAATAAAAAATGTAATTAATTTTTTGATGATTATGAAATGGAAGGTCAACTGTAGATTAGGACAAAATATGAAAGGCAATAATTTGAGTGATAAAAAACAGTTGTTTAGTTTAGTAGATTTGAATATTATTGTACTTCTTTCATCAAGGATCTCACATAATTTTCATTTTTTTATACAAAGAATTAAGCTAGATTTGTTAATTTGCCTGCAAAAAAGAAATTATTCGAAGACAGGAATCTAAATACTTAAGTGTAGTTTGATACAAACTGAGAACAAGCCAAAAAGAAAAAATTAAATAGATTAATCCTGATTGAATATTTGTATTTTTATTAGGCTTAATTATAATTTTGGAATACAAAAACCATCAACTAATATCAATTTTCAGTAAAGTAACATAAATCAATTGGATAAGCTTATGGAATAAACAAAGTTACCATAAAATTATTCGTGTTGCTAGTTGATTTTATGTTGACTCATATGATACTGATTGCTTTTATCAAGAAACAAAAAATATTTCTTTTTGATTTATTAACTCAATTGGATATAACCCGATTCTCAACCCAAATAATAGATTTAATTATCATAATCATATGGCGATAGTTTTAATTATAATTGTAAAATCGTTGCGATTTATCATCAATATCTTTAAATTAGGCTAAATTATCTTAGATATAGAATTGCATATCAATTGGAATTCTTATCCAAGATTTGAATTTATCTGTTTTAAATTAAACTTATCTTTTAAAATATATAATCATTATTCTATTGTTAAAAAAATGGGATGTACTACTGAACGAATTTTTTAGCAATAAAAACCTTAAACTGTCAAGGAAGAAACAAACAGAATGAAAAACATAAACAAAATATAAAAGATCAAATCAAATCAAAAATAAGTGGTAAAAAAACTAATTGAGGGAACTTCTCATCCTCCTCGTTTTTACAGTCCTTTAATATTGGGAAGGAAATCGTTAAATAATTAGTGTGAGCAAAAATGATGTTAAATTGACTTAATTTAATATAATTTCTTAATTTAAATTCTAAACTTCGTTTTAGTTCTTTATTGACTATTGATTTTGGGAATATAGTAAAACATTAAAACACATTTTATGAGATAATTATGTAAAGTCTAATTTTTTAATGATATTTGTGATGTATTTTAAATAATTGCTTGAGAAAGAAAGAATATCCCACAATTAATATAATTTAAATCCATAAATCATCAATAAGTTCTATTCTTTATATTTTAAAAAGATTTTTATATTTTTGAAGGAGCCCTCTTTATCACAAACTGCTTTTTCTATAAAATACTTTCCTTATATTGAGAAATCCACTCCCACAACTCTTAGGCCTAAATTCGATCGCCTTGGTTATAAGAAATTAAGTTCAATATAATTGACTTGAAGATCTAGGAATACCGAGGAGTTTAAACCCATCTCCTACGTATATCCTTAAAAGCAGGAATGTTAAAGATTTTTGCTTTATAGTTGTAAACCTATGAAAAATCGCCGAGGATTCCAGCGCATAATAAAGTTGCTCCAATTGCAAATACTTATGATAGTTTGTTATTATAGTTCTCAGGGGCACCTTTGCTTAACAACTAAAGATCCTCTGGTCCAAGCAATATATTATAGCAAAATTGTTGCTGATCCAATACCTTTTCATAGCTAAGAAGTTAATTTGGCCAAGAGTAACAATTGGCTATCTTTACTTCCCCTTCTGTATTAACAAAAATATTGTCAGGTTTAATATCGCCCAATTTTGGGTGTCGTTAATTAATGTCGTGTTTGGCTGTTATGAGAGCATAGAGTACATACCATAAATCCGATTACTTAAAGAAGTCATTTACTCCCTGACGCTGTTTGATCAGTTCGGAAAGAAGAAAAGGATAATAAGGATAATCAACCTATATTATGATTATCATACAGTTAGAGTTCCACTGTTTCCGCAAAGCCCTTGCTCATGCTTAAAGTTGGTCTTTCCGGGAAGGAGGAGATAGTCGGAATTTATTTTTGTTAATCCACTCTTAAGATTTTTAGTCCATTAGTCATATTAAACTTCGTGCAGCTTGAAGCAAGCTTGAATCCATTTATTATTGTCTTCTGAGATGACTTTAGCATCACTGAGTTTGGGATGTTCACTGATAAACTGTTGTTCCTGCACATTATGTGACGATGAGTTACCCATATCTTATTAAAACTTATTGAATCAATATAAAAATAGATTGAAGAAGCATTAACAGAACTTCAACTGATCACAATGATATTTTTTATATTGATAATATTTAATTATAAGAGATGGACCAAGAGGACTACAAACGAACTATTTATGTAGGCAATCTTCCTGAGGAGGTCACAGAGCAAATGCTATTTGCCTTCTTCAACACCTTCGGAGAAATTAAATCCATCCAGATACCAATCGATCAAGTCACTGAAAAAAAAAGAGGATTTGCATTCATCCAATTTGATGAAAAAGAAGAGGCCATGTCAGCAATTGACAACTATGATCAAACAGACTTTATGGATAGAACTATCCGAGTCAGAAAATCTAAAGCCATGGATCTGAAACCAAATTATCATAGACCCATCTGGCACAATGATGACTGGTTACAGGAAATTGAAAAGAAGAAGATAGAAAATGAGCAATTAACTCTTGAATTAGAGAAGAAAAACCGTGAGTTGGGCCTGCCTATTTTTAAAAACGTAGAGAAAAAAGATGCCTAAAAACAGATTGAATTTGTGTAGGAGGATAACTGATTTGATGAGATTTATCCATAAATTGAATGACCTCTGTCGTATGTGTCAAAATTGTCATATAAAATATATCAATGATGTCCATCATTAAATTTACGATATTTGATATATATTTAAAGGATAAGCAAAAATAATAATTTTTTAGCCCTCTTATCTTTGAGATTTATTTGTGATTTGCTGGAAAATAAAATATTTAAATCATTTATCATAAATATATAATCACGAGACTACATCATTTTATAATTTTATTGATTGATCGGCGGATATTACTGCAGCCAAACTGTCTGATACTTCTTGACTTGATTACTTAGCTTCCTATTTTTGATATTTTTTCCTAAATTTTAAAGCCATTTTGCAGATACGCCTTTGATAGCGGTTTGTCTGAATTTATTCAATATGCGTTTTGGATTCACTATGCTAAATAAAAATAAGTGTACTTCGAGATAATCTTCAAAGGTTTCCTCGCATGAGTGGCAATAGTATTTATTTCTGGGTTTCGGAACCATCTAATTAATCTTACGAAGTTACTATTTATGATTCATCAATCTACGTATGCTATTATCGCTTTTTCCTATGCTTATCTAAATATTCCTGATCATCTTTTTTTGAGGATGGCAGGACAAAAGATGGGGTAAAACTTTTCAAATCGGAGTTGAAAGTTGGAATGATTGATATATTTTTCATTTAGCATTCTGCTTAATCATCCTTATTTGACACTTTTTTTGGATCAAAATGAATAATTACACATTTACTGTAATAAGTTTTCTTCTTTCCGCTCATTATAAATTGATAAGTCTAGTCTTTATTTTTTTTAACCTTCTTTCCCATAATTATTAATGTAAGTCCAGATGGCAGTTTAAAATACGTGGATTTTTATTGATGTTTTAGTTTGAAATAATTCTTAAATTTTGATTGAATTAATATCTCATTTTATTCGCTGCTAACATATAGAGTTATATATTACCATTAAATTCTTACTCCTGATAGTAATTGATAAAATCATAGTTATAGATATAATACAAATCATGAATTTTTCTTGCATGAGATAGATTTTTTCTTATCCATCAAAGTTGTTAGGCTGATTGTCATTTTATTTTCGTAAAGCAGACCCGGAAAATCGAATGTGTACTTTCTAGCTCGCTTGCGCTGCAATTGCAGATCATGCTTGACCAAACATTATAGACTATTAAAACGTTTTCTCCTTAAAGTTTCACCTCCGTCTTTCACTATACCTTCTTGTGAGATAAACATCTAATCCTTATTGTCAGGATCTTACAGAAGATCCACCTGTTTAGTGGAGGTATCATTAGTATTTTAGGGTCTTGATCTAAAAGTAGCTGTTTTTAATTTTCTTCTGTTGATCCTCTATTGCAATTTTGTTTCATGGTCGTTAAAAGCTGCAACTATTTTTGCTTGTACATGCTACTCTTTCTGCAAGTGTTGTACATAAATCTGGCCAACATTCTCTCTACTATGCTATTGAGACTCATATGCCAGCCTCATCTCAATTTATCGCCGTTTTTACAGTAAACTATAGGTGTTGATTGTAGAAGCAGAATGAGAATGGGGTAGCACAGACTCGACCTTCGACTACTTGATTACTTTATCCTTAGACTTAACCTTTGGCTTCTCCTATATTTTTGCTGTTGTTTCGAGAGGTTTAGTCTTTTTTGCCATTGGGGGTTTGTTGAGAGTTTTTACGACATTTCCCCTCATCATGAGAGAGGTCACTTTATTTTTAAAATAGGCTTATCTGATATCAACCAAAGAGTTCATTTTTTATACTCCTCTCTGAATACATAGAGTAGTACCATATATAACTACAACAGTTTCGCAATGGCTTGCCCACTCAACGACTCGTTCATCTCAATAGCTATTTCCCACTCTAGCAACTCCCAAGCATACTTAGGGTCATCAAATATTTGCATTCTAACTAATAGATATTTTACATCGATGGACTAGATCGTTTCGTCATTTGCTGATTAATTTTTAATTGGTAACTGGAAGAAATAAAAGGAGCAGGTTTGTAGATTAATCATCTGACTATTCAAAAGCAAGATATGAGAAAAATTAATTTAAATAACTGTAAATACAGCATGTGACGAGGGAACTCTGAACCTATTATCATTGTCTGTAATTTTGGAAGTTCCTATCCTCTAAATAATAAATATAAAATAGGGATATAAAATTATAACTGAAAAGTAAGATAAGATGAATTAATTAAATTTTTCGGGGATGCTAACATATCCATAAAATCACAGATAAATTTTATTGCTCATTTTCTCATTCAAATAAGTTTAGTGACTGTTTTTCCTAAGTTTTTCATATAATGCACATCTAAATAAGACTGTACCTATTTTTAGGAATTTATGGATTCCATAGTTATCACGCCTTTATTATTGTTCAGATTAAAACGAGGTATTTTATTTGATTCTTTCTCATTAGATTTCGAGTTTAAAAAATTTGCCAAAGGAGCTTAAATATACATGTTTTATTTTCGAGAGCTATCACAAATTAGAGGCCTGACATCTAACTATATAGAATTGGAGCGATTTTTGAATGGTGATTGATATAATTGATCTGCCCCATTTTTTATTAATTAAGACGAATTAATATGAGTTTCATCATTAAGAAAATCTATGAGGGTTGGAATTGGCGTTCCTAATAAGGGTGTTCTTATGCTTGTTCTTTTTTAGATGTGCATTTGTATCCCATTTATAGGTTATACAGTTGAAAAGATATAATTTGGAGTTGGTGAAACAATTTATATATCCTTTCCTAAAACTTAAACTGATGCAACTCTGTTTAATTTATTTTTATAAAAATTGACGGTAGGAATATTCTTAGAATTACACTCAATATTTACTTTCTCTCTTTGCTACTTTCTCTCAAATCCATGGGTTTTGCTTTCTGCATTCCATGGTCTCTAAAAATAAACCATTCTCCGAACATGGCTTAGGCTCCCTTGAGTAGTTTCGTTTAGTTATTGTCTATTTCTAAGGATTACTTCGCTCTGTTTTGTCTAACACTCAGTGTTCTCAAGTGAAGTTTTCATTCTAATAGATGATTTATCCTCATAAATTCGAATTTTACTTTAATTACTGACTATCTGTTTTGGAATAATAGTTTTCATTGATATTTTTTTTGTTGATGGTTTGCTTTCTGCAATCAAAGAATATTTTTCATAACGTGTAGTTGTAGCAAATGGTTGAGGAGATAAATAGGTTCTAATCTATGATACTAACTCCATTTTATTTTATCCATGACGGATACTAAAATCTTCAATATTTTTGTTGTCAAATCCTCCTTTTAATTCTTTGATGGAAATTGAACATTTTTGAGTCCCTACATCTTTTTCTTTAATGTACGACAGTATTGGTTTTTCGTTTTTTAATCCAAAGCTGAACTTTTTATTTGCATTTAATGGATGTCCAAAAATAATTGTCGTATGTTCCTATCTATTCTATTTTATTCTTTGACTGTATTGGTTAGCATAACGTTCAGCTATCCTTTCTTGGGTAGATTACTATTAATTCTTGCAAATTAGTGATCTACATTTTCGAAATTCCTGCATTATTGATATAACAATTTCTATATCCTCTTCAAAATAAATCAGGAAAAAACATTTAATTTATATTATGGCGACAAATTGAGATGAACTAAAAGAATCATTTCACATAAAGAATGATTAATAAAGATAAAATAGACTGGGAAACTATGATATCTAGAGTTTATTTTCGATATCAGTAAAAATAGCTGTGCTCCAAAAAGAAAATAAATAAACTATAATCATCAAAAAACCATTCTTTTACAATATGAGTATCCTCACCCATGAAAACTATTGAGAGTATTCATAAAGTAAGTAAATACTGTCAATGTTGCTTCACTGTAGACAGTTGCGCTTGACTTAAGCACAACTGCTTGTTAAGAAGCTCAAAGACATAAAAATTAAAGTATACAATCATCAACAAGTTCATATTTCTTTTTAAAGCTATTGTATTCTTTTGTAGTAGTACTCTTTCTCCGCCAGCCATCCTTGTTTCCACTTCATCCATTACAGCTGGTCAGAGTTGAACTTGCTCTCCAAATTATTATACAATTTCATCAAGGTATTACATTTTTCTTTAAGATGATCAAACTTTCCAAGTTCACCTTGAAGTTCTTCTACTTCTGTACGGCACTTCTTATTTTCCAAAGTAAGACATTTGATACGCTATTCCATCTTTTCATTGATTTCTTAATACATCTTGCACTGTTTGGAAAGCATGTCAAATTTCAATCCCAATTACTTCATTTCTCCCATCTATTTCTTAATTGTACCGCGAAGGTCATTATTTGCTGGAAAAGACACTGAATATTTATCTGCACTGCGAACACTTTAGCGCAGATCCTTCCGGAGACGCAACAGTTACTTTTTGAGCTGAGAGTTTTATTCGCGTAGGAATAAATTTTATTTTGATATGGTCTTGAACTCCAATTACAGTTTATCATAGTTATAATTTCCACTTGGAAGAGTTGTGTCGCTGATGGTATATTAAGCAAATTCCGGTTTTATCCTATATGGAGAGATAAAGTTGCTGGCTACTTGATTACCCCCGATACTCATCGATAAAGAAGTTTTTTTGCTGTTGGACATGAACTGTCTTGATTCCATTTTTGGTGAGTTGGGTCGTTGTAGGTAACAATTAGATTTGGATTGTTGTTATTGTTGATTCATATGATGTGATAGAATGTACTGAATTAGTTTTGCAATTACCTTGAATTTTTAATTTTATTAAATCTAATAAATAAACCTTATAATTGATGTTAATTGAATGATTTGATAATGGTTAATAATATGTGAAAATTCTGTCGTTGAAACTTACTTATACTGATTTGCTTTAAATTGGCCAATATTTTATTGTTTTTATTCCAATCTTGACATCAACCTTTCATTAACATTAATTATAATTCTTGACAATCTGAAATTTTTATTATCACAACTTACTTATGTTTTAATTAATTGAGAATATATAACGATATGGAGACCTTGAACAAATCTGATAATTCTCTCTCAAAGAAATTGGCAAAAAGGTAAACAGTCTGCAACTTAGGAAAAGAAAAGACCAATTAATTTAACTCTAAAATAAGTTCGATACGTCTGGTAAGATTGAGCAAATATATGATTACAATGCTCTATAGGATAAGCACGCTTATCGTTATTTTACTAATCAGCCTGCCAGAAAGCATTTAAAAAAGCTCATCAAAGTATTCTCTTTCTAAAATAGAAATCAGGTTATCAATCAGGAACCTTCTACCCTCAAAAATTATAAGATCATCTAGACCATCAATAAAATATTACACGTCGAGTAATCAAATTCTATCATTCAATAGAATGGTCAAGCTCAAGCAATAAACGAATCTGTATGTGATACTAATAAAGAAACTCTTATAAAGACAATAGACAAAACTAATATGCCAACATAGGAATCTCGAAAAAGAATGAAGACGGTTGAATATTTCGATCCTTATACTCATATCTTAAAACCAACAACTCTCGAAAAAATCAATAAACTGAAGATAGAAGTGCTTAACAAGCAGAGAAAATTTTTGAGTGATAAATCAAGCAAACAGTTGCCTTTCATTCATGGATCGCATTCGCTTTTAAAAGAAGTCAAATTAATGCTTGAAGATAGAAAAAGTACTTCAAAATCAAAACAAAAAAGCGACCTCCAAATGATTAAAGTACTAAACTAAAATCAAACACAACATAATGATTTGTTAGCCTACATTAACAAAAAGAAAGAAGAACTGAGCAAACGTGCAACTCAATCCAAGGAAAAAGCCCATTAATGCAAAGTCTCGCACAATTTCGTGTATAAAAAATGATCTTTCATAAGGTTATTTATCACACTATTTCTGAGCCAGCCCAGATTAAAGTCAATTCTGGTTGTGTTGTAAAATTATTGATCAGTTACATTTTCCCAATAATTTTAGTAATAGTCTCACAATAGATAGCTTGGATGGCTTTCAGTTTGAAAAATACGTTAATTAATCGAATAACTAATTCAAATTGCATGATCTAACGTTCGGAACTAAACCTTAAATCGCTTGTTTGGGGCAAAGTGGGCTCCTTTCCATGGTGGCCCGGCAAGGTACTACAATCATTATGTAGATTATACAGCAAATTGAACAAAACTCTGCACTAGTTTACAAGGTCAGCTTCTTTGGAGATAACTCATAGTAAGCCTTTCACTATTTTAGTTCCTATCTGCATCAGGAAAACATTCTTCTTTTTGATGAGTTCGATTTCGATTTTAATTCCCCGTTTCTACAGGATTTTAAATTACAAAAGGCTGTGAGGCTAGCTTAAGCCGTTAACGGCCGAAAGAAACTCTCTTACAAATCGACTGACGACGATATAGCGACTCCATGCTAACCAGTCACGTGCCCAGCTGATCATTTTGAGCAAGTAGTTGCGTGCTAAGTGGGAGAATAGTAAAAGACTCGTTTGTCAGAGCATCACTAATCGCCACTTTAATGCCAAGTAAGAGATCCTTTAAATATCTAAATTACTAACAGTAATTACTTAGAATTGATTGAATTCTCTCACACTTTAAAGAGAGATTCTTATTGTTATTCTAAGAGAAAGGAAGCGATGTTATTCAGAGTAAACCTCAAGGAATTTTTATTGCAAAAATACAATCTAAATCGTAGTTTATTGCAGAATAACACCAGGAATGAATAAGAGCATTATAAGAAAAGACATATTCATAAGCACCTATCTACAGTTTATAGGAAAAAATAAAGAAAGCTAAATTATCAGGAGATACATGTTAAAGCCACCAAAAAACTTCAGAAACTAATTTTGAGCCATGGCGGAAGTCTATCTTATTCAAAACGAGCTTCATGTGAATTTTATACTCTCCTAAAAGGCAGATACTAATTGTTGCCTAAAAGATTTGAGATATATTATATAACTCTTTTCAGAGAAATCAACGAAAACCAGTTTCACAATATAGAAGAAACAGTATCAAACTGTCTACATAAGTTGAGAACAGTATAGTCTTAGTTCACTGTTTGATATTTCAATATTATAACTCATTTACAACTTATTATCAGCCTAAACTTTTGAGGCTTCTAATATTGGCAATAAGAAACTAATTTTCAAATTGATGGTAGATGACGGAATTCAATAATTAATCTATATATCATATATATCTATTCTTCTTTTTTAGCAATCTATTAATTATATGATAATTGTTAATGATAAAATAGCGCATCAACTTCAGATTAAAAAACGAAACTAAGGGTGATCGATCCAACGGTTTGCCTCTCGAATTCTGCCAACTAATTCCCCTGTTGCCTTGTCCTTACATATAGCCAAATTCTTTTCCATAGTAAGGCGAATTTATTGATCAGGGGATCGGATAATTTTTTTTGCTCGCCTTTATTTTAAATCGGCGTTTACTTCTATTTGTTCTAATAACTTAAGACCTGATTCAACGGGTGTGCCTATGATATTTTACTAATCACTGTCTCCATCATCAATTCGATCTTCAAGTGTAGGAGTTTCGATTGTATGAGGTAAATTTTGGCCGAGAGTTGCCAAGGGTGGGAGTGGATGCCGATCAGTTGAAAAACTATACGAACTAAATGTTTGATACTCACATCCCAAGTTTCTTGAAAATTTATATTTTAATATTTCATATTCTCCTCCACTCCAACCCTCAAACTAATCTTCGATTGCTCCTTCTTCCTGTAAATACACTTAAGGATCTTTTTCATCAACGCTAACATAATTGTTGTACCTTCTGATAGCATGATTATCAAAGATAAAGTGGTGAGCAGTTGTTTTGAGAGGAAGGGAGTAGATAGAAGTCAAGGCTTCTGGCTCATAACCGGGCAGGGCAGAGCTTTTAAAGTAAGCTTACTATTAACCAGAACTTCTACTTTTAGGTAAGACACGAGTATGATTATAGTAGTCTGGAGGAAAGTTCATCTCTGCAAGTTTATACTTGTCTAAATGATGCACTTTCACTTCCTTGATATTTGCTAGATCAACAAAATTAGTTTTCCCTTCAGGTTAAAACACCACCTTCTTTTGCTACTGATTATTCTCTTCAAACTGTAGAGCAAAATAACTTGGGTGAATACTTTCCAAATTGAAGTCCAGAGCTATTTAATTCTTAATTAAGCAAGTTTTACTTCGAAGAAAATTCCTTGTTGTTGATCAATCGCCTTCGCATGACTTTATTAGATCTTTTTGCGAACTTATTCCTTATTAGTACAGCCCGCAAGAAATTGCTTGATCTTTGATAGACGCTTTAGGAGACGTAGTTCTAATATGACCTTGGATCCAGCCTGCATGAAGCGCTGTAGTGCTTGTCTCCGATTATGATGCTCATCATTTTGTTTATCGTCCCAACTGGGCTCTTTGGGTATTAGAGATTTGAATTAAACGGCAACTTCAGTGAAAGTTTCAGGATTATATCTTGAAACACATTTTGTCTGTAGTGCATTAAGTCTAGCTTTTTCCATTTCCCGAGCTACTTCCTTCTAAAACTAGATATCGCTTTCAGTCATTGGGCGATCCCCCAAAAAGCTCGCAAATTTAATCTATTTTTCTTTATCCAAATCATGGACAATGGTAAAACGATTTATATACTCCCTTTCTGCTATTTTAGCTGGATTCAGTGTTTTCCCAAGTTCATCCTCGCCCATTGTATTTTTGGCTGTGGTTAGTTTGGGATAACTCGTTCGAATATTCTTTCTGAGGGTTGCATTTGGTGTAAGTTTGTTTATAATTGGTAAATCAATATTAACTGTTGCATTTAAATTGTTGATTGCTGACTGCTTGCTTTCACTTGGTCTTCTCTTTAATGAAATATTCTTTTTATTTTCCTCCCCTTCTTTTAGAGGAGCTAATTTTGATGATTTTATTCTCTTTGATAAGGAAGCTGTCATCTTTTGCCCTCCTGAGCCTATAATCCTAATGGTTAAAGGAATGAAATCAAATTGATGAACCTTTAAAATGGCCTCAGCACCGTACGTGCATTTAGATTTAGGCCAAAATTTTATTTAAATAGTTATAGTTTCCATAGCAGGAATCACTCCTTTGAGTGGAGAAATGCTGATTTAATTGCATTCCTTTTGATACTCAAATTCAAACTCAAAATTTAAAGGCACCACGTTTTTGATTGGATAATACTGCATTAAACTAAATTGACATAAGTAGAAGGTTAACTAGTATCGATTGTTCCAAAATCGATTACTTTTGGAAAAACAGCACGTAGATCGAGTAACGTTGGATAGGCATAGAGAGGGATCACAAAATTGTCTGTCTCAGTCGTAATGCGAATCACATCATGTTGATATCTGCTTTTCATTTAAAGTACTTGTGTTCATTGCTACGAAATATGACAGTCAACGTCTCGGCCATGCCGGAGGCAATAAGTCCCTTTTTATTAGTTTTCAGCGAAAAACAAGGTTATTATGGTTGCAGAATTGCAATGCGTTGAGCAATTGGTGCTCGATTGATGACTCTGACTGTTGCTGTATATGATTTATTGAGATCATAGCCTGCGAATTTAATTTCGGGAGGGTCAATTATTATGAATGCATTGCCTGTGGTTTTTTAAAATTAATCTGGTTTGGTAATAAAGTACATTTTGCGGCAAGACTACTTGCGAGTTTGGTTTCCGATTTACGGAGAAGAGAAGTCGGGAGAAAGGTGGCGTTAAGCTATCGACCTGTTTTGGCTAACTGGTCTGTCATGGATGTATAACTTATTATGAAACAAATATAGACCACCTTTAAACTCTTCTATAAGATATAGATGATTAATTGATCACGGAAAATCATATGGAGGCGAGGTTAATCTTAAGAATCAATACTTATATTGAACTTATTTCCCTCAATAGTTTGCCGTATTGATATTTAAGTTTTTTCTTTAAAATAAAATGCATTCCTTTAGATTATTACATTTCTCTTAATTCAAGAGGATATTATCAAAAGGTACAATAATTATTAATATTTATAATTTAACCTTCATGCAGAAGAACCCTATATATAAAGTCTTCTTGATTGGCGACTAGACGTATTTAGAGTTATATTTAGAGTTGGTAAGACTTCTATCATTAACTCGTATCTAAAAATCACATCTAGATATCTTTACAATGAATTTTGGCAAGGGTACAAGGCAACAATTGGTGCAGATTTTTTTGAGAAAGAAATAATCATTTAATAAAAAAATATTGATCTCGAAGTATTTGTTCAGATATATAGATTTGGGACACTGCAGGACAAGAGAAATTTCGTTGTTTGGGAGGTGCATTCTACAGAGGAGCATATTGCTGTGCTTGTGTTTATGATATCACGAATAAGAAAGCACTATCCATTATATGTAGTCTTTCAGCAATATTGAACTCTGGATTAACGGATTTTTAAAAGACGGCAGTCCAAAAAAACCTGAAAATTTTCCATTTATCTTGATTGGAAATAAAATCGATTGCAAGGAAAAGGGATAAGTTACGGATTAAGAGATGCATCAGCTATTATGTAAGTATCCTCAAATGAAATACCTGGAAACCAGCGCAAAGACTAAGTAAGGAATTGATATAGCCTTTCAGACTATTGCACTGGCAGCCGCAGATTACGCAAACCAATTGATTGAATAATCTTGAAGAATGAGACGCAAAAACTAATTTATCACATTTTCCACTTTCCCTTCCCTATTAAACTACCAGTTTTCATTATCATAGAATTACCCAGTCCGCGTTGTTGCCTATATTCACACAAATATACTTTACTGAGTTACTCCTCATTTTATCTCCTGCTGCCTTTTCTTCCCCAAAAAACTTCTCTATGTTAAAAAAAAAAATACTGTTTATTTATTCTTTTTAAGGCTTTTTTTCACTGCCAGCCTTACGGAGACTAGTTCTGGATGGAAGTTGCTCACTGGGTTGAAGAGCGTGATTGGGCTTGACCACTATAACTGATTTGCTGGAGGGCTGCTTCTGATTTTTCAGGTTGGTAGTTTATTTAAGTACTTGATTATTTATAATCCAATTGTTATGCAAAATGCGGCTATCTTTTCCCTCTTCGCTCGTTAGCAGCCCCAGCAAACCATCTTTCTTTACTTCCTTTTGCTTGAGCCCTTAATCTTTCATCTTCTTTAGCATGCTATTCACGCTACTTTCCTTTGCTATCTTTGGTTCTCCTCCCTGTCCTATCAGCTTATTTGAATCGGATCCTTGTATTTGAGATTTGAGGATGCTGATTTTATCTTGAAGGCGATCATTGATCCGCTGTTCTTTTTTGAGATAGATTGGGGTTTCAGTGTTCGCGATACCTCAGTATTAGAATAGGGATACATGTAGCATTAGTATTACTGTTAATGTTTTCCTTTTCTTTCATCCAGGATTATCTCAGCTCAGTCCACTTCTTTGTTACATTCATTTCAGTCAGAATAGTACTTGTCTTATCTGCGCGCAACTCCTGCTTAGCCACTAGAATTTTGCCAGTTATGCTTTTCGGGAGGGTACTTTTTGGCTATGACTATTTGCGACTCTTGGCTGAGTCAGAACGCGGTTTTGATTATAAGATAGAAGGGCGAGATTGATTGATCTGTGCTATAGTTGCGCTCTAACAGTAAACATGTTATACCGATATACTTTCCTTCCAAGATATCGACTTTAGAGCTTTTTTCTTTTTTTGTCCTTGCTTTTGCTGTTCTATTTGTCTTCTCCTTGAATTTAAAAAAGTATTCGTTAATAATATTTAATCTTCACTGGTTTAAGCTGTAACAATCCATTGTTTAGACTTGATAAGCCCTCTTTCCAGAAGCTTGTTGTAAAGTGTGTTCAGTTGGTGTATAAATCCCTCGTCAACTTCAGTCCCTTCTTTTCTTGCGTTTAAGTATTCCAATGTTTTATAAATGCTCCACTGATACCTAAGTATATTCAATGCTACTTTATCATGAAGTAGATGGCAATGAGACAAAATGGACGACTATCACTACGCCAACCATGCAATAGTACTGTCCCATGCTCCTGTCTCACCTATTCAATAAATCCGACCACCATATTGATAATATTTTGTTCGATGATATTTTGAACGTAACTTTCTGTCCAATCGAAGGTTAAAAAGCACATGCCTTTAGGGATTGGGCTGTTAAATGAATTCCGTCCTGCGCAATTTATTATATGTGTAATCTGGTTGAGAGACAGCCATTATAAGTCCTGAATGAGCAGAGAGATACATGCGCAATCACATCATCGCTCATAAAGATGAAGTCAGTTATCTTGGTGGGCATTGAAAGTTCCTCCTATGGAGGAGAATTTGTTGTGGACTGCTGCATGCGTTTAATTTTCAACTGTTATATTATAAATAACTAAATCCACGGTAACAGTCACTTCACAAATGAGTTATCCAACATCCAAAATAACTGCACTTCAGACCCTCATAAATATAAGCACACATAAAAATAGAAAATCATCTGTGTTATTATTTTAGCAGATTTAAAGTTTTATATGATGGGGATAAACAAAAAAATAATCATTAAATCGGTGTAGAATCATTTAATTATTAATCATATCTTTAATTGATTGAAATTTTTAATATACATTTAAATGAGTGATAATCACGCACGCATTTTCGTCAGCATCATAACAATCATTGCAAGCTTAATTATTCTATCCCAGAATAAATGCAAAAATAGCAGTGATATCAAGTATGATTTAAGCTTACCTTCCGAACTCATCAACTATAACTCAGTTTGTTTCGAATACTCGAAAAGGACATGTTGCTCTGCAGCGAACTTCGACACTCAAGCCCGCCGGTAGAGGTTTATTAAATAAGAATAACTAAAATAATGGGATCTAGCTTTGAATTATCTCATGAATGTAGAAGAATGCTCACTAACATGATTTGTTCCTCTTGCGATGCGGATATAGTAACTTGATGCTTATTCAGGGCGAAAATATAAAAGAAGGAGTATGTGGCAGTTACTGCACACGAATCTATGAGAATTGTAAACATGAATATTTTACTGCTGACTCAAATAATCAGCTAAGAGTTTGCCGAGAAGATGATATCATCTGCTCAACAATAGAGGATATTGTTGCATAAAAGGGAAAGGAATACATTTGTCAACTATTTTAGCAAAAGGTCAGCCGCAGGAATTGCTGGAATGGATAGATCAGCGCTAGATTAAAAGGACGTGGCCCAAATAAGGTGACAATTCCTCTTAAATCCAAACCAAAAAAGAAGAATAAAACAACCCCAAAATAGCCTTGGATAAGCAATACTATGTTAATAATTATTATTCTTGCTTGTCTTGTAGTTGGTTTCATCCTCTACAAGCATTATTCTCATCGTCGTCGCCAATGGAAGCGCCAAATCCGTAATCTCTGATAAATGATCCAATACTGTGTTTGTATAAATCAAATTTTAAAGATGAGTCAAGAAGTATCACATTGGCTGCGACTTCAATTATTAAAATACTACTATTCGATATCTTCTCTTTAACAAAAATAGAGTGATATTATATCAATGTTCATAAAGCAACAGAGCGCATGAAGGTCGAATATTGCACTCCCTATTTGCACTTATTGCCCTATAGTAAGAGCAATCTGCGGTAAATCAACACGATATCTCGATTTCGATAAAAATGACCAGTGTATAGATTTATGAAGCACACAATATCCTCTACCTCTAGGCAACCCTTTTTATTGAGGTCTATATCGCCTACCTAGAATCCTTAAGCCTTCAACAATTTTAGAGATGAACAGCCACATACTTTGCTTTACCAATGCTATTGGGCTGCACAGAAAAGATCAGTAAGGTTATAATTCTTTGGAGTGCCTGATTATCCATCCCCAAAGGGATTGTGCTCCTCTGATGAAAGAGTTATTAACTCTTTTATTTATCCCAGAGTGATCTTCATTCCTCGAGACTTTAAATTATACTCCAATTCCTACCATTTTGCTTCTTCCTAATCAGAATTAAATTTTTCCCGAGCAACTAGCATTCTACTGTCGATTTCTGCCTGGTTGCTTAACATCTCAGCTAATCTCACTGTTTGTTCTTTATCAATTTCTACTGGATATACCTTCAGTTAGAATTTATTAGCTGGACTCGGGCTATTTCCTGTATTTCTCTTCCCAGTTGAAACCTCATTCTAATCAACAGTCAAACGCTGCTGCATACGATAGTTGTGAGATTCAGATTATTGAATTTTTGTTTTTATCCTTCTTATCTGCTCATCAATCATTCGTGTTGTACTAGTGACCGCTTCAGCCCTTTCATTTGCATTATTACAGAGTAGAGTCATGGGCATTATACTTTGTTCTGCTTTTTTAGACTGTGGTGAAGGTCTTTCGTATTTATTAGTGAGAGACTGCATGGGTGATTGCTATTTTTCTGTGTCGTAATAGTTATTCCATTTACCAATGACAGAGTTTGTATCTTCAAAAGTTTACCTAACCTACATTGCTTTGAGTCTTTAGTTCTGTTGATCTTTTTTCCTTTCCTTGACAATTCTTCCGAGTTTCTTTTCTGTTTAATTATTAGCGGCATTTGGAGATAATATGTTATTGTAATGAAATTTGTCCTTGTGTGAAATGATGGCAGTCTCGTTAAGTTTAAGTTTATCTTCTTTTTCTTTTTGTGTGTCTTACCATTTAGATGATGGTTTATATTTTTTGAATTAGAGATCAGCATAGCCACTAAATTTTTCATCATTTTTGTCTTATTCATTGCTGTAAATATATTTATTCCTTGTCTGTATTGAATCATTTCCTTTTTATTTTGGCTTTTAGATATTAAGAGCTGAAGCAGCCCTAGTTCTTTGATAGTCCTTGGTGCTTTATTCCATTATCTTTTTTACTTTATATTTTTGATCTCCTGAAGTCAGATTTTACTTTGCTTCATAAGTAGAGATTGGCGATCTTTTTATCTTCTCCTTCCACTCTGCCTTTGGCGATAAATTTTGTTGGTTTGATTGTCCATTACTATCTTTTATCTTATTATTGCTGGAGCCGTTAAGATTATGATCTTTTTTAACTAAATTCAGCAAATTTGTAATTTTATCGTGGATATTGTCAATGTTGTTTACCCTCATTTCAAACCCTTTATTTCTTGCATTCTCTTTCTTTTGAGCGACTTGTGTGTTCATGCTCACATCTGCTAGTTTGTTGCACTCGCTGAAGGAAGTCTCAGTGTAATCCCTACCGAATGGACTTCTTGAATACTCCTACCTTTTTTCAAGCCTTTCATATTTATCATATTTATCATACTTTTCAATTTTGTCGTATTTATCAACCCTCCCTATCTTTTCCTTTTCCACAACAACCTAATATTTGTCATCTCTAGGATATGGTTCTGCTTTAGCGTACTGTCTTGTCTGTATGTGATACTCCTATCTGTCTTTACCATTTTTTCTGTCTTGAACTCGATTACCCCAATTATTCATTGCTTTAATAGTAAATTTAATTATTTTAGTGAGAATATAACTATTATACTTATAATATTTTATTGAATCATAAAGCTGATAGGGCTTGTTTGTCTCAATGATAATTGATTTCCATATTATTCTATGGTGACTTTTAGTATAAGAGAGAAGTTGAACTTTTCAAGGAATAGTGAATTATTAAACAAATCTAAATATGAAATATGTCACTTTAGATCAATAACCTTTCAAATATTATCAATATTGAGTCGTTAAGTGCATAGCCTTAATTTATAAATAAACTTGCAAAACATTAATATGAGATTTTTCAGCCAAATAAATGATCGGTACAATATGGTTATCAACTTTAAATATTCAAATCAACAAAATTTCTATCAATTAATGTTTACCATCAAATTTATATTGATGCCTTCATTTCGAAAATTAGTTACTTTTTCATCCGCCACGTTCTACTCTGTTTCAACATGTCGACTTTGATGACTCAATACATTATTCTCACCTTTTATCAAATTCAATTATTGCTGCTGCTCAATTGTTCGATTGATATTCCCATTTTTATTGTATTTTTGTGGGGGAACAGTCAAAAAGTTTTCTTTGTTCTCAGTATAAGAGTCCTTAGCGTTATTATTTTGTTTTTTTTGTTGGTTTAAACTTGCTTTGTTTGATTGTCCTGCACAATTCCCCATTCTATTTAATATATCTATATTAAATGGAAAACTAATTATTCTATTAGAACACACAATCGTTTTCCACCTCTCCACTCAAAATTTGTTCATTCAATGAAATTCCTTTGCTTTATACAGAACTTTTTCATTAAAGATTTTCTTTGTCGTGCTCCTGATACTTCATTTCCTTCTATATTAAACTATCATACGCTTGGTGACACCATAAAATAATAAAATTCGTTATTGACTGTTATTGAACTGATAAGTTATGTCTAATCTATAGAATTCTTAGGAGAGCAACCCTCTTCTCTTCGGGGTAGGGTCCTTCATACTTCATGAAAAACACTTTGATTACTTTTTAAATGGACCGCCAGCCTAAAGTTAAACTGCGTTACAATCGCCAGAAAGAAATCATCTTTTTGCAAACGCCATCGAAGATATCGGGGCAGATTCACTTAAAACAATCTATCATGGGTCACTACAAATGGTCCCAGAGATATGCCCTATGGAGCTGCATAGTGGAGGAAAATAAGAACTTCCTTTATTATCAATGAAATCCTCTCATAACAGCCTTATCTTTTTCGAATAATTTTAAGAGGATGATGAAAAGGAACATAAACTAGTGGCATAGACAAGTTAATTAAACTTAAAATCATCTATCGACAATTCCCGAGAAGATGACCTTTATACCAGCTTTGCTCCCAAGAGCCGTCGAAGTTAATCAATGATTAGTCAAAGGAAAGGGCATCTCATAAAGCAAGTAAAACTACTTGTAAGATAACTTAAAAGGGAAGTCAAATATAATGAAAAAATAATGGCTGATCTCTTTATTTAAGGGGAGAACTTTAAGCATTGCCTAAAACATGCAATAATTCGACCAATAACTGATGAGAAAGGCCATCTTTCAGGATTAATTGTAATTAAAGATCAAGAAGAATACAAAATTAGAGTCATTAATATGGGCCTTAATGGATACGAGCCGAGAATGTAGCTATGGGACGAGCCCAAATAAGCCTGGCTATAGTTCCAATTCAAAATTAGATTGCTCTCCTGACAAAGATGATACAAATAATTATTTCAATTTAATAATTCATTGTCCTTTAATGCTTCCAGACTCAATAAAAGATGTCAATTAGATCTTTCTTTTCTTGACTTAATTTTTTTTTAACTAAACCATAATAAAAATTAATTATCTATGTATTTAGTTGATTCTTGTCATCATTATCTCTTAGTTGTTGCTTACCACTCTTGTGAGTATCTGTCTTTGCGTTGCTAAGCATATTCCAAAGCACGAGGATTTATATTAGACATACGGGGATTGTGTTGCTTAAAAGGCGAGTATGAATAGTTCCAATCGTGATGACGTTCGAAAAAGGGGTCTCTGAAGCAGCCACTTTAAGGAGAAGGAATGTCATCATATTGATGTGTTAACCATCCGTGCCATTTTGGAGGAATCATGTCTCCGTTCGGACTACGCACCGACAAAAAGTCATTATACTCGACCCATCTCCTCTGACTGCGATCTAACTCTCAGGAATGATACATATCGGTTCAAAGTCTTCATAATATTTGTTGCCATATTGATCTGCGCCTACAAATCTTGTTCTAGCAGAATTGCCTCCGACGGTATGAACATTCATAACAGCTTTATGTCCGCGCTGATAGGTTAACAGCAAACCATCGGTTTTAAGAGATTTCCAAAATTTGGGGGTGAATATCTGACTGAAGAAAGCCCACGGCCACAGTCCCTAAATGACGATGTAGGTACCATTAGTAGATTGATTAATAATTATGAACAATGAACAAATAATGAGATATTATCATAGATAAGCATAGATAAAATACGATAGTAAACGATAAAGATTGAATTATAAAATCAAAGAGGAGAGTTAAAGAGCGGGTTTTTGGCTGAATCCATCTGAATGCTAAAGCTAAGTGATAGATCAGGGCTTTCATCATATTTAAAAGACAAACTACTGATGTCAGGGCTATTATTGTCAGCGCGTTTTATTGATTTACTGACGTTTAGCGATTAAAAATCGTTCATGCTAAGACCATTCATAAACTGATGAGGCTTAGCAACTGCTTTTTCAATTCTGTATTTTCGGATATTTTCATCAACTTGAGCTCTTTAGGAAGGAATTGGATTTCTTGCCGATATCTCTGATTCCGAGGCATTACTTTCTTCTGCCTCATTTTTTTTCCTTTTGAAAGAGTACTATTCACTATTGCTGACTGGAAAAATGAAAGCTGCCGTTTTTTTTGGACTATTTTGACGAGGAGGTTTTCCTATACTTTGGTATTTACTTCCTTATTTATACTTGTTCAGTTAGTTAGTCGTGACTATCAGATCTAATTGTAGCTTTTTTATTATTGAATGAAGTTGCTCAATAGACTACTGTTCAATTGATTCCTCTTCTAGACTTTGCACATTAACTTTTATCTTTTTAGCTCTCTATGCAAATTTGAGAGAGGAGATCGTTTCGTGAATGAAATGTTCAGCAGTAGAGCAGTTTACGATAATAGAGGTTATGAAATTGCCGGTCAAAGAGTCTTTTAAAATTCGTGTTAGCTTAGAGTCCCGGAAGGGAATATGCTATGATTTACTGCGTGTGGTTAAAGCATTTATGACATTTCCAAGGCAGGAAAGAGAGTAGTTTATCTTTTTGGTTTACTCAAAAGCTACTCCTCTCGTTCCAGATTTGCAGACGTTCTCGCTACCTGCTAAGTCAATCAAGCACAGCTTTGTTGTATACTTTAAGGACTCAAGATAAATGCTAAGGATTGTATGGCTTCTCGAGCTTTCTTAATTTAGTTTTGTAGAAGTAACCTTTCTATTTTTGGCTGCATGCCTGACTAAATTAATCATTGCTTATTCATTTGTGATATACACTTCTCTTAGCCCCTCTATATAAACTCCTCCGGATTTGTCTTCTTTGAGTTTGAGTTCTGCCGTTTTGTTTCCGAACATATCAATTAGTTATTCTTTATAGAGCTACACCATTGAACATTTTATTTTCAAGCATTCTGTGGATAATTGTTTTTGATTTAATATTTTTCTAATGCAGCGATAAATAAGTCCATGATTCTGTTAGGCTTCTCCTCCAAAGATGGTATAAGTCTTGCCAGATCCAGTTTGTCCGTAGGCAAAGATAGTACCATTATAGCCTTAAAATAATCTTTGACACATTTACAGTCCAATCTGATTGAAAATAGCCTCCTGATCTGCTGTCTGCTCGAATATTTAATCAAAGCAAAAATAATTGTCTTCAATTTTTATGGTCTGACCGTTTATAATTTGCATGATATCCTTGTCGTTGACCTATTTCTGCGTTTTTGGTTTCAGTCTTATGTACACTTTTATGTTTTACTCTCTTATGGTGCACTCCTTTCCTGGCTTTGAACTTGATATGGTACTTCGTAATGGATGATTTCTTCCATCCTGAACGTGTAAACTGGATGCTAAGTCTATCTTGATGTTGCTGGCATTATTTTTAGCCCGTTATTTGAGGGCTGATTTGCTCCAACTATCATTAGTTTTTCTCATTATTTTCTTTTTTTATGAGTGGTCTGCTCGAGGATTGGTGGAATACTTCCACAATTAATTTTACTTGTTCTGAATGTTAAACAGATTTGGAATATTCACATCTCGGAGAACACTGCATTATTCATTGTATAATGTTTTGAGACTGGAGTTGAAGTTCTGCTGACATGAGATATTACTGAATGAAGGATTGCATACGTGCGAGTTTGAGGTGTCGTAGTGAAGGTAAAAAGATGAGTATCTTCGTATTTTGAAAACAATCCGTCTTTTCGCATGCGAGTTAACGATTATATTATGGTGATAAATGCGAAAACAGATTTGATCAGATAAATGAATGAAATATGTAAGTGAACTAATAACGAGATTTGCCAATAATGATATCACAACAGATGTCTGTAATGCTTGCCTTCCTCCAAGACGCAGTCTTTATTGTCAAGTCGAATCTTAAATGCCTTGTTAGTCTTCACTTCATTAGGGGGAATCGTCAATAAAGCTCTTGCTAAAACAATTCCTGATTCACCGAAAGATTTCTATATTTTATTTATTGTACCTGCAATTATTCGAAGTTGAAAACTGGGCCAGGAACGCAGATTTTAAGATGGTACTCCTCGTCCTAAATTGTTCCTTGGTCATGGCCAATATCAAGTAAACCAAAACAGAACTTTTCACTGAGGAATGGTTTTTTGACAGCAGCAGAAATGGCCTTTGCCTCCTTGTCAACGGCTAAATTTAAGTAATTCGCATTTTCTCCGAAGCGGTAAAAAACTAGGACTGGGTCTTCAGTGTTGAGATGAGCTTTTTTCTTTAATTTTTGAACGCGAGTAATTATTTCTCGGCCGTAACCCTTGATCTTGAGAGCCTCATTTTGACGAGTATCCATCAATACACTAAATCAACAATATGTTACATGATCTTGTCTCCTCCGATGGCCTAGTCTGCCTTGACGTGATCGTTGATAAATTTCTATTGGATGATTAAATCATTCTAAGTTAAAAAAGTATTACTGCTTCCAATTTATGATTAGCAACTGTCAAACTACCAGTCTAGCGGCATTTTTCAAGTTAAAGTGTTGTTAGTTTTCCAATGGCGTTGCGAATTTCTCCAAAGGCTTTGTTTGTTTTAAATTTAGGACCAAATACAGGCAAATTTGGTAAGGCCTCAAGTTTAACGTACTTCTCTACGTTTATTTCATTAATGATGTCCTCTACATTGATCTCATCTCTTATGTAAGGAAGGAAAGGTGCAAGATCATCAAAAGCTGCCTGGCTTCGATTTACGATAGTAAGTGACATAATTGGCTGTTTCAGTGATACTTTTTTATGCTCTCGCAGTTTTCTGGCTGTCTCAATGATATTTGTAACGTTGCCCATCAAATCGACTACCTTTTAATCAATAAATGTAGGATTAACCTCGGGAATGCGTAAGTGATGAATTGATGATTAGTTGAGAGCACTGTTGTGAGCCAATCCCAATCGCATGTTTTGGTACATATTTTCCGTGATAAAAGGTGCAATGGGGCTTAGCAATACATTAATTTTCAATAGAACATCGAACAGCACGTTCAAACTGACCTCCCATCCTTCCTCATCAACTTCTCCTTTGAGACGAGAACGATTCAGTCTGACATACCAGTTTGTCAGATTATCTAAAAATTTGATAAGTTGGGGAACAACATTATAGAGTTTATACTATCCCATTTCTTTACGGACACTGCCTAACAGAGACTGCAGAGAAGATTGAATCCATTTATCAGTCACATTAAATCTTGACTTTAAACCTTGCATATCTTCATGGAATAAGAAGCGTTTCTCCCAGTGATTCTACCACTTGCTGATATTTTGAATTAGGAAACGATAAGAGTGATACCATGGCAAAAATACCTCTCGGACAACGCCCTTTACTCCATCCTTAGAAAAATTAAGATTATCAGCTCTGACGAGAGGAGAATTTATCAGATATAGTCGAATAGCATCGGCTCCGAATTCATCAGCTACTTCAGTTGGGTCTGGATAATTTTTAAGCCGTTTGCTCATCTTTTTGCCGTCAGCTGTCAGTACGAGTCCATTTACTATGAGGTTCTTATAGGGTGTGCTATTCTTGATTCCAGTAGAAATGACATTGAGAGTATAAAACCAGCCTCGAGTTTGGTCAATACCTTCTCCTATGAAATCAGCGGGGAAAATTTTACTAAACTATTCCTAATTTATGCTGAAGGGATAATGAACTTGAGCAAAGGGCATCGATCCACTCTCGAACCAACAGTCAAAAACTTCTTCGATTCTTCTGAGTTTGCCTTTTCCCTTACGACTCTAAATAGTCAAATGATCAATGCTTTCACGATGTAGATCTGTGATCTTTGAGCCTGTAAGCTACTATAACTATTTAACTGATCCAACGCAGATAATCTCCTCTCCGTCTTCAGAAACCCAAAGTGGGATAGGATTGCCCCAGAAGCGGTTTCGGGAAAAGCACCAGTCTTTGGCGTCCTTCAGCCAATTGTTAAACTTTCCTTCCTGGATGACCTTCGGAACCCATTGAGCATCATAATTATTCTTAACCAAATCTTCTTTGATTTCAGTTACACGAATGAACCAAGTTGACACAGCCTTGTAGATAAGAGGTGTCTCACTTCGCCAGCAAAAAGGATAGTTATGGCGACATTTTCCTTTTTTCACAAGGCGCCCTCGCTCTTTAAGGTCCTTCAAAATCAGCTCGTCAGCATCTTTAACATATATTCCTTGGTAAGTCGGAACCTCCTTAGTGAATAATCCATTTTCATCCAGAGGAACAGGTGGGTTATCTGGACTGATTATCTTTTTTTAAACACATAATTTGTAATCATCCTCTCCAAATCCAGGAGCACAGTGGACAATGCCTGTACCATCAGAATCAGTGACAAATGCGCCAGTTTGTACTCTAAAGCAACCATCTTTATGCCTGTCGGCAAAGAAATCAAAAAGAGGCACATACTCTACTCCTTCTAGTTGAGAACCCTTCATCTTCTCAATTACTTCAAATTTCTCCTTCCCGAAAAAGTCCTTAAGCCGGCACTCTGCAAAGATGAAAACCTAATCTCTTTTCACATCTTTAACTTTTACATAGGTGAAGTCAGGATTTACTGCAAGGGCTAAATTTGATGGTAACGTCCATGGAGTCGTAGTCCATGCTAAAAATTTGACTGTAGGATCGCTTTTTAAAGGAAAGGAGATATGAACGGATGGATCGTCAACTTATTTGTAGTTTTGTTGTACTTCAAAGTTTGAAAGGACTGTGTTGCAGCCATTAGAGTAAGGCATTATTCTACGGCCTCGATAGACCAACCCGCGGTCGAAAAGCACTTTGAAGACATACCAGACTGACTCCATAAATGTGATATCCATGGTTTTATAATCGTTGCGGAAATCAATCCACCTACCAAATCTTTCCACAACTTCCTCCCATTTTCCGGAGTAACGCATCACAATGTTACGACATTTTTAGTTGTAGTTCTTTATTCCCATCTCCAAGACCTCTCGCTTGTGCTTAATTCCAAGCTATTTGTCGATTTCATACTCCACTGGAAGACCATGGCAATCCCACCCAAAACGACGGGAGACAAAGTGGCCAGTCTGAGAAGCGTATCTGCAAACCACATCCTTGATTGTTCCAGCTGCAATGTGGCCATAATGAGGAGTGCCAGTGGCGAAGGGTGGTCCATCATAAAATGTATATGGTGGCAGATGAGAAGTTTTAGTTAGCTGTTGTTTGAAGGCATCAGTGTCTCTCCAATATTGTAGGATGGCCTCTTCCTCCTTGGCAAAGTTGAATCTTTAGGGGGCTGAATAAAAGCAATGATTACTAGGTTTGAACTCAGTCTTACTAAACATTCGATACTTCTTTTAACAAATGATAAATGTTGAAATGCATGACTTAAAAATACGTATCTTTTCTTTTATAATTTTAAAAATATGACCAATTCCATTCTTTAATAAACTCAATTCGCAAATTATTCATCCCAATCAAAGGAGTGATAAAGAAACATAAGATCGTATTTTTTAAAGAAGTCAAAACAATATATCAGTATCATTACAAATGCAGGTATATTCTAGATACATGTTCTGATTTATCAATAATATGATTTAATTGAAGCTATTTCTGATCTTACTTTATTAATTTTTATTTAGAATCAACATGAAGAACATCGGAAGATCTGTCTACATCTTAGCAGCCAAAAGGACTCCAATAGGATGCTTCAATGGAAAACTTTCCTCTTTCACAGCGTCTGAACTTGGAGGATTTGCAATTAGGGGAGCTATTGATTCTATTAATCTGGATCCCAAAGAAATTGACGAAGTTATACTAGGTAATGTTCTAGGAGCAGGTCAAGGACAAGCTCCGGCCAGGCAAGCTTCACTTAAAGGCGGAATAGGCACTGAAGTCCCCTGCACAACCATCAACAAAGTATGCTCATCAGGCATGAAATCAATTGTCTATGGAGCTCAGTCTATTGCTTTGTAGCATTCAGAGATTGTTCTTGCCGGAGGTTTCTAAAGTATGTCAAAAGCCCCTTTCATGCTCCTGAATGTAAATAATAGTATATTAAGTCAAGAAAAGGATTAGGATATGGAGATCAGAAACTAGTTGATTGCATTTCCCATGATGGTTTGACTGATGCTTTTAATAAAACAAGTATGGGATTGTGCGCTGAAAAAACTGCGAGTGATTTCAAGATTACCCGCGAGGCTATGGATGAGCAATGCAAAAATTCTTATAGAAGGCATTTGGAGGCAGCAAAAAAAGGCATCTTCATTGATGAAATAACTGGCATTAAGCTTAGAGAAAAAGGAAAGGAAGAATAGCTCTTCAATGAAGATTAATAGCCCAAACGATATCGTGAAGATAAAATTTCACAGTTGCCTCCTGCCTTTAGCAAAACTGGTAGTATCACTGCAGCCAATTCATCGAGCATTAATGATGGTGCTTGCGCTATCAGTAAGTCATTATCGATTTAGTCCTTTCTTCGTAGGAAAAAATGAAAAAGCTTGGATTAAAGCCATTGGCCAGAATAGTGAACTACGCTGATGCTGAAATTGAACCTATCGATTTTGCCATTGCTCCTCACTATTCGACCAAGAAAGTTCTGAGTAAAGCAGGATTAACTGTTGGAAATATTGACTTTTTCGAATACAATGAAGCATTTTCAGTCGTTTGCTAGGCCAATATGAAACTTTTAGACATTCCAGCCGAAAAGATAAATGTATTTGGAGGTGCTGTTGCCATGGGCCATCCCATCGGAATGAGTGGAGCGAGAATAATACAGAGATTATTAACAGTGCTTAAACAGAGAGGAGGTAAATATGGCCTTGCTGCCATCTGTAACGGCGGAGGAGGATCTACTGCAATTATAATCGAAAACCTGCAGTGAGAGATGATGAGTAGAATTATAATGAGACATTACAGTTTAGAATCATAAGAATATATTGGTGAATGAGTTTATAATTTTTGGTTCGAGTTCCACCTCCCCTAAATGTGCACTCTAAATCTAACTACATATCCACTACGAAGTACAACCTTCTGACCTTTCTTCCTATTGCCTTGATTATTCAGTTTCGCCGCTATGCTAATGTATATTTTCTAGTAGAGGCCATTCTTCAATGCATACCACTGATTTCTCCTCTCTCTCCTTTCAGCGCTATAGCTCCTCTCATTTTTGTACTGGTTCTGAGTATGACTCGAGAGGGTTTTGAGGACTACAAGCGATGGAAATCTGACCAATCAGACAATTCTCAGTTGACTCTTTCCTACAAAAATAATTTGTTTAGTTGCTGCAAATGGAAGTAATTGCAGGTGGGAAACTTCATCAGAATCGAAAAGGACGAAATAATACCAGCTGATGTGTTCGTATTAATTAGTTCTAACTCTTCGGGTATTTCTTATGTTTAAACTTCGTCTTTAGATGGATAAAAAAATCTAAAACCTAAATTTTCAGTGGCTGCCTTTCAGCAGAGATACAATCAGGAAGCAATCATGCCTTAGTTGGATCATTTGGTCGGAACATTTAGATGCATAAAGCCATCAGCAGAAATATAAGCATTTGAGGGAGAAGCCCAACTTCAATTGCAAGAGTTATCAATAAAATAAAATATAAATAAGAAGAATATGCTGCTACGAGGTTGTAAACTTAAAAATACTGATTGGGTAATTGGCCTCATCGTTTATACTGGAGAAGACACAGCCATTATGATGAATGGCAGTCGCCCTTTTAACAAAATTAGCAGCATCTAAAAGAGAGTCAATAATATCATTCTTATTGTCTTTAGCTTTTAGTTACTTTGTTCCATAGGAAGCGCCATCTACTGCTACTTTGGATGTTTAAAAATTTACGATTTTTAACTTTTGATTGTGGGAGGAAGTGTTTCATGCCCTAAAATGGCAGGAATTGCTTTAGGTTCTTATTTCATTCTATACAGTACTTTTATTCCCATCAGCCTCATAGTTTCTCTAGAGTTTGTAAAGGTTTTTCAAGGTTTCTTCATGACAGTCGACAAGTAAATGTTCTGTGCAATAAATTAACGTGCTCTAGAATGTCATACGGTAAGCATTAACGAATAATTGGGACAGATAGACTATATTCTGACTGATAAAACTGGGACGCTGACTTGCAACAAGATGTAATTTAGAAATATTGTGATAGGAAACGATATGTATGGTGAAAATATAAATATGTAGCCTTTTGGCGATAATATCAATTATTAAAGACTGTCAAGTCGATTTATTAAACTACCTGAAATACAATAGGGAAGCTTTAGGGATAGAACTCTCACTTACAACTTGTCTTTCGATCATAAAAAAGATTAAGACCAAGGAAGTACCAACCATGCAAAAAGACAGCTTATTTAGCTTATGTTTATCATAATTGCTACCTGTCACGAATGTGTTCCTTCATCAAAGGGAGGATACGAAGGTCCATCTCCGGATTAAGTGGCTTTAGTCAGTGCGGCTGCCAAAGTTGGATTCAAATTCCTGTCTTGCTAAAATAAAATTATGACTGTTGAATATCGTAGCAATAAGAAACACTATGATATTTTGAAGTTGATAGAATTCGATTCTGATAGAAAAAGAATGACAATCGTTCTTAAAACCTCCAAAGGAATTTCCGTTTTTGTGAAAGGAGCAGATTCTAGCTTAGAGAAGTTACTCTCACCAAATCAGTAGTATCTCACAGTTATTCGAGACAAAACTATTGAAATGACGAGATCAGGACTAAGATCCTTATGGTTTGCCTATAAAACTTACCCTCTAGCAACTGACGTATAGAGTTTATCTGTAGAATAAATAGAAAGAGACCTCACTTTGATAGGAGCCACTGGCATTGAAGATAAGCTCCAAGATTATGTTGCGGAAACAATTTATTCTTTAAGATCAGGCGGCATTAAATTCGTTATGCTCACAGGTGATAAGCTAGAAACTGCTGAAAACATTGCCCTCTCTTGCCGACTTATCTAAAAAGGGGAGCTCATCAGAAATGCTAAAGATTTATAATCTTTTGCACAACAGATAAAACAAATTGATAGCAAAATTTTAGATACCAGCAGTATTAATAGTCCAGTTATTGACGGTTCATGCCTTTCCTTTACAGATTGTGAGGTTAATCTGCTGATTGTCCTTCAAAAGACAATGTCAGCAGTGTTCTGCAGAGTCACTCCTAAACAAAAAGCTGAGATTGTACGCTTGGTTAAAAAGTTAGGTAAGCATACTTTGGCTATTGGGGACGGTGCCAATGATGTCAATATGATAATGGAGGCTCATGTGGGAGTGGGTATTTTTGGTGAGGAGGGGACTCGTGCTGCCCAAGTGGCTAACTATGCTATTGGTGAATTTTGCTTGCTTTGGAAACTTGTTTTATATTATGGAAGACTTAACTATATGCGAATAACTGAGATGATTCTTTACTTTTTTTACAAAAACATGGTATTCACATCTGTGCAATTTGCATACAGTTTTTTTAATTTGGGTTCAGGATAATCTTTTTGGCTATCATGGGCCATCACCTTCTATAACATGATTTTTACTCTATTCCCTGTGGTTATTCGCGCAGTTTTCGAGGTTGACATGTAGCTAAAGCCCACAAAATAAACTTTTCATGCTCTAAGTCAAGGAACACATGACAAGCAAATTCTTTACTCTTACTACCCTAAAATGTATTATATCAGTCAAAAAAATAAACTATTTACCAAATTCATCTTTTTCTCATGGTTCTTTTTAGGCTTTTTTCAAGGAGTCATTTGTCTTATTCTTACTGTTTATGCTATTGGGGATTAAAATGACACAAGCGGATCTAACTCCCTTGGCCCTGGCTATTATTTAGCAGGAATTTCAGCATACACGAGCGTTGTAATAGTGGTTACAATTAAATTGGCAGTTAACGTAAAGCATTGGACTCCAGCTCTTGCAATTGGTTTCATCATTCCATCAATCTGTGCGTATATAGGGTTTACTTTTGTTTTGGGCGCCTTTAAGGATACAGTAACATATAAAATAATGATAAATTTACTAACTATGCCGACCTTTTATGTAATTCAATTTCTTTGCATCGGAGGCATGTTCTCATTTGACTTTTTCTTGTTTTCACTGTAGGCTACAAAAAATAACTTTGTGAACTATCTAAAATACAAAACCTTGAAGAATCAAAGATTATCTTAAAATAACCTCAATAAGTTCATGCTGGAGATGGTTTCTAACGATTCCCGTAACTAATCATTTTGATAGATATAACAATTATTTATAGATCAATTATCAATACTATCAAATATCAATTGATCAAACCCTGCTTCTTCATATCTAGATACGTTTTCTTGTTTAGCATGTTCCCTTCGTTATCTTAGAACTATTATTCAATGTCAGCACGGAATGAGGATTACTGTGATTCACGCATTAACTTTTCATGTAGAGCCAAGGCATCGTTGATGCTTGTGATATCCTTGAAATGAACTGTGTTGGGAATTTTAAGACATTTCATACCATAAGTATGACGCCACTCTTGGAAATGTATTTAAAAAGCTCGGCGACCCCAATAGCTGAAGTTTCCACATATTTAGCACTTATATTAAATGCCTAATCCATGCAGTTTATAAAGCCAATAAGGAATAGGCTTGCCGTCCCAGCCCAAAGGTAGATTCTTAGGATTGTATATAGGCGCATCAGCCTCTTAACTTTCTGAAGAAGACTAAACATTTTATTCTACTTCTTCATATCCTCTGGTTTGTTTTTTGCGTACCAAGTTCATTGTATCATAAACAACACTGGCTAATTCCTCTCTTAAACGTGAGATTCTAAACTCCATAAAGGCTAAATTCTTTTTTCTTTTATCTTGTTATTAAAAAAAATCAGTTCTTGCCTTTGCTTATTCTTAAGGGTCATGAACAGCCTCTTCCTGTGAAAGTTTGATATGTTTCTTTCCCATGAGATGACTGACAAAGGCTTCGTTTGTTATAAATAATTTTTTACAGTTCGCACAATATTCAGTCTTAGATTCATCAATATTCTCATTGTGATGATCCCACCCAGGTAATTTACCTTGAGAGTACTTTTACAGGAAAGGCGCTTGAAATGTATTTTAAAATTCTGCATAGTTATAGAGGGGGCGTGAACGTTTCATAAAGGAAGAAAGGTAGTTGTAGAGATTGTTGAGATACGTTGTATATTTAACCTGATTTCTAAATTTACGATTGAGTGGAAAGTCATCAAACTTATCCATGTTCTGCAAAAACCATAAATAATCGTGAAGCCTCGTTGTCTCTTTGGATTCTTCCATTAGTTTGCAGAGGTTTAAAAACTAGAGATAAATTGTATGCATATCCACGTATTTACCTTTGTTCTCCTACATACTAAATTAGGGTTCTTTGAAAGGAGGTTTAAAGACATTATTGCGAAAATATTCAACTGTATTATGTTACGCTACAGCTGAAGAGTCCTGCTTCTTATATTGATCCTTTAACTATCTCACCTTATCGTAAAAATTAAGCCATATCACATCTGTTGGCTTTTTCTTTTATGAAGGTTTGAGACTCTTTTGTCCTTCTATAATAGCTAATTCGTCTCTCTTGAGTGTGGTTTCATCTCTAATAAAGTTAAGAACGTAGTTAGATCTCTGCTGAATCATGGAGGTAAAGTTATTGATGCGATGGTCAGCAGTTGACCGATCCTTAGGGTTATCTTGAACTGCGAGCATTTCACTAACGATAGCTTTCTCAACAACTTAAATAGACTCGAGATTGAAGCGAACCTCTTCAAGCCAGCTACTATACATCTCTTATAATTGTAATTAGTATCATTTTAATAGGCAAAGTAGTTAAAGATTAATTTCAATAATAGCTTCATTTAGCACAAATGCCTATTTGACTTTATTTGCGGACAATACTTAAATCATTTTTCGAAGGCCTAGCTTCGTATTTCAGTGGGATTAAATTCCTCTTTGGAGAGCCATCCATCATCGATGCGAAGTTTGGTAGGCTCAAACAGTTGAACAGAAATATAGTTTAAGCCTTCAAACACAACTTCTTTCACTTCAGGATGGACAATACTGATTAAAGCATTCTTTTTTAACTTTTCATCAATTTTAACATTGTTTACATTATAGAGACTCAAACAAAAATAATTTCCTTCATAGTCGAGAGCGAGGTACGAACTACATATTTTCATGGATACAAAGGTATATCGTTAGTATCAGTGATTCTTGTAAGTATTTTGCCAGTCAGCAATTGCTTAGCATTATATCTTGGCTTTATCTGCTTTATCGTTGCCACCTACATATCTTTGTTATTGTTTATTGAGTTCGGGATGTTCTTTATCAGCTCTTGAATTTTAGTTTTCTTCAGTTCCCTCTAAATTAAACACCATATACGACTCTTTCGATTGACTGCCGAGTAAATTCCATTCTAGCCCTGATTCTCTGAACATTCTGTAAGCAGCCAGCGGTGTTATCAATTTAATGTGCCTCTTTGAAATCCTTGATTGCTGATTAATAATTTTCCATGTGCCACTCTACATTACCTCTGTTGATAAATAAATCAGGATATTTGCACTGGAAATACTTTTCCTGGATAGAAATGACATTACTGCTTCGTTGTAAGCCTTGATAGCGTTTTCTAGTTAGTCGAACTTCTTGAAATTGGCCACGAAGTTGCTGAAGTAAGCATTTCCTAAGAAATACCATGTGGCTGGATCTTTCATATCGAGCATTACTGCTCCTTTAATTACTTTCAGTGATTCTTCAATATTTTTCCTCCTCTCTTCCTCATTTTCTTACTATTATTAGGGTTACTTCCCTGAGACCGAAGCAGCACAGATTGATATCGCAAACTCACTTTGTTTTTGCCTTTCTTCATTTACTAGTAGGTACATTATCGATGGCCATTTCAACAGCTTTTTGTGAACCCTCCAAATCTCCTTTTTTGAAAAGGACATGCGCAAGCGTATTCCAGCAGTCCCCATTCGTGGGATTTAATTTAATCTGCAATTAGTCTTGAATTACAGACTTATTGAGAAACTCCTCTGAGGATTTTTCGTAGGCAGGCAGAAGGTCCAAGATCTTGCCTCTCAAATAGAGAAGTTTAGCTTTTTCCTTTTTTTTGTTTTAGCCTAAATGGCATAGTTTGTACTCGTATCTTCCTGCAGTTTATCGATTTGCTTCAAGAACTCGTCTACCTGCCCTCGGCATTTCTCCGTTTTATCAGGATAGCAGTAGTATTCCCATCGATCAAAGAATTAGTTGATTTGTCCTTCAATTGCCTCCATTCACCTTTTAAATTACAATAACAAACAATTGCCCTATAACCGAATCAATTCTTTCACCAAATTTATCCATATTTAGAATCATAAAAAGAGAAGAAATAGGATAGAAATGAATTAAGACTAATATTTGTGGGCAAATGTTGGGTTGGCTGATGTAATCATTTTTCACGAAGGACAAGTCCTTCGGTAAGTTTGTCAAAAGCAGCCGACTTCTCGAGAGTTATGGCTATTTTTGGGTTTATCTCCCTCTTGCCCTCACGCTCAATGTTCTCTTCATGAATTTTTTGAATTGTAGTGTATCCATCCTTGGAGAGGATCTGTGCAAGCTTAAAAGCCAGAGAAATGCATTCTCCCATGCCTTCAATCTGCACAGAACCGTGCTTTTTTAGCACCAATTTGGCCAAGAATAATCCTTGGTTGAGTCTTGAGTCTTTACGGACTCGATATATGTTGTTATCATTGAACTTGGGACCCTCGTGCGACATGGCTACTGATTTGTGGTGTTAATTTATTGAATATTAAATTGTATTTTTGCATGAGTTACCTCATGATGGCCATCATGGTTCTAATTTGTAGTTTTTGCTGAAAAAATCATTATTCTTTCCTCCAACATGTAAACATTTTTAAATAAGTTCAACTTATATTTAAAATTTAAACAGTTTGCATGAAAACATCAGCTTTTAGGAATTAACCTAAAATATCATGACTTACGATTAATTCGACTACTTGAGGCTTCTTTTCTCTCAGGCGTGTAGCCTCGCACCCCCTCTCTGCTCTTTTCTCGACTCTGAGAGAGTCTTTCTCCCTCATGAAGGCTATTTTTACTATTTTTCCTCGAAATTGATGGCAATCTCACTCTAATTGGTTTTTCTTGACTACCCCTACTTTTTGGAATGAGCACACTTCGATTTTATAGTGATGAAAAAATATTGCTTTTATTAACAACAATCTCTATGTTAGATTTTTCCTTTGAATTCTTTCGATCGGGATTTTATTTTTTGATTTTAGGAGGAAGAGGGACCAAATTAATCCATCGCTGATCAGTCTAAGGAATAACGATGGTATCTATAAGCGGATCTAATGGTACAAAAGTTTCCTCTGTTTCCATTTTTAAATTTTTCAAGCAAATCATTTTAATTTTGTCAGCAGGCATTCGTCTTTTGGGATTGAACTGGAGCATTTAATGAATAATTTAGTTTAGGGCTGCTGAGTAGGTAGTAGGGATGTTCTTTACTCTCATCTTCTGTTTTCGCACCAGCTAATCAATACTGTTGCCTTCATAAGGCACCTTTTGGCAACACATCTCGTATATCACCACTCCTAGAGACCAAATATCGCATTTCTAGTTGTATCCCTCCTCATTGGTCCAAATCTAGGGACATGTGTATAGGGGTGAACCTGCCTTCGTCTTTGCTAGATCGCCATTAGCGAGTATCTTTGATACATTCATATCTGCTAGTTTATATACTCCTTTGCTTACCTTAAAGATGTTTGCAGGTTTTATATCCCTGTGAATGATGTTATTTTTGTGGAGATATTACAGTCCTGTATATGCTGAAATTAACCCTCTGCAATTTGCAGTAATATGTGCCAGATTGCTGTCTCCGAAATTCGTCTCTTACTTTCTTTGGCTTGCTAAATTAATGCAGCCAAATCGCCTTGTGAAGCATATTCCATAAATAAGTACAAGTCGTCTTCATTGCTGTCAAACATTCCTGATACGAATTTTATGACGTTTGGATGATCCAACGAAGCTAGGATGCGAATCTCATTTATAGCTCCATTCCGTTAGTACTCACACATTCCGAAACAGTTGATCTACATTGGCTCATTCTTACCTTTTTAACTGCTAGAAACTAACCTGTCTCTCTGTCAGTGACCAAAAACACTTTTCCGAATGCTCCTTTGCCAAGATTGCGTTCAAATTTGTATTTTGGAAAAGCTTTTTATATTTCTTGGCTATCAAATTCCAAGTCGTTCATTTAAATTATAACCAAATAAATAAATAACGTCGAATGATTGGTCAGCTTTAAGATATAGACAATTAATACTTACATTAAGCAACATCAATTCTTATCGTATCATCTATGCTGTTCATTGGTTTACGGCCAACTAGTTGATCGTCTTTCTCATCAATAAATCTTGTGAATATCATAATATAACCACCATCATCTTTAATAAGCATCTTGGCTTAGAATTGTATAATTTAGCTTATAAAACTTGTTGTACGACAATTGTAAACTTAATCAATCATATCTCCAGCTTAACTTTGCCGGTGGAGCTAACGAAAGTTGAAGATGATTCCACTACGACCCCTCCTTCTTAAACTAATTTAAGCTTATCTCCTGGCTTAAAGGCAGGCAATCCCTTATAAGGGCAAGTTCCACATCGGAAAGAGTCTCCCAAAAAGCATTTCCCGCATCCAGAAACTGGCTTTCCTTCGTTAATTGATTCAATCAATTGCTCTTTGCTTACTGTCTTTCTATATTCCGAATAAATTACTCTGCTTATTTGCGACCACAATTGCAGTTGGCACAAGCTCTCGGTTTTGTTTAACATTTCTATACCTTCTTTTTAGCTATTTAGAGACCCTCCTCCTTCAAGAGTTAGTTTTAGTCAATTTGCTATTAACTTTAGTTTGATTGGAATCCAATGGATAACTTTTAAGTCTTCGACACTTCCTTTTATATAGGCTTAGTTTTGTAGAATACTTTATTCTAGCTCGGATGTTCCCCCTCAAATAGATTTAAATTTTTCAGCAATGTGAATATCTGCTCACTAGCTTCTCCCCTCAAGATAACATATCCCTAAATTATTTCAATTATACATCAGTTCTAAGCAATCGTGTGAGTTGTACCATAAATTTAAGGTTTTTGGTATCAACTCCTTGAATATTATCAATGATAATTTCTCGAAAATGATCAGATCTGAGGATGGGTAGCATGTGATTAGCTTGCTCCAAGGTAATTGTGTATACAGTAGATTCCCAGTGGGTTTAGGAATTGGTGATAAGGATTTTGTTCATAATTAATATTAACTTCAAAATTTTAATTATCAGAATCATCAAATTGGATTAAATATGTTTTGATAGTTCATTCCAAATTTTTAATAATTTTAAAAATTAATGGAACTGAGTTTTTTTGAAAGGTTTAGCCATCTAAATTTATTATCCCTATTATCCCAATTTTATTGAGTATTTGCAATTGCGGCTTAATGCAATTTCACCACTTATACCAGTTTATTAGTGGCTAAACTATGTTTTCTCCTGTATAAAGTCATAAAATCACTAATATTGTTCTTTTATATAGCTTTCATTCTTACATCCAAAATGCACGATCAGTCGCTACGCAGCCCAAAATGGTTTCTGACATTGGCGTTTAGTGATTATTTGATAAAATACAAATTGGATAATTTTAAAGAGTAGACAAAGAAATCACATTAGTATCAAGCAAAGACTAAGATTGATAAATTAGAGGAATTAAAAATGATCAGTTTTTGTATTTGTTTCCTAAAAGTTCATTTATCCAACCCGTAGTCTAACTTCTCGCAGTTTTACTATTTTCGGGTGATTTTTTTTTTTCGTCAGGAAATATAGGTTGGGCTCTTGTAATGTGCTTTATATACTACCGATAAGTTTTTGTTTCATAAAAGATATTTTACAAAATGGCTGAAAAATAAATTAAATCCCTAGCTGAGCTTGATGCCTTTTTGCAGGCTAATGCTCCCGTCTTGGTTGATTTCTATGCCACTTGGTGTGGACCCTGCAAGGCTATTGCTCCCTATGTTCATACTCAATGCCAATCTAATGGTGTTGCTTTAGCTAAAGTTGACGTCGATGTTGCTGGAGATGTCTCCGCTAAATACGGAATCACTGCTATGCCAACCTTCAAAGTGTTGGATGCTGCAGGAAAAGTTCTCGGAGAAGTGGTCGGCGGAGGACAACCCAATGTGAACAAGGTGATTGGCATTGCAAAGAGCAACAAGAAATGATTTAGATACAAAAATCATCTTATCATCTTATATTCTTATTATTACAAGCCCTTTTGATCTGTTAAAGATTGTCATCGGGAAACTATTGTCGCTAAGGAAGAATATTTATCGAATATTTTGAGAGATGGTAAACTCAATCATTTATTTTCCACACTTGTTTTTGCTGTTAATCAAGCTGGAGGTCTTGATAAAATAGCCTTATTGGGCAGATATATGTTATGACAAATAAAGTAATTCTTTTGATAATGATACCAACATTCATGACTGCGTTTAATTTTTCTGTTAAAGCTCCATGAATAAAATCATTTTAATTTCTGCTAGACTGTAGTTTTACATAAAGATTTCATGCTTCACATTAATTATTGTAGATAATTATTTTATAAATATGCCTTCTTATTAAATTCTATATTTTAAGCACCATTTGATCGCGATGTATGTATAGATAAGCACAATCATTCTTTGTAACTATTGAACACCTTAATCAACTCTTCAATCAGCAAGTCGCATATGCTTTACAATTTTACACTTTCTTATTTGTTTTTGCCCTTCACTTTGAACTACCTATCTCCTGAACAAGTTATTTCTTCAAGTTTTAGCATTAGATCTTATCCTTCAAAAGAAATTTTACCGCTAATTTCATAAAGCACTTTTCTTTTGTTATTGGAAAAAATTCTTTTGAACTGAATTAAGGAATCCTTACCTCTCCCTACAGGCTAACTTACTTCAGCTCCAGTTAACACTGGTTCAAAGTCAACCATTCCCTTATGCTTTTTTCCACACTTTAGCTAAGCTACTTCATTGAAATGGTGCGCTACTACCAACTACCAAGAGTGTTCCATTTGGAAGGACCACTAACTGCTGGCTAACTGAATGATCGTATGATTACTTTTGCTATTGTTTGAGGACTTCGATCTTTTTGGGACGATGTTATTCTGGCAGTTAGCGCGATTTATTGTTTTCAGTCACCCAATAGCGGTAAGAATTCTGTCGTTTAAGATCTGAGACCTCCGGTTTGTTCTCCTCAGTCATGGCGAATGTTCCAGAATTATATTATCGAGCCTTAGAAATATTCAAACTGTTATTAACTTACAAACAAAGAGATCATTAACGTCTGTTAAGGTGTAATCGCAATCATTTAGTCAAAATATAATTTTTAAATTCCGTTTCTCTTTTCGTAACTCCTATGCTAATTGTATAAATAGTTAATTTCCATCTTTTATCTTTTACTTATTCCTATTTATCATTAAAACGATACTACAAACTTGCAGATCTGCTTTATTTTGCTACAGAAATATAATAAAATGATAAGGTATATCTCTGAGAGAGAGATTGATCCCAAAGAGGAGGATTAGTCTGACATCAAATATAGCAGCGAGGAAATGAACTTAGTCAAAAGCCGATTATCATAAGTAATGCCATAGTAAGACAATAGTTCTAAGGCGCTTAAAAATTTGAAGAGAGTCAATGACTATCAATGGATGATGAAAGGAAGATTATTAGTCTTAAAAACTCAAGATGAGAAACTGGAGAATTAAACCTTAAAAAATTAGCAAAGATATCAGTTTTATCAGCGTATGCGTTAGCAAATGTCAAGGGAGAAGGAATAAAAAAGACGTCATCTTAATCATGTTTTACAGCAAATCCGAGAGAGTACTAACCAAGCAAGAATCAACAGACATCTGCATGCGTAAAACTTGAAATATAAACAGCAATAATTGAATAATAGCAGAATTAATGACTATCAATCAGGAAAGGAACAGCAAAGGGAAATTGACAGTAAATTGAATCAGTTCAGAACGAATGAGAGAGAAAGAAAGAATAAGAGCAAAATGTAAATCCGCTAGTACTAACAATATCAGCGCGATCATCTTATGTAATTTATGCAAAACAGAAAGAAATAGTTAAAATTGAATTAAAGTATATAAAGCAATAAAATTAATTAAATCAAGCAGGAAAAAACAAGGGAAATTAATTCACTAAGCAAATTGGAAGAGATCATGCTTGAGAGACAATCACGCAGTCGAATCAGCAGTCACTCGAGCCAAATTAAACTTTAATAATTATTGCATCAAGGTAAAACTGCTAGCACTTCGCACTCAAACAAATTACCTTACATCGAAGATAGAAAACGGTCACATGACATCATCATTCTTTTTTGATATTAATAACTTTAAAGCAACCATTTACTTGTGCTCATTGTATTAATATTTTATCATCTATCATCAATTATAGGTTTCAATTTACATAAAAAAATAGATTTTCTAATTGAACTGATATTTCGGGTGGAGAGCAATCCTATATATAATCCAATGAAATTAAAATTACAAGTCAAAAGCGCACGAGTAAAATGTTTGGTTTTCCATCCTTCCAAGCCGTGGGTTATCGCATCCCTCTACTCAGGAGAAATACAAATATGGGACTATAACATGCAGGCGCCTATTGCACATTACTAAGTACAATAATTATAATTTAGGCACATCGTGGAGCAGTACGAGCTATTGACATTCACTCTCAGCTGCCATTATTAGTGACAGGAGGAGATGATCATTTGATAAAAATATGGGATTGCAAACAGCATCGATGTTTGTTCACTTTGAAGGGACATGCTGATTACATTCGCACTGCTTTTTTTCATCCTGAACTTCCTTGGATTCTCTCAGCTAGTGATGATCAGACTATGCGTATTTGGAACTATCAACGTCGTGGTTGTGTCAATATCATAACAGGGCATTCCCACTACGTAATGTGCGCTCAGTTTCATCCATCAAAAAATTACATTATTTCATGTTCTTTGGACTCAACCATTCGATTTTGGGATTACTCAGTTTTAAGGAAAAAACTAAAAGAAGCTGCAAGCGGCAGCATTTTTATAGGAATTTAGATAGAATGCATGAGGATTATAAATGGTCATACACATGGTTGCGATTGGGTGTGCTTCCACCCAACCGAAAACCTCATTGCTTCTGGCTCTGATGATCGCACCATAAAACTTTGGAAATATACAGATGAAGTCGCTTGGGAGCACTCTACTCTTACAGGTCACAAAAATAATGTTTCTTGTGTTGTTTTCGATACAAAATCAACTCTTCTGATTAGTTGTTCGGAGGACCGCAATTTGAAGGTCTGGAATTATGAGACTAAGGAAGTGATTTAAAATAAAATAAGAAAGGACGGCAGATATTGGATGTTAAAATTAAGTAAAGATGGCTTTTTAGTGGGTGCAGGGCACGATTGTGGTTTTGAGGTATGGTAGTTATACGTCGACATTTCTTCTCATAGTTTAATAGGAGACGCAATCATTGTATCTCAAGGGCTCAAAACATATATCTACGACATTGCAAAATAGTAATAAAAATATATCAGCATTGACTATGTTCAAAGGGAGTAAAATAGTATATTTTACATTAGTAAATTTATTCCCAGTATATTTGATCGCAAAATGGTTATCGTAGAAATCGAATAAAAAGGAATAAAATAATTTCGCATTTTGAGAAGAAGTTAGTCAAATATCCTGTCCAATGTAGGAATGAAATTTGTGGGACTTTGGAGTTGTTTTATTTCAAAAAATTAGGTGGCATATTTAATTACTCCTACTGAAATTAAATTCATCTCGTACGAGGGAGATAAGGCAAATAAAAATATTAAATTGCCTAGCAATTAGCAAATCTTTCGTATCTTCAGCAGCGATCACTAAAATTAGATATTCATAGTCACAAAATAAGCTATAATTAAATATGATCTGGTGGGCCAAAGAGTGGTTGCTCAAATTAGTATAGAGCCTGATATGAAAATTAGATCGGTCATCATGGGTAAAGATAAAATTGTGTTTTAGGCTCGAAAAATAATGCTGATTACCTCTTTCTTATTATAAAAAATCACAATCTTTCGCTAAAAATATGTCATAAATTCCGTTTATTGGTCGCTGGGCAATCTTCTAATCTACACCACAAGAGTTCATATTAAATATGGTTTTACCAACGGTGAATCTGGCATTCTCAAAACTTTACTGCAGCCAACATATTTGATCTATTAATAAGATTATCTGTGTTTCCTTGCATTCTCAGCAACCAAAAGATTATTTAAACTGTAGTCTCTGGTCTGTCTTGAGATTGATTTCAAGTTATTAGTGCTCAGCAAACAGTGGGCTAAAGTAATTGATATGGTGAAGAATCATTTAGGGAAAGAAAAGAAAAGCTTGATGAGCTATCTAATCAAGAAAGGACACTCTGAAATTGCAATGTAATTGACTAACTCACCTTAAGAGAAGTTTTCTTTAGCTGTTCACTCATCAAACTTCCAACTTGCTTTGGAAATATGCTCGCAAATAAATACTTAGGAGTATTGGCAACTGTTAGGAGAGGAAGCGCTGAAGCAGGGCGTATTTGAAGCATATGAAGTAGCTAATCAGAAGCAAAAGCAATACGATCGATTGAATTTTTTGTACTCACTTCAGCATAATCAGACTAAATTAGAAAAAGTTCTTAAACTTGCAAATAAGTTAGACAACAAGATATTAGCTTTCAATTCGGCTCTATTTCTCAACAATTTGTAGGAACAACAGCATATTTTAAGAGATTGCGGATTAGGTGCGCTTGCTGAACTGTCAAGTCAAGTTACCTAAGGCCAATTATCAGACCGATTAAAAAGTCTGAAAAGTGGAAAGCTAACTTTAATTAAGCCATAGGGCTAAGTTGATGTGTCTAATTGGCCTCATAATGAGCTTGATGAAGAATTGACTTGATAGTTTTTAAGCTTACCCTTGTATTGTTATGAATTAAAAGTCTTACTAATAGAATATTGTGATCATTCTAAATTGGATAACATTGACATAAATTCGAATGCGAAAATAATTATTAAATAGAAGGTTCAAAAATACCTTATTCTACGAAATATAGAAATACAAAAATGGAGGAAACTCTTCAAAATAACGAAAGGAAATAATACACACCCATTCGACTTGATACTGCCAATCATCACTACTCAGTTTAAAAACTACTTAGAGAAACAGCCTCAGTCAATCGATTTAAACCATTCTCTTAGTCCCTCACCATGCACATGTTTCGTAACTTCACCAGACCGAAATGTTTGCCCATAATAGTTGCCAGAATGAACTTAAACAAAAGAGACTTCGAGTCTACCCTTTATAAAAATCATGGCAAGCTCAATAGCTCTTTTAGCTAATATTTTCAAAGTGAGATAACTACAGGCAAAGATGTGCTTAAGAAGAAAAAGGTAACTAAACTTAAGAAAATTGAAAACAAAGGAGACAAAACCATCTTAGCGCCTCCAGTCTAAAGAGAATAAAGCGTTTACTATTAAGTTAACCTAAGAATCGTCCCATTACTCAATAGATGTTTCGATTCTTTATTTCCAGCCATCAGATATAGTGCAGTACTCGTAAGCATGGACAAAAATGTTTATCTACTAGGAGGGTATCACGAACAAGGATTTTAAGGGTTCTCATTATTTCATAAATATGAATTCTAAGGTAGTAAATGGCAGCAAGTTCAATGTCAAGGCGATTCTCCAAAGATAGCACCCTGCTTTCATACAGTTTAAATATATCGTAATTATCTAATCATTTTGGGTGGAGTGAGTTTGGATAGTGAGAAAGGAAAAAGATTTAACTCTGAACTACTTATTTTTAACTTGTAAAAAGGAGAGTGGATGAGAGCAAGAGGCGGGGTCAGCTTGAAGCATCACGCTACCACATTATTTGGAAGCTTTCTTATGATTAGCGGAGGAGTTAACGAAAAGTAAAAGCCTAGCTAAGACTTAATTTTTATTAATTTTGGAGGCGGAAATATCCAAAATCCCCTAATTTACACGATTCACAATCACGGAGACCAACATGAAAAGATATCTCATCATAAGATAATCCACACCTACGATGTTGATCCTTCAATTAGAAGTCATATTAAACTAGATGGTATTTTTAGTTTTGGAGGCGAAGACTAAAATGGAATTCTAAACAACGATTTGCTGTTCATTAATGTTTTAGGAAAAGTCGGCCAGAATTTAGATCTTAAGTTTAAAAAATGGGAGGTGGTCACTGTTAACGAAGAAAAACCTTGCCCACGCATGGATCACTCTTTCAATATTATCAACAAAAGAGGAATAGCTGTGCTCGCAGGAGGTGTAGATCAATATGGAGAGCGGTTAACCGACATTTGGATTTTAGATTTGATGAGACTCAACTGGAGTAGAGTAAGCACACAGCCTAAAATTGAAGAATCAATTGGTCCAATGGCTTGTCACAGTGCATGTGCTGTTGGTTCTATAGTATATTTTTATAATGGAAATGCTGAGCGTAAAAGGGAAAAGGCATTCTGGGCCCTTTAAACTGATACAAGCAACTATAATAAGTCTAAGAAGAATGTGCATCCAGCCTTATTGCCATCATTTAAAAGTATTCGATCGGATAAATAGAATTACTCTATGAGTCAAATTTGATTGTCTAATGATATAATTGGGTACATTGTATAATGAAATTTAATAAAATATAATGAAAAAAGACTAGAGTGAAAGTTTTAAGATTATACTTGCTGGAGGTTCAGGAGTAGGAAAAAGTTCATTGCTACTTCGATTAGTGGATAATGTATTTCATGACTATTGGGTGACCACAGTTTAAGTTGACTTTAAATATAAAACTCTTGAATTTAAAGGAGAGCAAGTTAAACTACAGATATGGGACACAGTTGGTCAATCCATCTTTCATAATATTTTACGCAAATATTATTAAAATGCTAAAGCCATTGTCCTAGTTTATGCCCTTGATGACCCACTAAGCTTTTTACAGATGATAAATTAGGGGATAGAAGAAGCAATAAAATATAAAAATGCGGACTGTTAATTAATGATCCTTGCGAATAAATCAGACCTTAAAAGTTCATTCGAAGAATCATCTGATTTCAAAGTTATTAAGTAAAGAGATGATATTACTCTTTGGCGAGTGGTGAGCGCAAAAACAGGGCATCAGGTATTGTAAGCATTTACTGAACTCGCAGAAATAATAATGGTAAAAAATGTTCATAAAAAATAAAAAATAAGGAGCAAAACCACGTTATAATAATATCCTTCCCTCAAGCACCCAAACAAGAATAAATGTTTTTGATAAAATTCAAATGCAACAAAGATTTAATGATTAAGTCTAACATGACTCTATTTGATTTGATATTCTATATAGAAAAATGATGATTTAGCATTGCGAATAAGTCTCTGAGAAACAAGAAAGAACCTTATAAGATTTTAGCCATTCTCATCCATACGAATACTTGACTAAACTCAATTGCATATATAATAATTACAATCGCAGCACAGTCAAGGATTTTTCCTGCACTAGCAAAATTAAGCTTCCCTTTAAAAAGTTTAACACCATTAAAGTTCCTGAGTGTTTTGAGGCCAGTTATGCCAAGGAGAAAAAAGAACTAGTACATTTCACCTCAACAGAGGAGGGAAAGATAGATGATAGTGAAAAGAAATTATGGAAGGAACATCGAGAAATTATCAAGAGGTATCTATAGGAAAAAGAAAAGAAGAAAAATAGAGGGTACAAACCCAAAAATAAGCAATTCGCATAGAAGATGTTGTCAAAGGATAGAAACAATATTTTCTTAAAGAAAATTATAGAAAAAGGAACAACATTTTAGTATGACGAGAAAAAATTTGAAGAGGAAGTACTAGATAAACTTAAAAATTTAAATAAATCCAAATCTCAGGGCTTGATAAGATGCCAGACAGCTAAGACTCCTCTTGAAGTTCGACCCCACTAATTCGAAAATAAAACAGTATAGCATGAGAAAGTGAAGGTTTCTCCAAAAGACTATTTGTAGTTTTAGCGCGAATAGTCTCTGATTGTCAAATATAAAGGCCTGATAAAGCAAGTTGACTGTTCAATTTCAGAGAAAAATATCAGCAAAACTTCTCTTCTGTTGAGCCAAATGCAGAAGATAGTAGACAACAATTAATATCTTTGATAGTCACCTTATCGATGTCAATTACAAATCATTAATTTTAACTTTAATGAAGTTCATACACTTGAATGCAGCTATATTTATAGGAAATCTTTTGAGTTGAAAACAGCATAGAGGATGAGGTCAGATCATTCAATTTTGTCAAGTCATCAAAAGTGTTATATTAATTCTATTGTATTGCTATCAATTACTGCAATTTGTCGATTAATTTAATATAATCAGATGAAACTCAAGGCAACCATTCCAAAAAAATCGGCAAGTCTTCTTCTTCTCCGACCAAATCCTCCTTCTAACATTTCATTTTATGATTACAATCTGCTAGTCCTCCAAAGAAAAGTATCAAAACATCATAAATTAGGAAAAACTCTCCTTTGGATCCGGGCTTGTCTTTCCAGGAGGCAAGTTGTAACCAGAAATCGACTAAAATTATAGAAGTAAATACGGTCTAAAGCATTTTTTGGAATCAGCTGCTCTCAGAGAGTGTTTCTAGGAAACAGGCTTGTACTTCTTTAGAAGATAATTGCTGTAAAGTGAAATAATGGACAAACTATCAAAAATTCGTTTATAGTACATCGCTAACTTATTCAACGGCATTGCTGGTACAAAATAAAAATCTTTTTAAAAGATAAGTAGTTTGCTACCTCCTCCCGTCAACCTTTAGCCATTCATTAGACTAATAACTATCCCCGTGATAAAACAGCGCTACGACACCACTTTCTATGTGCTGCCCATTGAGCAATTCAAATTCATCAATTTTTTGAAATATGCAGAACATTAGAAATATATACATGAATTGGACAGCATTATACCAAGCGATCATGAGTATGTGAATTTCAAGTGGATGAACCCAGCGGAAATACTCAATCAACATTTTAGCAAGACTGCCATTATTCACCCACCTCAGTTTATTATGCTCAATGTCATGCTTAAATTTAGAAAATACCGTGAATTTATGGAATATCTTAGACAGATCAATTCAACTTCACTCAGTTACAATCTTAACCTCGGACCCAATATTGTCAGTTTAATACCAAATGATTCTGGCAGTTCAGATAAATATCCATATGCTGCAACCCTTCTTGGTGATAGCCAATTCCCCTTTTCTAAAATAATTCAAAACGAGCAATGCTAAGGTCTGAAGCAAGAAATGAATGATTGGTAGCAATGGCAAGTCAAATAATTCGGGAGTACTGGCCGAAATCGTTTTTTATTTGGCGAAAATAACAAATTTTTTGCTAAATAATATGATGTGCTCAGTAATGCCTCTGGAAGCGTAATTCAGCATCTGCACCCATGGAATTAGACTCATGAATTGCTAAATTCTGTGACATTATCTGCTGCAAAAATATGATAAATGATGAATGACTAAATTTGTTGTTATATGATGAGGACACGAATAAAAAAGTGACCTCTTCAACCAAAATAAACAGTTTTAACAAGAATATCAATTCCAATTTAAACTGTTCAAAATTTAACATATAAGAATAATTTTGTAGATTGACCGTATGTTTGAAATAAAACACTCCTTAAGGAAATATCTTACTAAAATTGAAGAAGACGAAGCAAGGAAAGCTTTCGCAATTTTTGATCAAGATGGATCAGGATAAATTTCAATTAGAGTACATCTATGAATAGACAGGAATTCGATCAAATTCTAAAGACACTCGGACAAAACTTAAAAGAAGAAGAACTCAAGGCAATTATGAATCAATTCGATATAGACGGCAACGGCTTTATCAATTTTCATTAATTTTTAGAATTGGTAGCACCCAAAATAATTGCTAATCGCAGTGAGAGAGTGTATCTCTAGGCTTTTAAAGTAATAGATGATTCAGATGACGGGCTTATTAACAAAGAGGAGTTGCTTCGAGCCAACTACATTAGCCAGGCGCACTTATCTGAAAAGTAAATAGACCAAGTGTTATCGTATGTGGAGTTTAACTACGGAGGCAAGTTTAATTTTAGTAATGTACTAAAAATGTTATATCGTATTCCTAAGCAATGAAATTAGTGTATAAACTATCATTGTATTTTTCTTTAAACAATTATTAAATAATAAATTTTATTATAAATATGAACCGAAGTCCTTTCAAGAAAAACTAAGTTCGAGTCAATTTTAACTATAATAATTCTTCCTGCAAAAAGGTTTAGTCTTAGGAGACTCTTTTGCAAATTTACAATGGAGCAGCGCTCTTCAATCATGGGAATCAATGCGAATAAAAACACAAAAAACATAAGAATAAGCACGAATATGAAGATAAGGAGACTATGAATGTGATGGTATCTCATCCAACTCTTAAAAAAGAGGGGTTTTCCCTTTATACGGAAACATTGAACAAAAAATATACAAAGAAAGATGGACTTCTTGAACCAAAAATAAATCATTAGATGCATTTGGAGGATCATTTATTACTTATCACAAAAAAAGGCAATTAGATAGATATGCTAAAAAACGAAATCAAGTACATGAGAAAAAGAATAATGTAGGCAGAAAATGCAGAAAAATAGTCAAGATTGGAATTTTAGATGTATAAAGTAAGCGTATAGTTAAATTCCTCTGTCGCTTCATTCCCATAAATCTAAAATTAGGTAAAACAACTTGAATAAAAACTGATCAAAATAACGGCTAATTTGACTGAATCACAAATATAAAATAATCAGTTGCATTCAGAATTGGATAGTCTGTTAAATATCATAAATTCTCTTGAAAAAGAAAAGGCAAGCAATTAATAGTAAAAGAATAATTTAAAGGCACAGTGCAATGAAGTGAGTAAATAATTGGACGTGATAACTGATAAATTGTAGCGGAGTAATGAGCTGTTTGCTAATTACGATAAAGATTTATAAATCTTAAGAGAAGAGAATATAAATTTAAAATGTAAAATAATGGAGCAAGGCACATAATAATAATAATCTTCAGAAAGGCTATTAAAAAAGCAATAATAGTTGAAAGGCGAAATATAAAAATTAAATAAATTTAACTTAGAACAGGCAAATACCTTTAAGGCGGATCTGAAGCAAAGATAGTCAGAATTTGATAAGATCAAAGCAGAAAAATAAGAGATTTTCATCAAAGGCAATATGGAAATTAACTTACTTTAACTGGAGCTATAAAGAGTTTTAGAACAGCATAAATTACTAAAAGAAAAACACGATCAAAATATTCAAAAAATAATGCATGATTATGAAATGCAGATAAATAGAAATTAATTAAAATTGAAGGAGGAGCACGAATTCAATATGGAACAATTGAATCAAAATAATAGAGGGAATTCTAAGATAGAAGCTAAATCTTTGAGCAAATAAGAATTAAATCAGCATATAAACTTTTTGAAAAATTAAACTTTAGAAAATGAATTCTAATAAAACATAAGATTGCATTAATAGATTTAAAACCTTAAGCAATAAATATTTTTCTACAAATCAGCCTCAGAAAAAACGGCTCAAGACATCAAATAGAAATGTTCAAAGGATACAATATTAAATAAAGAGTAGTACAACCATCAGTTGAATATTTATATGAAAGAAATGGAAATTATGGTTGAGGATATGGATAAAATCAATGATAATGGTCATTTTTATGGCACTATCCTTTAAGAATAGGAAGAATATGATGAAATAGAAGATTCAAGCTTTTAAAGACTTTGTAACAATCTTTTTGAAAACTCTGACGATGCAAAAAATAATCAGCTTTCCAATAATCTTATGAGTTTAAAGACTTCAACTCATGAGAGAGATGATTAAAATCTCAAAATAAATTCTGTATAAGCCAAACCAAATAATAACTATAACATATCAGAGTTAAATGATTTAGATGACAAAGTCAATTCCTACATTCACCGTTCTAATAAAAGGGATCATAATTCTTCAAATAGAATCATTGATAAAAATATTCCTGATCACTAATGATTTTGATATAATTGGTTATTCCTACTATTTTAGTAAGTCATTTATAATTGAGATATCATCAGTTTTATTTTTGCTGTTTTAGTAAATGCTCGTGAAGATACCTCCTTATTTCTCCCAAGGAAATATACAGCTCTTCTTTAGGTATATGAACTGTCTGATTAATCGTTTACTTATCAAGAATTTCCTTCAAGGATTCCTTAATTTATTTTGATGCCCTTATTTTGGAATCATCTTTTTTCCATCGCCCCATCTCAGTCTCTAAATCGTAAAAATCATTAAGGATATCATACAAAAGTTTAGATGTTCTAAACTGAATTCCCATTTCCAGCGCTATGGCATCAAGTTAATGATTTTAATGATCCTCCATTGTGCTATATTAAGGTATATTTTTGAAACTACGTGCTTTCTTCATATAATGGACGCTCTTTTTGAAAATTATTCCAACAAATTCACAAACCTGCTTTATCTTCATGACACAATTATCCTCCACCTGAAAATATAATTCGTCAGCTCTGATCTTTTGAGGTTGAGTCAGTAAAATAGGATTCTTACTTTCAATCGGTAGTTCATGCAATTGGATCACATTAGAATAATGAGGAAAGGTCTTCCTTTCATATAGAGCTCCATCATCACTTTCAATAAAATCGCCTTCATCAATAGTCTATAATACGGATAGATTGGGTGGAATTCTATCCTTCATGAGGAGCAAATTTGTTTTGTGAAGGTAGTTTAGCAAATACAAGTTATGCTTTTCATTCATAAACTTTTGTTATTTTACAAATTTATGTTTGCTCAATTCTTTTTTAATGATTTTCCTCTTCATTGCTACCGGGAGAGCTGGAACATATTAGACCAAAGTCTTGTCTTCCTCCACAGTTTAAGAATAGTTTGATCGTTGAGACATTTGAGAATATTATCTGCGCAGTTACACTTCATTTGAAGGAACAGTAATGATATCCGACCTATCAATTTTGAATCTGCGATGAACACGATCTTGAAACAGTTGTTTAATGATATCATTGATTGGAGAAGGTGCTTATTTGATGCAATAATTAGATAAATTCATTAAATAATATAATATGACAGTAACAAAAGAAGTGGCAATGAATCTCTATTAAATGATATAGATGTTTTCATAAATTTACAGATATTTTAAACAAAATTTAAATCAAATTTGTTTCTATTTTCAATTACATCTGATAATTGGAAGTATTGATAATTTGATAAGAATTTGATAAGTGATTTCAACATTTTTTGCCAATAATCATAAGGAATTAATGTTATTTTATATTCTTCAAACGATCACATCAATAGTCAGATTCGTCTCTCTTCTGGTTGTTTGCTTTTCTCTCATTGCTTCGACTGCGACTGCGACTTCGATTATTCCTCGAGTTTTGGTTCATGGCGTTATTCCTTTTTGGCGATCTTGATCTTGATCTGGAAACACTTTTCTTTCTTCCTTTGGATGTTTCGGCTTCATTATTGTTGTTATTGCTGTTATCATCTGCATTATAGTCATAACGCTTGTCTGTCGAATTATGCTCCTCTTTAAAGTTGCCTCTGTTGTTGTAGTTAGATCTGTTGTTTCCACTCTCTTCATTATTGTTTTATCCATTGTTATTTCTGTTATTGCCTCCGTAACTGTTTCGGTTATTGTTGTAGTTCCTTTGTGATCCTGAGTTATCGGCCTGATCTAAATCATAAAAATATCTACCTGCATTGGGACATTCTCGAGCAAAGTGTCCTTCTTGATGGCATTTAAAGCATCCTTTTGGTCTTTCACCATTGTTGTTGTTTCTATTAAAACCTCCAGAATTTCCTCCTTGGTCTAAATTATGGAATTATATACCGGCATTGGGGCATTAACGAGACATATGGCCTTATTGACCGCATTTAAAGCATCCTTTTGGTCTATCTCCATTATTGTTTCGGTTAAAACCTCCAGAATTTCCTCCTTGTTCGGGGCATTAACGAGACATATGGCCTTATTGACCGCATTTAAAGCATCCTTTTGGCCTATCACCATTGTTGTTTCGGCTAAAACCTCCAGAATTTCCTCCTTGTTCGGGACATTAACGAGACATATGCCCCTATTGGCCACATTTAAAGCAGCCTTTTGGTCTATCTCCGCTATTTCCACCAAATCCTCCTCTCCCTCTACCTCCAAAACTTCCTCCTTCTCTTGGGGGTCTTGGCCTAGCGAAACTCATTTTAACTCTTTTACCCTGAATAGGTTAATCTTTTCTTTCCTCTAAGGCTTTGGCTGCACTGCTACTTTCTGTATAAGTAAGAAAGCCCAAGGCAAATGTATCCTTCGGTAAGATGCGAATGCTAGCGATGGCTCCATATTGATCAAATATTTCCCTTAGATCAAACTCTTGAATATCGAGTGGAAGTCCTCCGATGTAAAGAGTTGGTTAATTGGTTTCAGATTGTGTTGGTTGTTGGCACTTTTGTTGGCTCCGGCTTCTACTTCTACTTCTGCTTTTGCTTTTGCTGGACATTTGAATAGATAATTGACATCTAATAAATTGTCTGCTTTTAACCTTGGAGATAGTTATAGAAATGACTTAATATCATTTCAAATTTATATTAATTCACTCAAATGATTGGCGAAAACAATCAAATGTTGAATCAGACATTGACAGGCTACAGGATAAAAATTGAAAGTTATGAAAAAATCATTTTAATGAAAGAATTAACTACAAATTTGAGAAAATTATTCCAAATTGAAAAATAAAAAATATTACCTTTTTAAAGTTTATGTAATAGATTGGAGTTAAATTTACATTGAGAGAAACCCCTTAATTCAGGACCTGCTAAAATATTGAAAAAGATAAAAATGATATTTTGTTTAAAGCTGATTATCTATTAATTTCTGAGTAAATTTACTTGAATATTTAAAAAGGTGTAGTTTAATTAAGATTGATTATATTTGACAATGTCATAAGTGGAAGTCACATCCACAGAATTTGAGGATTAAGCCAAACCTGCCCAACCAGAACCAATTCCTGATCCCACCAATACTCTCAATCAAAACGGTTCTAAACTGAACTCAAATTTCTATGAGAGAACTCGAACAACTATATATATGATTTTAGCCTTTATAGTTATCCTTTCAGCAGGTCAATTCTACTCGGTCCTCCTAGTGCAGTTTCTAAACATCTTAATCTTTATCGAAATAAATAGTATCAAGAGAAATGAAGAAAAGTAAATAAAAATCCCTATGACTAAATACATAAATTGGTATTTATTCATTTCATTCAATTACTATGGTCTTGGCAAATTTATATCATACAAGCTACCCTATCTTGGAATTTAATATCCCTTCATTGGATCACTACTTATGTATCATAATTTTGTTACATTTTCACTTTTTGTTATTGGGTTTCTCACTTTTGTGATTAGCTTGAAGCAAGGGTTCTTAAAATATCAGTTCCGCCTTTTTGGGTGGATTATAATTGCTATACTTATCATCTGCACTCAGGCGTGGTCAATATGCAGCAATATTTACTAAGGAATGATATGGTTTATTGTTCCTTCACTACTTATCGTAATCAATGATATCTTTGCTTATCTCTTTGGCTACTTTCTTGGAAAGCATCAACTCATTGCACTTTCTCCCAAAAAAACATGGGAGGGTTATATAGGAGGAGCTATTAGCACTTGCTTATTCTCCATCATCGTAATTAGCTTATTATTCAGCTGACTGATGCTCTCCAACACATTGAAGGAATAGCTTGCCCTCTAACTACTCTTAATTTCAATCCTTTTTACTTTCCTCAATGCACCCCAGGTGTGTTGGAAATAATTCAATTGGGTCCCTTCACTATTTCTCAACTTCAAGCTCATTTTATGATTTTCTCCTTATTTGCCAGTATCATAGGTCCCTTTGGTGGTTTCTTTGCCTCAGGTCTCAAAAGATCTATTAAAATTAAGGTATTCTTTAATAAATTTAGGATTTTGGAAATGTCATACCTGGACACGGAGGAGTAAGTGATCGCATGGATTGCCAACTTATAATGGGAGCTTTCGTTTACTTCTACCATCAGACCTTTATCAAAATTGTGACAGTGGGAACTTCTGCCTATATTTTGAGTCTACTTACTCCAAATGAGCAATTGAATTTGTTTAATGCCTTAAGAGATAACCTTGCTGCGCTCAATCTTGTTTGATTTAATCATCAATCTTTTAAGGAAATAAGAATACACTTTAATAATATAAAATTTAAAATATGATTTGATTTAATTATTTCAATTGGCTTGAAATTGAAGGAAAAATGATTATTGATCTATTATTCATATTGGAAATGAATTAAAAGATGCATAGATTACTGAAATATTGATCACTAAATCGAATAAAATCAAATGTGACTCAGCAATGCATGATTATTAAATAAGAAATATGTTAAGTACTATCTACAGTATTCGAAACAATTCATCGTTTTTCTAAAATTTAAAATTACTGAGATAATTATTTACAAATAGTCCATCAATCTATTTAGCTTATATTTAAGTCAAATTATTATAGGCAATCAAAAAACAGTTCTTATAGCCATAGATAATCTCATTTTATCTGTTTCAAACACTATTATTGTTCATAGATACTGGAATTGAAAAATTAAGGGTTAGTAAATCATAAATTTTATTTTTGGTCTTCCATCATATTATGAATCACATCAATTTTGCTCGGCTTTGGAAGACGTTTGCTGATAGCTCCATTTTGAATTTCCTCCAAAAATTTAGAAAAATAAGATTAAAATTCTTAGCTCTTTTGCATTCTGCGGTTGGATAGCAACTTTTTCGAAATCAATTTATTTCCTTGCCGATAAACTTATCTTCTTAAATACTATTGAGCCTGCTCAATGGCATTTTTTGAATGTATCGCAGTAACTTCCAGGAAACCAGGGAAGATTTTGTTATTAGTTTCAGATTCTTAAGTCTATTTATTGGAAGAAGTCACTCCGAATAGAAAATGCAGTATTCTTTTAGAATAATAGTTGGATTTTTGAAAGATAGCCCACATTTTATTGGCAAGAGCTGCAGTTACATCATTCTTGGCATGGTTCTTATTCAATGTGATGTTATTCTTGAGTGTGGTCACCAAATGTTTCTGAAAATTATGAAAAATAGATCTTGTTCTTTTGGTCTAAGATGAGTTTTCAAGGTTTGAAGATGCCTATCGAATCATATCCGAAGATAAGCATATATCCGTCTCTTGTTTTTATTGATTCTATAATATTGTCGTTGGAATTTCCTCTTATTTCTCAGTAAGTTCAAGAAATTGGCTCACAAATTAAATTTCTTTCTCATCTTTCTTATTTTATGTCTCATCACAATTTATGTTTCTAAATCGGTTGTTTAAGATGTTTGATGTTTCGAAAATGATATGATCGCTCATGAGTAGAAGATTTGAGTGGACTTACTAAATGATTATAATTATAAAATCAATATACCATCATTTATAAGAAGAATTTTATCACAGATTTTCTAAAAACTATTGGATGGAGAATTTTTATGTGAATATTCATAAAGGGGGTTATACCCTTTTAATCAGAAGGTATACAAAATTTTTGACAGGTTTATCTAGACCATCAAATTTCAGATATGCTATCTAAATACTGTCGTAAATTCTATTTTTATTTTTTCTGAGCCTTTAGCAAATTGGATTATATTGAATTTTTATGGAAGAATTTGAATAGTAAAACTAATGATTAGCCTTCAAAATGAATAACTTGAGAAAATTGTTATGTCAGATAATTTTTGAAATCAAAGAAAATAATATGCACAGACTGTAAATAAATCTGTAATTTTTTTTAGAATTAAATGAATGATGTTTCAAAGATGAAACCCGATTCTTTTTATTCATTAATAATAATCATCATCTTTTCCTTATAATTTTGTTAATGGTCAAGGCAAGTCAATTCAAGAAAATGTTCAATTTAATACAAATGGAAGAAGGTTTATTTGAATATTTGCAGATAAAATAATGGG
>Ga0302186_10000137_pt1 | contig 64834 bp, 50 predicted proteins | sample II_Bog_E1_2_FD_198782 | JGI IMG/M metagenome (GOLD analysis project Ga0302186, IMG submission 198782) | Peat permafrost microbial communities from Stordalen Mire near Abisko, Sweden - II_Bog_E1_1 | ecosystem: Environmental > Terrestrial > Soil > Wetlands > Peat | place: Sweden: Abisko...
CCCCCATTAAATATATTAAGGTCACTTAATTCCTCCCATTACCAACAAAGAAATGATAAGGTTCAATCAGGATAATTTACAACTTTATTTAAAGCTGCAAGAATTATATATAATACTATAATAGACATCTGCCAATTTGATGGAGAAGCCAAAAACTTGCATATACTACATGCAAGGTAGATGCAAATTCGGAGAAAAATGTTATTACAGTCATGCTGGCTTTTTGTAAGCTCTTGTAATTCGCCATACTGAGTCCTAATTCAACAAAATGGTGAATTCAGACTCCTTGTAAGAGCAAGCCAAAAGAGAATTGCACATGAATTAGTCGTACATTGACTGTCATTTGACTGAGGAAGGAGTTCGTCATGCAGAACAAATTAAAATACCCTATGGATATCTATCGCCGCAAAAAGAAGTAGATATCATCTTTGTGTCACCTCTCAACAGAGCACTGTAGACCACGTAGCTTATCATTAAATCTTAAAAATTGAAAGTGAAAAAGGTCATCATCATTCCTGAATTGACTGAAGTCCTTTCCAAAATTTGCGATTTTTCACATAGCATGGTTGATAAAACAAAAAAATATAAAAATTTTGACTTCACATAAATGAACAGGTACTTGAAGGAAACATAATACTTGACAAATATAGAGCACTGGCAAGACGATTTGGTAAATTCGGAGCTCCACCAAAACATTCTTCCCAAATAAAGCTTCGGATTTCGATATTTAAAGATACTGGAAACAATATTCCCCACTCCCTTGGAAAGTAGTAGCAGATGCTTCCAACGCGCTCTCAGATCTTTGGAAGTGATGAAATAAATCAGCTAAAAACTAAAGGCGCATAAAATTCTAATAGTCTCCCACAATAGAGTTCTAAGGTACATTGAAGGACGCTTTTCGAAAGGGAGAGCCACAAGTTTTTAAAACGGAGAAATTCGTAAAATTATCTTTTGATGCTATTCATCTTCTCAATATACTATTACTTATTAATAAATTGTCTTTTGATTTTATTGGCTCACACGGACTCGAGTCGGGAAAAGATAAAACTTAAACTCGAGTATCCAGCAAATAAAAGGATTACACCATTCCGCCAAGTAGAGCCCAACAGAGCCTAACTCTGGTCGAAATAATTAAATTGATATCCTTCTAATTCTTTCAATACAATGATTTAATATTTTATGGACTATTAAGTTACCACTGGTATGCGTAAAGTCTTCAGAAAGAGAGACATAAAATCCTATAAAAAGTCGAAAAAGATAAGGAATATAATAACTACTACAGATAACATGGAAGATTAATGAATTTATAAAATTATTTTTAATTAATTACAGATCATCAAATAAGTTAAATTAGCATCATATCAGCAAAGCCTAATGTTTTCGTACTCTTCGCCTATGGCCTTTTAAGATTGATCTTTGGTTTCAATGATGAAAAAATGATTGAATACTAGGGAGCCTAGACACCATGCTGTGAAAAAGATAAAAAGGATGCCCGGATTGCCGTTCAGGATATTTTACGTTATTATGGGAAATAGAATAATAACTATTGATGCCGAAATCCAATTGCTAGCTGTTGAATAGGGTACAATTTTTGGTTGAACTATCTCAGGAATGTACAGCCATACCACAGGACCTAAAGATAAACCAAAAACTGCCATAAACATAAAGAGACCAATCAGGACAAGTACTTGGCCGACTTATTCATTCTAGTCCTTTACTAAAAATCCAATCATGATAAGTCCACAGGCAATTCCTTCAAGAAGTGTTCCAAGTTGTAGTATAGTTTTTCTTCCAAATTTTATTAAAAGATATGAGGTGAAAGCACATGTTAAGACTTGTTAAAAATTTATTAATGAGGGCATAATAAGTTAAAGTTATCCCGATGTCGCTTGACCAGCTATAGTTCCTCCATAAACGGCTACAGCATTGATTCCACAAAATTGCTGAAGCACTGCGAGGTGTATAGCAACAACAATAGTAATGGGATTTCTTTTTTTTGAATGGTCAAACTAAATAATAACAATAATACTTGAACTTATACTTTCTTGACGGCTGATATGATGTCTGCTTTTTTCTATTTGAGAATTGCTTATACGAACTCTTCTTAATAAATTATTGCTATTAATTTTTTTGCCTCTTCCTATTCTCCAGCCAACAAAAGATATTTCGGTGTTTCGTAGGGAAAGATGAATATAAGAACGAAAGTTTGGATTAATATTATAATTTAAGTTAATCCGAATACGAAATACCAAAAGTCATTTCCACTTTAATCGCCTGTTATCTTTTTTAAAAGATAAGTAAAAAAGATACCAAAGAAAACTCCAATTGCAACGTTCAGTTGAACAAAAGATCCGAGAGTCCCAGAAATTTCATTGGGTGAGAGCTATTTGACGATTAAAGGAGCGATAGCACTGTAAAATCCAACACAAAAACCTTGACAAAGCCTGAATGCCATTAAAGTGGGAAAAGTTTCGATGTAAATTAGACCTCCAACCACAAAAGCAAAAGCGTTGATAATAAGCAGGCATTTTCTGAGTTAGTAACGGATTACCTTCTTGAAAATCTTGAAATAAGAAGAGAGCTGCTCAGAGCTCCAACAAGAGCTCCAATAGGAATACACCCGTTTAGCAGTCCTTGAGCTACGCTGTCACCGACAGTTATTCCAAATATTTGTTTGATAGTTTGTATTTCGATGGATCCTAGGTATACAATGCAATATCCAAAGTAAAATGAAGATAAGGCAATATTCCAAATGATGAGACAGATTTTAATCATGGATTTGTAAGTCTTTTTATTAGCCATAAGGGGTTTAATTTCATTCATCAGTGATTGTTGAAAATTTATATTGTTTTGGCATTAGAGGCAAAAATTAAAGAGTAAAATATACTGAGCTCTTCATACGGAGTTTACATTTGATAAGATAACTTCAAATTATATTTCCTTTAATTTTTAATTTCAAAATTACATTCTCAATGCTTTGAAGAAATCTTATTTTTCTTTTACTTTTTCAAAAAAAATTCTAATAATGCGCGTGAATGTTAAACTAATTTAATAATGAATGAATTTAGTTGTTTAAAAAGGAAAATAAGTTAAATTGGATTATATTTCAAATGAAATCTATATATTAATATGACAAACATAAATTGCAATTTTCTAACGCTAATTAAATCATTTTTAATTTGAAATCGTTTATATTTTTTATTAGATTAAAATATTAAAGAATAAGCAAGCTATAAAAATTTACAAAAGTTACTCAAGAGTTCTAACATTGTGGATTGGATGAGTTAGATTCCTTACAACTAATCTTTACCATTTGTATAACTGAATATAATTATTGCTAATAAACTTATATGTACAGTGACTATAGACAACGAACCAATAGCGAATAGCAACAAGCTTAGCAATATCAAACTCTAAGAAAACAAGTAGAATCTGACATTCATTAAAACAATGCGTAAATCAAATATCTAGACAACAAGATTGTCAAGTACCTGACTTATCATTTAGGGATGACTACGATCATAGCCGAAGGCAAAAACTTTAACTACGTCAACAAGCTCTTCTCAGTAAGCACAGGGAACTAGAAGAAATAGTAAAAAATCAAAATTATATGCAACAGCAAATCTATCAGCAAAAACTTAATGATAAAGACTTTAAGCATTCCTTAGGAAACGAATATATACAGATGAGTGAGGAAAAAAAATATAAAAATCATGAAGACCGAAAAAAGATAGTTGAGGAAGAGAGACAAATGATTGAGAAAAATCGTCGATCATTTGAGGATGATGAAATGAGGCGCAAACAGCAGATCGACGAGCAAAGGCGATTTGCCCAAGAATAATTGGCAATGCGATAGCAAATGAAAATGCGGGAGAGGGAACAAAGATAGAGGGACAAAGAATAGTATAATAATAAAGTCAAGATTCGAGGTCAAGTCGAAACGCAAAAAGATTCCGTCTATAAGCAATACTACACTCAATTCATGGAAAATCAAGATAAACTGCATAATATCTATCTCAACAAGGCCGCTGTGAGTGACGGTCAACGCTTAACCGAACGAAACCAATTTTAATCAAAGGAAATTTAGGATTATCAGCAGCGAGTGGTAAGGGAGCAATAAAAGCGTGCTCTAAAAATGAAGGAGGACAAAGATATGCTAAAGAGTTTTTTATAAAATCAAATTGAAGAGAGTCATCGCAAGAAATCTAGATAAAAAGAGGAGGAACAGGAATACCATCATCAAGTTGCACGATATCAGTTAAATACAATGGAATTCGAACAAATGGAGAGAAATCGTAAAAAGGAATAACAACGACGCTATGATGAATAGCTCAAGACGCAAACTCGCAATAAGGCTTATTCAATGTCTACGTCAATGGACGCCAAACAAACTCACAACCCAATTACAAATCCAATCGATTTCAAGATTGGCATTACTAATCCTTACCTAATTAGAGAGTATGAGCAAGCAAAGGAAAGATACATGGGCGATTCCAATTTGAAGCTCAGAAATTTAGCAATGGTAGGTAGTCAATCGTTGACTCAAAAATGATCTATCATTGCCTTGAATTACTTTTTTCCTGATAATATTGACATCATAAATAGATAATTGTAGATCAGCTAAAATATTGTTTTTGTTTCATGATTAAATTATAATTGCAATTTAATGACACTTAATAGCTACCGTTAAGATTTTCATGTGCCATCTTTCCACAAAAAGAATCCCAAGATAATTCAATTGCAAATATTAACAGGTCTTTTGGCCATCATCTTCATGTTAATATTGGTAGCAGATGCACGTTATTTCAAATAATTCATCTTCCGAATGATGGAGGCACTATCAATAATATTGGCAGTTGCCACTGAACTCGTGATTTGGCTTCTGGAAATAGTGACAACAATACTGGGTTTAATCTTTGATATTTTATGACTGACTATAAAATAATACAGAGTAAATATCAGTTAAAGGAGACAGTTATACTGTAGAAATTGCCAACTTCCTCCTCCGTGATTTTGATGAAGCTAATTAACTTTTTGGAATTCGAAAAAATTTAAACTTCAATCTCATACTCTTCACATTATTAAAATTTAATTTGATGCCGATAATTTGATTTAATTGATATTGTTGCCCTTATGGTCTTTTTTTATTCATTTTTTATGCAAAGGATACATCGATATCCGTCCTTCAGGAATAGACTCAGTACTCGATAGTTTTATTTGAATTTTTGTAATTATTGATATCGTTGGGCAAAAGTGTTTTCTACCATTTTCATTTTGATGTCGTGCAAATCTGAAGTCTATCTTCGATAAGTTAGATTTATTTATAACGAAGAATACGCTATTATATTTGTAGTTACTTAGAGTTTTAATGATCTTGCGAATAGATGAATTATATAGGTGCCTTTCACTAAATGCAAGAAGGGACTCCCATTATGAAGAGATTTCTACTACTCTGGAGTTGAAGATCTAACAACTGAATAATAATATAATTACCAGTTTTGGTGGTGTTAAATAACTTCGAAGCATAGCCCACGCGCGAACTAGCATTGCTTGTTACTAAAATCAACTCCATAACTATACGGGCGCTTCCTCCTAATTATTATATTTATTGTTCTTCATCAGTCTGCCATGAACTGAGCGCAATAAGAGCGTCCCTATCAATTGAAAATTTTATGTATTCTGATCTGTAAGTTTTTAGATTGATTTGTACAGATTTTATAAAGTATTCAGGATTATAATAGTTGCAAAGCATCTTAAACTCATTTGGGGCATTCATATTTTATAAACAAACCGGAATTCCTATCACCATCTCAAAGATTTTGCTCATTGTCTTTTAGTGGAGTCGTTGGTAAGAACCAAGAGCTTTAGCCAATGCCTTTTACAATAAAGCCATAGCTACAGTTGAAGTGTTTGGTACATTGAAGAGATAATCCTATAATTTATTGCTGCTCATTGGGATTAAGTTATCTGTAATTATTTACACAGGATCGTCATGAGATCCTTTTAATGGCAAATTGACTAAAACTAAACCCTCTAGTGACGCCTTCTCAAATGTAAAGATATTCTCCCTCAGTTTAGGTTGACTAACAATCCATTAAAGAATTCTATACAAATTGGCAACAGAACCTATTTGTGATTTTGTCTTTACAAAAGTATCTGTTAACTATATATTTTCCTTTTTGACTATTTGTGTAATTCTCGACCAAGCTGGTATGATTTTGATTTAATTCAAGACATCAGTACCAAAAACCATTGCAGGCTAATTGACACCATCAAAAAATTAATCAATAAATTACTAATGGCTGCTGCGGAGATAACTCAGGATGTAGGCATATTTTTAAGGATATTTGAGATAATCTACATATACTTCTTTGAAGTTTATAGCATTACTAGGGTGATATTTGGAGCTGATTGCGTTCATCGGAGGCTTGTAGTCTATTTGCTAAGAGCCGCACATTTCATTTCCCATTATTATTAAGAATAAATATGAATAAAATATAAATAAAATGATTCAAATCAGGCAAAGAGCTCAAAGGCAAAAGTATAAACAATGACTAATATTGATCTTATCGGTGTAATTGAATGATGACAAATACAGAATAACAATATGAATTGAATATTGATTGTTTCGTTTAGCATTATTGCAATTTTATTTGGCTAGAGAATAAATGCTTGATCGATTATAATTGCATTCAATGATTTCAATAATTTTTCAGATTTTAATAATTACAGATTGATTTTATCATGACGATGAAGTTCAATAAAGACACAATTAAAAACTAAACTTAATATAATAACAACAGTTTATATCAAAATAGAGTAGAAATTATTTAAATGTGATATTGTCAGGACGCCTCTTAGATTGGATGTTCTAATATATAATCAAAATTATCAATTACTTTCTTTCTAATTTGGCATTGTATACTACCAAAATAAAGCATACTCAATTATCAATCTTCATAATCTTTACAGATACTATGTCGGAATTGCGTTAAATCAATTTTGAAAGGCTGGTTCTTTAAAAAGTTAATCAAGGAGACATCGTCCACAAGGTTTTCTTGAAGCCAATCTAAATTATGCTCAAGACTAATAGTGTGAAAGTTGGACTCGAAAAAATTGGTGATGATTAGAATAAAAAAGATGAACTTGCAACTTAACCGGCGGCTCCAGTTGGATCATTACCACAAGGTCTAATGATTGCTGTAAAATAATAGTCCATCTTCGTCAATACATATGTGCCTGTCCACATAAAACCGTTTCAGCCTCAAAATATAAGCTTAAGGCAAATGAGACTTGATAACACTGATAATCTTCTATCGTTTCTCAAGAGCAGAGCTGAAATTCCAGAATAAAATAAGAGTTAATCTGCAGGCTCATAAAAAAATATTCTTCGGCAAAGCGAGAATAAGTTGTAGTTAGCCATTTGTGTCTGCATGTATACTGAAACGAAAACAATGCTTAAAGATACAATAAAGGGAATATAAGATAATGTGAAAAAAATCATTAATTCAGGAGTGGAGCCTGACTCAATAGCAATTATAGTAGTTTTAGATGGTATATAAAAGGTGCATGCCACAGTCATAGACTATTTTGAAGAACTTTAGAGGTAGAGCTTTATGTTTCTTGGATAAAATAACACTTAGTCATATTCAAATTAAGATATATAAAAAGAGTTGGAACAGACAAAAGATGCTGACTAAAGTCCTTTTGTTTCAGAAGGATTTGCAGATAAAAATATGAATGCCTTTTTATTCAATACTCGTGAAATGGCCGATAGAGAAGAGAGAAGGTTTTCAAAGATCTTTAGCTACTACAGCGACTATAAAAAATTAAAAATTTAATTAGAGAAGCTGAGATCTAATATTAGCAAGGTTCAATTCATTTATGATAAACTGCCATCTCAAGTTCAGAGCGACTTCTTCGTGCCTTTAGCCAAAGCCCATAAATTAAAAACTGCTCAAAGTCATGCGTAGTCGCTTTAATTTTAGAGACTTACCAAGGAGCAAATTATCTAATAATATGCTTACAATCCACACCTTAGCAAAATTATTGGCTTTGATGCCATCAATAAGGCAATTATTTATTTTCAACAATATTTTTAAACCAGAGAGAATTTGGCTTACTTAGGTTCGTTTCGCAAAAAAATATATATTCCCAGCTACGAATCAAGGAGTCAATCTGAAAGCAGTCCACTTGCTGGACAGCACGAAGATTTCAGTGATTAAAGGGAAGAAGACAGCTTTTATAGATTCATGAATCTATTCATGTGCATCAAATACAAAAACAGTGGAAAGTTATCATCACATAACTGGTTTTTTAATGGTTTTTGCAAAGAGCTTAATCCCTGCTTTACTATCCTTCTGGATGTGGGATTAAAGCCAACTTCTGATGCTCTATACAAAATGTATGCTCATATGAAAAGTCATCCAAATGTGGGAGGAGTATGTGGATATATGAGTTTAAAAATATAAAGAGTGGAAGATGAGGAGGTACTCAAGGATTAATAAGCAGATTGGCTTTCGAAAACATTTCTTAATTTCGTTGATATTCAAAAGGCTCAGCAGATGGAGTACCACTTGGCTCACATCTTAGATAAACCTTTTGAGTCCGCCTTTAAATTTATTCATGTGTTGCCAGGAGCATTTTCTGGCTATAGTATGGATGCTTTGCAGCCTGCAAACGCTAAAGATAAGTTGCTAAAGCAATACTTTAAATCAATTGAAGAAAAGATGAACGAAGGAGAAATTAAGGAATCGAACCTCACTTTATCAAGTGTTATTTTTCGAGTATTCTTTCCTTAATTTCTTTATAGTTGTGTCTTTGGAGTGGATCCAGAGTCTGAAGAGCAAATGCTCTATAACTAAAATATATATCTCGCTGAAGATAGAATTTTATGCATGGAAATCCATAAAAATGGAAAAGATTTGGTATTTTTGCCTGATGCTTATGCAGAGGTGGACCCTATTAAAACCGTCCATGGGCTGATGGGTCAACGCAAAAGATGGATTAATGGTAGTTACTTTGCTTTTGAAAAGGTCAAAAACTAAAAAAAATAGTTTGAGAAATAAAATAAAACCTGTGAAATTTTCCTGTCTTTACAAATCATTTACTTAAACTTCATGATTGTATTGGGATATTTTTCGGTTTCTCTTTTTTATTTTACTCTTCATATTTCAATGGTGGCCTTTTAAACTGATGTGCTCAGTCAAATCATTCAGCCTGTGTTTAATGATCCACAAACTACCGCTTAAATTTTAAGCTTTTTCGTCTTTACAATCGATCTTATCTATGCTATTATTATCGGATCCATCATCTTTTTAAGTTTAAACACAGCCTCCAATAAATTAGTGTTTAAACCTTACATATATTTCGCATCTACAACCCTTGGAATTATGTCCATAATTATTTTTCTAGTACTTTTGATCGATATGGTTCGAGGATTAGCAGACAATACAACATGTAATAATTATTTAATATAGTCCTGTTGTCAAATTCTGCTATTATCGACGCAATCCCTGGTGGACTTATTGTGCTTACAGCCTATAGGTATGTGATAGTAGGAATGTTTGGTATATATGTCATGCCTGTAGCCATTTACTCAATGATGTATTGCAACTTGACACCTCTAAATTAAATTCTAAAAGCTTCAATTTCCTTCATATTCTACTCACCTTCCTATTTTGTGATTCTAAATATATATGCTCTTTGCCGTATTGATGATATCTCATGGGGAACTAAAGGATTATAGGACAGCAATCCTAAAAAGAAAAAATTAGAGGAAAAATGGAAAATGATAAAGCTGATTCACGTCATTAAATTTCTAATCTGGAATGTTATTGCTTCTGTTTTTCTGTTATCTTTTGCAGAGATACCAATACCAAGATTCTATATCACCTTTGCCCTTATGATGCTCATTATTTTCTCCCTGTTTCTTAAAATTTTCATTGGCTTAATTTATCTGATATACTACAGGCTTGCCAACGCTTGCACCCCAGTTAAAACATTGGAGGCTAAACCATCAAAAATGGACCTTATATACTTAACACTGCAAAAAGAGTTAGGTAAATAAATTATCTAAAGAATAAGACTTGTCACAGATAGTTACATTAAAATGAAGAAAACAAATAACAATAGGGGAAGTATGATTGTTGCTATGAGAAAAGTGGCTAATGATCCCAAAGTAAGGGAAAGAGACTCGAGGAGATTTCAAGAATAAAATTGTTAAAGATCGCATATCTTGCTGAGAAATCAGAGCATAAAATAATCAATGAAAATGTAAAGAGCTCAATCGTATAAAGACCAAGTTATGCAAATGCCCAGAATCCTTGAGCATCATGATTCATATATCAGATGAATACATTTATAAGTCTAGCATTTTTCATAATATTTTATCACTCATTTTCATCTCTACTTCAGTTTCAAAAATAATACGAATTTATCAAACTTTATCAAATCACAAAAACTATATAGCTACTAATAAATATTTTTTTGGTTTGGACAGTTCGCACAAGACAACTTTATAGTCTACCTTGCGCCCCTTTTATGTCTATTGCTTTATTATCTACATTTATTCGAATGACTTCATTCCCTCAACTTCTATTTCATGAATAGGCCCTAAGCCCAGCTCCTGCCCTTTAAGCAAAATTTTTCCCTCCTGAACCTTCCATTATCTTGGAATAAGTTAAAGTTTGTCGACTCTATAGAGATTATTGCCCTTGATTTCTTGCTGCTCTCGAGACTATAAATTGATGAAGAGTTGCATATGTTTGCTGGCGCATTGCCATAGATGTCCTTGAAAGTAAACGATATCTCCTCTCAGGAGTTGAGTTGATTAAATTTTATTATATTTGAGGTCCCACCCCTCCTCACTGTTCATGTCAAGGGTAATTATTTGTGAAATTTTATAAATTTAGATAAAGTCGAAGAAAGCTTAATGATATTAGACTCAATTAAAGAAAATTAAAAGGTTTAAAAATTAAATTTATTATTAAATAACTCAAAATAAATAAAGCATACCATTACCCCGTGCGACCACAGGTCGACTTTCCTTATAGTTGATCTTGCGAACATCTATTTAGTGCTATTCTTTTATTTCCACACGGCTTTTCATGGGTGTTTTAAATTCTCGAGTTATTAATTTCCCATGCTAGTATATTCCGGCAGTGCATCTTCCATCTGCCCAAGTAAATTTGCCTTCGCCATGATATTTTCCCTCCTTAAATGCTCCTTCGTATGTATTCTCATTGGAAAAGGTAAGCAGTCCTTGCCCATAAAAATTTCCGTCTTCAAAATGTCCATCATAGCTATCTCCATTAACAAATAGAATCCTTCCCTCTCCATGAAATTTATTTTGTTTAAACTCACCCTGGTATTATATTTCGCTGGTTTTTAGGATACCTTTTTTACGAAAACCATTCTCATACTATCCCTCAAAGAAATGTTGTGTACTATATTCTTTGCCAACTCCATGAAACTCTCCTTTCTCAAAATTTCCTCGATGGTACTCACATTAATTTTTAACAATGATGCCAAAACCATGAGGAAGGTCGTCTTAGAAGAAACCAAAATATGCGTGCCCATCAGAGTAAAATTCTCCGTATTGACATTTCTTATTATTTTTGCCTATAATTCCCTTGAAAATGGAATGATTGGGGTATATAATTTGCCGAGACATGGAGATGTCAGTCTAATTTTGTTTCCTTAGTTCTTATATCTGTTCGAGCAGGAAAGAATCCAGTAATTATAAGCGGTCATATTCTGTCATATGTTCATTGTGTTCCCAACATTGCATCTGCCCCATGAGACCAAAATATTTGCAGCTGTAATAAAGTTATAAAGATAGGGGATTAGTTGATATTATTATTTGTATTCATAAAAATCGTAATTTATCTTTAAGGTTTGATGGATTGTATTTGATTTTGACTTGAATAAACTGAAGGCACCAAAAATATATCTATCTTGCAAACTATCAAAATCAGTGATTTTAAGTTATCTTTATTCGAGCTACAAAACCAACATAACAATAAATAATTTTTAAAGATCACTTTTTCACAATGATGGCCTTATTTTATAATTAAAGTCTGCTCGAACTAAATTTATCTATTATTCAGGATCATCTTAGGAAGAAATTGATTGGTGACTGTCTAATTATTTAACTGCCGACTAAGGGATTGAGTTTATACTCCATTCTTTACCCAGCTTAATTCCATTGCCTAGGAAAATTGAATTTCTAATCAGAATATGTTGTTAAAGAATTCCTTTATTTTTAAACTAACTGTTGACCATTCCTGGAAGTGCAAAAATGCCTTATCCATGTTATATGTTATAAAACGATTAGATGGGGAATTTATCAAAATATTTTTGATGCATTTAATATCGAACAACATAGACGAACTCACGCATGTCACATGTGAAAAGAGCACTAGCCATTTTTCCGTTGACAATGGTATACTAAATAAATGATAAATTACGCTGTTGTAAGGGATATCGGTCTTTCTTTCTTTGTTAAGTCGTTCAGAAGCGTATATGAAAGAATTGATGAGTTTAGTGATATATTGGCTTAACAGTTAAAAGTGTATTGGATTTTTGTTGGAGGCAGGTGAGTTTTAATAGAAAGATGTTTCAGCAAGTGAGATGTATTCAAGAATATTTGATTGCTTGAATTAATAGATTTGCTAAATTTGATGTGTGTGTTAATAGTTCATAAATATAATTATAAAGAATATCGAATATTAGTTAAGGATACACCTACTCAATAGAATCGAATACAATAAAATAAGCATAAAAAGTCTTAATTATTATTTGGAGTCGAACTTCTTTCTATTATAATTAAAATATTGTTCAGATCAGTGATCCTTTATTTCTATTTTTCTATTTTGAGTATTTTTGATTTTAAATGAGCTAATAGAATTTAATTCTTGTTAATGATTGACCAAAAAGGATCGTTTACAAATGAATGAACGAATTAATGAAATGATGATAATTTTTCCCCAATTTTATGAGTTAGTTGAGTCAGTTAATCAAATAGTTCCAAATAACAGCAAAATAAATTTTACCAAAATAAATCATCGAAATGATATCTAAAAGTATATTCTGTTGTTTGAAAGTAAATATGAAGGAACTCATTAGTGTTAAAAATAAAATTACGAAGAAAACCCTTCTTCGCTTTATTAAATAATTTTATGACTTCAGATATAAATCTACAGTCAAATTATTTAACTTCATGCATTTTAATATTGATATGAATCACAGAATTTTCATCAGCCGAGAGAATTAGAACTAAGTAATATGATTATTTGCTGTAATAATTATGACTACAAAAGCAGAACAATATTTTGATTAGCAATTCGTTCAAGATCTGGAGAAAGTTGGTCAGGACATCTTTCAGAAGTACGCCCCCATAATTCAACAATACAAAGCCATCGTCATTCCCTTCGAACGTAAGCGCCTCTCACAAAACCAGAGCTTAGTCTTTGAAAACTCCACTCTTGAAAGAGATAAAATGGAATTGCTGAGTCGAATCGAACAACTTAAAAGCGAAAATGAACGATTCGAATACTCTCTCGAGAAACAGCATGAAAAAATCAGCGAATTGTAACGCAAAAAGGAGGAATTAGAAAGACTCAATAACGATCAACTAAGCAGCATTGCATCTCTTAAGATATCCAATCAGGATTACGATTAAGCTCTAACTCATAAGGAGAAATAAATAAAGCAGATAGAGAAGGATAAAAACGTCCTACTCGAAAAGCTTGAGTCTAAATCTGGTGATTACAATATTCTGTTGGCGAATTACATGAAGGATAAGAACCTTCTGGCTGAAAAACTGAATTCCATGAACGAGTTGGAGGAAAGTCTAATGGAAAAGGAGAAGGAGCTCAAGGCCCAACAGTTCTATCTCAAAAAGCAATGGGAGGAATTTGAAGAAAAGAGTAAAAAGCCTGGAAAGTAGGTGGTGGCACCTGAAAAAAAAACATCCCGTATTTTTGGAAGCAGAATATCTATGTAAGAGTAAGTATAGCACAAATCAGAGAAGAACGTGAGTAGTTAAATTTTAAAGACACCTCTCAAAAAATTGGTGCAATATCACATAAACGAGATATACGACTTGTCCTTCAACTATAATGGCAACATATTGGCCAGTTGTGGAGGCGATAGACTTATCAAAATTTTTGATATCAACAACCTCCGCCCCGCAGCCACCATCAGAAATTCAGCTTAGAACATATTCATTAGCATTGCTCTTAATTATGGGGGAGAAAGATTGCTAGCTGGATCAACTGACAAAACTGTTAGCATCTTTCGAACTGAATCAGGCGAGCAATTACACTCATTTCCTGGCCATGGTGACAAGGTTAACTCTGTTGCATGGTGCAGCTCCAAGGACAAGTGTGTCAGTGGTTCTGATGATAAGCAGATGAAAGTTTGGGATATTGAGAAAGCTTCCAACATTCTCTCAGTGGGATGTGGGCGGGGTGTGAAGGTTGTGCGGTCTAATAACGTTGAACCCGTAGTATATACTGGTCATTCTGATGGCAGCGTACGGGTCTACTCCATCACACAAGGTAACAAACCAGTATCTCACATGACAGGGATAATTGACTATCCAATAACTTCGATGACTTTGATGTCCAATCGTAATCAAATTCTCGTCACCAGCATGGAGGGTTCCTCAATTCACATCATAGACCTAAAAATGAACAAATCAATTGCAAAATTTGAAAACAAGGACTTCTTTAACTCAGCCACTCACGCAGCTATTTCTCCTTCCTAAAGCTTGGTGTTAGCAGGCAACTGTGATGGTAGCATCTACTACTGGAACAGGTTTAAAGGGGACTTCATGAAGCGAGTAAGTGGACACGATGGGGCAGTCACAGCTATAAACTATACCTTCATGAATAGCATGCTAGCGTCAGCTGATAAGAAAGGCGACCTGATTCTTTGGCAATGATTCTGATAATGCAAAGGATTATTATCAATTTAATTATATTTTATAATTGCGATACCTAAATAGCAGTAACAAGGTAATCATAGTCTTCAATGGAAGGGGAAGCTACCTCCCTTTAAAGGTTTTACAATTTTACTACTGCGTACTGATACGATATCCTCGTCATAATCATCATAGGTCAATTAATTCACTTGTTCTTTTACTTTCTCAAGTTCGTGTTCCATGTTCTGGATAGTCTCCTCCTTTTTCTTCAATTTGCGCCTACATCGATTAAAAATTACTCATAGAGCTGGCATTCAGCTTTCCAGGTGGTCTGCAAACTCATCATTTGGTTGTACTAATCCAACATACTATCAAACTTGCGCTATAAATCCAATATTTTTTAATTATCCTTTAAAGCTCTTTCATCTTCCGTCTTTTTTTTCGAGTCCTAGATATCTTCTTGATTGCGTGACTCGTTCATCAATTCCTGCAATTGACGATTCATTTCATTTTTTTAAGTTTGCCAATACTCAGAGCAGGAGGCGCCCTCCACCATAATTTTTTGATACCAGTGACTTTGCGCCAGGCTATTCTCCAGCTATTGCTATTTTTCTGGGCCAAGCAGGGCCATAATTTATCCAAAGATAAGCCTGATCAAGTGAGCATTATTTTGCAACGACTTATCGCTCAGAAGAGATTTTCTTGTTTTTTCTTAAAGCTGTTCTTCAAGGGTGAAGTTGACTTTGATCAAGTCTGTGAGATTTTAGTGAAGTTAGTGATATTGCTTCTTAAGTTAGTAGTGTTTGTTCATCTCTTACTTCATCTCAGCTTGATATCTCTCCAACTATAACTCTAACGATTTCACTCGTTTTTAAGCCTAATCATTAATCTGACTCACATTCAAAGAGGAAAAGAAATCTGTAATATTGGTCTGCTCGCTGCTCTAACTGACCATCTCATTTTAGGCATTATCTTCCTTATCTTTTTAATTGAGATTAGGTATTTCTGCCACAGATTTTGGTTTCAAGCCGTTCATGGGGGGTAATTTGGCTCCCAAAGTAACGGTAATATATTCTTAAAGTATTTTTATTTTTAGCTCTTGTCCTTCAGATGCGGCCTCCATCTTTTATATCTTTTTTTGAAGCTACTATATTGTGGGCTCACGATTTATGGTAGGTTTGTTTTTAATCTTCTGAGCATTTTACCCGAATCGCAAGGTGGATAGCGTTTCTGGTTGATGTAACAAGTGGGGAGAACAAGTAACTATTAGAGTGGTTTTGGAGTTACCGCCAAGTGAATCCTTCAGTATGCTTGTAAGTTTAGAGTTTCTATATGGAACGAACCCTCCCTTACTAGTCTTTTAAGTTAAAGCCTTAATGACTATACCAAGATTGGTTAAACTGATGTTAATATTCTTGGCTTCTTCAAGTGCCTTGCCTTGTGCCCCAGTCTTACTAATCTTCTCTGAGCCGGCGAGATCAATGAGATAAAGTTTGCTGTTCTTGGAACTATTGTCAGTTTTATTAAACTGGTTGACTGCCAAAAGAAAGATTAGGTGCGAACGTGAAGAACTGTCATTCATATTGGTGGAACAAGTGGCTCTGTTCTTCTGACCATAGTTAATGATGCGAAACAGCTCATGTTTGTCGCTCACGTAACGATCAGTTAGATTCTAGATAAAGTAGCCTTGCTTCTTACTCTCCCGTATCTTTAAGTCGTTCTTGGACACATCCAATAGGTCCCTTATCTTTTCATTGTACAATTAGAATATGGATATCTTTAGTTTGTACTCCACCCAATCAGGTGATTTCTAGATGTCATTGAATAACTGTTCAATCTGCATCAATAACTTAATACCATGCGGGGCATGATTCCCCTGTTTTCCTTTTCATTAACATCATACCCTTGCATTGTGTGAGTCTTGCCAGAACTGGTTTGTCCATATGCCATAATAGTTCCATTGTAACCATTACGGATGCTGTCCAGCACGGGCTTCCCCACTCTCTCGAATACCTCCTCTTGTGTGCTTTCAAGATCAAACACGTTATCGAAGATAAAGGAGATCTCCTCTCCTCGTCCGTCTTTGTTAATTATGAGTTGAGTCTTGTTGCTGATGCGGTGCAAACGACGCGGATTAGGATCGTTTTATTTCTCTTTATTGTTGAATGGGCGGAAGCGGCAGAACACTTTTATGTTGCCAGTCTCTTCCTTCTTTTCCATCAGATGTCAAATATCAATTTATATTTCATTGGTGGATCATCATACAATCAAATCAGAGTTCTTTTCACAAAGCTTTTGACCATTTATAGAGCTGCTTCACCCTGATCCATTGGCACCAAATGTCCAGCATCATTGACTGTTCTCAGTTCCAGATTGCCTACAATCTTGTTGAAACCGGCAACTTTTCCGTTAACCCTCCAGGGGGTCAAAAGAGTATTCCTAAATCATTAAATCACTACCTGAATTATTAGGCTTTGTCATAGTGCACCCACTCAACCCATTTGAATGTTCCCGGAGTTTATACTATCAAATCGTTTTGCCCGTTGTAGATCAAAACCGGTACTTTGGCTTCCAATAATTCCTCGACCAATCGAACATACTGACGCATGAAATCATCATAGAGACCCTCGTAGACGTTAGAGGCTTGTCCTCCGTATTTAATGTCGGGATTTAGGCCAAAGCGTTTCATGTTGTCGGGACTTCCAAGGAATGATTACAGTAATTGGGTTGGGTAATCATGATATTTAGTGATGTCATAGACGTTAATACCACCTGTCACTGTGTTAATCACATCAAAAGCGAGATCAAAGCTTTTGTGCAAGTCCTTCATATTACGAGTACGCTCTTGATATGTGGCGTTGAGAATTAAGTGTTCAATCATAGTTCTTTCTTGATAATCAATTAATCCAAGATTATAAGCAAACTCTCCTAACTGTGTGAAGATAAAATAGGGATGTGTGAATCCATCTCCAACTCCTACTCCCTTTAACCCAGTTAAAAATCCCTTATTTACGGTTTATTCGTGTTTGATTCTCTGAGCAATAGCGGGAGCGTACTTGCCTGCGTAGCTCTCTCCGAAAACATAGAGAGGATGAGCTCCTGTAATACCAATTTTGCTAAAGCAACCGAGGGGATTGTTGTATAGCTATTTCAGTGCATTGTAAAAATCAGTGGCCACCTCATCCATATTCTTACAGTAGGGGCTGGGGTGACTGGGGTCAGCATAACTCAAGCCTGTTCCCACTGGTTGATCCACAAAGATAACATTGTATTATTTTATCCAAGTGTGTTGATTTTTTACAATTTGGTAGGGAGACATAGTGGATGGCTTAACAAAATAGGGACCGAGTTCCATAAAGTTTCCCAACTGACTGGAAGAGCCTGGACCTCCATTGAGCCAAATAATTGTAGGATAGTCTTTGAGTTTGTCTTTGCTGGTAATATTTTCTCTGCCATAGAAAAGGAATGCAAGTCCGGAGCCTGCCTTATTGACGCTAAGGTAGCCGCTCATGACTATCCCAGTGTGGTTATAGGGAGGAACAGAAAGATCGACATCGGAGCAAGAAGTTTGCACAAAGATAGGAGCAGTGCTTTGCTCTTCGAAGACGCCATCCCGGACGTCAAAGCCGAGCTTATCCCAATATGAGGAAGTGTAAAGGCAGTTGACAGTCATCGTTAAGGCGAGTGCAATCAGGAGTATCTTCACCATGATCAAAAAACTATTATCAGATATCAAATTTGATGATCGTATATCTATTTATTTTATAATTCATCTGTCATCAGCAGTCTTTATAGGGGATATGCTATCATAATTGGCAGCTATCGCAATCAAGTATTGATTTGAACTATGAATCGATTGGTTGGACTCAGCAGTTTGAGAAGCCTGTCCTGGTCAATCTAAAGGTTTACCATTATTTCATCTAAAGTCATGTTACTGGTCAGGTAGTTTTTAATTGCATCACTCATTTTATCCATCTCTTCTCTGATAAGTTTATCAGTAACTTCTCCATGCCCTTTCTCCCTTTCCTGCAACCACTTCTTCAAAGGTTCAATTAAAATCAAGGGAGAAGGAATCTATGAATAGGCTATCTTTTGATGCAACCTCTTGAGGAATCCATGCATTTGTCCCATACGGATGAGTTTATAAATATCTACTCTGCCCACAAACCTACGGTTTATTTCAATTATCTTATAGACAGGGGTAACTCTGTTAAACTGGAAGTACAAACAAAGAAGTTCGTTTATATTAATGTCATCTTCTGGTTTTACATTGATTGTACTGGCAATGTCCTTTAGTTGGTTGTATTTGGGCTGATCAGGCAGATAATCCTTAATTTATTTGGTGAGGGTGTAACAGTTGTTTAGGTTTATCATATCCAGAATGAACACTACTCCTTTTTAAACTCCCTTCATATAGTATGCCCTCAGCTACGCTTATTTCTTGTCTCGGTGCATTCTGCAAATCTTTCTAAAGCTGTAAGTTCCTTTAGAGGCGTATTCCAAAAGCTGCCTGCCAAGTTCACTCTCTATTTTGTTAATTTCTCTTTCAGAAAGATTCGTAATGGGGACTGAAGCACTATTGATATCTACAAAATTTTGCATATAGGGAGGATAATTGACATTGATGAAGGTGTAGTTACTGCATAGGAATGTAAGATCGCAACTCCCTTTCTGGTTAACTTCTGAATAATAATATTGTAGAAGAGTAGAAATATAGTCCCTGTATTTAGGATGGTCGTATATTATGTGGTTAGACTACTCAATTATCTTTACGAATTTTGCAATTTTAGATACTAATTGCTTGTAGAGAGGTTGTTTCACTTTGTTCAGATAGTCACATTTATCAACTAATATGCTCAGAGAGTAGATATACTTCTCACGCTTGTAGGTCTTATCGTATTCCTTATTCTGTGACAGTAGGGGGTTTACTACCAAAAAATAGTCATCTTTAAATTCAATAGCTAGAATACGGTCGCATAGCTCTTCACGTGGTAGAATCAGATCAGAATAAAGTCTAAACTGTTCCTGAGTGAGCGCAGACTATTCGGGTATGTTAATGACCAGTTGAAAGCCGGCTTTGTCGTGGAATTAACTCAAACTAACTCCCAAAATGCGCATTATATATAGTCACTACATAGCCAGCAACTCAATCCTATTATAAGATCACCTTATCAAGTTAAATACACCCATGCCAACGCATAGTATCGAGACGAAGGGACTGAGTCTGTCTCCAATCACAGCTGCGCTCCTAATTATGCCTCTGAATCCTGTCTTGTGACTCTCGATGAAACTCGGCCAAACTGCGCGAACGTAGGAAGCAGTGCAGATGAAAAGCAGCACCACTATGATCATACTGTCAAAGCTAAAGAAGGCGCTCTTTATATTGCAGAAGTTACCATATGCTGTTTAAATATACGTATTGATTAATTAAATATAGTAATGAAAAGAGTTTAGTTGACAGGTGAAAAAGGTTTGATAATTTTCAAATAGCAAACGGATTTATTTAAATGATAGCCTTATTCCAATTGCAATTTCATCATTTTATCAACACCAAATTTAATTTTAGAATAAGAAAAGAGGGCACTAAATCATTTGACCTTGCACAAATGTTCCTCTGGCATGCGGTGTTTCAAGCACACCTTGTGATGGCACTGAGGGCAGGAAAACGTATTTATTTCCGTTAATTTTGTACGACATTTTACTCCAGCACATAAAATGTGCTTTATTTATTGATAGTTCTTCGAGCACTCGATGCCTTAATGAATACTAAAATTTTCTTATACTGTTAAGTTAGGATTGACATTGATCGTTTTGTTGCACAGCGGGCATATGTAAACCATCTTGAACTATTTTTCGTAGCTTTAGCAGTTATGAGATTAAATCGAACTGTGATCGGAGCAAAACGTCCTGTAACAATATTTACACTTGATCGGAAGCCAGTCCTTCTGACGGCAAGTATCCATTGAGCAGTGTTTACCGATGTTTTGATCGAACATTAAATTTTGTTTGAATTAATATTTAAGAATATAGTACTTATATCGGACTGATCTGATTATTTTTGATCCTCCATCGAGAGTTCAATTATTTTGCTTTCCAAATAAAACAATTAAATATGATGAAGATTAAAATACATTAACTTTTTCTTAAATAATCTTCGCTTAAATTTAAAGCCATTTTCTTTAGATGAGAAAGCTCTTTTCTTTTCAAATAATTGCAATTAATTTTGCATCACGATTGTTCAATTAATTTAGGAAATATTCCCCTATTTATTTGGTGAGTTTAGAAGACTTTGAATTTTATGATTGGAAAATGGTTAAATTAAAATCTGATTAAATATATACGAATTGCCCAGAGTACGTGTAGACGAACTAAAAAATGAAGAAACTATATAATCACCTCTTTTTATTACGCAGTCTTAGTTTGGAGTTTAATTTAGCTTATTTCATCAACTTATTATACTTCTTTTGCTACATTTGTTATTGATCCGCTTTATTTTTAGCTATTTGCGTTTCCCGATTAAAATCGTACTTAGCCTAGTTTAAAATCAAGGGAGTTAGGGTTGTATTGCACTCGAATACGTTACAGTTCTTTCTTTTTGCAAAGGACTTTAGCAATATAGAGTCTTCCACAGTTACTTTATGAGTCGTCTTCCATTATTCCGGATAAAAAACGGTAGAGGACATATTAAAAAAATTAGAAAGCTTGTTTGTTCCAGCAAACTGCTCAGAATCCATATCAGATTGCATTGTTTTCTCGCTTATTTCATCAGTATCTCGAAATTTTATAATTTCATCATTAACGATCGAATGGATGCTCTCGAGACTTTCAGAAGAACGACTTTCTCCCTTGAGACTTTCTTCAAAAAATAGATTGCTTGTTGTGTGACATTCCTCAAGACATTCCTCGGGCAGTTAGTCTGCCTATTCAGCGATGGAGAGGTTCATTTCGATGAAATACGACCTGTAGTTGTCCAAAGCTTATTGTTAGTTTTTAATAAGGACCATCACTTCCCGAAAAGAGGACAGTGTGCAGTTCATATTAATTAGGTTCAACACCACTTCTTTTACTTTCTCTGCCAAGAGGGGCACATTGTGTTGGAAGAATTAGAAGGATATTGATTTGATTATTTAGACCAGAGCTTAGCTCTAACTAGTGGGAACTATGTAGTCCTTTTATTTTGATGAGTACTCGAGCCCAAGCTTTGCTCTTTCCCGACTATTGTCCGTGCTTACCAGTAACATTAAAGACGATAAATTAATAAGTAATAGTATATTCTCAAGTGAAAACATTTTCTACTATTTTCTAAAAAATTCTGGAATTTTGTTGATAGTTTGACCTCGATATATAGGTTTTTCTTTTATAATTTCAAACTATTACTTAAGAAAAAAATCACAATCTGCAAAGAAACCCTTGACAAGCCTTCCTATATATTTATAATCATCTCATCGAACATCACAAATTGATAGGAAACACAACAGTATATAACGGAATGGAATATCTATAAAAATCATCCTTTTTTCATAAACTATCTCTTTCACAAAGGAAATTTTTTCTGTTCCTAGAGAGTGTTGATCATTTTATCTACGTCTCTAAAAAGGTGTTTGATAATAGCCCTACTTTACTTTACTTTACTTCGCTTAGCTGTCTGCTAAAATATTTGTATTCTTCCATATACAAATTTATGAAGTTAATCGTTTTGTCTAGACTTTTAAAGCAACTCAAGCAGAGCTACTTTCTGTGAGAAAGTTTAGAAGAGATTAATTGTATTTTTTCATTGATAATAAATTAGCAATATTATGAACTTCAATTTTCCATCTTATCCAGAACTTAAGTTCTTTCATAGTTTACATTTATATATTTTGCTTCTTGGCTGTCTCGGAGAGGAAATATTCTGTCAATTAGACTTGGAGGTTTATGTAAAACTTAATGAGCTCTCCTAAATCCTCAATCGGATTTTATTCTTAATAGGATGGAAATTATTTTGGTTTAACACTTTGAGAGAATCAAAATGTTTGACTCCTTCGATAATCTTGATCAGATGTTTCTCCAATTTACGTTTGTTCAAATAGTCAAGCATAGTCAAGCGTGTTCAATTTTCCAATTTTTTTCAATTTTTCATAGCTAGCCTCGGTTTGGTTCTTACGGGCTCAAGGCGTTCAGATTTTTTATTCGTCAAAAGATAATTTAATATAGCAGTATAACTTTTTAAAATAATAAAGGACAAAAATTAAGGATATGGTATCTTGTTTTAATATAATTTTGACCAACATCGGATGGTCGATAATTTTAATGGAATTCAATCATTTTAATCATGATTAGATTGTCTGAATGATTCAATTTTGAACGAAGAATTTTAGTCTGCAAGTTTATAATCATATACAAAATTTATTGTCAAACCATCTTTTTCTGGTTTCTCTTTGAGCCGTCCGTTTTTTTTTTAAGTAAATTCCAGTTTATTTTTCTTAAAGAAGCAAACCAATTTTTTGTTTATTTGGCATTAATAATAATGCAATGATCAATAGCAGAAGAAAGAGGACAATTTACTTATCCAAGTTGACCACAAGCACATCCATCCAGAACCTGCCAAACAAAAATCACCTTATAGAAGCCTCCTCGAATTAAGAAAACAAATATGGTTAAATGAATCAACGATAACAGATTTATTGGCAGAGTATCTATTCAATTAGATAAATTATAGTATTGCCGAAAGGAAGGAGTAATTTCCGAGAATGAGGAAGAGATATCTCAATCATTTTCCAAGATTAAATGCGGCAGCAAGCGGATTACAAAAATATAAAAAGTTCAAGAGTAGGTAGATCATACACCAATTTCACAACCCATAATGGAGAAGGTCATTTGCCCTCGAGTTATTATTTAAATTAAAAATGATCAAATTGCTACTAGACAATTCCAATTTATTTGACGATTAATATATGGATTTAATTTAACATAAATAACTTTACATATTTCCGATTTTAAAATAATTAAATATATCATTGATGATTAAGGTAACCTAACATTGATTGAAAAAATTGAGAAATTAAAAAATTAAAATTAAAATAAGATTTCTCCAAAATACTGAGAATAGAAATCAGTATATTTTCATATTTAATTTTCGTTTCTCATGCTAATAAAATATAAAATTTAAACCATAACGAATGAATTAAATTAAACCACTTACGGCAATAACAAAAACTTACAAATCCATGGCTACAATCGTTCTCATCATTTGGAATATTTCCTTATCTTCATTTTACTTTGGATATTGCATTGTATACCTAGGATCCATTGAAATACAAACTATCAAACAAGTATTTGGAATAAACGTCAGTGACAGCGTAGCTGAAGGACTGTTAAACGGGTGTATTCCTATTGGAGCTCTTGTTGGAGCTCTGAGCAGCTCTCTTCTTATTTCAAGATTTTCAAGAAGGTAATCAATTACTAACTCAGAAAATGTCTGCTTATTATCAACGCTTTTGCTTTTGTGGTTGGAGGTCTAATTTACATTCAAACTTTCCCCACTTTAATAATTTTCAGGCTTTGTCAAGGTTTTTGTGTTGGATTTTACAGTGCTATCGCTCCTTTAATCGTTAAATAGCTTTCACCCAAGGAAATTTATGGAACTCTCGGATCTTTGGCCAACCTTAACGTTACACTGGGAATTTTTTTTGGTATCTTTTTTACCTATATTTTAAAAAAGATAACAGGCGATTTAAGTGGAAATGACTTTTGGTATTTCGTATTCGGATTAACCTAAATTACAATATTGGTCCAAACTTTAGTTCTTATCTTCATCTTTCCCTACGAAACCCCGAAATATCTTTTGCTGGCTGGAGAATAGGAGGAAGCAAAAAAATTAATAGCAATAATTTATTAAGAAGAATTCGTATCCACAATTCTCAAATAGAAAAAAGCAGACATCATATCAGCAGTCAAGAAAGTATAGATTCAAGTATTACTACTATTATTTAGTTCGATCATTCAAAAAAAAATAATCCCATTACTATTGTTGTTGCTATACATGTCGCAGTGCTTCAGCAATTTTGTGGAGTCAATGCTGTAGCAATTTATGGAGGAACTATAGCAGGTCAAGCGACATCGGGATAACTTTAACTTATTATGCCATCATTAACCAACTTTGAGCAGGTTTTAGGGTGTGTTTTCGCTTCATATCTTTTAATCAAATTTGGAAGAAAAACTATCCTACAACTAGGCACTTTTCTTGAAGGAATTGCCTGTGGACTTATTCTGATTGGATTTTTAGTAAAGGACCAGCGTGAACAAGTTGGTCAGGTATTTGTTATGGTTGGTCTCTTCATGTTTATGGCAGCTTTTGGTTTATCTTTAGGTCCTGTGGTATGGCTGTACATTCCTGAGATAGTTCAACCAAAAATTATACCCTATTCAACAGCTAGCAATTGGATTTCGGCATCAATAGTTATTATTCTATTTCCCATAATAACTTAAAAACTGCTTAATGGCAATCCAGGTTATCTTTTTATCTTTTTCACAGCATGGTGCCTAGGCTCCCTAGTATTCAATTATTTCTTCGTCATTGAAACCAAAGATCAAACGTAAAAGGCCATTAGCGAAGAGTATTAAAAAATTAGGCTATGCTGATGTGATGCTGATTTAACTTATTTGATGATCTGTGATTAATTAAAGATAATTTTATAAAATCATTAATCTTCCTCTGGTGATTCGTAGTTATTTTCTTCCTTATTCTTTTAGATTTTTTAGGATTCTATATCTCTCTTTTTGAAGCCCTTACGCATACCCGTGGTAACTGCATCGAGGATAAGCGTCCTTTTTCTGAAAGGTTTTCCATGATACTTGCCAATGGCCTTTTTAACACTTCCCAAATCCTTATAATCAATGTAAGTAAAGCCTTTGAAGTTTCTATTTTGCCAGTTCCTAACCATCCTTACATCATCTATGATCCCGCATGAACTAAACTATTTTCGAATATTCTCCTCGTCAATATCATAGGGAAGGTTTTTCACAAACAGAGTTTTGCATCCTACTGGAATAGACACCGGCTTAACTACTTATTATTTTTGCCCTTTAGCCGGATGAATATCAAGGTATCTGGTTCCAATTTTCTCACCATTTTTTAATAGAGCTTTACTATATTCATTTTGATCATTGAAAACAATATGTGCATAGCCAAGGCATCTACCAGTGTCCTGATATTTAGGCATTTTGATTTGAGAAATGCTATCGGAAGTGAAAAACTCTTTGAGGTCTTCCTCATTACAAGTGTAAGGTAGACCACTCACAAAAATTTCTAAATTCAGTTCAGGCTCTTGCTTCTTAATTTTTTTCCCCATCAACAATACTATTATTATATAAATAATGAAGAAGCAATAAATAATAAACTATTAAATTAAATATTCCCGAAATTAATTGTTTGAATTACAGCAAATAGAGCATAAATAAACTCAAAGATCAGGAAGGAATTCGCCTGGGAGTTGCTACTCTTTTATGCATGAGCTGTTATGATTAACTCATACGTCCTCGTGATACATACAGATTAGAATATAAGTTAATGGTTTTGATTCCATAAAAATTCAAAATTTAATCTCTAATTTCCTTTTCTCTAAGCATTCTTCCTGAAAGAAAAACTACATCCAATGATTCAACTTCCAGATCAACAAATTATTCTTGTTTTTAGTTTTGCAGACAGTATCTCATCTAAAAACAGCAAAATTTAAGATTTTCGTATATCTTCATGCTACTCAGATCTAGCTACGATAATAATTTGTGTTTATATTATCTTTCAAAAAAGTTTCTTTGACTTGAATTACACTCTTTAAGATTGTTCGATGTTTGATTGAGACATTTACTTAAAAATTTAGGTTTTTATCTTTTATTCTTTAAACTAGTATGTTTTTTTAAAACCAATTGGTTGATATTTTTTAAATCTCTTGTATTCTACTTGCAAATATGATGAAGTTAATTTTCTAGTTTTTTTGATATTTTAAAGAATATTTTTTTGATCTGAAGGTAGTGAGTATATATATGAAGCATTTATTTTTATTTGTTGTCCATTAGATGTCCGGCTTCATATAATTTGGAAATTTATTAAATTATAAGCTTCAGTAAATCTTTATCATTGCATTCGCTGCAGACAATAAATTAAACACAATTAATAAGATTGCTCATATCTTTCATTTTTGTCTTTATAATGTAAGGCCTGATGTACTTTTCATAAATGGATATGTTAATTCTTCCTTTGTATATATACATATTCATTAAGCTTTGCACATTGGCTTCATTTAACCATAATTAAGTTGTCAGTAAGTATTTTTATGCTTTACTTATGAGAATTTCGTTATCATTCATTGCTTTGACTGAATTCTAGATCAACCAGATAACATCTTCTAAACTTTCCGGATCATCTGATCTCAAATCCCGCAGTAATAGCTCTAAGTGTCTCCCCATATAATGTTAATAGAATTTTCGTTTGCGAAACAGTAAAGGAGATTTCAAAATATTTTAAACCTTTCTCAACATTTTGATTTAAATTTCATGATTTAAGTTTTTATAGAATTTTTAAATTTTATAAAATTAGTTTGAAGTGTTTTCTTCTTCTTCTTATTTATTGAAATTTTCATATTTCATCAAATCAATAGCTTTGACCAAATATTTTAATTCGTCTATTTCGGCTTCAATGAGTCTATTTTTTAAGACTGTATAAAGAGGCATCATATTGTACCATCCAATGATATTATAAATCCATTCATTGTTTATCTGACAGCCTTTGATAACCTCAGTAAGTTAATTATAAAGTGCTAGGTATTCATTAATCTTGTCATTATTCATATTATTTATGGGCAAACTGGAATTCTTGTTATCTTTCAGCATTGGTAAGATTATCTTGGATCGCTTTTAATTTAGTTTAGATTGAATAGTATCGATTTTAATTAAATTGCTTCCTAATATTTTTTCGATGGTTCGACTCTTCTTAAACTGATTTGAGCCTAATAAATGAAATTGAGAATCAAAGAGAGCTGATTGTTGGTTATAAAAATATCGAGGATAAGTAAAGTGAAGATAATTAAATTGTTGTTTTGCTGGAGTAAATATTCTTTTGATCAACATTATAAATATAAGCTATTAGTTATCACAAATAATCATAATGCCAGCATATAAAATTTAATAATGGTAAAATTTGATATAATTTTAATATTGCTTCAACAATAGTAAATTTGAAGTGAATATTCATTTAAATTTACATGTTTTAGTGCCTTAATTAATTTTTAATACCAAAATAAATGCAGAATAATATAGCAAACATAAATCCATCATCAAAAACAGTAACCGAGAAAAATCATAAGGTTAACTATATATTTAATATTTCGGATAATATATATTTATCATAAGATTCTAAGATATTATGAAAATCCTATTCCTCATCAATGTATTCTTCTTAGCCATTTTGACAAAGAAGCTAATTTTCATACAGGAATTATTTAGACATGGAGCACGCTATCCAACTTCACCAGTGCTAATGGATTCATCAGGAGTAACAAAAGTTACCTTCGGTGAGCTCACAACACAAGGTAAACACATGCAATATATCCTTGGAAAAATAATATATCATAAATATTGGAAACAATTGTTTGAAGGTACTGAGTTTATGAACAAATATAATCCTTCACTTATATATGTCAAAAGCACGAATATAAATCGGACCATTTAAAGCGCTGAATGTCAATTATTGGGTTTGCTTTAAGATCTACCATCTTATAATTTAACAACAACAAAAATAAATAATTCTTTGCCTCCTTACATAAATTCTATCAACTATCAACAGTCACTGTAAAATTAAACTTATTTTAATGTTTTCGGATAGATAAATTCGTATTTTCATACTATACCAATACATATGTAAAGATAACTCAACAGCCCCTCAGCCTATGGTTATAAATATCAAGCTAGTGTTTACAATAAAGGAGACTTTTTATCTCATTATGATGGAAGAATCTGCCCAAATCAATATATTTGGGGTAGTTAAAATCGCTTTTCAGATGAGGTAATACAAATAAAAAATTCTGATTAAGTGAAACAATTTTTGTAAATTTTGAGCAAAGCCGTGGGTACAAACGTGAAATACGAGGAAGTTATTAAATATGTTGATGATTATTACTGCTAATTACATTTAGGGTCCCCTTCTTTAGAAATGTTTAACGATCCATAAACAGTTAAAGCTGGAGGTAATTATATAATTATTAAGATTTCATTCTCCTATCTTCTATGATTGCAAGCACTTTTAAGACTTAAGTTCAAATACAGACAAGTAATACTGGGTTTATTAAATAAACAATTCGTAGTATGAAGGCAGCTATAGATAATAAAGGTCCTCGCATTGTCATTTACAGTGCTCATGATACTAACATAATTAGTTTCAACGCGGCTCTAAACTTTACTAATTTAAACTGTCTAATGGCCTATTTCTATGATAATGCCGATAATGAAGATACTTGCATTGTGAAGTTTCCATCATTTGCCGCCAATATGATTTTAGAACTCTGGGAAGAAGATAATTTATCCTATAGTGTTAAAGTAGTTTGTATATTATACAGATTTTATACAATGGAGTATAAAGAAAGATACCTATTTGCAATTATCAGTTAGAGTGTTCCTTCGATGAATTTCAAAACTGGGCAAATAATTTTTATATTGATAATTCACTTGAGGTCTGTGGTATTGATGAATAATTTACTAAGCTCTATATAATAATTGGTATATTGAGTATTGGTATTACATGTTTCATAATAAAATTCATGCATTCTCGCATAAGAAAGAAAATAGATGAGTAAATAGATTAAATGGAATAAAAGAAAGCTTATATTGAAAAATGTCTATAAAAACAGTGAAGGATAATACGTAGAATGATATTTTTCACTACATGTTTTTAAATACGATTAATTTAATTGAAATTATAATAAAATGGAATTGGATCAATTATAAGCAATCAATTTCGAAAAATGTGTTCATCTTTTCTATTGTTTTATAAAACAGTTAAATTTAAGCTGTCCAATTCAAAGACAGGTAAAACCGGTTAATCTGTGCTCAAATTAATGTATTAATGATTTTTGATTTTTATTGGGCAGTGCCATATCAAGATAATTTATAATTCATTGCCTTTATAAATTTATAATTAATCTTTATTTTATAAATTATCATTTGGCATAATTCAAAATCAAGTTAACAAACATTAATTTCATTGAGATATCCTTCTGTTTACAAAATTTTCTTTGTGTTTAAAAATTTGGAACGGCTTTCTCTTAATATAACAATTGCACCAACAGCTTTGTATAAAGATTCAAATTAATCTCTTTAAGTTTCTCAATTTTACCTCATATATTCATTTTTGTTCTTCGCTTGCCTATTTTTTTAGTGAATTAATAATGGCAAAAAATTCAACTCTTTTATATTCCTTAAATAAATATATTAAAATGAAACTGAATAAGTTCAAAATAAGACCTGTGCCAACTAAACCAAAAGATTTAGTGATATAGCCTACTTAAGAAAATGAAAATATTCCAATACTTACAAAAGAAGTGAGTTAAAACAAAGGGATAGAATCTTTGCTTGCCATAAAAAAGATACTAGCATAATCTAACATTTCAGGAATAAGGCCCTTTGAAGTCGAGCCAAGAGACCGACAACTCATCGTCTAAACTTTAGACAAGAAAGAAAGCGTTCATAATAAAGAGTAATTAGAAGCATGGATTGGGGAAGTCTGCAGAGATGTGATGTCTTCAACTTTCTATTTTTATTTGAAGGAGGAGATGACTTTCTAACAGGCAAAAGTTTACTGCTGCGAGCAACTGCTGAAGAATATTTCCCAGTTCGCTTAAAAACATGAAACTACTCCATAATTTTATGAAATTATCGATAAAGTTATGAAGAACAAGGTATTACCTTATCTTAGTCTTAAATATCCTCTTAGCACCTCTAATTAAGTCAATAAAATTTTGAATAAGAGTGCAAAAGAAATCAATAATATGGAAGATATTACCAATGATTTTTTCTACAACACTAACATTGAATTTTAATACAGGGAAAATGGGATATATAGCGACCTTATCATGAAAATGATCAATTAAATCATTCAAGTGACTGATTCAAACTCTTTGTTTTCTGATGATGAAGAAACTATAACAAACTTTGAAGATTTTTCTGAGTTTATGTCAAATCAGTTCTAAAAGGTATACGACTTGCAATGGATGATCAAGGGAAAGAAGGTTAGAACATCATTAATAGCTCCAAATATCAGCGAATAAGAAAGATAAAATAAAACATACAAAGAAGACCAAGAAAGGGAAAAATACAAGGGACGAGTACAAGAATATACTCGTTATCTAATTGGAAGAAAAATATCTGAAAATATTCCGGAATTTGATGAAAGAGAAATTAAAAGCGGGTTTATATCCATCAAAGATCCAGCTATTTTGCGGATAATAACAAAATGGTGTGAATAACTTTGGTAAAAATTTTAAAATTAAAATTATTTTTATGATAGGAGTGAAGGGTATCTAATGCTCAAGGGAAAACACATCAACAATCTATATCCTTATCTAAAACAATAGTTAAAAGATCAGATGATAAAGGAAAAATAAAAAATATTGGAATATATGAAAAATATTGAAAGCAATAACTACTAACAGCAGCATTTAATTATGGAAAGTTAACTAACGTCAAATCAGGCCCCATTTATGAGTAAACAATAAAGAGTTTGCGGCAAATTTACATTAAAGATAGTTAAAAATTTGGAAAACTGCGTTGTAATATATTTGAATAGACTCATTCATGGGTTAATGAGTGTATCTAATGAAGCACATAAATTTATTAAATAGATGGGTATGGCGGTACTCTGGCCTACTGCTCCAAATCTTTTAAGCTTTAAGATAGGAGATTTATTGCGCTGCCAGTGCATCTCAAAATAGAGATAAATTTTAAGAATATTTTAATAGCTTTCAAATATCAGTGAGAGAAATCCTGAAAAATTACGAATAATTAGAATTAAAAATCGTCTTAAGCTGGGAACAAATGATATCCTTATAAATGTTAGGTTTAACAATTGTTTGACTGCTGAAATTCAACTTAAAGTTAAATCAAATGCAGCATAATCTCAATTTTCATTGTGCTCCTATAAATTCAGCCATTTTGTTTATGAGCTGTCAAGATCCTACTTTGGGCCTCTTTCGTAGATGTGCAGTATCTGGGCTAATATCGATCAAAGATCAAAAATGTTTAAAAAGTTAATTCAAGAGTAAACTTCCATTAAAAGAAATAATGAACTGAAAGGTTCCTATTGCATACGAAATCAAAGGCATCACGTTTTAAAAAATATGGAAAATATTCCATTTATTTGTTCAGAGTGTGGAAAAGCCTTCTCTAATAATAATTTTGCAATTCCTCATCAGAAATGTTAGAAATGCAATTTTCTAAAATGTTCTTTATGTTTTATCAAGTAAAAGGAAAAAACAGATCTTATTAAATTCGTGATAAAATAATAAAAAATAAGAGAAAATTGTCTTTCTTAACGATGCAATAAAATCCCTTGCTTCAGTGTGTGCATTTAAATTGAAAGTAAAGTTAACTAAATAAATATTTACAAGATTATGTAAGCTTTGGATAAAAAATATCTTTTCAAAATAATCAATAATGAATCTTATGAGCTATTCAGAGAATTTAATACCGAAAAAGAAATAAATTCGTTTATTTCAAATAATTTAGTATACGAACTTAAATAATAGTTTAGTAGTAAATTTCCTCCTTTTGACTAAAATATGGCAATAAAACAACAAATTTTGCCAGAATATGTCAAAAAGTGTTATGGATTTTAAAAAGAAAAAATTATTCTTTACTTTTTGAAACTGTATTAGGTTACACCTGAAGATTTAACTAAGATTCTGTAAGGTACAGAAGAGTAAAAAAAATGTTTAAATAATTTAGACCTTTCTGTCAATGACCTACCAAATATCGATTTTCTCTCTCCTTAATTTAAGAATTTATAATTATTGAATATCAATGAGAATCAAATTTAAGATATAAAACATTTAGCCAATTTTAAAAAGTTAAATCATCTTTATGCTCTTCGAAATAGATTTACTTATATTCCTGATTAAATTTGCTTTCTGGGGCTTAAATATCTAAATCTAGTTGCGAATCAATTAACTCTGATACCATAGTCTTTTACTAATTTACGTACGTTACAAATCTTACGAATAAATGAAAATAAAATTTAAAAACTACCCACAAGTCTTTAAAATCTATAAAATCTAAGAGAAGTTTATGCACATAGTAATCTAATTACGACTATTGTTCCCTTCTGCAATTGCAAAAAGCTTTAATACTTAGACATTCCGTGGAACGCAATTTAAAAAATTCCAAAATAATTCTAAAATATGGTCAATCTCTCTTATTGTAGCGTTAGAAGTAATAAAATCTCGCAAATATAAGCCTAATTTTCACATCTTAAAAAATTAAAATAATTCCGTTTTTCAGATAATCCATTTATTGGATTTCCTCTCCAGCTCAACAATGCCCCTGATTTAAAAATAATAAAATTTTAGCGGGCAAATATTACAATATGGTAATCTATAGAACTTCCATCATTAAAAAGACTTAAGTTAGAAGGTGGACAGCTTGCTACTTTGTAGAATATTTAGGGCATAAAAAGTGTAGTTGACTTAAATTTAAAAAGCAATAAGCTAACTAAACTGACAGGCGACTTCAATTTGTTAAAGAATTTGACCATTTTAAATATTGAATCCAATTAGCTCATTGAATTGTCTTAAAATTTTGGAGAGTTGCCCAATCTCCAAGAACTTTATATGCAAGGAAATCAACTCACACATCTCCCAACTTCTTTTTCGAAGCTTAAAAAAATAAAAATACTCAATTTTAGTCAAAATAAATTTACTTTGCTGCAGCCATAAATATTTAGTTTGAAATCCTTATAAAAATTGCTGTTTGCTTCAAACATGATAGAATAAATACCTTCACTAGTTGGAAATTTGGTAAATCTTCAAAATATGGATATAAGTATGAACGAACATATTACTAGATTGCCAGATTAAATAAATAACCTGAAAAAGTTAAAATATTTCAATTATGATGGACTTTGTTTTGATAGTGTTCCTATGGGGGTATTTTTGAGTGGATTAGATCTAAGTTTCAGGAAGATAAAGAGTATTCCTTAAAATTTATGTTTAAATTAAGAAGTTGAAGCGCTTTTACTGCATAGTAATGAGATAGAAACTCTTCCTCAATCAATCACAAATTTAGTAAATTTAAAATAACTCAATCTTTCTTCAAACAAACTGACATAATTCAGCGAGTTCATTTTTAATTTAGTCAACTTAACAAAGATATAGATAAACAATAATCAAATCAACTTTCTTCCTAATAAATTTAACAAATTGCCGAAACTTAAGACGCTAACTGTTAACGATAATTTAATTACAAACATTCCCAATACGATTGAGCCCTTATTCAAAAATAATTTAACTTTTGTATTTTATAGCAATCCTTTATAATCCATTCCAGATTGGTTTTTCACTGTTTCTCGTCAATGTTCAGATTCCTCAATATTTCTATCTAATTTAAAACTTCATGAACTCCCATCTCTCAAATTAAAAACAACTGGATGTACAGAGATAAATCTGAGTAACAATAATTTTGAGCATTTTCCTCTCCAATTCGTAGAGATGGGTAATTTGTAGAATATTGATCTAAGTAATAACAAAATAAAAGCAGTGAGTTAATAAATTTCAAAATTGGAAAAATTAAGTGAACTTAATCTCAGTGATAATGAGCTTTAAATTTTACCTGAAACTTTTGGACTGCTTAAAAATTTAAAGAAATTTAGCATTTTAAATAATCCCTTGAAAAAACTTCCCTCAAACTTCGGAGATATTGTATTCAATTCTTTATCTATTTCTGCTCAATGTTTTAAATAACTTTCAATTACAAATTCCCTTCAATTTATTCAAACAAATATGTTAGATTTAAGTAATCAAAATTTATGTTCACTTCCGTAGTGCATCGGCGACATTAAATATGTGAAATAACTCTTGCTGTCAGGAAATGCTATATAAAAGCTTCCTTAATCTTTGGGAAAGCTCAATAATTTATAATAGCTTACAATAAACTCTCAACCGCTGGATTCTTTGCCTGAAAGTATTGGAGATCTGATTAATCTTTCAAAAATATGTATCTGTTCATCCAATATTAGGAGGCTTCCATCAACTATTGGAAAATTAAAACAATTATAATTTTTATTTGTTTATGAGAGTGCTCTCGAGGAACTTCCTTAAACTTTAGGTTAACTGTAGAATTTAAAGGAATTAATAGTTCGCAATAATAAACTATCCAAAGTACCTGACTCTATTTCTAAATTAAGTAATCTAACAAGCATTAGCATCAGAGTAAATCAGCTAACATAGTTTCCTCTAAGTGTATGCAAATGCACAAAATTGAAGGAAATTTATTTCCAAAATAATTTGATCACAAAGATACCTTTAGAGTTGTCATAATTGTCTAACCTATAAAAAGGGATGTTATTACTAGAAGCTAATCCTATTTAAACAATTGAATGTATGTAGTTTGTACTACAAAAAGGAAATTTTAATACAACTCAATTGGCCAATGAGGTTAAAAACAAGGAAAATAAATTATAGCAGTCCGATCAATCTTGATTAACTTGCCAATTATTTAACTTATTATATATCGTCAATTATTAATTTCATTGCATTTCTATCGTTACTCTTATAAATTTAGTGATCTGACTCAGAGAAAGACTGAGTGACACGAAGTCTGATTTATCACTAACAAATAATAAAAAATGCGGATATTTGCCATATGATTAACAGCCTTCCCACCAAACTTTTTTTATCAAATGATTTTAATTTATCAAATGAAATATTATAAATATTTTATCAACAATAAAATTATGAGGTTAATAATCCTTCTATGCCTTTTTGGGATCATCTTGTCTTACAATGATCTCAGCATCCAAGTAAATGATTGCAGAACTGTTATTGGCTGCCTCAACTGCGCAAAGAACAAAACTAGATGTACTGCTTGCAAATAGGGTTCACGTTTTAATCCTCCTGACAGCAACGGTCAATGCAACTGCCAGACTAATTTGTATTTGTCATGGGATAAAACATATTGTGATGCTTGTTAAGTTATTATTGTTAATTGCGCTTCTTGCATTACAGATAGTGCTAATCGTTCCACGAACTGTCAAACATGCAAAGCCACATTTTCTCTTTAAAATAACAGATGCACAAACTGTTATAGCGAATAATCCTACTGCATTAAATGCAGATCTTACAATTATTGCTAATAATGTGGTGGCAATATTCATTATCTTGCAGATGGTGTATGCGTGCGCTGCTATTAGAAGGTATAAGGATGTTTGACCTGTTATTTGTTAGACCAAAATGTTACGTGCTATTCATGTGACTCTTAGCATTACTACGATAAAGATACTAAATTATGCATCTCTTGCACCAAAATCGATATCAATTGCTAGAATTGTCGAAATTACTCTTCCTGCTCGTGGTGCAAACCAGGATATTATTTATCAGTTACGACTTGCCTACCTTGCTCTCAAATAAATGTTAATTGTGTAAAATGTCGCCAGGCCTACTCTTGCGAGGAATGCGTTCAAGGATATTATCCTTAAAATTCAGCCTGCAGACCTTGCTCAGCAATGGATGCTAACTGCCTCAATTGCAATAAATCATCTTGCACTTAATGCAGATAAGGATTAATTCCTTCATACTATGCTTGTATAAAATGCTCTCAGCTCGACATCAACTGTAAAACATGTAGCTATTAATACTCCTAATCCCAATGCTAATAATGCAATCAAGGATATTTTCCTAACGGTACAAAGTGCCTATCTTGCTCCACTTTAATTTTTAATTGCAATAGCTGTGAGAATGAAACTGTATGCTTAGGCTGCAACGATGGATACTATCTTCAAGGTACATTATGCATTCCTTGTCAACTTAGCAACTGCCTAGCATGTGATAATCAGAGAAATTGCATTCGCTGCGCTGATGGACAATAGTTAATTGGAGGATTTTGCGAGCCTAAATAATCCAGCAATTCCACTACCCTCATTATCGTGAGCGTCGTAGGAGGAGTAATCATTTTCGCTCTATCTTTGAGTAATATTTAAATTACTTAGTTATAGCTGTCATGATTTATCGGAAAAAGAAAAAATCAGCAAGTATTCTCACTAATCAAGAGAGTTGTTCAGACTACTAACAAATCAAATGATTAGCCAATATCGAATACATCCATTATAAATTACTGTATATTTGCTGCTAAGCAATGAGAAATCTAACTCTTTGTGTATATCTGTTGAACAGAAATAATTGGATTCTCTTTTGAGAACATTTTGAACTTTCTCTTTTTTCTTCCTGAAAATTAATAAAATTATTAATATCTTTTTATATTTGGGCAAAGAATTAATAATACTGAGTAGCTAGCCTTACTTAGTGAGAAGATTTATTTGCGAGAGTGTTATGATTAATGGTAGGATTTTATTAGTTATTTTTAATATCGAATTATAAACTGGAAGAGTAAAGCAAATCCAAGCTAAGTTATGAAATAAATGATTTATGGTTGATTTATTATCAGTTTATTGCTTGTAATTCTATCATTTTTCTTGTTATTGATAAATATGTTTCATAATATCAGTATTTTTAGATAGTTTCATAGCATAATAGTTTTAGTAATTTATTGCACCCGATAAATTGATTTTTAAACATATTCAACTCGAGATATTATTTTTTTAAAACATGATAGTGTTATTAAACATTAAAAATTGGCAAATATAACGAATAATTCGCTTTAATAGGATTAGGCCTATAATAATAGTATTTTATTATTCAAATATTAATGATGTTAATTAAAATGTAAGCTATTTTCCAGAATATCTTAATACCAAAAGGAGTACTTGCTGTCAATAAACCATTGTTTTAATCTCTATCTCATCATCATGAACTAAAATCATGGCCAAGGTCAATTTGGAGGATATGAATATACATCGAAAGGTCAACGTACACAAAGTCAACTTCACTCTCATGCCTCAGAATGTTTCCTTGTGACTTGCATGGACTTCAGGCTTATTGATGACACAGTGCGCTTTATGGATTCGTTGGGATACAACAATAATTATGATCAATTTGTTCTTGCTGGTGGCAGTCTCGGTTTAACTCAGACAAAATATCCTCATTGGGGTGACTCTCTGCTTGATCATATGCATATTGGAAAAGATCTGCATCACTTCAGGGAAATAATTTTTATCGACCATAAAGACTGCGGAGCCTACAAGATGTTCTATCCAAATTGTACTCCCTAATAAGAGGTGGAACATCATCGCAAGCATATGCAACAAGCTCATGATGTGCTGTCACACAAATTCCCAAATTTTAAGTTCAGAGGATTTCTTATGGATCTTTAGGGCATTTGTTCTCCAATTTTTGTGGAAGAAAGAGTCAAGATTCAATCGCACGAAATAGTTGAGGATCATTTTCTTACCCACATCAAGCATTGATTAGACAGATTCTTATTTTATCTATAAATCAAAAAAATGCTTGCTGAATGATAAAAAAATTATTCATTAATAATCCTTAAACTTGTCATTGCAATGGTTATAATATCAATGTAAAGAACAAATAGTTTATTTATGGAATTCATCAAAAATATCAATTTTGTTCAATTTTCTGATGAATAACGATATTTGTGGATGTGATCATAAAATTATTGATTATCTTATATAGTGCAAAAATATCTTATATGTGATTATCTGTTTAAAGATTTTGTAATAAATAAAAAAGCTAAAAGCAAATGGGATGCGGTGCTGTTAGTAATATACCCGAAAACGTCTTGGCTCATAGAGCTAAATGTTTTGTTGTGACCTGTATGGACTTCCGGCTTATTGATGAAGCAACTATCTTCATGAAAGAAATGGGATATGATCACAACTATGATTAGTTTGTGTTGGCAGGGGCTAGTCTTGGTTTTACTCAAACTACATACCCACACTGGGGGCAGTCTCTGCTCGATCATATGAACATAGGCAAGGATCTTCATCATTTTGGTGAAATAATCTTCATTGACCATAAAGACTGTGGGGCTTACAAAAAGTTTTATCCGAATTTTAATCCGGAATAATAAGTTGACCTGCACCAAAAACACATGGAGCTCACTCGAATCAAACTAGCCTCAATTTTTCCTAACTTTAGTTTCAGGGGGTTCCTGATGGACATGACAGGTAAGTGTGTTCAAATAGACCTTCCTCAAGGAAAGCAGATAAATTCTACAGAATAAGAATAACTTGATGATATTCATTTGAAAGTCATCAAAGTAAAATGATAGCAATGACTTAATAATCATTTTAATTTTATTTAATGCTTCAAAAGATGGTCTGCAAAAATAAGTTAAGCTTGCATCCAAACATTAATGATAATAATTATGGCTTACACTTAGTTTCTGCTTGAACAATATCTCACTTTAGCCTATTATCTGCAAAAAATGAAATTATTTTATTTATAATGTTGAATAATAAAAGAAGATAATTCAAAAAACATTTAATGATATTGTTCAACATTTAGAAAGTCGATATTATGCTATCTTAAAAAAATTGCTATTATTGGAATTTATTTATATATTGCCAGCTTTATATATTTTTAGATTTTGCCATTAATAATTGCTTTTCATTATATGGTATATTATCATGCTTTTTATAATAAGTAATTATGAGATAGTCTCATCAAAATATACAAATTCAATGCCTTATTAGCAATAAATTCCTTTCAAGACGTTAAATCTGCGTCTATTTATGATTTTGTGGAAAAGGAAATTTTAGAAAAGAAGATTTTATCTATTTTTTCCATAAATATTCTATTTCTATAATTAAATAAAAGGAAATGGGTTGTAATGCATCTATATCTACTCAAGATCAAACAGTGGCTCACAATGCAAAATGCTTTGCAGTGACTTGCATGGACTTTCGGCTCATTGATGATGCTGTTAGATTCATGGATCGCATGGGTTATAACAATAACTATGATGAATTTGTCCTGGCCGGCTCAAGCCTAGGTTTCACTCAGGAAATATATCCACATTGGGGTCTAGCTTTATTGGATCATATGCACATAGGAAAGAGCTTGCATAAATTTCGGGAAATCATTTTTATCGACCACAGGGACTGCGGAGCATACAAGAAATTTTATCCAAACTGTACCCCTTAATAGTAGGTTGAGCTACATAAAAAGCATATGCAATTAGCTCATGATAAGTTAGCTCATAAATTTCCTAATTTTAAATTTCGGGGTTACCTCATGGACATTAGAGGGGAATGTGTGCCAATAGATGTCGTCGACAGATAAACAATTGACGTGAATGAATTGAAGGAAGACTAACTTTTGGCTTCAATCAAACATTGATAATCAAATTACTTCTATTATTCTGCATGTAATAAATTTGAATTTTTGAAATTGTTTCATCGAAATTAAATGATTCACAATTTAAATTTAAGAAATTAAAATTTATTAACAAATAAATATTGAGATTAAAAAAGAAGGAAAGGGTATTAATAGATGTTTCTTCATAAGAGATATCATAATAGCGAATGCTGAAAAATACTGGCGTTATGAATATTTTAAAAAGTATGAAGGCTGAATCATTGTACAAAATAATGTAAAAATATGTTTAACTCCATCAGTCATTATTAATCGTGAATCGGAATTAATAAGATTAAGTTTTATTCATAAAATATTAAAACAATCAATAAATTACATATTTATTGATAATATTTTGTCAATAATATATATCGTTAAATGAGAGAGCATTCAGAAGTAGTAAGCTTTAAAGTCTGTTGCCATTGCCAATCTCAGGAAGAAATATCCAAATAATGGCATGGTTAAATCAATTTATAGGAATTATATAAGCGCTTTGGAAAAACGTTGGAAGAAGAGTTGCGCAAACAACATGAAGAAAATGCCACCCTAATTGACGATCTGAATAATCAAATATTTGTTCTTAAAAATACAATAAGTAAATTATAGATGCGAAACAAACGAGATGGAGAATCTGAAAGATAATTGAGAAAATAATATAATCTGCTTTTACAAAAATTCAAAGAAACAGAAACAAAAGTTATCAGGGAGGTTGAGGTAATATAAAAAATTAAATAAGTGCCAGTAGAAGCTAATTTTAGCGAGTTTGAAGAATAAATCAAACGACTGAAGTTAAGATCGGATCAAGTAAATCGATAGACATGTAAAGTCCAAATGGAGAAAAATATTGTTTAAGTTTAAAATTAAAGATTAAACGATTAAATTGAAAAAATAAACAAATTAGTTGCTAAACTTAAAGATTAAATTGAAGATCTGAAAAGCAAATGCCGCTAAAATGACAGAATGATTGAAAAATTAAATCAGCAAAATAGCTTCCTTAAAAGCAACAAGTAGGTAGTTGTATAAACAAAGCACATCTTTCCTGAGTTTATATGTCCTGAGAAGTTTAAGACATAAACTAAGTACTAAACTATATATATTGAAAAACCTGTCTAAAAGCTAGTTTTTGTAGATGTAGAAAAAAGAGTGAAATAATTCATTCAACCAGAGAGACCTCTAGTTAACAGAATTATCCGATGCGAGTAGAATAAAAAATGCAAATGTGAATAAGAATAATATAAATCAGAAAAATACTAAAAGTAAAATGCTTAAATCCAATATCTCACCAACACTGTGGACTTACTACAGAATAATATTACATAGTATAAATCATAGCGTTAAAAACTGTATTTGATAATTTATTTAGGGTTGATGTAATCGAGAGCAAAAACTCTGAATTAAATAATTTATAAACTAGAATGAAGTTAATTGGATGCGGTTTTAGTAGACCAACTCCTTCTAACTTTAACTATGAAGGCTCAAATGTAAATGTGACAGTAACCAAACTAAAGGAAGAAGAAAAGGAGAAACCTGTATCATACAAACAAACAGCAATTAAAAGTCAAAAACCGAGTAAAAAGCAACTATGATATTCAAGCATCAGCAAGTCAAGAATATTCATAAGCTTAATTTAACAATATATTTTAGACTTTGGTCAAAGCCAATATATAATAAAAGAGAATTTTCTAATATTTGTTTGCAAATTAATCTAAATGACCTCAATAATTTGTTTTATGATTTTTGAATAAATAAAATAAAATAAAAATAAAAATTCATTTATTATATTACTAAACGAATTTTAAATAAATTAATTAATAAATGAACGTAGTTCACCCCATCGATATCAACCGAATCTTAGGAGACAACCAAAGAATGCATCAGGAAATGATACTCAGTCAAGACAGATACCATAAAATGGTGCAACAGATTGAATAACTATTTAAAGCAAATCAGAACCTGAAAAATGAGCGGGACCATTTAAAATAGTCGCACTAGAATTAAATCGAAAAAGCTATTACCAGTCATAAATCTATATACGAAAAAGAACTGAATGCTTTAAGATTCGAAAATCACCAGCTGCAAGCTCGGATATAAGGACTTGGCGATCAACAATAGGTAAACAATAGTCTTCAAAGCACCGTCGAAGGGCTAAAATTATAAATATAAAAGCAATAATATCAAAGGGAAATCATAAGACAAGAGTGTGAGTAGCTGAGAAAATTAGTCGATAATACTGAAAAGAAAGAACAGCTATAATAAATTTAAATACAATTCAGAAGAACAAAGGATCAATATAACCAGCAGAATTTGAAATTGATTTAACTTTAAATGTAAAACAAAAGACAACTTAAAGAGGAGGAAAATAACAAAAATAAGTTAAATGAGTTTAGAGCAATAGTGGACAGATTAGAGAACGTTCTAAAGGATGAACGCTAAAAATATGCATAGCTGAAGAAGTAACATGAAGATATTTCCCAAAAATCACCAGAAGGGCTGATTATTGAGCTTAATTAGTTGAGAGTAGAAAACGCCAATCTTAAAAATGTTAAGGAGTCCGAAGCTATTGCTGCTTGTAATAAGGATGACGATATTTTTAATCTTCTTCAACAATTTCATCAAGAACTGACGTTGCTGAGGCTGGAACTCAACGAAGCAAAAACCAAACGAGAGCACACTTCAGTTTAACTCTATAATCAGCGGGCAGAAAGTCACCTACAATTAATTAAATTTGAAAAAGAGCAGTAGTTTATCAAGATGTAAAACTATGGACTTAAGGAAAAGCTAAAATAAAGCTAAAAATCCCTCTCCTTAAAGAGAAAAGATGAGAATGTGAGTGCAAAAATGATTGAATAGATTAGTATTCTCAAGATAAAGCTATTTGTTCTGGAATCAATGAAGATTAGTGAGCGCTATCGAAAAATTCAAAGTAGAGGATGGGATGTGATTGAAGATAAGGCTAATATCTATTCCGGAATAAGCATAAATCATAACAGCAGCGAAATACTCCAAGGCTTTATTGAGCTTAACATGATAATAAAGGAACTGAAGGAAAGACTAGTTGAATAAGAGAGCAACAAAAATTCAGCCCTAAAGAAGTACCGTAACTACAAAGATAAATATTTGTCTTTAAATAAGAGTATAAAATAACGAGATAATTCAAATGATTTGTTGATGGAAAACTACAAACTAAAGATGAATGACTACAATAAGCTTATTGAACGATTGCAGTAATAATTATAAAAATCTTTTCACTTAAATTCTGAAAGCAATTAACGTAATCACAATAGTGTTCTCATTTCTTCCTATTAACAGAAAATAGAAACCATGAATACTTAAGTTATTGTGCTCCAGAATCAGATCAAACACCATTAATTGACCATCAGGCAGGAGAAATAAAAGTATTAAAAAGATACCAATTCACTTGAGAAAGACAACAATCGATTTAAGGATCAAATTAAGGAACTGACAACAAAATTAAGAAGCGCAGAAAGTTAAATTTTGTAGCAATCGCTTACTATCAACGCCAATCGTAGCATTGATATCAAAAACTACCAAACAGAGATTGCTACCAAAACGACCACTATTATCAATTTGCAGAAAGAACTTTAAAATGCACGCAAACAGTTTCAAATTGACTTGTAAGAGGCAGTTAAAAATCAAGAACAAGTAAAACTGAAGCTGGAAAGAGAGCTAGAACGTTCAAAGAGTCAGGCAGCTAATGCCCTCTTTAAGAGCAACATAATATCTCAACAAATGAACAATAGCTAGTTAACTTAAGTAAAATAAAAATTGTAATCTCTCTAGAAGAGGATGGAAGAGTAGAGTAACTAGGACAAGAGTAATTATATCCTAAAACTTAATAAATAGATCCATATTGTGAGGGAAGAACTGCAACGTGAGAAATATAGTCACAACGAAAAGATTGATCAACTTAGTCTGACTGAACAGAATTTAGAGAGTTATAAGATGAGAGTTATAGAACTGGAAGATGCTCTCAAAGTCATTTCTCATTAGAGTGAGGAAAAATCTATGTAAATTACCAGCATCAATGCTGAATGCCAAGCTATGTCTCAACATATTGAAAAGTTAGAGTAGCAAATCGGCATGCTTCGGTAACAAGGGGGTAGTCTCAAGCAAATCTAATATATAGATATCAATAATGAACTTCATTAATCCAAGGAAAAATTAAAAACTGAGATGATCACTATGAAGGAGGAGAAATAACTGATGGAACATGAGAATTAAAAGCTACGCCGAGAATGCGAAACATTCGAGCAGGAAAACTTTCGTTTATTGAAAATTGCGAAATAGAATAATTTCCACAGCAAAGAGAGCAGCCTAATGGCCGAAAAATACGAAAGCGAACGCGAATACAAGATCACTCAACTCCAGAACAAAATCAATAATCTTAACAGCGAAAATACCATTCTTAAAGATTTAATCGAAGATTTAAGGAGCAAACTACTTGAAAAACAGCAGTCTAGAATGTCATAAAGCAGCAACAATAACGAACTTGAAGATGTCAGGAATCGCCTTCATAAATATTAAAAAGATGCCATTTATTACAAACAGGAATATTAACACCTCTTGGAAAACAGACATCGAGAAAAAGATGGATTTTAAAATGAGTGGAATAAATTAGTTGTAGAACTAAAAAGTCTGAGGGAGCAGGTTTAAACTCAACAGCAATAGCAAACTAAGGGAAAAAAGGCTAATTAACAAAAAGAAATTAAAAGAGTTCAGTTTACTTTGCCGAACATCAGAGCGTAGAGGTAGGCTCAATCAGAATCTAGTAGAATTTTCACAATTTAAAGTCAGTTTGAAAAAAGAATTTACGAACTCAATTAGAAAATTGATTAAAAAAATTCAGTCATTGATCAATTGCGCAATGAAATTGATAACCTTAAATATTAATCCACACCAACAGATACAGTAAGCTTGGATGAACTTAAATAGTTGCGTGAACAAAATCAAAGACTACTGTAAAACAAGTATAGCGATGAAGGAAAGATTAGAATGTTAGAACAGGAAATTAGCTTTCTAAATGTTAAAAAGATATCAGAGGATGTCCAAGTTCAGGATTTTCGCATTAGCAACGGCTTGGGATCCAGTCAGGAAGCATTTGCCAGTAATAGAAACAGCCTGATTAATCAACTCGGATTTTAGGAAGGACAAGATCTGAGAAGAGAATTAGCTCAAAGCTAAAACTATATCTAGCTCATCACCAGCAAATTTGCTGAAAATAGTAGCATTGAAAAAAGATACGAAGAATGCCTCCTAATGCTTGTGATGGCCTGGGCAGAGATAGAAAACTTAAGGGATAGAGTCATTGATGCAGAAAAACGAGCAGAGGAATATTTTGACAGATATGCAGATTGTTTGAATGATTTTAAAAGTAGGGATTCTGATTCATTCGAATCGAAGAAGGCCAACACATCGCTCATAAAATAGATAGAATGCGGTCATCAGCATCTAATGTAATTCACCAATGGACTTGGGCAAAAAAAAACAGATCCCCTTCTCTACACTGGCGTATCTCTATACAATAACGACATGTTTAATAATGGAAATATGGCTGAATAGGGGAGTGCTCACAACTTGCTGTACTCCTACTCTCACCCAGGAGAAGATATTTTAACCTGACTTATTATGTGATATCTATGTTTATAATTATCCTTCGTATTAGAACCCATAACATCTTCATCTTATCTTCACTTTCAATATTAAATAAATTAAAATTTTGTATTTAAAATGAATAAGAAATGCTCCAAAATAAATTAAAATTAGTAGGATTAATCAAGCAGGTATTTGATGATCAGCATATATAGAACATTAAAATACAATCAAAGAGGGCTACTGTTGATTTCATCATAGGCTGAAGCCAATATAATTTTCATGGCATCGATCTGGGTTGGGTTTGTGATATGTCTTTGGATCATCCTATCGTCTTCTGAATTCAATGTTTTGGAAAAAGATGTTAGAAAACAAGTAAAAAAGATATCTTCTTGAGATTTCAACATGAATTCTGGCAAAGAAATTGCAAAATCGATTAAAGCCAGCAATTTTTTGCCTTTCACTCTCGCTCTCTCTTTCTCATATTTTTTAAGAACTGACTGGAACAGGTGGGCAAAGTCATAGGGAGTTACTAAGTACAGTCTGTAATTCAACATACACAACAATTCTTTTTCGGCTTCGATAAACTGACTTAGTCTAAAAGGAGAAATAGAAAAATCAATGATTGCTTCGATCGTATATATTTCTGAGACGGTATAGTTTTCATTGAACTAAATTATACAATAATTACCTTAACAGCGATTATCAGGGCGGAAATAAGGTAAACTTGTGCGTTATCGTTGTTGAGATGAGGAAGTTGGGCGACAGCTAAGTCAAAATAAGTTTTAGCAAGATATTTGGTGTTTCGTGTGAATTTCCGACACTCACATTCCTAAATAAGGTAATAAACAAGTATAAGACTCTGTCAATGCTGAGCAGAGAATGTTATAGAATCTTACGTATAAGAGGCTTGTTTGATACAAATCATATTCTTCTTGAGTAATTCTGGGTTAGCAGACCCGACGGCAAGTTAAATCGCAGCTGGCCTGCTTTAGATTCATCAATATACGATCAAAATCATCCTCTGTGAGCATTGATCAAATTATTATAGATCTATAATAAATCCAACAACTTTTGCGGTCAATGAGGAAATTTGGTGAAATAAGTTGGGTTGGCTGCAATTGAACTGTTGGCAAAAGAGGGTCATCAATCAGCCAATGTCATTTAAATTAAAATAGACGTTCATCAATAAAGATTACATTTGCATCATGACGTATTGGTTGTTCATAATGAAGAATTGACTCCTTCTTATTAAAAGAAAAATCAATAACCCCTGAGATTTCCGTTTTTATCCAAAAAGCTCCAGGATTATTGGGTGGCAATAAATTTCATTAACAGAGTAATATACATTTCAATATATCATTTTGATGACTGAAATAATAATAAACAATCATCCTCGAAAATTAAAGTGTAAGCAATGATAAGGCATTGAAATTCATTGAAAAATGAAGCTGCAATATTTTAGTGTAAAACTAAAAAATATAAATAATATGAAAAGGAAAGGAAAGGAAAGTCCAGTCCAGTCCACTTGATAAAAGCCTGATAAATAAATCTTTTATCATTGAACAATTCTAAAATGTAATGATAGTATTGATGAAATTGTTAATTATTAACATTGATAACAGGAAATTTAATTTTTGAATACTTTCCTAATCAGAGATTAATTTGTATATTTCACTATGTTTCATTAAAAACAAAACAAAAAAGATACTCTCTTCATTGTTAATTTAAATATCAAAAATCAAGCACATTACTTATTAAAGACTCCCGCAGCTGTGATTATTTACGCAGATGGGACTGAACAATTTATTAGTAAGACAGCTCTTGAGTGTGAGCAGGTATCTCTTCACCCTTCGTGAACACCTCCATCCACTATTCAGGAAGAGGTTTACAGATACTGAAAGGTTTGGATGGGTAGTAAATACCATCAATCTATCCCAGTTCAATGTTGTCATCATAGAGATCTCCGTCGCATATGAGCCCCACTGTCAGTTCAAGATTGCAATATTTCAGTTTTTAATCGAACAAAAATATTTAGGAGCTGTGTCTTTGGCATGTATCTTTATTCTTAAGTTCCTCAAGAGTTAAGCTTCGGCCAGTAAATTTTTCATCATTGACGGTCAGAATAAACTCAATTTCCGTGTTATAAAAAATATTACGGGAATGGTGTTTTTTGGTATAGAGAGTGTAAACTTTCACCTTCTCGAGAGAGAAGCTTTATTTGATGAATTCCGGCTTTACTAAGCTTGTTGTTACTTTTGAAGCCACTGTTGTAAGAGTTTCGTTGGTTTTTCCCTTTGAAACTTTGGAAGTATTAATTCTGTTAGCATGACGCCCATCATATAGAATTGAGTGCTTCTATAATTTGGCAGACTGGATCCTGCTTGCGGAAGAGTACCTACTCTTGAATACCTTACTGAGTTCTGGGTTTTCCTTGCTTACGTGCTTAGTAAAGTGCTCTCTGAAATTTTTGAATTTCATTTCGATATTCTATATTATTGATGAAGTACAATAATGGTAAATTTAGTATCCTCGCGTTTTTCATAATTTTTGATCTTCTACAAATAAAAAAATAAACGCCATGATTTTAGCCTTGGAATAGCATTCCCACTCTCATTGAAATCTTATTCCTATAACAGCAAAGCAGACTGGGCTTTGCTGAGTTCTGCCTTTGTCATGACCCTTTCAATCGTATTTGGTGCAATATTGAGAATATTAGAGAACTCTTTCTCAACATTAATAAGTTTATGCTCAGCAACTATTACTTCGTAGCAAATATCACAAACATAGCTAAATCCCTATTGCTTGAGGTGTGGAAGTGACGTAAATGACACTCCCCTCCTTTGAAAATGACTGGTAAGCTCCCAAATGAGTTTATTAGTTACTAATTTCTCCATCTCATACTTACTGTACATCATACCGCAAAGCTTGCACATTTGTGAGTTGTTATTTTTTTCAGTGAGCAACTCGATTTCACTTATGCTACCGATATCCCAAAGCTTAGTCAAGGTTGTACTTTTGATTGACTTGATTTCGTGAAGCCAGGCTTACTTGTTGTCATCGATAATAAAATCTAATACTATTTAACTAATCCTAATGTTAATTCCTTTTTCTAGATATTCAATTAGAGATTCAGTCATATCTTAACAGTGCTAGAGAGCCTTTCCTCTGATCATTGTCAATGAGTAGGAGTCTTCCATTTAGCTACTGAGTATATAATTGAAAATAAGCCTATGCTTTTTTTTAAACATTTCTTCCTCCATTTCCTTAAAGTTTACCATCTTGTAAGCAAAATTTTTCTTGAGATGTCTTTCGTTTTTGGGTGTAAAGAATAGTCTGCATATGTTCGCATGTACCTTAACAAGTTGGGAGTGTTCTTGAAGGGGGTTATAAATTTACGACAGATAAAGCCCTCATTACGCGGTAACATTTTATTGCCAATTATTTCGCTGTTCATCACGATTGAATTGCTAAAACCTATACCCGAAATGCTGGAGTGAATCATACATGGATAAGCATTTCCTCCTCCACGTTTCAACTCCATTCGGTCCAAAAAAGATTCATTAGTGGTAAATGATTCGACTTTCACTACGCCTTGATCCACGTATATCATTGAATTGGTATTTTCCGTCAGCAGAACAGTTTCGGGGATAGCCATATTTAAAACAGGACCATTGTACTAACCTGCACTTCTGCGATCTTCAATTTCTATTATTGTCTATCTAATGCTATCGATACTTTGAAGAGAGATATTCCTGGTTTAATTTTTTTATCTGCGTAGTATGTTTCAGGAGGTAATCGTTCCATAAATTTGCGGTTATTGAGTTTGGCGGTATCAAGATGACTGGTATATCCGCCACTGCTGTGTTTATCGCGATAGATGTTGTTTTAATTGAGTTCGCTATAGTGGGGTGTTTATGTGATGTATATTTACTTCTCCATTTTTATTTATGCAAGTTCGACTTAGTTCCAATAATAAACTATAATTAAGAACCATATTTTAAACTGAAATCAAGATGAATGAATGATGACAATTTTTAGACTCGTAAATATTTAGTCAGACAGCATGATTAATTGTTTGATTGCTTCATATGAAGAAAATTCACAACCGTGGTCTGATTTTACTCAGTGATTATGTTTATGCTTATTAAAGGATATTATCTCGATGCATGGAATATTAATCTTCAATTTCAGTGATTTTCGAAAAAGTATATTATGTGAACAACTCATTTTATGTTTCTGATAGATTTGATAATAGCATTAAAAGGATAAGAAATGATCAGATAAATTAAATAAAGACTCCTAACACTAAAAATTAAGGTAACATGCTGTATTCTCGAGCGCATCATCATTTCATAAAGTTTTTTACTCACTATTCTAACCTAGAATTCGCTTCTGATTCCTGATACATTTTTGAATTTGCTATAATATTTTATATAAAATTGATAGTATTATAAGAAATCATCAGAAATTAATTTCCTTATATTGCGTGAGGAAGGATATAATTAATTAAAAAATAAATAGCATCAATGAAGATTGTATTGAAGTATAAGTCCATTGTCAAATTATTCACTTTTTCTCATAGTTGGGAAGAGCTCGTGTCCTTTATTGAAAAGGAATTTAAGCTCACATTTCCAGAATTCACCCTTACTTATCAAGATGATGAAGAAGACTCAATCATGATCTGTGGAAATGAAGACCTTCAAACAGCTTTAGATCTCAACTCCAAGTCTATTTTAAAGATTATCATCACATTGGATTCAAGTTAAAAGAAAACTTAAAATGTTACCCTAATTGAGAAAGAACCAATCTAAAAACCAATTTAAGTTGTGAACAAATAATAGGAAAAACTTTAGAATAAAAAAGAATAGGAAAATATTTAAGAAAAGAAGATGGAGGTTCAAAAAAAGGAGCCATAACAGGTGTGGAATCATTGGGGCAGAAATAAAAGCCATCATCATGGTCATCATCATAAGCATTCTCATGGATAGATTTTCTCTAGCTAGTCATCAAAACATCATTCTAGTCACAAAAAAATGTTCCATAGAATGAGATAATGCTGGAATGAGTCTATCTCTCAACAGATTGATGAAAGAGTTAAAATTCTTATTCCTTGCATTCGTGCTCAACTCCAAGGAAATCCCATTAAAATATTATCTGTAGAAAATCCTATTGTGCACAATGGCACTGAATGCAAATCCTGCTTTGCTACTCCCATTGTTGGTATCAGATACAAATGCTTGGTTTGCCCTAATTTTAATTTATGCTAAAATTGTGAGGGGCTGGTTGAGCATTAGCATAACTTATTAAAAATGAAAAAACCGGAAGCAATGTAAAATGAGGATAAAAAATATCCTCCATTTGGAAACTTTTGGGGTTCTTTTCGCCATCATCTGTAAGGGCAGGGTAAATATTTCAATTTTGGACATTCTCATTCTTCAGATAGATCTTAGAGTATGAACAATTTTTTCGGATGTCATTCTCCAAGAAAATTTTGGCTTACTAAAAAATGCAATAAGCTTGCTTTTATATTTGGAGGATAACCTTAAAGCTATAAAGAGTTTGTTGAAAAGAATCTGGAATTAAGACCCAGGTAAGCAATCAAAAAATATGCCTTTGAAAATAAAATTGAATAAAAGTAAGTTACTAAAAAAATCATATCATTAAAATGCAATAAACTTGCTGCCTGTTTTGATAAAAAGCCTGAAGATTTTACAGAATTTGTAGAGAAGAATATGGATATGAGACCTTGGCAGATGAAAAGAATTCTTATTTAAAGTGGAGCTTATCCTTAAGTGAAAAGAATTCATCATAAATCAGCCAAAGAACAATGGTAAGAAAAGGAATAAAAGCCAAAAGCAATTTCAAAGAAAGATAAAAAGGTAAGCCCAAAGAAATAATCGACAGAGATTGTGACAAAATAAAGCTCTCAATATCAAGAGAAAGGCAAGATATACAAGACAATGGTGGAGTTATTTGGAACTGGAAAGCCTTACTATCCTTTCATCTAAAAGCATTTAGCTTTAGGCCAATAGATAATAATTGGCCTGTGGCTTGAATAAACCTAATCGCGCATTCGTTGACCTATGATACTCAATATCCCCATATTAATGCAATTTTCTTTATTGATAATAATTTTCTATTCTTTCTGTCATATAATGAAAACGAGATAATGACTTGTATCTTGATAAGTTATCAACATATTTGGTAAGTATTTCCTCTGATAATTTACAAAAATCTTGAAATATCTGTCATAATTTTATTTTTTGCCATCAATTGATAGCAATATTTAAATATTTATGTTTATCCAGGTGAAAATCGAGGAGGAGAAATTCCGTGTATGCGTAGGAAAGGGATACAATGATTGGGTTTGGCTGGCTCACTACGCAGCTCGTATCTACTCCAAGACAATTTATCCCCAGGGCACCTATATTCCATCACTAATGTATATCGAAACAAAAGGCGGAGAATGCCACCCTCACCCTCGCTAAAAGATCAAATTCTATCTTGAGGCTTATCAGATTCCCTATGACGATTTCACAGCAATAGTTAAAATCCGTAAAGCTAATCATGTTTTCACGGACTATGAAAAAAGCAAATTTATCTTTATTTAGAATGGGAACTGCAGGCCTTTGGCGAAGAGCGCTACTTCAGCGAGATAAAATATAGTTATAAGGTCAGCAAAGTCAACCGCAAGAAAGATTTCTTCTTTAAAGCCAAGATCACATTCACAATGAACGAGGATATCCGTCTTCTCGTTGATGAGAAAAAGTTTCAACATGAATATTAGTTTAAACTTGAATAAAGGCAGTACATGAATCACAATATAGAACCAGTCCAACCGATAGTATATTCGAGAAAAGTATCAAACTACCCTACGGGGCTTATTCTTTTAAGCTGTTCTATTTTGAGAGGGAGTCCGAAATAGAGGAATATACCGAACGAGAATGGAAGGATTACCTCGTGACTGTATAGCCCAAGTATGTGTCGATGGAAACTATTAACAATTTGGTTTAATAGGACATGAAGATATCCGACAGCATCAATAAAAATCTGCAGGAGAAGGAGCTGTAGGCTAAAAAACGCAATACAAACTCAGCTCTGTGCTGTTTCACCTTTGAGCAGTTATGGGCATTGGTAGAGGAGAATCATGCACAATAACTTTTTCTATGTGACTATGAATAATCAACCAAACAACGCATCAAGATAACTCTGTAGAAGTCTCTAAATCAACTCTACGAAATATTCTTTTACTATTTCATAGTTGAGAACCAGCAACGCGACAAAAAAGAGGATCTTAGCATCACTTATCAACACCTAATGCACTTCTTACGTGACTATCAAGTTTTTGCTGAACTCAAGGATCTTCTCAATTTCATCGAATTCTACAACTGTGACTGCAAGTTCAATAAAATATAGGATACTCTTGATGTTATGCATTTTGGAATAAAATTTCCGCAGTTTGTAGCCATCTTGCTCCGCAGCATACAGTTTCTGCAGACATCCACTTACATGATGAAAGGGGAAACTTTTGATTCGGCTGTTGCCAAAGTTGTTTAGAAAATTGTAGAAATAGAGACTGAGGAAGATGAGTTTACTTAATTTCGTCGAAACATTCGAGAAAATGCAAAAATAATTTCTTGTGTGAGGTCGGCATCTGATCAGCTAAAAAAGATTTTCTGCCACCAAGCACGAAACAGCATACAAAATAGTGCGAGCTAATTCTGTCTAAAAAAAGAAGAAATTAAACGCATGCTTCAAATGGCCGCTCTCACTGAGAAGAATACGGATCTCGTAATAGAGGAGTGCTTTAACGAACTAAAACTTAAAGAAGACGGTATATTCTATTATGAATTCTTGACTGTCATTCAATGGCTTGCTATGGCCACAATTTCCTCTGAAAAAGAAGAGCAGGAACTTGACAATGATGATGAGGAATCGTCTCTTATTGTGGAAAAGATTAAGTACCTTGTTGATAAAATCTCTGCTCTTATATGATCAGACGATTGATCCATTCATAGTCATCATCATTATTATAGCTACATTCATTTAAATTGAGGTCAGCCATATCATTTGCATTGTTGCGATTTCAGAAACTGCACAGGGCTGGCAACAATCTGAAGGCCTCTCTCTAATTGTTTGGCAAGAGATTCTTTTCGCTTGCCCAAGCGGTAATTGTCGATTTCTCTATCAGTAGTCACTAATTCTTTTGCTTTGTCGGAATGGTCCAGTGAATACATCTAGTTAATAACGTTTTTGAACAGCTTATGACGTTTGATTTCCCCGTCGTTGCAGATGGTATATACCAGCTCCATATTTTTGTAATGCTCAGCCACTCCAATTATAGCTTTAGCAAGATATTCAATTTAGTAAGGTTCTAAGTAAAAGGTTAAATCCAGTCTCATATATCCTGGCTTAGATCTTAGGATGCCTACACTGACTTCATCCTCGATAATCTGGGCTGTCTTCTCATCCATTTTCAATAACTTCATACCAAAAGGTCCAGCACAAAAGCAGCCAGATCGCAACTGTATACCAAATACATCCGCAAAGATGAGACTAGCAAAGTTGTGTTGCACAATTTGTTTATCGTTGAGTATGTTTAGCGTAATGACATTGGCACGCATATCAAAGTTGGAGTCTCCATATATCACTATGCATTTTTTCTGATCTTCTTCCTTGAAACGTAAATTTGCCTCTTCAATACGAGACATAAATAGCACAGTATTTTGCTTTTAACGTTCATGAATGAAATCGTATCCAATATCGTTTTTTAACAACTCATAGGAGAGAGCAGCCCTGTAGAAGCCGAGGAAGGGAGGAGTTCCTGCAATTTCACGGTTAAAAATGTCAACGTCATACATTACATCATTTTTGGAGTACCCCTTAACAAAGGCAACTGTCCCACCTCCAGGAAAAGTAGGTTTGGCGTTGCGAACGATATTCTTGCGAGCTATGAGAACACCACAGGATTCAGAACCTCCCAAATTTTTATGAGGACTTAGATAGACAAAGTCAATTTGGTTATTTTTTTTAAGATTGAGCTCTTGATGGCAGGAGTAGGCGGCACAATCGATTGCAAATATAACATCTTTACTCTTACGAACATATTTGATAGCCTAATTGAGTTTCTCCAGGTTGGTCATCTTAGATGTGACATTTGATGCTGCTGATGCCGTTACTATTATATTGGGGGTGGGAGCGTTAGTTAATTGTTTTCCAATTTCATCTAAGAGCAGATTTCCTTATTAATCACTAGCCAGCACACAAACATTATCATAAAATTAAACCCAAGGTAAAATATTGGAATGATGTTAGTATGGTGTGAGATAGATGGTCGGTCTTTCTCCCTCCTTTTCCAAGGATTTTAATATCTTTATGGTTTTTTAAATGGCTCCAGTAGAACCACTACCAGTTGGCAAGGCTACAAAATCTTCTTTTGAGGCACTGAATGACCTCAACAAACTGTCGTGAGCATAATGCATCATCTCCGTGGAATATTCTAGATAGGCAGAATTATACTTCCGAAATGGCTAAACTCTGTGTGGGGGTTAGCAGCAAATTTTTTTGCATAATCAATCATATCTTAAACAGAGCGGTAAGCCCTGTTGGTGGCGGTATGATCAACATAAATTGTTTCTAGTTCAATGTTGAAGGGAGATATGTAGCGAGTGTTAAAGCCAATGATCTTTTAGCGGATCTTATCAATTTTAGTGGTAGCTGTCCAGTTATTTTCTGTATTGGGTACCATTCCGTTGCTTAGTTTGCTGACCACCTTGAGGGGAGCGCAAATCGATTATTTTTTAGTTAGTCCTTTAGTTGGTTCTTGGGTGAGAAGGGTGTTTTTCATTTATTATTTGAGCTAGCCAAGTTTTGCGAGCACGTTTTTGCTGTCTCCTGCCTGACTTTTTCTAAGGGCACTTTCCTTTTACTTGTTAATGGTTTACATTTGGAGTTAAAAGTTAATTATTTATACTCATCAAACTTACTCCATTCAAACTTAAAACCAATTTTAATCCCATCAATAGTGATATAACCCGTTTGTTGTTATTAGTCTGCAAAAACATAAAAAAATAATCAGGTACATCAAAATTTTCGCACTTTTCCAAGAGACCGATATTATGAACTTACATTTGTCTCTCCAATTCGTTTTTTTATATGAGGCAGAGTAAAGTCGTCACGACGGCCACGAGTCGTCGAAGAACCTCCATTTTTGGAAAAACGCCTCTCCTCCTCAGTTTAAAGATTAGTATACCTCCCACCCTCATCGAATGATTTAACTGCTGCTCTGTCCTTTTGCATATTATAATTTTTTTTATGTGATAATTTGTATTCCTGAAGAAAGATTTAGTCATTATCTTCATGGGTTATGAGCCGAGACAAAAGTTGCAAATCTTCTTCGCATGTATCACTCGCTTTACCTAACTTAAGAGTGAATTTGCTGGCCTCATCCTAACCTGGAATCTTCAGTGCTCGATTTCTGCTCATTATAAGTTGATTTTCTATCTTTTGTTGTTCCAATGGTTCATACTTCACTTTTTCTCTCCGACTAATTAATTCGTCACGCAGAGCGTCTTCGTGCTTACCAGAATGGCTCGTCAATTTAGGTATAAAAATTTTGCCTTGCTGAGACATATCTCTGCCTTAAGGGTCTCTTGTGCTGAAGGGAAGATTGAGGTATTTAAGCTTTTATTGCAATTTATTTCTCCCCTGCAAACCCTCTTCACCCAATCCCATTCTATCAAATATTTTTTCGTCCATTTTTTTGAGTTACTCCATGATGTTGAGGAAAGTCTTAAATTATATCTCTCGTTGTCCTTCCGCTATCTTTTTATACATAGCTATAAGAGTATTCTTTTGAATACGCGCTTCAGAATAAGGTAGTTCCTTAGCATATACAATGTTCGAAGCGTTGGCGAAAGCCATGAATTTACCAAGATTCATGGTTTGACTTTTATGATATATATTGTCAAAAGTAAAATTTGGCCCGACTCCCTGCTTCTGTTTACAGTAGAACTAAAATACTCCTTTCAACTGTTTTCGAATAAGATCGATGTTCTAGGTCTTAACTCCTTCGCTGGCTACTTCAAATTCGTTTCCCCCCATCTCATCCATATTCTTGGACTTACTTTATTCGGCTTATTCCTGGACTGTGTGTTCCACTGGTTGCTGAGCAGTTTATGTCTGATTATCTTCATGTTATCCTTTGAGTTTAGATGACAATCCACTTTATTGCATGTGTCCTTCTACCGTTTCTTATTTTTATACTGGTGGCTATTCTTCCTCTGTTTACTTTTTAGGGGGAGGATTCTTTTTATCGTAATGGACTGCGAACATATCATTGTTCTCAATGCAGTACTTTAACAATTTTACAGCCATCTCATTTGTGAAGGGGGAATCATCATTCTTCAATTGCTTACTTGTTTCTTTGATGTACGATACCAAATTGACACTTAAACTCTTACGTAGAGTGTTGTTTAGTTTGGGATCAGCTTCATACTTATTGAAGCTGAATATGTCGTAGATAAATTTTAAAGTGATTTCAGTGTATCTTGGCGTCAATAATTACCTTATGGGGAAGTCTTCCTCATAGTACTGTTCGTATTTTTAAGTTAGAAAATCTGCATTGTTATTAAGAAAGCGGTTAAATTGGAGTATATTGGTGGCTGGATCTTTTGTTTTTTATCCCTAAGACATTGTTATATTTATTGTGAAAGTTATGTATTTTGAGAAAGTAATTGTTTGCAGGGAAACAATCTTCTATATGATTTTTTTATTCTTATTTTTTATGCAAATATTTAGTGAGTTACTTAAATGGTAAACTGTAAAATTTATTTTGTTTATTGATATTTACAACTTCGAAGATGAAAGCGCTTCATTTATAAACTGATTTTAGATGTTTCTTATCAAATCAAAATTTACCTTTCAAAAAAACCAGTAATAAATTAAATAAAATACCTTGCCATCAAATGGAAGTGAATTCTTAAACTCAAATACTTTAGTATCATTAAAAATCAGTCTCTAGTTTTATTGATGTTTATTGTCGCCTGCATAACGGCAATGGCTGCTGTTTTCAGATTCCTTTGACTACAACAATCGCATCTCTGATTGGTCTATTAAGATAAAGCGAGCTCAATTTGCCACCAGAATTCGAGTTAGTTCATAGTGGCCAACATTTATTAAATTTGGAGATGACATTAAAAGAAGTCGGCATAAAGGACAAGGCAATTATTCATATTTTTAATAAAACTGAAACATCTCCAAAATATATAAAAATTGACGTTATTGTCTATTGGAAAGGATAAAAATTGGTACTTCGGGCAAGAACAAGTGAAACTATTTTAAATTTAAAGTAAAAACTGTATCGATTGCTCCAACTTCAGCCAAAAAACCAAAGGCTCATTTTTCGCGGTGTAGTTCTGGATAATAGCAAAACATTGAGTGAACTTAAAATTGAATCAGACTCATTACTCTGCCTTCACTATCAAGATTGTTTTTCACGTGATTTATCTAATTCATAGTAAAATGTCAAACAGAAAGAATTATTGGAAAGCGCACAATCACTAGATAACATGAATCCCTAAATTTAATTAAAGCTCTTTCGCTCGGCAGAAGGAGTGAGATGGTAAGTTTTTTAGAATTTTCCCATCTATTAGGTTTAAATTCGCCAATTAAAGATAGAAAATTAATTTAATACGCGCAACTTCAATTTTAATTTATTTACTCCCTCTCACTTAACGTCATCAATCACGACTCAAAAATGCAAGAATTTCAGCCTTCTGAATACTCTTTTAAACTAAGGACTGTTGGACTCATAAAAGAGATCTTACAAGTCTAGTATTTTGGATGACTCTACATCCGAAGGTATCCTAATGATAATTTGATAATATCATATTGAATTTAACTGTTCTATCTTAAATGTTATTGTATTGGGCATTATATGAATAAGCTACCGACGCCCGAAGAAATATGTTAGTTGGATACATTTACGCTTTAGGAGAAAATATAGGAAATATAGAATCATCCTCAGCGCTTACTGTATGATGATTTACTCAGAATTGCCAAATTAGAACTTATTGATCGACTGTAAATTGAGGATTTTGGCACAAAACTGGCCAATGATTAATATTTTATAGATACAGGTCTTTGCATGCCTCTTCTATAGCCCAAAACGCAATCAATTAAAACTCTACCCTACGAAAAAAGTAAAAAAACATATTTATCCAAAATCCAAATGACTTCAATTCCAGCAGGTTGCTGCGTGATTATAGGTAAACCTCCAGTTGACTATCACTACAAGCCAAAAGTGAAACGAGTATAAACAGTAGAAAAAGGGCCTAAAAAATATTTAAAGGCAAAAAGGGGGTAGTATTCAAAACCGCAATCAAAAAATATTTATGTAAAAGAGCCAGCGATTAAGAAATACTAAATTTAAATTAAAAATACAAAGAAAAGTGAAGAGAACGAATTACTTTCACAAAAAAAAGAAATCCTTTAAACAATGAAAGTGAAACCTGTTAACAAAGAAGAATTTTCACTTAAAGAAAAACTTAAGAGGTAAGTTAGGGAGATGGAAAATTGCTTTAAAGAAAATGATGTCTACGATGATATGAGACAGATAAAACTATCTCCTCAGAATCTGAAGGAGGAATAGATTAAAATTATGAACTAGTCTACAGAGGAAATCGAAATCGCTACTTAAATTGAGGAGGATAATACTTCAAGACTAAATTTCATTAATTCTACTCAACAATAATTAAGCACAAATATGATGACTGTTCCTTCTGTTGATCAACAAGAATAGAGAAAAATAACTCAAATTAGTTCTTAATAAATTGAGGAATAAATACAACCTTAAAAAATAGTTGAGATATTTCAAAAATAAGATTATTTTATCCACAACAAATAATCTGAAGTTTTTCGATAATCAGCTGTAAATCATTTTGATAATAAAATGCATCGTTAACCATAAAAATAGACACTAAAACCGAGTTCGAATGTACCTGTTACCAACTTGGATCATCAAAAAACATAAAGCAATAATAAAATGATTATCAATCTGGATAGTTTAGATCCGAAGGCTCATGATCGTATCAATAAAGAAGGAAAATGCCAGAGTATGCGTTCTTTTAATAAAAAGCCAATTCACAATCTTAAAAATGATAACTATGAACCTCAAGTCTCAAAGCTTTAAAATCATAAATATATCTCAAATACACAGCACAGAGAAATTACTGAAAAGATAGGAAATAAATAGCAGAATAAAGGGAAAACAGATTTAATAAAAAGTAGTAGCACGTTCTATGGTAATTTAAGACCTCCATTAAAGATAAATTTAGATATATTTCCATATCATGAAATGATTCCCTCCTTCCAAAGATTGTTTCCGCACACCAAAAATCTGCTACTAACTCTACGCAATGTCGAATAAAATATTAAACTACACTTTGACAAGCAAATAAACTAAAAAAGTCTTTATAATGATTTTTTGCGTTTGAATTAGAGCTAAATGACTTTCAAAATTGTGTCCGACTGCGAAAAAGCAATCAAGTATAGTAATCTCTTCAACATTGAAATTGAATCCTACCATAGGAGAGCTAGTATCATGCTACAGCGATTAAAAAATTAATTGGAAAATATTCCGAGCTGTGATATGTTGTTTTATCGAGTCATTCGTACAAAAGAGGAAGTTTATGACATTGTAAACTGCAGCTTTCAGCGGACAAAGAATTGGTTTTAACTACCTCATGGAATGGAGTTAAAGATGTCCTGGAATTTGCTGTGGACATGGTCACGCCCACAGATAGACTTTTAAAGCCTATTCTATTTCCAGAAGGTAAATCATTTTTTGGGAAACAAACAAATTGCTAGAAAAGATCTGCTTAAAAAGAATATATAAAAAATTCAAAAATTAGGAGCAAAGATGAAACAATATTTTGATATTATTCCGGAGACATTTCTCTTACCTGGAGAGAATATGCAGTTTATTCGTAAATTCAGAGAGTATGGGTTCAAAGATCCACTAAACTATTGGATCCTAAAACCGGTTGGCCTGTCTCGAGGTCGAGGAATTTCATTAATAAATAAGTTGTAGGATGTGATATTTTCTGAACCAGTGGTGCTTCAAAAATACATAATGAATCCATTACTAGTGGATGGTTTCAAATTTGACATGCGCATCTATGTCTTGGTGACATCTATTAATCCTCTTGAAGCCTTCCTCTACCGTTAAGGATTTGCAAGGATGAGTACAGAGCGTTACTCAATAAGTGAAGACCTCATTGACAACAAATTTATTCATCTCACCAATTTCAGCATCCAACGTGAACATGTTAACCAAAATGGTGTCAGTTTGGAAGAAAAGCTTGGTGGGTGCAAAATATCACTAAAAATGCTTGCTTAGCGACTTAGTGGAATGGGTATTTAGTGGAAGATAATTGAAAAACAAATTGAAGATATAATCCTAAAGTCATTGGTAGCCTGTATGAATGTAATACCACAAAATCCCAACTGTTTTGAACTTTTTGGCTATGATATCTTTATTGATTCAAATCTACGTTGTTGGCTTTTAGAGGTAAACTCTTCTCCTTCTCTGGAGAAAGAGTTCATTTTGGATGAAGTCATCAAGCAACAGCTGGTAGATGATATTGTAGAAGTAGTTCATCCTATTAACTACGACCGATAACGGCTTTTAGAAGTGGTAGAGCGTCGACGAAGATAAGCATAAGGATTAAAAAGTTCTATTAGTACAAGCATAAACTCACCTCAACAATTGGATCAAGATCTGCATTATATACTGCATGGAATACCACTAAGAAAATATGGTTAAACTCCTGGGCATAAGAATTTTAGGGTTCTTTCTCCTTCTTAAAAATATCAACAAGTTGTACGAGCAGTGCAGCAGTATAAAATTGACCCCATTGTTAAATCATAATTTTGATAAATAATAAATTTCTGGCTTCCGGAAAATATTGATTGCTGATATTGTTGATATTGTGACTAAATTAATAATATACTTATCTGGTAATCAATATTATTCACAATATTTTAATGCCCTTCAATATTAAATTAATTTACATTATGAATTTAACTTAATAAAATAATTTTAAAGTTAGGAATCATTCACTTTTTTAACACTGATCTTCATTTTCAACTGAAAAATATTGTTTTGAAAGAATACTCGCTTTTTAGTATTCTTCACTCTATTTCAATATGCAAATAAGGCAATAGGCTGCTCGCTGCTTCATATCTTTCTAGCAATCGTTTTTTAAAATTTGTTCAAAGCAATGAATGGCTTTGTGATTTAATTTTACTTGCGCAAACCAACGACCTCGATTGAATATATTCTAGATAAGAAATATTTTTACCTCAGTAGTTTCACTTTATTGTTTGAAGGAGCTTGCGAGACATAATGCAGAGCGATTTGTAAAATCAAGCTTGTTGTAGGTGTTCCTTGAAGAAGCAATTTGCAACAAGCAAGCAGAAAGACAGAGCTGTGGTGTTATGCCAAGCTATTCCTAACTTCGACCTAATCTCAGAAAAGTGCTCACTGCTAATTAAAAACAACCAGTGTCCATGTACTAGATAGCAAGTAGCTTTGCTAAATGTTATCCACCAGGTCCATCCAGTCTTTTACTTAATGCTGAGCTTAAAAAAGTTTTTTTTCTACTCAAGCGAAGTAGCAAATGAAGGGCAAGCAAATAAAGCTGATCTTATGGATGACGGGCAGTGAGGTAACGCATAAAAAATAAAGCCCCGTTAAATTTTCGAATTGCAAGGCAACCCAATACGCTAAGCTCATACATTTGTATTTTTAGAGCATTGAATTCACACTGTTTATTCTGATTTTTAAAAGCATGAACTTTTGAAACCCTCTATCCTATTTGGGCCATTCTGCGAAATTGTCGTGCTTTCAGAAGCTGAAGAAGATACTAGAGTAGTTGGTGAAAATACTCAAGAACCAGTGCTATATTGTCATAAATTATATTTTTATGAGAATTTTAATTTTCAGTCCTACGACGGCCAACCCGTCTTAAATAAAGACCATCTTTTTAGCTTGCTCTTTCGCGCCCCACAGGAGTTAAACTAATGAAAAAATCTAAACTTGCAAGTACTTAATCGTGAGCACTGGCGCTTGGCCCACTTTATCCTGTTTCTTTGAGAATAATATTGAGAGTCGAGCTTGAATTTTGAATCAAACGAAGGATAATGCCTTGATCATCTGCGCCAATTTCAGCATGTTTAGCAAGAGCTACCATTTCTTCCAATGACTATTCATCTGAATAGAATATATCTTCAGAAAAATTCGGCTTTATTATTTTTTTACTTATACCAAAACACTTGTTAATATAATTTTGTTGTGTAAGCAATTCTGGTGCGAGTGGATGACGAGTTAGAGCCTACTCCAGCAACTCTACACAAGATTGATTTTTTTGACGACAGAGGTAGTCAGTCGCAAGAACATAGTTCGTAACTGTTTGGTGTGGTTGATATTTGAGGAGAAATACTACTAACTAATAAGCTAGATTCTCGTTAAAGCGGCGTATATGTACAAGTGCTTCAGCAAACAATTAAGAGTAGCTACTGTCATAGCAATCCTTTGCTTCTCGAAGGAAGTCTTCGGCCGAATATCCATAGCAATTGCGATTAAGTGCCACTGTGCATATTAGCAATACTATTAAAAATTCAGCAGATAGAGCTTCTCCTTCAACCATTTTCTCTTCACGTATCTCCAAATGCTTTTCAATCAACTGAGCTGCATTAACATAATTTTGTTCTTTGAGATAAGTTTCGCAGATCATGTACACCAAGTGAGGATCTGATTGAAAATTTGATTGCGTTTATAGTATTTCCCTACAGAGAGAGTATTCACCCCTTCGATAACGCAATCTTGCATATTTTTTCGCGTATTCCGGAGAAGCGGCAGTGTTAAGCAGGCGTCTGTATGTAGTGATTGCCTTTTTAGGTTGCCCTGCGAGTTAAAAAGCTTCTGCGCGACGCAAAAGTATTTTTGGATCACAATTGGCGATCTTAAGTGCACGTCCAAAGCAATATGCAGACTGACTATACATCCTCCTCTCGAAAGAGAGTTCTCCTACCTTGAGCCATTTCTCCAAATTTGGTGGCGATAAATAGGTGCTCATGAAAAGATACTCTGCAGCTTTATCAAACTATCCAAGCTATTCGTGCATGGTGCCAAGCAGATGGTAAGGCTACGGACTATCTGGTGAGAGGGTGATCATAAGTTTTAGCTTTCGTGATGCCTCCTGAAATCTGCCAAAAATGGAATCCATCAATGCCTCCTTATATATAGCCTCAGTTTCACTTCCACTTTTGGTTGCACGTCCGCCACGCCTTCCACGCAGATGTCGGTTGAAACTGACTAATTCTTGCTATTCCAATTATTAATAAAATTCTTCGCTTTCTCCCTCCTCTTATTCTTTCATAATCATAAAATATAATCCTAAAATTAAATGATTGGCTGGTCTCTGCTGTCCATGCTAAAATTTTTCATTGTTAATTTATTAAAAACATGACAAGGAAAGAATTATTTTCATGAAGCGCATTATTGTCTTATATATGAGAACATTAGAAATAAAATAAAACAAAACATTAAATCAAGCGGATTTTGTTAATAATAATTTTAAAGTTTAAAGCCCAACCCTAAACAGAAAAAGCGATAGCTTCAGTAAGCCAGGTGTGATTATTTCGAACAACGAGAATGAATAACCAAATCTGATTACATTTTACAAAAACAAATAGGGGTTGGGGTTGGGGTTGGGGTTGGGGT
>Ga0302186_10000139_pt1 | contig 64231 bp, 44 predicted proteins | sample II_Bog_E1_2_FD_198782 | JGI IMG/M metagenome (GOLD analysis project Ga0302186, IMG submission 198782) | Peat permafrost microbial communities from Stordalen Mire near Abisko, Sweden - II_Bog_E1_1 | ecosystem: Environmental > Terrestrial > Soil > Wetlands > Peat | place: Sweden: Abisko...
AGGTAATCTTTTCATTTTCAAAATAAAGATGGTTGAAATCACAACCAATATACCTTCAAGTACTATTTTGTATGGGTAAAGTAGGGTATATAGAAAGAAATAGCTAAACTAATTATATCCTATAATTGTAGCTTCAATTCATATTTTTAATTAAATGTAGATCGTCAAACAATTAGGACTGCTGATCGAGCAGGCCACCAATGATATTCACCCTGAATCTCCAATTAACCTCTACGAAAAGGTGCTTGATCTCATAAATTCACGTGTGGATATGTAAGCATTCTTCCATTCAGGCCCAAACATACCATCAACGCTATTTCCAAACGACTCGGAATCAAAAGTAAAAAAGTTATCTACTATTGTTTCGATTTGCTGGAGTATATTTCCTATCGCTGTGAACTGTCTCTTTACTCGCAAATATCGACTAAATAGTTCTTGCTTAAATTATCAGGTCTGCTTATGACTCAGGACATCGATGAAAATGTGAAGACTAAAATACTGCAGACCGTCAAGTGCTGGGAGGAGTTGTTCAGGCCTCATGAAGATTTATTGCCGATGTACTTTCAATTCTATGCTGGATTACTTCGAAAAGAATTTCCCATTCAAAATGACTATACATCTCCACACAAGCCTAAAAATTTTAAATTTTACAAGCCATCTTAGCCGAAGAAAGTTTAATCTGGAAGTTCATAGATTCCAACAAAATAAAAATCAAAGAATAAAAAGCCCAAGGTCTAAGCTACAAAAACTGAGCAAAAGACATTTGAATAGATCCGCTAGAAGATCATCATAACAAATGTACCTATGTTGATATCTAGTAAATTATAGATAATGTAAATCCTGCAGATGGTGTGAAAGGAAATGATCTGCTGCTGGAAATGATGGAAGAAATCAAGAATAGCGAAAAGAAAATCAATTAGTATCCACCTGCTTATTTAGAACCATCAACTAAAATCCTAATTAGACCATTATGGAACTGGCCTTGGCTGCCAATGACGATATCTATATTGTAAATTACAGCTCATTTAGACTTATCGAAGGTTTAAGGATTTGCAGAAGAATAGAAAACCAGAACCCTTTGTCTTCGCAGAGATGACTAGTGATTTAATGAAAGAAAAAGAGAAGCCCATCTCTAGTAAAAAAATTGAAAAGGAAAATCCTTTGCCTAAGAGAAATAGCTTTTAATAAAAACCAGCAAGTCTTCCAAAGCCTTAGCCCAAGGTTTAATCTAAGAAGGAAATTGATCTGTTTGATGTTGCCTGCGAACCCAAAAAATCAGAGACATCATCAGCCAGTACTAACTTGATGGATCTTACTGATCTATCAATAGGAAATCAGTCAGTTCCACCTCCACCAGCGAAAAGTGTCGATATTTTTGATCTACTGGGAAATAGTTCAAATTAGCAACAACCTCCCTCTTCAAATACTGGACCTTACAGCTCAAATTCATATCAAATGAATAGCAATAATTTTGGCGGATCTTCACTAAATAATATGCCTTACCAAAGCAACAACTTTGGATCTGTCTCCAGCTCAAATCCCTACCAAAGCAACAACATGGCCAATATCACTCTAAATAACAACTTTCAGACTGAAAATGTATCTTATTGATTCTAATATAGGATATTGCCAAATATGATGATCGTTCCCTCCATCAAAAATTAACCGATCTAGATCCTCGAGATTTTTTCAAGAAATGATCTCCCGCCACAATATGAATACAACTTTTAGTTAATTTTATAATTTGTCAAAGAATTAATGATTCATCATATTGAACGTAACATAGTAGGATGAACCCTCTTCACTTCGTTTTGTAATTCTTCCTGAGTTGTATTCTCTTCAATCAAGTTGAGCTCATCGAATAAATAGATTGATGTAAAACTCATTGTGGTCGACTGAGTTCTGTAATTGTAAATGCTCGCCTTCATGAAATCTTCATCATTGCCAAAAGTGTTTTTGCTATTTCTTGCATCTTCAACAAATTTATTGGATAAAATTTGAACTATTTCAGCTCCGCTATCCGATCTGTCTGCAGCCACTTTCCACTCGAACAGATTCTTTTCAGGGTGGAACTGAACCGCATAGAAGGGATATTCTTTCCCCTCCACTACAGATAAAAAGACCTCCTTTGCAGAAGTGGTGGTTGTCGCGGCTATTCTCCAAAATTATTTCACTTGCGTTTTGCTATCATAGTAGTTTTTAGTGACGGCATATTGATGATTGAAGTAAATAATTCCTGGAGCTGTTTGAAGTTTACTTTTTAGATCATTGGAGATTTCACTTAATAAAGTACTTCCTGCTTCAATTTTTAACGTGTTTTTGACAGCTACTTCTCCTTGGACTGGCTGAATTGCTTTACTGTCGTAACCGGAAGTCAAATAGGCCATCAATTGCATTCCCAAACAGGTTCCCCAGACAGGAAAAGAGTTTCCTTTTTTATTTTCATTCATGGCATACTTGAGAATATAATCTGCATTTTTAGTCCACTTGTTGTTGATATTTATTTCAGAAGCCCCTCCTAAATAAACAGTTTATTACCTGGAAACAGTACTCCGTTAATCTTGGGGAGTATATTATCGAAATAGGACTGACTGCTGTAAGCGAAGAGAGGAATAACTTGAGCTCCTGACATTTGAAGAAATTTGACATAGGAAGCAGCAATATATGAGTGGCTTCCTGCATCTTCATTTAATGACCAGTCAGCAGAGATTTCACTTTTTGGCTCGTCGCCGGAGTCGGATTGGGTGTAAATACCAATAACGGGGGCTTGACGAGGCAAGGTGAGGATGAGCACGGCAAGCGTGAATATAAGAAAGATAATTTTCATAGGATTAATTATAAACGAAATTAATTGTTTAAAACTAACTCGTGACTGTTGATTTATTGAGAAACAAATCCTATAAATAAAAAATTAAGAGTTCTCTTTTTTAAAATTTGCATGTATGGATAAAGATATTTTATGCTTATTTTGGCGTGATAATGGCTTCTAATTAATTTAATATATAGGCGACTGATGATGGAGCAAGAGGAAAAGGGCAGTAATTATCCACCCCCTAAAACTGTTAAAATGTTCTTCTCAGCCATTGAGAAAGCCTTCCAAAAGAGGGATGGGGATAAAATATACAGAGAACTCAAAGAGCTCTATCTTACCAATCAGTACTTGAGTATTCCCTCCAAAAACTGGGAAGTAAAAATATCTCAGGAAAGCTATAGTGATAATCAAAGAGAAAGTTTAACCTATGCCAATTTAATGGAATCAGTCAAAAGCTTTGCGCTTGATCGTGCCAGAGGAAATTGGTCCTAATGTTTCGACAAGCATATGACTCTGCTAGTTCTCCTCTTAAAAACATTAGAAGACATGAAAGAATATAGATAGTGGCTATCGCATGGTCTTCGAGCTATAGTAAGAGCAACCAAGAGTATCTTCCTATCTGCAGAAAAGGGAGTCAACAACAGCACAGCTGCTGCCAAACTAAAAAACACATTGCTAAATACTTTGCAGCGGTTTAAATCAGCTCGAGCACTACTGGAATAAATCAAAAAATAATATTTGCCGTTGGTGGATATTATGCAGGTATCTATCTTATTGTCTTTTCACAACTATGAACAGATTCAGCGAATTCTTTACTCACCAAAGATCTATGGATAAATAGGGCCCATGTATTAAAATAATTTCCTTTTTCAGAAAGGAAAATACTCTCTGGTCAATGAAAATTTGAAGGAAGCTGAGGAATGTTTGAGCAAAATTAGCCTACGAACGAAAGGGCAGAAAAAGCTGGTGTTACGCTATCTAATTCCTTGTAAAATGTTGCTAGGTCGTATGTTCATGCCCAAGACATAGGCCTAAAGATAGGATTACGGATAGTACATCTCCGTCATAAAAACCATCCTTGAGGCAGATTTCAAACTATACGATGAATTAAGTATTAAATATCAAAAAGTTTGGCTTAAGCGAGGCATATACCTCCTCATGGATAGAGTCCGGATTCTGCTCTGGAGAAATCTTATAAAGAAGCTGTTTCTAATTTGCGGAACAAAAATTGAGCTGTAGATGGTCTAGAGGGCAGTGAAGTTAAGAGGAGGAAATGAGAATATAGACGAATGTGTATGTATTGTGGGTAATCTTATTTACTAAGGGTATATTAAAGGCTACATCTTCCAGAATCAAGTAAAGCGTACCCTCGTCTTGAAAGGTAACGGTGGAGCCTTTCCATGTTTGAGTACAATCTCTCACTGAGTTGTTTGATTTCTGAAATCTATATTTGATAATAATCTGTCTTTCATAAAATGGATTATGTTAAATTGGCATTTTTATGATTAATTAATAATGTTTGTGGTGATATTAATTGATGATTGAGAGATTATAAAAATTATCGCAAGAACTCTTCAAGAACGCACTCAAGACCTATACAATCAAGGATTTATTGGTTCATAAGAGGGCGCATGCCAATAATCTCACGGAAATGCTATCGTTATATCCCAATAAAGGAGTAGGCTTCCATGTGCGCAGAAGAACATGGGTCGAGGGAGTTCATATTTAAATTAAAAGAGCCACTTTCAAGGTACCTTTTTATCTATTTAGTCGCATCGTCACGGTGATTTTTATGGTATTAAATCAGCCAAACTTCCTGACAATACCGTTAAGAAGTTGGACTAATATCCAAAAAAATGTCAAGGTTTTAGCAAGAGAGGAGTATGGACTTACGATTTTGGCGAAGTCTAAAAATTTAAAATTGATAATGGAGTCTAATATACTCGAGCAGATCTTGAGGCCTTTATGAAGATTCGCAGTATTGGCATTACCAAATTTGTAGCAGAGAAGTAAAGTGAATCGGTTGAAGAGGAAATTACCCCTTCCGAAAAGATAGAGGAGGAATGATAATGATTTATGATCAATCAAGCAGTTAAAATCATCTTCTTTTGGGTTTGGGCTTGAAACCTTTCTTTCGAGGCTTTTGAATGGGCTTTTTACTTTTCTTGAAACCTTGATTACGCGAGTTCTTCCCCTTTTGGCGTGGATAGTCATCTTAATCGTTTCCTATTTCATTAAAGGCTTCTTAAAATTACTTTTCCTCCGATTATTATTAGTTCATCTGTGAATCTTCTCCGATATCCTAATCGAAATCCTCACCTCCTTCCTATGACTCAAATTATTCGTTCTCATCAATAGGTTATCCGTCTGATCCAAACTCATCTTCTTAGAAATTATCCTCATCTCCATCTCCATCTCCATCTTCTCCTCCTTCTTCTTCCCCTTCTTCCCCTTCTTGTAAATTTTCACCCTCATCTTCTCCCATCTCGCTCATACTAAGGTCAATTTCTTCTTCGTTGGGATTGAGTCTGTCCATTTCTTTTTAGATAACCCTAAATGGTGATATAATTACTGGTCTGCAAATTCCTCTATGTCAGTGGGCTGACGATTTTTGAAATTAGTATGGATTTTTGTTCTCTGTTGCAAATATTTCTTAATAAACTCCTCATCTTCCCTAAAATCTTCGAGAGGTTTGTCCACTAAAGTTTAATATTTAGCCTTTCTCATCTTGCTAAGATGTTTTCCCATCTTCAATTTCCACCCCTCAGATTTCCTCTCCTTTTTCAGCACTAATTTCTATAAAAAATTAGCAGTGCTCATTTACAACATAGGATTTGCACCTAAATCAAATCAAATTTACCATCGTAGGGAATTACCTATCCTTTGATGAGATGAGTAGCAAACTTTCTTACTGTTGGATGATAGTGATTAGCGAAAGTAGTCAACTCCCAAAGGAGTGTCGTCTCTGCTCCTGCATAAATGGGCTCTCGTTTGGTTATATCGTATTTTTTAATTTAATCTGTGTCATCAGCTAAACAGTTTTCTTTCTGGTGGATTGTGATCCTTAAGGCTTACTTTTCCTAAAGAATCTTGCCAATCATGATGAGGGTCGTGGCAATGAAATTGGCTTGTGCTGAAAGACAGAGCTGCAGCATTCGTTTCATAAATGCTAACGCCCTGCTAATATTTTAATCTTGTTTGATTGAGATCAGTACCAAATCAAAAAAGAGCTCAGCCAATGAGCAATGGAGTATCTCATCATGATTGATAAAATCATAGAGCGATCGGAAGTAGCGATCTGTGAGGCTTCCATGTATGTGTGAATGATACTGGAAAAGAAACAGGTAAAGTTGTATCTTGGCTTTGGTGTTAGTCGTCTTATGCACAATCCGATAAACCGACTATATCTTGCTTTAGATCAGTTCTTTTGTTGATTTGTTGCCACCTTTTATGAAATTAAAAATTTTATTCAGCCCCTTGATTGAGTTTAGAAATAGTCTCGAAGATATCGAGCCCTAACTACTATTTTCTCCCATAAGTTTTTAGAAAAAGTGATAGAACAACTCAAACAATTTGGATAGGCCTTTCTCATTCAAAAACTTCATATTGAGGTTGTTCAAATAATTAATCACGTAGAATTGAGATTTTTGTGAGATGTTCGCACGGAATAGGAAGGTTTGAGATTATTCCAGCAGAATCGATGACGATTACAAATCTTGATAGAACTCAGTTTTTAAACTCTTGTATATTTAGTTCACGATTTACATGTCCTGATCACCGAATTTGTTGATTAGAATGTTTATGATCATCCTACGCAGTTCAGCATGTTTTGTCAGGGAAGTCAGCAGTCGAATGGCTGTTTTTTTAACGAATGATACTGTTGATCCCAGTAGAAGCTATAAGCTTCGAATCAATTAGCTGTAAAAGTGTTTGATTTGATGTTCTAAGTAATATCCAACCAAATCTTACAAAACTACGAGACTTTTCTTTTTATTCTCTCTTATTTGTGCTTGCACTGAGTCCAAAAATATCTTCAGAGAGCTTTTATCAGCAAAGACGTATTCATGATAAATATTTACTAGGGTTTGGCAGGAATCGAGAGCAAAGTGATGATTCTGATCGAAACACCACTTCACGAGCTATTCAAATTGCTGAAGAGAAGTATGAGGATTCTTGATGATTTAAGTAGCCATCAAACTGATCTTATCCTTTCGAGTACCGCCTCGAGATATGATAGCGTGCCACTTGTTTTATTGGGCTTAACTCAGTTTGTAGTAGTACTGCTCAGCCATATTGTACAGTTCCTGAATGGAGGTGGTTTTGAGGTTTATTTCCTTTATGGGCTGCCGTGATGATTGCTTCTTACTGTTGTTGTTGAGCACTTTCATTTTATTTTATATATATACTAATCAAATATAACTCAATCATGGAGAGTGTATGACCATTTTGGAATAGATTTCGCCCTTTTCGCGCATTAACTTTTTTATAATGGCGTTCTTTTCTTCCAAAAGCCTTTTGAATGCTTCAGAAGCACCTAGATTGAGAATGATTTATTCATAGCTTGTCATGTTTCTCTTTTCAAGTTCGGCTATTTTCAGCCTGAGACGAATTATCTCTTATTCCAAATGAGATTTATCCTTTTATTCATGAGTTTAATTTTATTTATTGCATTAGTTATGCACATATTAATGATGTTTTGACTATTTAATTATCGTCTTTTCTTAGATATGCTTTTTATTCATTTAATCTTGCATCGAGTTGTACTCTTGATTAAATTGTTGATTCTTGGAAATGATGTTTTTAGCGTGGATGAGATCCTCCTACAGCTGTTGACATTTTTCTTACAAAGTTTCAATAGTTTGACTAAACTATTTATTTTTCAGTTCAAATGAATCGAGCTTTCCTCTCGTCAACTCATACTTTTTCTTCTCATTCTCTCTTTCAATTTAAAAGATTTATTTGTCTCTCCCGTGAGCGCTCTTAAACTTCGTGTATTACTTTTTAATTGACTCTAACTCCAACAATAATTCATCTTTCTATTTTTTGTACTTTTGGTAGGACAGGTTAAACTCTTGTTTTAGTATTTGATATTTTTACTCCAAATGTTAATATTATCGATTTTTGTTCTTTAAGGTTTGCCTTAATTATTATTTTTCCCTATCCGTAACCTTGAGTTTGTGATAGACACTGTTGTATTTATCCTCTATGTTGATATTTATTTATCTATTCTAACATTTATTGCGCCTCTCATTCTATATTTAACATCTTAATCTCTAATTTTCATTCATCAAACCTTGATTTTCATTTTATAGGCTTTTTATACGAAGATTCAAATCTATGCTTTCTTTTACTCTCTTGTTTACTTAGTTTCTATTATCTGCAGTGTTAGTCCCAATTAGAGTAGAAAATTGATCGCGATAGTATTAAATTTGGCTCATCAGGTCCTTATTCTGACCTATTAGTCTGCATTATTTTTGTTTCAGAGTCGATTCTGATGCGAGTAATTCGCATATTTTTTCTTCTTTTTAATGGAGTTGTTTCAATAGTTCTTAGTTTATATGAGGATTATGCTTATATCCATTTTATCCCAAGAAAATGCAGGCTTTCTTTTCATTCTTTAATTGATTTTTAGCAGTTAATGTCCTTTGTGAATGCTAAGATGCTTTGATCTCTTGATTGATATTTTGATGTTATGGATTCTTGCAATTATGAGCATGGAGACAATGATGATTTCGATGTTTTTAACAGAAACTCATAGCTGATATTATATTTTATTTAAATATTCTCACTACATAAGTATTGGAGAAACCACAACATGATTAATGTAATTAAAAACAAAAAACAGATAATGGATGATGCAGTTCAATATGATTTATATTATAGTTGGACAGTATAGATAAATGTGTTAATAATTCGTATGATTATCAAACTTTATGCTTGGCAGTAAATTATGTAAGTCTTTCGAAGAAAATGTCATAAAAAGAGTTGTCTGCGCAAGTCAGCAACCTAAATCCTTGAATGTTCGAGCCCATTATAGAGAGGGGAATCAAGTTAACGCTCTGTTATTTTCTCAAAAGCTTGATCCACTCAATATCACTCTTTATTTATTTAAATTTTGTTAAATCTATCTCAACAGCTAAATAGATTGTTCCCTGAGCCAGCAGAGGATTTAATCCCTCATAATGATGAAGTCTTTATGTGAGCTGAAGATAATTTTGGTGAATAGCAGACATATTTTTGCTCGTGAATAGTCCAATTTCCTTGAGAATGGTGGGAAGACTCTGCTGTGTGAACATATTGGTGTGCAGGAATATGGTCGCTATGACTTATAAATTATATTTGATTTGATCTAAAATGTGATTCTTATCGAATATGACTGTCCAAGACTGCACCCATCCAGGCACAGATAATATTTTTTCAACTCTAAGTTAAGTAGATCTTACCCACAAAGTACTATCACAGGCACATCTACTGTTAAATCGCCAAAGGATATGTTATCCACTCCAGGATACACCATTTTGTAGTAAACTTCGTCACAAACAAGTGGCACCTCATGCTTGTCAGAAAAGGCAAGAATTTACTCCATGTGCTTTATGCTAAATACAGTTCCCATGGGATTTGTTGGGTTTATGACGAACATGAACGCTGTCTTGGCGCTCACTAACTTGGCAGTTTGCTAAAGGTCAATTTCAAAATTTTTAGCTTTGTTAAGCTTATAAGGAATTGCAATTCTGTTCATAGCTGGACAAACATCTTTAAAAAAAGGGTATCCGATTTCAGGCACTAAAATTTCGTCTCCTTAGTTAGTAAAGGCCATCAAAACAGCCAATAAACCCATGTTAACTCCATGATTGATTTGAACATCAGTAGCGTCAATGCTGAATTTGGGATGATAGAGCTCCTTGATAGCATTTCTCAGCGCAGGGATACCAGTGGATCCGGAATATCCGTGATTATTCTCATTAAAGATATTTTCTCTAACAATTTAGTAGCCTATCTAAATTGAGAGGTACCTCTTTCTGGCATCTGAAATTGTTTTTGACCATAAACCGAGGGATCTCCGCTTAAAAACGAGAGAGTTTCTTTTGTAGCATTGAATGGTTCGCCTTCAATTTCATTTAAAAATTGGCAAACAGGGAAATTAATGCCCTGAGCAAAGTGAGAAATTTACTTATTCATCTAAGTAGATATTTTATATAATAAAGAAAAGCGAAGCTCCATTTTTATAATTAATGATGCATAGATAAATTGAGCAGAAATATGAAGAATAATGCATATGCCTTCGAAGACTGGAAAATATTATATTTAATAAAATAATAATATTTTTAAGACTAAATTGGCGTGAAGGAATTTAGATGCTACATATGGGTGAAAAGTTTTTTTAATACTCAAGCATTCATTTTCTATATTGTTGTATGTATTCATAAGAAGTATATAAGAAAAAGATAAAATGCCTCAACCTGCGGTTTATTATGCTATTTTTTACATTCCTAATTAATTTCAAAGAGACAAAAAATTTAGAGGTTGGCTAAATATATACAGTGACAATTCTTCAATGGAATATAGACGAGATATCTTTAAACATCGTTTTCTTATAAATGATATTATCACTCTCGCTTGTTTTTAAGGGATTGTTATAATGTTTTTTTAATATAAAACATTTAAAATATAAGATACAGAGAGGATATGGATGATCAAATTTTTATGCTAATAGATGAAAGCCAGTTATGCTTATTTTTTAATAGTTGCCCATCTTGAGCATTAAAATCGTTGTACTCTAACTTATTGATTTATTACATAGAGTTAATAGACTAAGTTTGGTCCAATTACTCTCATTCCACAAATACCGGCAGCCTTAGGTTCCAATTGAATTATTATCTAGCTTATTCATTTATTACCTAACTTTAGTTAGCTAAGATTGGGCCAACTCGCCCTCCTCAAATAATCGCAGCCTCTGTCTCCTATTGAATTATTCCCTAAATCTAATTTATTAATATTGGGCCACTGGGCATTACTCAAATATTAGCAGCCTTGGCTTTTTATTGAATTAAAATCTAATTTATTGATTTATTACTGAGATTTAACTGACAAAGATTGGGCCAATTCGCATTCATCAAATACTTGCAGCCTTAGTTTCTGATTTAATTATCATTGAGAAATAGTTGTTTAAGGTTAGAAATATTGCATTCCTTTAAAACCTCACAGCCCCCAACTCCTATATTTTTCTCTAAATATACAAGTTAATACTTCCTAAATCTAAGATAAAAGTGAGTTTATTTTCTCCTAAGGATGGAGCTGCCAATTTCTTCTTTTTAAATTCACGCCAAGGAATTGTCTTTGATGCAATTACACATTATTCCACATTATTCTGAGCAGAAAATAAAACCATTGCTCGTTGATAATGTTTTTCCAGAATTTCCTTTTCCAGAATTTCCCTTTCCGAGTCTACATCGACTGATTGGGCTATTTGCCAGCGCTCTTAGGCTATGCGCCACTCAGTATCTGCGACGGTTCTGCCTCTGAATGGTATTCCTTTAGTCTTAACTTTATTAAGCACCCTTTGGTATGAATTTTGATAGCCTTAAATACAACCTTACTTTATTTTGCATTCAGCCAACATGAGATCGCGTTCAATATCGATTTTATAGTCTTCTTTCTTAAAACATTTTAAAATGTCTAAGATTTTATCCAGAGACTTCTCTGCCTATTTGATTTAATTTTTATGCAAATAATTTTAAGCCATCAGAAGTTAGATAATCGCAATGTATTAATATTTTTTTTGACTATCCTTTTCATATAATTTTTACGTTAAATCGATAGACCATTTGGCTAAAGATTAAAAGAAAGAAAATTATTTTCTTAAATAGCATACCTTAGCAAAATTCATCAAGGACAGAATAGTCTATTCACTATTTTCACCAAAAATTCTATTAATCTGATACTGGTACTTATGAATTATAATGAAAGTATTTCCTTTAAACATGCAGTTAATAATTGCTGATAGGTTCTTGAATTGATAAAACAGCCTTGCATTACTGTTATGATATTTTTCAACTCTTTAAATTTCAAAGATATTTTGTATGTACTCCTAAAATTGTATATTTTATTCTTTCCATTTTTGATTGTTTTACTGTTAATGTTGAAATATTTATCTTTTCCTTTTATTTTAGAATTGCTTAATGGATTAAAAATGTTATTCAGTATCGATGTGGCGATACAAAAAGTAGATGAGAGTTGATTTGAAAATAGGTGAGTGATTTTACTTGAGAATGACAGTGTTAATCTTATCTCCCAACTGCAATCCCCATTCCCCAATTTTGATACAGAAAATAGGGAGGATGAGATCTTGAAGTTCCTCATTAGCCCACAGTTCCTCACCAATTTAGCTTGATGATAAAAACAGCTCCCTTTCTAAGAGTTATCTGAAATTTTTGCTTTTAGTCTTTTATTTTAAGCCAAAATACTCTCGAATTTCTGAAGCGTGTTTTTTTATATTTTAAGTTAACTCATTTATAGGAGAATTGCTATTATGCGCCTCAGCAAGCATAACACTTTGATCTATCATTTTAGTAAATTATGCTTTAAATTTCTTGTGCTAGTTATCGATGACTCTTATCTTGGAGAAAAAATTAGGTTGACTAAAATAATGTATTTTAAGAGCAAAAATGTAAGCTGCTGCATTTGTTTGATAAATTAGCTGTAGTTCAGCGATTATTTCATTTTTAAGCGCGATTATAAGAGTAACACCTGACATAGGAGTTTCATTTTTGAATCTGCTCTCCACCTCAATCAGTTTGTAACTATGAGGATGATCAGCAATATAATTTTTGATTTTACTTACCGTTATGACAATATCTTTAATAGAGCTAAATATGCACTCCCCCCTTATCATGTCACTAATGGCAAATAATACTATTTATTGATCTTTTAACTTTTATTGTATTTTTTTCTTATAATTCTTGTCTTCTTGATTGAATTGTTAGTCAATGCTGTTCGCAATTGTTGTAGTTTATTACATTTTTTATAACATTTTGTCATTTTTAAATAGAATTTGTTCGATTATTTGAGTGAGAGCCTTGGGATTGGGACTATCACTGTCATATTTTAGTCCCACCCTAAAAGAAAGACAATTCTCTAGACATGTTGTTTTGACCATACTTTCAAAAAATGGTTTATTTTTTTTAGCAATCAAGGCATAGGATTTGATTATTTCCTAAATTTGCTGTTGTTTTTAATTTGGATAAAGAATTTAGGGTTTAGTCTAGAATTTTTGTTTTGTTAATTATTGTTCCTCAAGTTGCTTTTTGTATTTTTAATCTCTAAATGAAAGGATTTCCCCTAGTGGATACTTCTTCGATATTTAGGAAATTGCAACATTGAGTTTCTCCTAAATTTAGTGTATCTTGAAACTATGTTTTTAAAGCCAGCCGCAAGATCTGATAAAATATACTACAAGCAAATAAACTCCGTTTTTGTAGTCATTGCATGCTTACCTGGCCATGTCAGCCATCATCATTACTTCCTCTATGTTGAGGTCATATTTAAGGTTGGAGACGGATTCAGCGTATTTATTAAAGGTGTTGCCGAGAAGAAAAGTGATTGCCTCAGTTTATTTTCTGACTGAGTCAAGTTTAAATTTGATAGTCTATCCAAGCTTTTAAATTTAAGCTCCCACATGTTACAGTTTGACTACCTCATCCATCTGCTCATCTGAAAGGTAGTTGTATTCATAGGTCTTCTACACTCTCAATCCAAATTTATTTTATTTTATGTTGCTTTTCTCCTTAATTTCCTTTTTGATATTCGCAATCTCATGGTAAATGCGAGATTTGTTGGCTGAGTTTATTTACTGTCCTTTTTTGATTTCTTGAAACTGTTTGAGAACATCTCCAAAGAATTTTTATTCTGATTTGATACCTTAAATTATTAAAGGGCAAAATATTTTCTGCACACTAGCTTTATCTTAGTTGCTTTCTCCATCTCCTATCTTCTTGATGCATTTAAGGAAAGCCTGAATAAATTAAAGGAGGGATTTTTAAGTATAAATTAAATTTGCTAACTCCACTTAAAATCGTTTTATGACTGAAAATGTGTTTTAGATTCGGCTATCTAATTTCGATACAACGAAATTCTCTTTATTTGATTTGGTGAACATTTAGACAAGGGGATTAAGGCTGTTTTGATGATTACTCTCTTTTATTTGTGTGACAGGATCAGTATATTCCAGAGGAAGCATTTACTTAAAGCAGGTGCTTTCCATTTTTATTAGAATGAATAACAGTGATTGAGATTTAATGGCAAAAATTTCATTCTTGAGTGGTTTATAGATATTCACAAAGCATTTGATAAAATATTTTTTCATGAAATATGACGGTTTTAGAGTTAAATTAAATTTTGAAATTATTCTCCTTAAATATATAAACTTGGTACAATTATCTCAATAAAGATATAATTGATTTTTATTTTTTTAAAGACACACTGTCGTCAGCTTTTCTACAAATCAATGCTAAGCATTGTTATTATATCTCAAGAATTCTCTTTCGGATCGATCACAATTGCGCAATAAGTCGAATTATTAAATATGAGTTATTGATAAGTTATACTCGGTAATAAACAGTTAGCATTTGAAAAATAAAGGCGCGAAATTAATCTATTCAGATGTTTTAATTTTAATTTTGGAGTATATAGGGTGAGTTTATAAATTATGACTTAATAGCTATTATTCAAGAAAAATCAAATTTCAATATTACATCTGCAAATTAATTAGGAATAATGGAAGAATCAGGGTTAATGCAGAGCAAGCATTAGTGCGACAAATTATCATTGTTATACTTAAAACAGTAATACTAATTTGTTATAATTCGACATTTAGATTTTTTCTCTTCTTTTTTCTCGCTCTATTTCAATTATTAATTTGATATTCAATGATATTTTAACATGTTGTGTCTTGCTATAATACAACCTGTTCAAAATTAAACAAATGGCAAGTTTATTCATTTTATTTTGTTCATTACAAAAGATTTTTTTATTAGGGTTTAGAAAGAATTGAACTTTTCATAGCCCATTAATCAAATGGCTCAAAAAATGCTTATTTTATAAACTATTTCACTAATTTAACGGCGAAACCTTTGCAAAAATCAATTTTTTCTCTTTTAGAGTTTTGCTTAGATGAACAATCAATTCATTGATACAATACGAAGTTAAAATTAAACGCATATCTCTTCTATCATCTTTCTCTCTCTAAAAAGTTGCTAAAATATTGATAGACGTCAATTGACTGGAAGATATCCTTCAAACTTTTTTTACACGATATCAAAAATGTTATCTAATTTAAAAAATGATATTGTCTCGGTCATAGTTCATTAAACCCCAGCCTGTCCGCTATAGTAATCCTGTTTATTGCTAATTAATAAGCGTTTTGCCATTTAATGAATTGTTAATAGTGTTATATTATTTTTCTCGCCATATTGAGGTTAATCAATTAGAATGCAAAAATGCTGCCGTAAAGATAGAGATGAAGTTTCATACTATTAAAGTAGTACTAAATAATCATTACCCATTTTTTCAGGATTTTTTATTTTTTTCCCTAGAAAAGTCAAATTATCAAAAATCCTGTTTCTTGTTCCCAATCTATAAAGTCTTTGATGTCATCGTTGAAGAGGGAGACAGGAGACAGCACCGCTCTGGTATTTTGACCTAAATCCTCTTCCTTATCTTAAAGAAGAGATTTCTAAACCTAAATATCTAAGCTAGTGAGTTTTTGAAGTTTCAACGTCTTGGACGATAACTAGCAGTTGTATCGAATATCAACAGAGTCTTTCTAATATTTAGCATGAGATCTTGGGCTCAGAATAAAAAATGAGTGTTGCTCCATTTGATGTTTTAAATTATATGATTAGCATTATAATAATTAATGACTTGAAGCCAAAATAATGCCGTAAAGCCTAATTTATTATTTCCCTTTAACTTTTTTTGGCGCTCCTTGCTATATTGTATCTTTGGTTTCATAAACTAAGTCGAAGACCGTAAAAACTAAAAAAGATTGAATATTTTCTTACTTTCTATTTTTTTTGAAAATTTATGACGGCTAAACTCGCCTTATTTATTAAAAATATGTCGAAAGTCTTACTCATTCGATTGAGTCTATTCAAATGTCAACACCGAAATTCATATTTTAATCCTTTATCTTAATACACTCAAAATTTTGATTAGCTGCAATAAATATACATTTTCAAAAACATATCAATCATCAAGCTAGTCCATTATCAGATCATCTTCTTCCAGATCTTCATCGCCAAGCATATCTTAGTCTTCTTCTTTCGGTTTTTCTTCTGATTGAGTTTAAACATAACTAAATTTTGGAATAAAAATTTTCGATTCAACAGTAACAGTATCCACGTTAATTGTATTTTTAATTTCCAGCAAAACGAACCTCTCACTTGCCTTTTTTTGAATGAATTTTCGTATCCTTGCAATAATGATTTGATTTTGACTATTGGAGAGAATTATTCCAATATGTTGACAGATTAGCTACTTCAGCCAGGCACAGTAGCTGTAGGTGTTTTTATAATCTTCGTACATGAATTCCTCAAGCAAGGAAAGTAAAGCTGAAATTTTAGTAATAGTGAGAGCAGCGATAGTATTTTTGAGCTGCTCGCTACTGCATTCAACTATGATTTCTTTTAAAAGCGGCTTGTCTTGAGTGATGATAGATTGCTCGACAACAGTAGTGTATGATTGAGTGCTATCTACAGTCACTGACTTCAAAGGAAAGGCATCTCTTCTTTGGTCTACGCTATTTTCATGTTTAAAAGGTCTGCTTGGCTGCAGTTATTCGTCAATGACTAACCCATACGACTTCATTAAGAAAGTTGATGATCAATTATAGAATATTTACAGAGAGATATTTATTGATACGATTGAAGAATCAGAAATAAAGTGTGTCTCTGAAAAATAAGAACGAGAAACAGTCTCGATAAAAATGTACTTTAGAGATCACAGGTATTCAGATTTTTGGGAGATAATATTAAATAATAAAGTCAATGGAGAGCAAGCGAAGAGGTTCTGCTCCCAAAAATATCAACAAAAGCAATAACAAATCCCATTCGAAAGACAAGCGTAGTTGTAGTCCCGCTCCGAAGGATCTCAAGAAAAAGACACATAATACAGAAAACCCCAACTCATTAGTATCTTAACTTAAGAAAAAAACAAATCAAAAGTTGGTTAAAAAGAAGATAGAAGACCTTATACCGCCAGAGATACTGATCAAGGTGAACTACAAGGGAAAAAGAATATCGATTCCTATTGCTGTCTGCGACTAACGTTGTCTCAGCGACACGATACTACCACATATCATCCGATTCGAGCATGAAATACTTCGTACTTGCTATTTTACATAGGCAATCCTTAATTCAATCCGGGAAGTATAAGCAACTGGAAAACGAGTGGATCCGTCGATATTTTAAAAGACTACTTTTTTCAAACTAGCAACCCAATTAAAGCATTCAAGGGACAGTTACTTTAAGTCGAACCCATTTGGAAATAAAAGAAAATAGGCAAAATATAGCTTAAAGATTTTTAGATCATTAAATGTATTGGAACAGGTGGATTTTCTAGAGTGTTTTTGGTTAGGCTTAAGACGAATGGTGTCTTCTATGCACTTAAACTGATGGAAAAAGATGGATTGTCAGAGAGTGGAAAATAATGTGTCGTTATGAATTAACGAAATATTATGGTTAGACTAAAAAATCCTTACATTGTCAACCTATAATTCGCTTTTGAAACCAAGCATTTCGTAGCTTTGGCCTTAGAGTGTAACTTTTAGTTAATTTAGATTGTCCTGGTGGTGAATTATTCTACTATCTGCGTAAAATTAAGCGTTTAACTGAGGATGAAGCTCGCTATTGCTTTCTTGAAATTCTTCAGGGAATTCAATATCTGCACAGTCAAAACATCATATATCGCGATATAAAACCAGAAAATATCATGATTGACATGAACGGCAATCTTAAAATTGCTGATTTTGGACTCAGTAGGGAGGGACTCAAACCAAATGAACTCGCTACAACATTTTGCGGTAGTCCATAGTATATGGCTCCATAGATGCTTGCAAAGTATAGATTTGTTTACTTAGATCAGGCCATTCTTACTCTATTGATTACTATTGTTTGGGTGCTCTTCTATATTAATTGGTGACAGGTAACCCTCCTTTCTATTCTCGCGACGTTGATAGGATTTATCAATCAATTCAAAATGATGAAATAGATTTTCCATCTCACGTAGATCTCTCTCCCGAGATTAAGATGCTATTGGAAGGACTCCTTGCAAAGGATCCTAAAAGAAGGCTTGGCTCCATGGGCGGAATAAGATAGATTTTAGGACATCCTTGGGTAAGGAAATTGAAAATGGCCGATATCATCAATAAAATTGTGGAAAATCCAGTCAAAGTCGATTTGCTAACATTTAACATTAATGAAGATGATATTGAGGAAGGAGGCGATAGATTTGATAAAAAGTTTGAAGAATAGGGATTGGACTTCGAACATACTTTTGAAGACTTCTATTTTGATCGTTTTGAAGAAGTTAATGTTTTAGAAGATGCTTTGCCGTCAGGGAAATCGTAAAGTACAAAATAGAATAAAAGTCTCGGAATTCAGTATTCCAACTCCATTAAAAATCATGTTAAAAATATTAATGGATTTAAGTCTACTCTTTCTCGAGGGAAAAATGATAATTATGCGATAGATATGCCCAAGTTAAGTGAATATCCATCTTCTGAATTTCACCGCTAAAAGCAGGCAAAGAAGCTCAAAAAACAAAAAACAAAAAAGCAATTGAACTTAATCTAAAGAGCCAAAAGAAAGGACTAAAAGTCCATAACTCGTAATGGTATAGACAGATAAAAAAGCCCTTTGAATAAATCTTCAGCTAAGGGTCTTCTTAAAAGGATAAAGAGTAGTACAGCGCTATTAGGCTCCTCCAAAAGGCATAAATGATAAGGAATAATATTGATGCGTGTATCTTCATGTCGAGATAGTTTTGCATATTATCAAAGCTATCAAATAGATAACATTTATAAATTAATGCAGTTCGCTATAATAGGGCTAAATGATACTGAGTATATCATTTTATTTAAAATTGACATATCTTTGAAGGTTAATTAAAAATTGGTCTTCAATGAAGATTGGCAGAATTATTATTATTGTCTTCGTTATATCACGTCTTGAAATCCAATTTCAATGAAAATACTATTCTCCTTCATAGCCTACAGATAATTAAAAGCATCCGATTTAAATATTTCTATTTGACATAATATTTAAACATGAATATTAAGTGCCTGCTCTACGCTCGTTATTCAACTTCAATTCCCATCCACACTATTATTAAGGATTCCAGTAACAAGGGTCTCTCTGCGGATATAGATAAAGTAAATTGTAATCTATTCAGATTCCTCAGAAGATAAAAATATTGAAATCAAAGACAGGAGACAGAGACAAATTTAAAACAGCCTATGGAGTGTGGTATGTTACTCATGATGAAAATGATATCTCGTATGCTGTCTGTACAAACTAAACTTACCCTGAACGACATGTCTATGGCCTTATTTAGAAATTGCAGGACAAGATTAAATAGATTAACCACTGCTAGTATGAAACTTAAGAGAATATTAAGGCTCATAGTAAAAAAACAGCGAATTAACTTGTGGAGAAATACAGCGATTTATCAAAAATTGATAAACTTGCCAAAGCTCAAGGTTAAGTCGACGAATTGCAAGATTAACTGAAGCACAATGTCAAAAAGATTATGGGCAACCAAGAATCTCTCGGAATAATGAGTGAAAAAGCATAAAAAATGAAACGTAGTTTTTGATATATTTAGACTATGCCCAGTAATTTTAAAAAAACTCTGATACGCTAGAAAAGTTACTATATTGGAGAAATTGCAAAATAAAGATTATTGTCGGGTTGTGTATAGCTGGATTGATAGGTTTTGTCATCATGATCATTATCCAACACACGAACAATAATTGATAGTTCACAACTTTTTATAAGTGCATTATCTGAAACAAATATGATCAAAGTGCTTATCAATTGTTTTTATAATTTTAATCTTTCTATAAAATTCAAAATTCAAGAGCATTCTTATCAACATTTATTGTCATTACCTTTATCATTGTAGATAAATGTCATATCTGATAGATTTGTCATTATAATTATTCAAAGAATCAGCAACAGTTCTTTTTTTATTTGTCGTTTCTAGCATCACTCAATGAATTTTTTGTTGAAGATTGGTCTCCAGCTCTAATACCAATACCCTAAATTAAGCATTATTTACCTGACTGATAGGAATTTTTCCACTCTGTGCTTTGACTAAAAGTGTCTCTGCCACTTTTTTAAAAGCCTCTTCTACCTTAGAATAGTCCTTAGCACTGATTTATATAAAAGTAATTCCATTTTCCAATGCCATTTTTTCCCCTTCCTCATAAGATATCGCTCTGTCTTCTTCCAAATCATTTTTATTGCCCACGAGCAAAATTTCCATATGAGGGTTTCCATTAGTTTTCACTTCCTACAGCCAGCTTCTAACATGTGTAAAGGTCTCAGCTCTAAATAAAATAATTTTTGCCTTGTAATGTCATACACAAGGAGTGCTCCAATAGCACTACGATAATAGGAACGAGTAATTGATCGGAAATTTTATTGTCCAGCCGTATCCCAGATCTGAAGTTTGATAGTTTTCTCATTAACTATAACAGTCTTTGCTCCAAATTATACTCCAATGGTGACATCGTGAGTAGTCCTCATTTTATTTTCGATGAATTGGAGTACGATACAAGATTTTCCAACACCTAAACTTAAAAGAGGAGTACCTGTATCTCCAATGACGATGAACTTGAACAAATAGTCATATAAGCTCATTTTACCTTTAAATTCAGTATAATTATTTAGAAGGATGAATTTAATTTAAATAAAAGTAATTTTTAAATTTGTATTCTAAGCTCGGCACAGCAATTAATCACACATTAAAAAAGAGTCTCATTATTAGTGCTGTTTGAAGATAGTTAATGTATTTATGAATATCACACAATAAATTCAAGCGCCATGATATTTTCCATATCATTTTCACAAATCTAAAGGTTCATTTTATTTTCTGATATTTCCAAAGAATCGTGTTCTGATAGACACTACTTTTTGCTTAAATGCTTAAACAGTTCACTTTCGGAAGGTGATTTGATATTGACAATATATATAGTTTAGTTTTCATCTTTCATTCTGGATGATCTTTACTCATCTAAACACTCCTCCTTCATCTTTAAAGATTTATCATCGTCAATGACTTCTTCAATGAGTTGCATAGATTTGAGTTAATCGGTACGGCTCAAGTAATTTTCCTATTGCGAATATTCGCCTTACTCATCCACGATACTGTGACGGACGGATCTTCCGAATTTTTATAGCAGCTATAATCTGACATCTTTCAAATATTCTTTTTCATACAGTTATTCCTCTTTGCTTTTCAGCCTAACTGAGCCCTTTAGATGCTTGATAGACGAATTATCACTGAAAAGACCTGATAGTTTTTTTGTCCAATTATTTTGACTATGTTACTTTGAAGAAACAGATCGAGATTGAAATTAGTTTTTATTTCTAAATTCAAAGCTCACAGTCAGGTTCTTATCTTTTCTTTAGCGATTGGATTTCCTCACTCCAGTATTGTGATAGGAACTTTGGTTGTTTCTGAGTTTATTTGAATTCAGATCATTGATTTTTAGATACTTATAGTTTGCTTTTTTGTTTTTATCTTAAGTATCTCCTGAATTTTGTAAAGCTTTTGTGGAAAGACTGTTATTGGAGCTGATTTATTTCAACTCAGACAAGTGGCCAAATTTTATTGAACTTTTCACTATTTTGTTATCAACAACAATATTCGAATTTTTTATAGATCTTTTAAGGGGTTTGATTCCAATAAGATTAAGCAAACGATCTTTCTTTGATATCTTGAATCCGCTGTTAATTTTCCACTAAGCAATATTCTTGTAAAAACTCTTGACTGTGAACATCTCGTGGGAGTATTTCCTTGCTTCTCTTCGTAATATTGGCTCCTTTGTATTTTGTTGTGGAAAAGCAATGGTTGAACTCATAAGCCTCTTTATGTAATTTCTGCTGTTGCTTTAATGTGGTGGTAATATTTTTTATAGAGAAGGTAATTTGATCGATTTTCTTAATCCATAGTTTGCTTTATTTTGTTCTTGGAGTAATTTTTTAATCTACTTATAAGTATTTATTTTTCTTTTTTCTTTGCTGGCTTTTAAGTTTGGCTTCGATAATCGTGAAAAATATGATAATGAGCCGCAATTCTTAGGAGAATTTGTAAAAAGATTTAATCCTTTCATCTTTTATGCTTATAGTTTATTGATTAACTGTAACTTTTCTTTTGTTGTTGTCACAAATTCATTTTATTTCCTGCTTTGATCAATATAATAATGTTCCGATTCATTTATAGGCTTATTAAAGATTATCGACATTTTATTGCTTGCAATCTAAGTTTTTAATAGCCTCTTCCTTTAGAATACGTGTGAATTATTCATCGAATTATTCTTATGTCTCTTATTTGCCTATAAAAAGTTCATGTTTTTTTCATGCTTCTTTATAAATTGAGAACCCTTGAGTCTTTCATTTGGCAAATTGACTTTATTACTACCATATATTTTGTTAAAAGACGCGAATGCCTTTATTTTTTAGAATGTGGTGATAAAGGTACACTATTTGCTATTCACAAACTATTTCATACTACTAAAGAATATTTTAGAAAGTGTGTTTATGGTGCAATGTTTTTAGGCAATTAGGATCAGTCGATAAATGAACTCCTTTTCTCCGATCTGAAAATCATCAGCATTTTTGGTAAAGGTGGTAGTTTCCTCGTTTATCCATATCCTCCACTGATCATTGCCATTAACGACCATCATGGTATCTTTCGGATTAAATGTACCGAATATATCAACGAGCACATCATATCCAATCATCATCTACCTGAGAAGATAAATGATTTGTGAGAAATGCAACAATTTTAGATCTGATAGTCTGTATTTAATGTCCTCAATCCTTATTAGTAATTCAAAGAACTAAAGATGAGGATGGCTTTTTACAAATTTAATCATATTTACTGTCTCAACTTCTCCCTAATATAAGTTTTTTTCATTTTCAATTAAATGTTGGGAGCTTTCACTTTGCTGAAATTTATCCCTGCCAGCGAAATTAGGATTGATGAAACACTATACCGGCTTAATTATGGGGAGAGATGTCTTATAACGCCATTAGAAGACTTCAATAGCGCTGTGAATATTTTAACGGCTCACAATAATAGCTTTACTTTTATTTCTCGATGAGGCGATTGGCTTAGACAAGTGATTGGCTTAGAGTAATGTATTTTTGAGAGTTGAAAAATTGCCCTCTGTGACTTATTTGACTGAACTTGTCATGAAATTATGATTATTATAGATATAAAATTTATTTTCTCTTTGATAGAGTCTACAATTTGAAACTGACTAAAAATATGACTTAATTCTATTTTTCTGATGATAAAGTCATCAAATTTAACTTTGCTTATTCAATTCAAAGTTTTTTCCAAAAAATAAAATAAATGCACTTCGATTAAAAGTTAACTTATATTACAAGCAAACAATTCTCCTCACAGCCTTTATTTTAATGATTGGAAATGAGTGTAAATCTTTATCGTTTAACTGTAGGGTTATATCAAACCAGTTATATTAATAAATTACATTCCTAACATATCTCTATGACAAGTGTTACAGAAATTATTAAGGATCTCTTTTGTGGTTGTTTGTCAGGATGGGGGCAAGTTGTTACTATGTTACCCTTTGAGAACATTAAACTTAAAGTTGTTTCCAAACCTGAAGAATATGGATAAGGCTATATTCATGCTTTCAAAAAAACTGTAGCTGAGGAGGGATTCTTATCATTTTATAAGGGAATGCTTATGCCCTTGTTGGGAGTGGGGGCACAAGTATCTCTACAATTTGGAACAGTGGAAAGCCTAAAAAAAATGATGAAAGAAAGATTTGAGGATTCATAAGGAAATTTACATTGGAAATATTCTGTTCTCTCTGGAGCTCTTTCTGGAATACCGAGTGCTATTGTGGTTGTAATATTATGGTAATTCAGACTGTCCTGGATCACTCAAGATTTCGAGTCGCTTTACGAAAATAAAAAGGAGAAGGCTCAGTAAAAACGGCAATTAGAATTTATCAACAGTATGGATTTAAAAAACTTTATTTAGGATTTAATTCAACCATTCTAAGATAAAGTTTCCTGGGAATATATTTTGGAGCATATGATTTTTGTATGAGATTCTTTAGGAAGGAGAATGGAGATGTTTCTATGATGGGCTCTCTTTTGTCTGGAGGAATAGCTGGAGTTTCCACCTGGACAGTCATGTATCCAGTAGATTATGTAAAAACAAGGATTCAATCTGATTCTCTTTCGAATCCAGAGTACAAAAATTCGATTTAATGCTTTAGGAAATAATTGCGTAAGGGATATAAGGTGTTCTTTAGAGGATTCTAAATTATGATTGCAAGGGCATTTTTCTGTAACGCAGTTGGCTTCTACTGCTTCTAACTCGGTAAAAAACTAGTATATTGATCTTTATAACAACTCAATATCTTTTATCCTTTTATCTAATGTCAATTATATGATACCCCATATTTATTCTTAGTCTACCGATCAACTGTATCCTATAACATATCGATAAATAGCGATGAATTATTCTATAAAAGCAAATATCATTTTCAAATATAAAGGATAAATCTTCTCCGCAGTTAGATAATGTTTTATTTCATCCCAGACTTGTGAATTCTGTTTTTACCGAGATATATTTCTTTTAAATAGGTAAAAGATCTATTCAAAAATATTCCTAAACTATTTTCAGTTAGTCTGTTGCAACTTAATACAAGTCTTTCAACCGGCTTTCTTTTGATTGTTTCCACTAAAACATGAAGTTGCTGATCAGTTAGACCAACTTTAATCAGTTTTATCGTATTTATTTGATCAAAATCGAAAAGATTTAAGAAGCAAGTTAGATCCATTGTGGTTATATTAAAAGAAATAAGCTCTAGCATTTTCCCTTGAAGTTTTGTCCTCAAATAAGCTTATTTAACATAAGTGGCCATGAGTCGATGAAGAGTACTGGATTGATATCTCTGATTAAGATAAGAATCAATTCTATATTTAACTTCCTCTTCGGATAGCTTTTGAGATTTAGGAACTGAATCAAACGAAGTCGTGGAGGTGCATGTAAACATTTTGTTTTTTTTATGTATCTTGATATTTTAGTGCAAATATTCTTGAGGGATATCTTTTAATTCACTTCCAAAAGGTTTTTAGAGTTTACTGTTTTTGTGTTGATATTTCTTAATTGCATCATTATCATAATAGAATTTATACCTTTGAACAAACTTAGTCTTAGCTAAATTTTGACAGATATCCGAAAATCTGCCATTATATCTTCTATCATTAAAAAATCCATTGCTTAAATGTTCATTCTAGTTCCTGTTATGAATGTAACTTTGAGAAGGTGTGCCCTCCTCCTTTAACAATTCACTCAGAAATCCATTTTGACTTTTTGTCCTATTTAAACTGAGTGTTTAATCATCAGTTTTTCCATTAGATTGGGTGAGATCAATGTTATTTTCCGAATTTTAAGTTTACAACTTCTCATGGAGATGATTGAGAAGTTCATCTTCTTTGATAGAACAAGCAGTAGACATTTTTTCTTATTCTTGAATTCCTGAAAGTTTTATTTATTGGAAATGCTCTATTAATCGATGAATAGACATTCCTTGATGTTCTTCCTCTTTCAAAAGAACCATTTTATATCTCTAACCATTCTATGTTCGCACTTAATTTTCCTTTTCACGGTATCGAAGTATACAGTTATCACAAGAGTTGAGAGTTTTATTAGAAAATTTAGAGCCTTCCACCCAATTGCGACAAAAATTGCATTTGATTTAGTTGATTTTTACTAATTTGATATTCATAACTATTCTTATTTTTAACTGAATTATATAGTTGCAAATCACAATTATTTTAGTATCTATTTAGTCAAATATTTTGATCAAGGATATTCTATAATACAATATATCAAACTCGGGCTTTTCCTATTTTATTACAATAGATTGAATCTTTTTTGAATCATAGATCAATAACCCGTCTGTTTATTATACAATTATATTATTAAAACATAAAATAAAAACAGTTAAATACTCAATTATTCTGTTCTTTGCATTCTTAAAATAAAAGATCATTCCATTCATAAACTAGATTTGATTGTAATTTTAATATGAAAGAAGCTGGATTATAATTTTCATTTTGAAGATAATAATTTAAAAGATAACTTCAGTACAATGGATAGGGACAACACCATTGTTGTGGATAATATCGAAATCAACGATAGACTTATACAGTCAGCCTTCGATAGTGCCAAGTACCAAAACAAAACCTATGAAGTTCTATCGTAAACATTTCGCATGCTTAATCTAGCTAAACTCTATTAAGTTAATCCAGAAGATACGACCACTAAACAAATGATTAAAAATATTGTAAATTCGCAGATGCTTCCGCAGTCTCTCTAGAATTAACCCCCTAAAAATCAGCTTGATTTAAGTGAAGCTTTCCCTCTAAATAAACTTGGAAATTTCGGCCGTTTGCTCTAAAGAAAATGCAGAGTGACTGAACAAGGAATCATGTAGTTTTAGGAAGGTAAGCAACCAAAATTGAAAGAAATAAAAGATTTTATCAATAGAATTGAAATGTTCGGCTAAAACCAAAACGATAATAAAATTGGATGGATTTCGAATTAGAAGAAATATCGGTATCGCATTGTCCTCATTGATAAAAGCGATGGACATAAAGGCATCTATTTCGGCAATTCATAAAAGGCTGAACAAATTCGTCTGTTTTTTTCTCAAAAGTATAGATATACTGGTAACTTTGACAATGTATCTGAGGCACTCAATCGTAATTTTACTAATGCCTGCCTCGAAGCCTTTAAGAACAAGTTAATCTCAAGAAATAAATTGCTGAACAAAAGCAATCGTTATTCGAGAAATGTTATTTTTGGATAAAATGCCAACGAAAATTTGGATCAGGTTGTCGATAAAAGATCGGTCAATCGATAGCAATAGGCGAACCATAGCGTGTTTTATAACGATCAGTTGAACAGATCTCAGAGGGGACTCTCTAATATTAGTGTTCCTCCGAAGTAGCCTGATAACATGATGAGAATAGATGGTATATTGCAAACGCGATCAAATGTGAAAGTCAATTTCAGAGACTTACAAAGAGCGTACATTCAAAATTTATTCTCGACTTGGCTGTAAAAGGCAAAAATTAAAAAGGAGTTATCCATGAATCGAAATTTCTTGCAAAAAGGAGAAAATTACAGCTATAGTCCTTCTAAAAAACTAAGTGAGATTGATAACAGATCTAAAATAGACCAATTGTTTGATAAATCTTCCAGGAAACAGGAGAGCGTTTACATTAAGTAAAAAGACAAAGAGAGTATCTATCGAGGTGGACAAGGCAGCACAATGAAACCAATACAAAGTGGGCAACGATAGCAATAAAGTTTCATCAAACAGTTTAATAAATAAAACGAAGATCTTACTGAACTAGTATGCTTTACGATATAATTTCTCACTTTGAATAACTTGTTTTTCAAACCAATTGTCACTATTTAGCTAATACGCAACAATAAACCAGAGCAAACTATAATCTACAATACCCTAATAAAGAAAAAATAGCCTCATTTGCTTTATTCACTGATGGTTAATGGAGATGACAGCTTAAAGCTAAATGCCAGTCTTAAAGACTATACTATTGTTGTGAGAGTTATTGATTTTTTAGCCAACTAGGAAGTTATTTCAGATAGAATCATTATGAATACCAAAAAGGTTATGGAAAGGACCACCATAATGGGGGATAATAAACTTATAAAGCTTGATATGGGAGTTAAGAGCAATGAACTAGTTGAGACAGAAGTCAAACCGGAAGTAGCAAATATTATTCCTATTGAACTTAATATACCCCCTCTGCCTCAGGCCGTCAAATAAAAAATAAGCTCCTATTGGTAAAAATAATCGCAATCGCAAGGCTACTACAATGAAGTTGGTCTATCTCTCTATAAAATCTTAAGTCAATTCGATCTAGTCCCCTTAACATGGTGGAAAGGAATTCCTGATGACGATTACGAAATTCTTCAAGTTGTTAATGCTTCCTCCAAAATTTTAGGTTTCAAGATGATACGATCCTTCACTTATATTATCAAAGTTTTTGCCACCCTTTATCCTGATTTAGAGGAGATGATTTAAAAATTATTGTCTTTCATCTTAACATTCCTTAAACCTTACTATTTCCCTTAAGAGCTGAATCGAATTCAAAAATTTCATAGAATTATTGGATTGGAAGAGGACTGCGAATTCATTTCCAAAGTTAATGTATAAATTTTGACCATTACCAAACTTATTGAATTCGAATGCCCAATTTTAAATGAAAAGATGGTTCGTAGAAATATTTGCTTTGGATACACAATGATGGAATACATCTACTAAGCATTTTCAAGAAATTTTTCAGCTAGCTGTGTTGTTTAACTTTGGAACTATATTTTAACTGAGCTCTAACTGATCCAACTTAACATGGTGGTAATTGCTATAGTCTTGATAAAATATTATGAAGAGGATCTGATGAAATGCAAGAGACTGAATGAATTTTCCAGAATTTTATAAAGTAAAAAAATAGTAAAGATTCAGTATATTATAAAATAAGTGATCGCTTTAAAGGAAAAATATTTTGGCTAAACTAAAGGATTTCTCGATTAGATCAAGAACATTTTTAATTCGAAACCTTTGTAGCCTATTCTCTTTGAATTTTATAAAAGAGAAACCACCAAAATCGATAAACGCAAAATCAATAAAGAACTGTAGAAGAAATCTGCTTTGAGAAAAGTTAATAGGCAAATCGATATTTAATTTCCTGAATACCCCTCTCACAAATATTGTCTGCATATATACTTTTGCAAATTGCCAGATGTCGGGGGAAGCCTCACTATTCGCTGCAACGATATAGATTATGAATGCTTAAACCATGAGAATAACAGATACTTTATAATTAGTGAAGTTTCGGGCCGAATCACACTGAATTTTTTAGATTTGAAGTCGAATGATTACTCTTGTGAACTTGTATTCAACCAGGGAATTAACTAGTTTACTACTTATCTTACAACGGCTAGGAACAACACTACTTACAAAATCATCTATTTCGCTGGACTACTGACCGATACGCAGATAGACATCTTCAAAAAAGGCAAAAAATTCAATCACTTTATTTCTCCCTTCGTTAAGTAGACATAATTTTCAGATTAAATGAACAGACCAATTAATTAGACTGTATTCTTACGTAAATACGATAACAGCAACTCCAGGGATGATCTAATTAAGAAAATAAAAGTTCTGTTTTGCTCGGGCAGCAAAACCTTTAACTAGATCTAGTTTTATCTCTAACAAATTTAGACCAGCGAACTTACTATTGAAGAAAAAATTCATATGGTCAAACAATTGGCTTAGAATTTTAGTCAATAGTTTTGTTTGAGTAGCAATAGGATATTTTAAAGGCATTTCTTCAGTTGTTTTTTTGACAAGGCTGGCTTCCAAATGACTAATCATCAATTTGAATGTTTTTACAACGATAGTCTCGATTATGAATTCGATGCTCCTAAAATCATCAAATGTAGATTTCTGCCCGTTGATGTGAGTAAATAAATTAAGCTTTAAATGGAGGCTCTAAACTATTTAATCGAGAAAAGCAGCAAGTATCTGTATGCTGATATCATTGTTGATGATCTCATTCAAGCAATCAAACCGAGTATCAATGAACAACTAGGAGGAATGCATGAAGGAGAACTTAGACTGCTTTACTCTTCCAATGGCGAGGTCAATTTAAAGTCTTGGCAAATTCGGTTAAAAAATAAAAATAAATAAGTTTATTACGAATAAATCAAAGAAGATACTGCAGAAGATATCGAATAAATGTAGATTGGAGAACCTGAAATTCTGATGACATAAGTGCTACCTAGTTTTGCTAAAATTAGCACGATTCTTGATTACGTCAACTCAAACCGAAGCGTTGATCTGAAAACCAAATATCAAGATAAAGATCGAAAGAAACTAGCATAAAAAATAAACATTCTTAAAGATTGTCAATCAAAATTCAATAAAATTATATCAATGAGGCATAATATCTACCCCAAATGCCTCAACTTCCCTTTCTTTAATTATTATTACGAATTAGTACATAATTTCACCATTCCGCCCATTAAAAGTCTATTCTTGAATAATCTTAAGAGTGATATAAAAACTATTTGTCTTTCAAGAGGCGAACTTAAATTTGGATAAAACGCCAAAGTAGAATCCTATAGCTATGAAAACGAGATTGGCCTTTATGGTAATTTGCGTAAAATGGCTCGTGATTCCAAAGGATGGTTCTTTTTCAGTTTTGGAAAAGATTAGCATTAATTTGGAAAGGAAGAGGCAAGAGTATTTGTTAATTATGGATATGGAGTTTTTAGATGGTAACCTTGCATTGTTTTGGGATTTGTCCTAAAGATCAAAGCAAAGAAATCAAGTAAAATATCCAAAGATACTATTGCTAAAAAAGAATTCTTGATACTTTTTAAGAAGCAATAAAGATTTGTGAAATAATATGAATTACAACTGAGAGATGGTGCTCACAGCAGATTGCAAGAATTAGCTAATAATAATTTAGGCATGTCAAGGCAAGCAAAGTATTTTGATGATGAATAGGATAAGAATGTTAAGGGGAATACACTGAAATACCTCACCAAGTTCATTAAGTGATATTCTATTCTCATATATTTTATCTTTTAATGACAGATTTAATGTCTGCTTTTTAACATTAATTAATAAGTTAGTTATTTAATAATAGTGGGTAAAATTATCCTTAAAAAAATAGACAGTTGTTAAAATATTTGATTATTTTAGTTTTAATATTTTTTTCAAACAGCAAAGGACCTAATTATGTAAAATGGTCCGCTTCTTATAAAGGATAATAAATGTCAAGTGATATTTTTCATTTTAGAAAAATTATGATGTTATTCATCAAACAAAATTGAGATCGATTTTCCCATCGATGGTAGATAAGTTTAAAAATACAGCTACCTATGTATTTAGCTGAAAAGGCCAGTTAGAATTTTTAATAGCCTGTCTTATTAAGATTTCAGGTAATTATTTCCTAAATTATTAATCTTTTAATTGATGTATATTTTTTTAATTGACACTTATCAATTACTAGCAGTGTTCGTTTCCTATTTAATTATTTCTTAACCTATTGATTGATAGCCTAAATCTCTTTATATTTTAAAAATAATAAAAAAATAAGGTTATACGTATAGAGTATTGGACTGATTCATTGAGCCCAAAACTTGATTTGTTTGATATATTTATATTCATCACAATTCATGGCATATATTATCAAGCTCAAATATCTAAAGAAATAGATCGGGGCCAAGGAGCAATTTATAAGGCCTATTTATCTTTAGATTATAGTTAGTTTAACTCTAGCTAATTGATTTATTACTTATATTTAGTTGACTAAGTTTGGGCCAATTCGCCTTCCTCAAATGCTAGCAGCCCTGGCTTCCTATTAAATTCCTTTCTAACTTATTGATTTATTACATAGATTTAATTGGCGAAGATTGGTCCAATTCGCACTTTTTAGATGCTTACATCCTTAGCTCCCTATTAAATTATACCCTAGCTTATTGATTTATTACTAAGATCTAGTTAATTAAGATTGGGCCAACTTGCCTTTGCCAAATGTTCGCAGCCTTAACTTCCTATTAAATTATGCTCTAACTTATTTATTTATTACCAAGATTTAGTTTACTAAAATTGGGCCAATTGCAATCACGTATATGTTCACATCCTTAGCTTTTTATTGAGTTATACCCTAACTTATTAATTTATTACCAAGATTTAGTTGTCTAAGATTGGGCCAATAGCAATCACGTAAATATTCACATCCTTAGCTTCCTATTAAATTATCTTCTAATTTATTAATTTTATTACCAAGATTTAGTTGACTGAGATTTGGCCAATTGCAGTCACATAAATGCTTGCATCCTTAGCTTCCTATTTAATTATCTTCTGATTTATTGATTTATTACCAAGATTTAATTGTCTAAGATTGGGCCAGCGTGCCTTCGTCAAGTGCTTACATCCTTAGCTTTTTATTGAATTATATCCTTACTTATTGACTGATTACCGATATTTAATTGAAGAAGATTGGGCCAATTGCAGCCACTTAAATGCCTACATTCAAAGCTTCCTATTGAATTATGTTCCATAAATAACTGTTAAAGTTTAGTGATATTGGCTTCCTTTAAAACTTCCCAGCCTGCGGGCCTTATTGCTTTACCTAAATGCAAAATGTAATACTGCTTAAATCTAAGCAGACAGTAAGTATATTCTCTCTAAGTTAGGGATTTGGCAATTAATTCATTTTGAATTCATCCCAAGGAATTGTTGCTGACATAATCACACACTTCTCTACATTATCAGCAGAGGATAAGACTATTGCTCGTCGATAGTGTTTATCAAGAGTTTCCCTTTGCATGTTTATATTATTGGTTTATTTTGCTATTCGCCACAACTTTTCGGCTATGCGCCACTCAGAATCTGCAATAATTCTGCCTTTACATGATATTTCATGAGCCTGGGCCTTTTCAAGCACCTTTCTGTATGATTTTTTATAGTCTTCAATATAGTCTTTATTCTAGTCAGCAGATGACTGCTTTATTTGATTTATTTTGCACTCAACGAGCATGAGTTCGCATTCAATTTCTTTTTGATAGTTTGGCTTCTTAAAAGATTTTATAATTTTTATAATTTTTTCTAGCAACTATTTTGCTTCATTCGTTTTATTTTACTATAAATAATCTTAAACAATGAGAAGCTTGATGTCAACAATATACTAATCTTTGTTTTAACTCTCCTTTGCATTTAATTTTTATACTAAATTGGTTAACCATGAGCATAAATATTAAAAGGTGACATATTTTTTTCTTAAAAAACATGCCTTGGCAAATTTCAATAAAAAGAGAACAGTCTATTCACTATTTTAACCAAAAATTCTATTAATCTGATACTAGTCAGTGTATCTGATCTTCCCTTGATATAAGGTGCAGTCAATCATTGTTGATAGATTTTTGAATTGATAAAAGAGCCTTGCAGTATTATCATGATATGCCCTCACTCCTTTGACTTCAAATCTATTTTCTATGTACTCCTAAAATCGTATATGCTATTCTTTCCATTGAGTGTAGTCTAATTTTTGCATTATTTATCTTTTTCTTTTATTTTAAAATTGCTTAATTGATTAAAAATGTTCTTCGACATCGATATGGCTATACAAAAAGTAGATGAGAGTTGATTTGAAAATAGGTGAGTGATTTTACTTGAGAATTATAGTATTAATCCTATTTCCCAACTGCGATCCCCATTCGCCAATTTTAAAGCAAAAAATAGGCAAGATGAGATCTTGGAGCTGTTCATTCGCCCACAATACTCCCTAATCAATTTTATATTATGCTTTACGCAGTTCCCTTACCAAAAGTTATCGAAAAGATTTGCTTTTAGGCTCTTATTTCAAACTAAAATATCCTCGAATTTTTTAAGCGTATTGTTTGATGTTGATCAGCCTATTTGCATGTTAATTGACATTATGAGATTCAGCTAACTTGACCATTTGCCCCACCATTGTAGTAAATTACGACTCAAACTGTTTGTAGTAATTATCGACCACTTTTATCTTGGAAAAAACCTTACTTCCACTAAACTAGAAAATTTTGCGAGCGAACGTATAAGTTGCTGAGTTCGTCTGCAAAGTGAGCTGCAGTTCAGCAATTATTTTTTATTTTATAACAATTTTAACAACAACGTCGGAAATAGGAGTTTCCTTGATGAATCTGCTTTCAACCTCAATGAGCCTGTAATCTTTGGAGTTATCAGCAACATAATTTTTAATTTTATATACAGTTTGAAGGATATCTTCAATAGAGCTAAAGAGGCGCTTGCCTTTCAGGATGTCACTGTTCCTAAATTAGCCTTATTTTTAATCTTTTAACATTTATGATATCTTCTTTTTATAAATTTTTTCCTATTTTTTTAATTGCTCGCCTTTTGTGCTCGTAATGGTTGCTTTTTACGAAACGTAATCGTCTAAACAAGTGTATTTGACCAAGTTTTAGAAAAGACTTTTACATTGCTAAAAAATTGTAGCATTTTACTTCATTGACTCCAGTTGCTGCTAATTTTCATTTGGCTTTAGAATTTAAGAGTGAGTGTATAATTGTCCTTTTTATTATATTTTTTGCAGTCTCTCTTTATATTTTAAATCTTCTTAGGAAAAATTTTATTCTGGAAGGTACTTTTTTTATATTTAGGAAATTGCAAAGTTCAGTTTATCTTAAATTATCAATAGCTGTTAATTTTGTCTTTAAAGACATTTGCAAGATCTAACAAAGTATACTACAAGTAAATAGACCCCATTTTAATAGTAATCACATGCTTGCCTAGCAATATCAGCCACCAGCATTGCTTCCTCTATGCTGAGATCATATTTAAGTTTGGAGATGGAGTCAGCATATTTAGCAAAGATGTTGCCAAGAAGAAGAGTGATTGCCTCTGTTTACTTTCTGACTGAGTCAAGTTTGGATTTGATAGTCTATCCAAGCTTTTAAATTTACTTACCCACATGTTACAATTTGACTACTTCATCCATCATTCGATCTGAAAGGTAGTTGTATTCATAGGATTTCTACACACTTAATCCAAATTTATTTTCGATATTGTTCTCAATCTTGATTTCCTTTTTGATATTTGCAATCTCATGATAAATGCGGGATTTGCAAAATTACTTTATTTACTCCTCTTTTTTTGTTTTTTGAAACTGTGAGAGAAAGTCTATAAAAAATTTATTTTCTAATTTTATGTCTAAAATTGTTGCAGGGGAAAATAGATTTTGCACACTGGCTTTATCTTAGATGCTTTCTCCATCTCCTATCTTGGTGATGCATTTGAGGAAGGCTTGAATACATTAAATGAGGAATTTCTCAGTGTAGGCTAAGTACGCTAGTTCACCCAAAAAAATTTCTACGACTGAAAATTTATCCATGATTTGCTCAGATAATTCCTTTAAATTGTCAGGCACAATATGATTATTTTTATTTTACTTTCCCTCGATTAGCATCTACCCTGAGGTAATTGGACAAAGACTGTTTTGATGAATATTATTTTTTATCGTGACTTATTTTGGCTACCTTTGAGATACTGGCTTTAAATATATGCACCCCATCCGAAATTAATATAATAATTGAGATTTAATGGTTAAAGATACGCCATAAAAATATTGCTCAATATATAAAAATGAGAAAACTCAGCAAAGAGATCAAAGCATATAAACGAGACATATAAACACTTAATAGGAGAAGAATCATAGGGCAATCCTGCCATCATAATCTTATTATTCTTTTTCTTTCCACTTTTCAAACTTAATATTTTGATATAAAATTAATCTAACACTTAATAATTAACTATAGCAAATGCGCAAGGAGAATGAAATCGATAAAATGGGAAGGAGATCCATGGAATATCTGTCATATTAATAGAAATTTAGAATTCGTCAAAGTATCATCATGAAAAATTCAAGAGTATTATCGGATTTGGAGTTGCTGGAAGGTGAACGCTTTAATATTAAGTTAGCTGAAAAAAATAAAGAGTACGAGCAGCTTTATCGGAAATATCAGTCATTGCAAAGTGATTATACCTAAATTCAAGAGGCTAATGCAGAGTTAGAAAGGGAAAGGAAACTACTAACCGAAAAACTAGGCAAAATTTAAATCCACACCGAAGGAGATGAGGCAGATTAATTATAAGAAAAAATGGCCTTAATGAGTTCTGAAATGATGAGACTGAGGAATCTGAGTCAAACAAAGACGCACGAAGCAAGAGAATTAAGCATGCGTGTAAAATAACTTATTCTGCAAAAGGAAAATTTATAAAAAGAAATCATGGAGAAAGATAAGATAGTTCTCAACTATAAATAGCAATTACGTCTGGTGGAAATTCAGTTAGCTGAACAAATTGATAATATGCAGATTCGAGAGGATCACTTCCTTGATGATGTCAAAGGAGATAATGCGAGACTTAAACAGGAAATTTAACAATTATCAAATAGTTACAGGGGAAAAATAGAGATGTACAAAAATACAGAAATTAAGAATGCTATTTTGCAAGAGAACAACGAGAGACTAATTCAAGAAAATAGAGATTTGCAAAAATAGTATCGAAAAATAACCAATAGCCAAGAAAAATATAGGGATAATTAAACCAAAATCATGAATTTATAAGCCCAAACAAATTATCTTCAATAGTCAAATCAGACTAGCAAATTAGAAGTGCAGCATCTGCAAAATAATATTCAATAACTTATGAGGGAAAAAGGATTTATAGCACAGGACAACCAAAAAACAAAATAATTGAACTTTAAGCTTGAGAGAAATTTATCAGTTCTAGAAGCAGAACTAAAAAAAGTTAAATCTCAGCTAGACGATAAATAGACTGAATTAAGATAAGTGAATTATCACTTTTCCTAAAAGATTATTAATAAAAGTAATTAAATTGCAATACTTTAGGAGAAAACACAGATATTACAGCAAGAAGTTTAAAGAGGAAGCAAGAATCAATCATAAGTAGCAAATTATGAGCAAATCTTAAGAGAAGCCCAGCAATTAGAAAGATCATCAGTCACCTTAAAGCAGCAACTCAATTAATATGAATAAAAAATAGCCTTACTGGCACAATAAAATGAGCGGCTAAATTAAAGACTTAAAGATGAAAAACAAAGTAAGTCTCTCTTCGATCGGTTGAAATCAGAACTATAGTAAAAAAATCAACGTGAGAAAGAATTAACAAAAGAAATTAACTCGATAACTAAAAAAGAGAAAGATAATAGATAGGATGTTCAAAGCTTAAGAGAAAAGATGCGAATATTTGAGATTAAATAAAGAGAGAATGAAAACTGGTAATTTAAAAATAGGCAATTGAAAGATTAACTTGATGGACTTCGCACTCTTCTATCAGTCAAGTAAACTGAGTTACTTAATTTGCAAAGACGTTTTCAAACAAGTCCAAGCAAAAACAGTATTTATATCAGAAATGACGATTTCAATGGAAAAAGTAATGTTATCCTTTCTCATGAAGAAAGGGAAAATAAAAATCGTCTCGAAAGTTAAATTAAATTATTACTTGATTAGCAGGCAAGGGATAAAGCTTATATAAAGCAATTAGATCAAAAATAAAAAGTTAATGATGAGAATTATAATATTTTATCAGGAGAAATTGAACGATTGAACAAGGTATTGGAGAATAAAGCTCAAGAAAATCGGCATCTTAAAAAGGAGGTTGATTTATTACAGCACAAAGTCAGAACATGCTAAGGCCTACTCGAACAGCGAAAAATAGCTTAGGATTCTTTTGGGAAAATACGAACTTAAAACTAAAGTCATTCAAAAATAGAGTTATATGAGGGGAAAATACGGAAATATGAAAACGAGTTATAATTAATCGGACAGCGCTGTCAAAGTTTGAAAGAAGAAAACTTAAAGCAGGAGGCAAGGATAACCATACTTACGAATGAAAAGGTACATGAATAATAAAAAGTGAGAGACTTGTAGTATCAAATTGGAGATCGAGCAGAACATTTTAGGAGAGTAGAAGAAAGTTTTAGAATGACAATACTTTAAATCAAAAGTAGTAATTAGAGATTGGAGAAAAGCATAAAGCAAATTGAAACGCATTATATCTCCAAATACTAATAAAAGGAATATGAGTGTGATCAGCTTAGAAAATAGAGACAAAAATTAGAAGCAATATCCTATGATCTTTAAAAATCCCTTCTCACTTCAAAATAAAATCATAATTAAAAATTGAGGGAAAAGTAACAATATATCAATAACTTAAATAGTAATCACAGCCAAATCAAAGAAGAAACTTAATTATATAAACGTCTGAAAAAGGAGTATGAAGCAAAACTGGCTCTTTTATCACAATAAGTCTAACGATTAAATGATATGAAAGAGCATCAAACGAATTAACTAGAAAGACTTCGTCAGTACAACCATGAGAGCGAAGAAAGATTTACTCAAAGTATGAAATAAAGTACTGCTAATACTCATGCCATTGAAACTCTTTCTTTATAAATTGAGAGGTTAAATACTGTGCTTGGTGAGAATGCATAAAAATTAAGGGTTAGCAATAAAAAGATAAGTACACTTGAATTTGAAAAAGTGCAGATCGATCGTGAAAAGGATCAGGAGATCATTGATAGAAAACAATTATAATCTGAATTTGAGCAATATCAGGAAGTGAAAAGCAATGAAATTAGTAAATTAAGAGATTAACTGAATGAAAATGTGCAAAAGTGTAAGCAATTGGAATAACAAATCAAAATTATGAAAGAGAATGGATAACATTAAATTAACTTACAAGTTGAACGTGCTCATCAGGAAACAAGAAAGATGACAGAGACGAATATTTCTTTAGAAGATAAATTAAAAAGAGTGAGTCGTGAATATTAGAATTTAGTGGTGCAGTGGTAACAATTGAGACGAACACAAAACAATTCAGAACAAGACTAGAAGATGAGAATTCTTAGTAATTACTAATCCACTATTAAGCATATGAAAGAAGAAAACACAGCTATCCAGGAATAACGAACTAAATTACAAATAGAATGTTCATAGTTAAACAAAATATCACATGAACTGCAATAAAAGTTGAGAAAAGCCGAGGAGCACTTGAAAAGTCTTTCTTAAATTCCAACCATTGCACAAAGATAAAAAAAATAATTAGAAGAAAAATTAATAATTGCCATGTCAGAGTTAAACAGACTAGATACAAATAGTGAAAGTAGGAAGGCAGAGATTGATAATTTAACGAAGAACAATCTCCTCTTAAAGAAATAAGGAAACAGAATTGATGGTATTGAGCAATACACAGTTAAAATGGCGAATAATAATTCTGAAGATCTTGAACATCGATATATTCTTTTAGAGTCAATTAATAAAAAGTTAAGTTTAGATATAGAATGCCTTCGTAAAACCAATGTAGAGTATGAATTCAAGTATCAAATGATTTATGCGTAGAATGAACAAGCTTAAAGAAGAGTTTACTCTCTTGAATCGGCTTGTGAAAGAATACAGGGAAGAAAATGATAAACTGAAGGAAAAAAATAAAGGACAGCGTGGTAATCCTTTCGGAAACACCTATAGTAACTTTAAAAGTCCACAACATAATACTGTTCTTTAAATCTCACACAGGAGCAACCTATCACCTCCACCAGTTTTACGAGGCTAAAATTTTGATGGTATCCGTAATAAGCTATTTGAGGAAATCGATCGACTGAACAGAGTAAATATCAGTCTTCAGAATGAAGTGCATGATTTAAGACTTCTTTCTACAGATAACCTATCTCTAAGAAAAAGACTCTAAGAGAATGCAGCAATGATGGTATTGCTATTTGTAGAGATTGAAGCCCTTAGGCTCAGAATTCGTGAAAAATAAGGATTAGGAATAAATAGCCCTAGAAAATCAGGTATTAGTAATTGAATTTTAATTATCCATATCCTTTTATTGTTGAGTCATATTAATTATTTAAAAGGATGAGTACCGAGCCCCAAGCATCTGTTGCTCTAAATCAAAAACCTTCAGACGAGAGTACATCGAACATCTAACCTGAACTATTTATCTTTTCAAGAGAGGATTTGAATGAAATTACAAGATTAAAACGTGGTCTCATCACCAATCCATTAGCATATTTAATAATCACCTCCTCTTTAGCATTAGCCGCCAAGAAAATAAATTTACGTAGATTGATAGCTAATCCTCTAATAGAGGAAGAATCAATTCAGCGGAATGATAAATACTGGCGTTTTGCTACAAGAAATTTGATTGGAGTGGGCACAGTGGGATTCTTAGGTTTTTCTTTCTATCGACTTGAGATTAACAAAATACTCATGTTCAAAAAGTATGAGCAGGAGATTGGTATATATATGCGATGGCGAATGGATAGAGAGGTGCGTTCCTTCCTAAAAAGAGAAGTATGATTATAAAGCCTTATCACTCATAATTTTTGAACGATAATACTGGATTTCTTTATATTTCAAAGGATCTCTTAATTATCGTCCGAGTAAGAATTCAGGATAATCTTTATAATTTATGGCCTGCTACTTTATAATTAATAATTTTGGTATTAACAAACTTATTTTGATCTGAATCGTTTTGGTAAGATTAATCAGACTTAAATAAATGCAAATCAATTTTTTACAGTGTGAATATTGCCACACAAAAAAGGGAGTCTGTAAAAAGTGTTATAAGAAGATAGTTAGTTATAACATAATTATAATAATCTCCAAAAATAAAAGCATGGAAAATACAGACAATTAGCAAATATTGTAATTTTCTCCTCTTGCAAAAGATAATGAATTTATTACCTATCTCAAATCTCTCCTTAAAGCGTAGAACAAACTTGATGAGCTATTTCTCACTTCGCTCAGTCAAGCTCTTTAACTAAAAAATGTCATAGAATCTTAAGAAATATCTGCAGTTACGATTGTTCTCGCCTCTACTACAGCAGTATCCTTGGGTATCGATAAAACTAATCAACTGCCTGTCAAATAAATCCTCTAATATAGCAGAAGAGTGGAAGATTTGAGGCCTATAATATTGACTTTAAAAAAGCTTGGACTTAAAAGAAAAGGAGAGAACAAATAAATCATCGGATGGCTCAGCAAAATATGGGACAGACTTATTCGCTTTAGCTCCGTTAAAAACTATATTGATCTCTTAGTGCTTTACTTTTACATTGGAGACCTTCTACTATAGCCAGAACAGTAATTTAAAAGACTAATGAAATTACTAATTTTTTCAGTTTATAAACTAAAGGGCTTAGAAGCTGATACTTTGGAGCTGACTTAATAATTATTATGTGCATTTTTGGAATCTCCTTAAATTCGGTTGTACTCACATGAAGTTAACGTAAAATTAAAAATGATCCAAATCCTTTTCCTAACAAAAATAGTGAAACCTGAATAGCGGGTATTGATAAAGATAAAGTAAAATTTAAAAGATATTTCATAAAATTACCTGAAATATTTGATTGATCTCCAACAGCGTTCATAAGAAAATGATTTAATTCGAGAGTACGAGATGATATGGGAAAAACTATTTTCTTCTCTTCTCAGCATGTATATTACATACTAAGACATGAAGGATTTATCCAAAAAAATAATAGTGGAGATGATAAATTATAAAATCGATATTCAGACAGTCAAACTACTCATTCGAGAGCTTGAAGTAACAAGCGATTAAAAACCCATAAATAAATGGAAAAGTATTTTTGAAATAATGAGTATTTCTCTAAAAATATACCACGATACTCGAGATTGCTTGGTATTTTTATCAAAAAAATCATTTTTCAAAATACCCATCAACTATAGGCATCAATTCTTTATTGAAATTTAACTAAAAAATTGTCAGAAGACTTTTAAAGAAGAAAAAATGCTTTTTATGGTTCAAGACAAAAACAGAAATAATTAGTTGTGGATCACTATCAGAAATATTACTGAAGGATAAGCAATTTTAGTACTCTTAAAAGTTTCAAAGTCTGTCATCTGGGCAAAGACACAATCTTATGTAACATGGCATCAAAATAGATCAAATACTTTTTACATATAATTTGATGCGAATGATATTAAAGTTAGCCTCAATAGTTCTCCAGAAAACATCCTAACATTGCCTAAGTTTATCGATAATCCATCGACTTTAGTCATAGGAGATGAAGATGGTAAGCTTGGAACTTCAATTCGCTCACTTTTAAGCTTAGAAATATATTCGAATAGAAGTAAAGAAAATGGTGAATGCATTAGATTAGATGTCCTGGACAAAACTAATAAATTTATTCGGAAAAGGATGTTGCCATCTTTTACTGATCTAATTAGAGCAGTTGGAGATATGGACATATTCTTGATGATTATCTCTCATGCCATCAAAAAGATGAAAAAAAATTAAGATATTGTTGGAATGATCAGAATTGTGATTAAACTTTTGGAAGAGTTTGTTTAGATTAAAAGGGTCAGTCATCAAAAACTGACACCAATCGAAAGAGAAGAAAGGCTGAATGCTATTTTATGTCTCTGCTGGCAAGCCAGCCGTGAAAGTCAAAACGCCCTGGCAATTCTCGAGCTGCTGAGAGTGCTTCATATCAGAGGAGGCAATAACTCTGAGGATTAATTGTAAATTCTTTGTAATTTCGTCTTTTGGAAAAATTTTGGTTGGTAATATCAAAAGCTTATCATCATGAAGATTAAAGAGCTTTTTAAGTTGCTACATTACCAAAATAATTATATAAAGCTAATTCACGTATATTGTCAAAGGATTTTATTATAAACAGCCCTCTACTATCGATAGGACGATGGAGCCTATATTTTCTCGGATAAGGATCAGATTTTAAAGATTCATTTTGAGTTTATAAGTTTGGTGGAAGAAGAACTAGATGAGCAACTCCAATAGAAGATTGAAATCGATCTCTACTATGAATTTATTTAATTTTTACTAAAACTTCTGAGCTGTACAATTAATCGAAGAGATAACAGTATTGATATTTTTGATCTGACTTTTTCAATGTAAATTTCATTTTTTGCAAGAAAGCTGGGGGAGTCACTGCCGGATTGGATTGGAAAATAGGAAAAGCTTTTAAAAATAATAAAATGCATCATTTAAGTATGCCAGATATATTAAAATTAATAAAATTATTATGATTGCAAGAAGATTAAAATTCACAAGGGAGGAAAAGAGTTTGAGTTTTATGATGTGCAAATCATTAAAGAAAATTTATATTTTTTGGCCTACGAACTTCTTTCTCTCAAGCCTTTTCTTCTTTACTCAATAATACTATTATAAGAGAAGGGCATATCATAAATTACCTGCGTCGCGTGGCAAAAACAATTCTTCGAAGTCGTGAATTCATCAGTGAATACAAGTGAGATCATTTTTTAATCAAATAACAAAAAAATATAAAACTTGAAATAGATCTATTAACTACTTCCTTTGAAATGTCTTTCTTACGATCAGGCCAGATCGCTCGCCCATATCTATTTATCTCATCACAAATTATTTAAAACCATTGATGTGAGACTCACAATTTATATAATCAAAGAATTATCAATTAAGGATTTGCTATCCGTTATAGAAGCAGAACTAAAAATAACTGAGTTGAAAATTAAAGAAGTCAGTGCAATTACAGCCTCATCAAAATTTCAAGAAGGAATTGATAGCACAGTTCAGGAGGATTTGATAAGCGATAAAATTATTGTGATTTTGGCAATGTGTGAAAATTTGAATTGCTAAGAAGGTTTATCAGTTCTCAAAAATTTTAATTTATGTCATAATTTCTCCAACTCTAAAATATAAAAATTGAATCTGCTGACTTATCACTATTCTCTGAAAGGATTAGCACAAAAAACTAAATAAATGTTCAATGAAAGCCCAGCTTCGTCTATTTTTGTGAACTCCCTCCTCTATATTGAGGACAAAAATGCGAATAATACGAACATATAAAAAAGTCAATAATTGATTAATGATTAGGCGATATTAGATCGATAAAACATCATAAAATGTTTAGATTTTTATTTGACTCATATAACATCTCGAGACTGTATGAATTTTCTGAAGATATCAAGCCAATAAGAGGCGGAAGGACATGTATAAAATTTTAAGATTAATATAAAATGCGTGATGAATCACATCAGTACTTTCGAAATAAAGAGTGTGCAAAAACTTAAAAATTACCACTGTTTTTTATAAAAACAGCTTTTAAATCTATCAAAATGTACTTGTTTATGCATATAGATTATCTTGAACAATATAAAATAATACCCATTCAAGAGCAATAACTTTCAAAGAGATCGAGGAAAAGAAGTAAGTAGTTGCCAACCTTTCCTAAATTTGATTTTAAAGAAGAATCCAGAAGTATGTATATTAAATTTGTCGAAGAGAGAAATTTAAATTTATTGAAGGTGGAAAAGGTTTGGTCGAAGGTAGTTGACAAGAATAAATATTTTTGGTCAGCCTTTATCGGTAAATAAATCTACTACAGCTTATTTTAAGGTACTGGTCCTGAGAATTAAAAGATATTGCTGAAAAAAGACAATAACAAACCACAATTAGAACTACCCAGAATGATCAAAGCCGGTAGTTGTGTAAGGAGTAACAGTCTCTTTTCAGATAAATTTTAGTTTAATTAAAGTGAGTCAGTGTCGTCAATATTTGATGATGCACCCCTATATCGGAAGGAACCTGCCTCATGTTTGAGTTTAGCGCGTCAATCAACTCCAAGTAAATAAATGAGCCGTCATAAAAACAGATTTAAAGTGCTGCTAATTACTTCTGCAAAGATTTATCAAGGAAAAGTGACTGTTTCTCAAAAGAAATTAAGTTTTGTTTAAAATTAGACGATTCAAATATCTCTCTATGATAAAATATTTGCCTCTGAGTGCTAAAAGCGAACAGAAGACGAATGCATCAGATAAAATTTTACATTCGAAGTAGAGCTTTCAAACAAATGCATCGCCATCGTCAAGCGGTACCTATACCATGATTTGGCAGTTGAATTGCACACAAAAAATAGAAGTTACTTATTTTCATTTATTCGAGCAGATCATCGCCAAGTATTTCTTTACTTGCTCTAAAAATAGATGAAGGTATTGTCTCGTGAAAAACTTGCTGAAGAGGCGAAGCTGATGATGTAAAAATGGCAAATTGGATTACTGAATAACTATCAGTATTTAATGAAACTTAATGATCTAACTGGCCGCAGTTTCAATGACCTTTCGCAGTACTACATATTCCCTTGGACGGTGACCAACTTCAACACATAAATGACTGCATCTTTTTTTTCGAATGGTTAAAATTTTCGGGACCTCTCTCTTCCCGTGGGAAAATTGTGCAAAAATAAGTGGTAGTCTATTAAAAAGAGGTTCTAATAAAAAAAAGACCAGAGGTTTTAAACACCAATTCCCAATTTTCTTTACGGATCCTTCTACTCCAATCGAGCCATTGTTTGTAACTTTCTTATTAGGGTCAACCCATTTACTTCGCAACATTACTAACTTCAAAGTTTGCAGTTTGATACGGCTGATCGATTATTCTACAGCATCAAAGATATCCATCAATCTATGATGAATTGTCCCGCTGATTTCAAGGAGCTAATTCCTTAGTTTTATAACTTTCCATAATTTCTGAAAAATAGAAGCTATTATAATTTAGGACTGAGACAGAACAGAGATATTGTAAACAATGTCGTATTGCCTTGTTGGGCTCGAGATTAATATGAATTTATCTTTAAGATGCGTAAAATTTTAGAGAGCGAATTTGTCACTACAGGTCTACATCAGTGGATCGACCTTATATTTGGAGTTTACGCGAAGAAATAGAATGCTTTGAAAGCAGATAATCTATTTTTAGGAGATCTTTATATAGAAGCTTTTGAGAAATATCTTTGCGAGAAAGACAAATGCTCGGTTCAACTTTTCAAATAATTTGGACAAGTGCCCATTCCTCTCTTTAATACCAATCATTCTTCTTCAAAATTTCAGGGAAATTATCTCGACTCAATTCTTCATAAGACAATGAAAATTGAGGTGTGTAGGCTGAACAGAGGAGTCGATTATGGTAAGGTCTTGCAAATATATTTTTACAAGCGTTTTACTTTTTTCCTCTTCTAAAAGCAAATAAGGATGTATGAATAATAAAAATATGGAGAAAAGGACTACTCATCAGTGGCAGGATAATTTTAAGGAGGAAACCTAAGGATTTGGTAAATCACAGATATTGAGGATAAAAAGCACATGTGCTTGCTTGTCTACAAGAAAAAATCGACAGAAATCATCACCTACGAAATTAGAAAAAATATGTGGCAAAATTATTGTTTCTAAGGCGGGTAGTCTATCCCATTCAAGCACCGATGCGAGCTCTTCGCGATTTATTAAAATTTTATTATCTGTTCTGAGGAAAAGCGTCTGTACATTTATAAAAATAGCAAGCAAGAGATGAGCGAGGAATACTCAAATACTAATATCAGCTCTGTTTTCATGATCAACAAAAACAAGTTCCAACTTTAATTTTGCTCGCAGTTTAATCAGCATAAATCCAGAATTCTGCAGTTGGCATCTAACGAAAGAGGGATGATAATATCTTTGGATGAGTAGAATAAAATCTATATTACAGAAATCAGTGCGAGCAGCTTAACTATCTTTAACTATTTCGAAATCAAAAGTATTTTCTTCGAATAAAAGATTACTGAGATAATCATCCATCCCTTATCTTTTTTTATTTTCAGAACTGACTATGATCGAATTCTGGCCTATAGGTATACAAATTAATATGCAGCTTTTTAGGTGATTTAATTTTGATTAAACACATCAGTTTCGCAAAGGAGTCCGTCACCACGCTTACTGAAAAGGCTCAGGCAGTGGCAATTTGGAATTAAGAATTATCTGAAATTGTAAAAATAGCGTTATTTTAGATTATCGGAACTAATATAGGGAATCTTTGGAAAATTGATCTGTTCTAAATGAGAAAAATGGAAGCTATTACAGAAGTATAGGTGTGGGCTTAAAAAATCCATTTAAATGAGGAGGGATTTAGAAGATAAGGCCTGCAAAAAATGGCAATCAACAGACTAGGCAAGCATTCTTTGACTCTAGTCTACGCTGAAAACAGCAAACTTTACATCATTAAAAGTGAACGATGGTAGTAGGCTAGAAAACTATAATTTCTTAACAAAAAAGTAAGTAATTTTTGGTGATCTTACCAAATTTGATAAATTAGAGTGTTTATTATTGTACTCATTGAATTATTTGATTGGAATTGAAAGATAATTATTCATGCTAAAGATAGTGAGCCTCCAGAGATTACGCCTAAGTTAATAATAATAATTATAGTCGATGTGGTTATTAAAATTTCAGAAAGAAATTTATCAAAGGCTATACTGTCTCTCCAAATCCAATGCCTATTTTATTCACTCCTAATCACCTTTGCCCGCAATACTTATCGTTCCTATCCATAAAATTCCTCTTATTCGCCCTATTATTAATCACCTCTCTGGACAGGAAGATTTTAATTTGAAGGAGAAATTAAGTAATTGCAAAGTAGATGTGACGTAATAGCAAAATTCACATAAAATAAAAGACTCAGATCGCACTATCGACTCGATTTATAACATTAAATTTAATGATTAAACTAGCTTTATCCACCCGGACTAATCTGGCAAACTCTAAATAACAAAAAAATATCCAAGCAATGGCAATCTTCTTGGCATCTTATTGTTTGATTCAGTCATCCAAAACAAAAAGATAAAATACATAGCTGGTAATTATTATGAATCTTTCCTCATTATATTAAAGATATTCACAATAATCCTCATCTTCGTGACATGCATTCTCTTGAAAATTGTAACCAGAGTAGAAAACCATCATTTACTAAATTGATTATTAATACATTCAAATTGTTCAAGCATTAGTTATCAATATATATATCTTCAATATCATGAATCAGTTAATAGTCTCACTGCCCATGAGCTATTGCCTGTTTTACAGAAGATGCCTATGCTGTATAAAATCGGGGAAGTCATGAGATACTCTTCTAAGATTGCTTTCTTTATTTTTCCTTGCCCCATAGATTTCGCATTTAAGTCTTCCAATTTCTTCGTTCGAATTTCCCTTTAAGGAATTGTATAAATTCTTCACCTTCAACAGATTGATTTCATTGCTTTTACTCTCTTCGCTAACTTTGGTCATATACTAATGCTTCATAATCACCAGCTCACCTTCAATCCTCCTATTTTTTTATGTGATTCTGGTAGAAGTGTACTAGCGCATGTAGGGCTTACTTGAATCGATAAAAGGGAAACACTTGGGAATATATCGATAAGGATCTTATAGGTAGTAGCTCATCTCGCAATTTATTATTAAAATTATCGGTTAGTAAGATAAGACACCATTATAAATTGTAATTTGATTATTGAGGCAGATATAGATCAGTTAAAGCCCCAATTCTTAGGATTTTCAGGATGATAAGGCTCGTCAGCAGCAAGAATCCATGTATGCTTCTCATGGGGTTTGAGGAGTAGTGACCATCTGCGGTCAGTGATTGGAATTCCCTTATATTCCTCAATCTCCACTCCAATCTTATTGCTATAGTTGTCCTCATTGCTATGAGATGTCAGAAGAGCCAAATGATCCAATTTAACTCTGGTCATATCAGCACTCGTAGTGGTTTCTCGATCACTAGTATTCTCCACAGTCAAAATTACCAAATTACTTTCGGGGTGATAAAGGAAATATTGATTGATTGCTTTACCGAGTTAGGTTCTTCGACCGCTTTGAATGTTGATGGCTTCAAAACTTTGACTGATCAAATTGGGAATTTTTTCAGTGTAAATCCTTTCGAATTATACTTTTTCAGAGCCATAGAATGTTAAATTGTAGCTATGTTCCTTATGAAGCCAGTTGGCTGCGCAAAAGATAACATAGTTGCCAGGGGCAAGATTGACTTCAAGATCCAAGTTTCTCGATTTGGCAGAAAAAGCTAAATAAAAATAATTATACCTGTATTAATGAAGATACTCTTCTCCTTAGATTCCACCTTGTGTAAAATTACGTGGAAAGGAGAGTATTCATATCCACTGGTCGCAGGGAAAAGTCTTTGGTCCCACTGACTGATTGTCAAATAACCATGAGTTTCTTGGGTAATTTTAAAGTTATAGGAAGAATAGAAACCATACTTGTGGCGAGATTGAGTAGTGGTTGTGAAGTATGCAGGGTTTAGATGGGCAACAATGATGTGACTAAGACTATCTCTCATTTGACCTGAACTGAGTTCAAAAGTGCCCTCTGGTTTGAAGCTGATTTTGGATCTCTCCTCAAGAGTTCCCCAACTATTTCTTAATTCTAAAGTTCCCTTGGCAGTATAATTAATCACATTGTATGAGTAATTTGGATTGATTCCTAAAGAGGCAATTCTCTCGTTTGGTACTGCCAAAATCACTTTACCAGCGGCAATGGCCTTTTTGATAATGTTGCTCAAGTCATAGTTGTCTCTAAATCAAGCAATTAATACATGGAATATTTGGTGACAGGAGCTCCAGTTAAATCACGAAGATAATATTATCTCGGCTGAATTCTGGAGAAAACATCATATCCGCCAAACGATTTAGCATATGCTTTTTCAATAAGAGCTGATGAAAGCTCAAATTCAGCGTCAGCGTTACTCAACACTCCGACATTTTCATTTTATATAAAGGGGAGGAAGCTGTCAACAGGAATATATCTCCAGACTGAGTTTATAAAGAGACGAATAAGATAAAATCCGTTATTGTTAACTTTCTGGTCTTAGATTAATCGTTTTATGTTGAATTCAAGTTCAGAAAGTCCGCTGAGGGTGCTCAAGAAATGGGAAGAACTCATTGATCCTGTCCGAAGATCGTTCGGGTCAATATATTTTCCGAAAATGATTGCCTTAGCAAATTCATTGGGTTTTTTCCATACTGAAACTGTCTTTTTGTGTTAAGAGCCAAGTGAGAATGAGCTTGCAGGAAAAATGAAATCTGAGAAGTTAGAGTCATTATATTTTCGCTGTTTGGCTCTATCAGTCTCAACAGGTCTAATTGTATCATAAGCAAAATGGAGGGTGGCATTTTATTATGCAAACTTGAAGTCCTCCGCTACCTTCTTTAATTTTCTCACATATCCAGGTCGATTAAAACCGTTCTTGTTGGAATACGGATAGATCTGATCAGTGTCTTAAGGTTAATCATATCTAACTGGTTGAGTGGGAATTTCATTTTTGGGGGAAGGCTTCGGCTCAACATAGTTATTAATTTTCTTTTATTCAGGTTTAGTCACAATCTTGCCTGGTTTTGTAGGTTCAGGCTTTACTACTACAATTGATGTATTCGGATTCGTTGGAGCTGGCTTGTTTGCATTTGGGTCGGGCTGAGGGACAGGTTTTGGAACTTCTTTAGTTTAGGGTTTAACAGGACGTGGTTTTCTTGGTTGGGGAGCAAAGCCTCCAAAGAGCATAGAATCAAGATCCTTTTAAAAATTGCCTTTCTTCCTATTATCGAGACCTAACTAAGATGACTGTTACTCTGCTGTTAATCAGGTTTCCTAACTTCATCATCATCGTCTATATTAAGACCTCCCTTGAGTTTGCCTGACCTCATAATATCTTTCAATCTTAATAAAATTTATAAAACAGTTCTATGATATTAAATATTAAAGCTATAATCATTATTATTAAAAGCTCGGCTTATCCAGATCAATATCATAGAAATACCCGTTTCCTCTGGGGAGCGTTTTGAGGCATCAGTTATTCTATATTTATACGCATTTTTGATTTCGGAGTAGTCACATGGTTATCTTTCGGACGATCGCTACTATTACTTATGCAGGAACTTGAACTGAAGCGCATGGATTGTTACCAACCTGAAGTTGCTGAACGAGCAATAGGAGCCACAGTCTTCTCGCATGAGTGTTAGCGATAGGTGGCCTGCTTTATGTCCTTCTCTCTTCCAGACTGAAGCTGAGTTTTGGTATGGTTGAATTGACTTGTCATTTCATTTTTTTCTTTTTAATTTCTTTATAACTCTTCTCTTAATTTCCTATTGATGACTACGTAGTTATCCAGTTGCTGTTTGCAGTTGGTCTCCTGCTCTCTCAAAAACTACAGTTCCTCTTTCAAATCTTGCAAATTTTGAATCTATTTTTACTGAATAAATCAATCATTACAGCGGTTTACAATCTAAGCAGCAATTTGCTATTTGTCTATTTCAACTGATTTATATGTCCGTGTGCTGATTTCAACTCGTGTCTCAATTTTTAGATTTAAGGTCGATCGCCTCCTACTTGTGAGCTCGGCTCTCTGTTTTATTTATTGATTGCTGGCCGAATAAATCTCATCGTTAAATATATAATTAATTATCACCTTCAATAATAAAGTCGATAGGCATATAAATAAAACTTTCATTCAGCAAATACACGATCATGGATGGAATTGATTGCCCGACAAATTGAGCTTGCTGGGGTCAAAAGGTGTACCCTTGAAGGGAGATCCCTCTGCATTCCAGGCCAATTTCAGGGCTTATAATTGTTTTTCCTCCTCTGTGGTGGGCAGTCCCATCTGTTTCCTTTGCTGCTCATACATGATCTTGCGAATTGCTCCCTGAGTTTCATCGTCGAAATCAGTGAGTGGTTTGGTATTGTTAACTTTGCTGGTATCGATTTATGGGTCTCCCTTAAAGACTGTGTTCCATATCTTCTCCTCCGCTTTCTCCAAATTCAGAACAATGAAAGATTTTCCTGCGGATTTTTATATTTTCCAAACAGATTCTCCGGCATTAATTCGTTCATAGAGCTATCCCTATATTAATCCCTCTCCTGTTTTTCTCTTGATTATGACTCTATCGTTTTTAAGATCAACACTGATCTAAATCAATAAGAAATAACGTTTTTCGAAGTGATGGCTGGATCGATTTCGATAGTAACTTCCACCTCACGAATTTATTGACTCCAACTATATTTTTAGTTAGTTCCACCATTATAAGTGTCAACAATCGGAGCCACTTCCTTTTTCTTCTGCTCTGCTGGCTTTTCCTTAGGGATACTCACAGGTTACTCCCTCTTCTCAACTTTTTCAGTTTTAGATTTATTTTTTTGAGCTGTTTCATGCTGCTGTTTAGCGACTTTGGCACCTTCTACCTTTTTATTAAAGTCTTCTAATGACTTCTGTGGTATCTTCTTATAGTGTTCCTTCTGAAACTGATCCATAATAGCATATATCTAAGTCAATATCCTCGTACCATCTGTTTGTTATAGCCTGGAGGAAAACCCATCTTATCTCCGGGATCACACTCGTAGAAAAAGTCAGTCTTTCGAAACAGGAAATCAAAAAAGGAGCGAACGAATCCTTCAATTCCTCCTACTTACTTGCAGATGGTTAAGTAAAATTAATCGAATCTTTGCTGGTTCATCTTAATCAACTAATTTGAATTATATATTTTGAGAATAGTCTGGACTGTGATGTATAATATATAGGCTTGATGAAGCTCACCAACCAAAATGGGGAAGAAATTGATCTCAACAACAAGATGAGACAAATATTTAAAATAGGATTGAAAACAAACTATATATTGATAGATTCCCACAAAAATTTAGGCCATCTCTTGCTCTGTCCTGCATTTTAATCTCATTTTTAGAAACTCATAAATCATACCTCAGTAAGGACTGCTTTCTATTATTGCTGAATAACTACTTCCTCTTCTCCCCTGTATTTTATAACTGCAGGCAGCACTAATAGTGTCAATCCTATTCTCAATGGCATGACAGCCTTGTATATGATTCCTGCAATCACTAATGACCCTGCTTTCTCAGGTATTTTGTTTTAAAGCCGAAGCCATTTGATGAGGGAACCCGCTTTGCCAGTCCTGTTGACGAATAGATAGGTGCCGATAAAAAATGTCCAGGAGAGGGTGAGATGAGTAGCAATACCTAAAAGTCCATATTTCTTGACTGTTTAAAAACTATCCCCCATAATTATCGAATTAAGATAAATAACAACAACTAATTCATTCAAAATAATAACGAATTGCAGTTCTATCCTCCCTTTTGATAAATTAAAATGACCCTTTTAACATATTTCTTAAAAAGTTTATTTCTTTATGAGCCTATACTAAATTGGTTTCAATAATCATACGCTCTAAAATGAACAAAAAAGTGTACAAGGCAGCTGAATTCTCCCCTAACGTTAACAAAAAGCAGCTCTCAATGATAACCCGAAATATAATAGCTGATACTCTGAATAACACTGAAGAATGGTTTATCAGTATTTTATTGGTGAATTTAGACTAAAAGAAGTTTCAATCGCAGAAATGGGATCAAATCTTTTCTCTTATTACTAAGATGAGTGGAAAAAAGATTATTTTTGGTATTAACTCCTTAATTAAGATTGGAATCAAGAAAATTTTATCATTGAGAAGGTGATTCATATTAATTTCGTGAACCTGAAGCATATCAGCTTTTGTGCCAATTGTATAATCAGCATCGAGTGTTTGAATAGACTGCAAGCACCAAATTTAAAGGAACTTAGCCTCACCAACAATCGTATTACGTATTTTCGTTCATTTCGCAAAAGTCATCTTCCGCAGCTCTAAGTTCTTGACATTTGTAAAGATTTTTCTATTTTAGTCAATAATGAATCAAAAGAGCCTCAGCCATTAGTTTAACTGCATGTTCCTCACCTATTTAAGCTGTCAATATAAATGTAAGAACAAAATAATCTAGGACAAGTGTGCACTCAGTCATGGGAGAAGATTTGAGATGGGCTTTTAAATTATAGTCAAATCATCTGAAATGGATATGTATTTAAAGATTAATGTAGGGGCTATATCTCGATATCGCATGGCTGAAGAAAAACTGGGCATTGCTTTTCGTCGAAGAGGAGTACAGGGTGGATTATTAAAATGATTCTATTTTATTTAGCAATTAAATATTTACTTAGAAATGTATAATTATGACGAAATTCAATAAGTTGGATCATTACACAGAATAAAGGTTTAGAATCCCACTCTCTCCTCCTGCCAAGAGGTATTTTCCAATCGATTTGCAGTCCCACAGCGGGTTAGAAGTTACTGCTGTTCCCACACAACTCTTCATCCTCAAATCCCAACTCTTGATTGTTTTATCAAACGAACTGCTGAACACTAATTTTCCTTCAGCCTGTGGTGTCACTGAAGATACGCTCTGTTTATGTCCCTCTAAAGTTGATACTACTTTTTAGCTGGAAATATCGATTACTTTAATAGAAGCATCATCGCATGCAGTTAATAGTTTGCTACCATCCTCTAGAAATGTTAGGTCTCGCACGAGTTTATAGTGTGCTTTAAGGCTGGCGACTTTCTCCTTAGCAGATCCAAGGTTTACTATATAAACGTCTCCATTGTTATTGCCGGTTGCCAAGAAGTTGCTGTCAAAAGATTTTGCAAGCGCTGTCAAGAATACTTCTCCAGTATCAAACTTTTTTATCTTTTCTTTTGATTTTTCATCATAGAAGATGACTCGACCTAGGTCTCCGCCAGTGACGATGCTTTCATCGATGAAAGTAATCTTCCAATTTTCCATGATTTGACACTCGATGTTAGAAGAAGTAACTGTTTTATAAACAAATTACTCGTATTGAGATCATAATTTCGGATGGTAGAATCCATGCAACTGACAGCCAACAGTGTAGATTTGCTGTTAAATGCCATATCAATAACCCCCATTGCATTCCCTCCACGAGTATACAGTGGTTCCTTTTGAAAAGTGGCAAGATCTGAATTCCTAAATCGTCAGTGCATTACCAAATGTATATGAAATCATCGATGCAGCCCACAGCTACGTAATCCAAGCAGCTATCAATGCAAGTAATGCAATCACTCAACTGTACTGTCTCCACATCACGAAAGTTTTTAGTGTTTGCCTCCATTTAATTATCTTTGTATAAGTTGAAGTATCCTTCATTACTATATTCATTCAAAATAAGGAATAAACACACTAATCATTTTAACTATTGGCACTATGTGGTACCCAAATAGCCGTAATAGACATAGTTAGCGCTAATCCATTCAGACAAATGTATGGCTTATTTGGCTAAAAATAACTGCATTTTATTGTATATTTCTGGTAGATCTAGCACATCTTTAATGCAGTATTCACGGTAGTCAGGATCAAGAGGCCTCTTGCAAAATAATTCCACTTATCCATGAGACCACATCCGATGGAACTTCTCTTTATTCTTGTTCATTCCATGACTTGCCTTGTATTTTTGCAGAATATCATTCAAACCTGGCGTTTTTACATTACTGCACTAATTTATCAAGATTTTAGCCTTGCTTATTTTGTCTTCGCAGTTCTTTAATTGCTAATAGGCTTACAATTGATTGATTAGTGTTTCAGTGGCACTGGTATCCACGATGTTGAGAATGCAAGATTGAATAAATTAATGAAGGGCTAGAGAGTCATGTCTGCAGTCGTGAAATATTTTAATGATGTTTGTATCTACTAACACATTTCTTAATATCTTCTTGGCGAATTCAATTGCCTCTACGGCTTTATTTATATGCATGCAGTAGATATCGATCAAAAAAGTATTCTTTGAATTATTTAGTTGAATTATCTACACAAAACCACCCTTCCGGAGCTGACCTTATAGATCAATGCCAAGAACTTTACTTTTAAGGATATAGGGAGCATAATGAAGGAGTGATTACATGTCATTTATATCAACAGAAATGTCTCTCTCGAGTTATTCTTCCGTTGAGATAAGGGGAAGTGTGGACAAGTCATATTTTTATTGATAGGGACACTTGCAAACTTTGTGTTTGAGCTGTTCAAAGGGAAATTTATTGTTTTCCTGATACAAAAACTGCATCATGGGAAAATGCAAAAATTTATAGCCTTCTAAAACAAGGAGAGGCTTAATTTGGTTGATTACATTGCCATTGTTGATCTTCAACGATTTTGCAAGCATGATGTAGATGTCATTCCAGTTTATAAGTTTATCTTTATCAACATTTTGAAGGTATTTTTGGGCTGCTTCAAGGATTTATTAAGTATTAGGTTATAATTTAATCTTGCCAAGCATGTCTTAGAAACTGTTGCCGCTGAGAATTTATATGAAATTTGTAAAACTCATTTTTTTTTATTTTAATAGAAGAGTCAAAGGGGGGATTGACAAACTTGAAATTGTAATCTGGAATAACATTTTTTTTATTACTGCCTCCTCTAAAGGTTATTTGACTTCTCCAATAATTTTGATATACTCCTATCGATAAGTCTGTAAAATTTCTTCTTCACTTGCTCTCCTGAAAATATATGAAGTTTATCTTTTGGCTAATGGCGGCATAACTATAGTCTTCTTGAAATATCGACTCCCCTCCGCCTCACAAAGAAAAGATGTCAAATGGCTAAATTTAATTCGAGTCATCAATTTATTAAACCCAACTCTTGTATACTCTCGTACCAGGAGCTATTCTGTTAAATTTGCCTCTGGAAATTTGGCTTATAGGAGTTCAATAAAATCTTAGAACATTTGTTTATGCATTTCATTTCTAATTTCCATTCGAAGAGGACGATCCTCGTTCAATTGCTGGAGAGTATATCTTTTTATCTTTTGAAACTCAAAGAGATTAATGTAGATTCTAGGTCCTTTGATTGCCTTCTTTTGGCAAAAGGTAGTATCTTGCAGATAGTCGAACTCAACCTTTTCCCCTTTTTGCCAATACTAATAGTTCAAATCCTCAATTCCGTGACTAAATATGCATTCCTCTTTGGGTTTAATGCATAGACCTCTCACATAGAATCTGCAAAGGGAAGTCTTCCTCTTCAGTTATCCCATTTCTCCCTCCCCCTTGTCTACTTCCATATTAGCGGCTTATTGATATTCTTTGATTAATCCAAAATTGAAATCGTTATATCATACGATAACAATAGAGTTTCATATTGATGATGACTTTACGACAGTTAAAAATTCTTCTATCCCTTATCTTCGCCTTCCTCAACTCAGTGCTAATATAAATGTTAAAATACAGTAAAATAATTGAGATTAGATAGCTTAGGTTTTTCATTTTAATCGTTAATATTTGATATCAAAATAAATACTTTAATGTCTTAGCAATTCAAGAAGAGGAAGTAATTCCTCAAAAACCTTGATCAATAAATTATAGTTTGCAACGATTTCTTTTATTTCCAATTATATTAATACTGAAACTAAATTACTCAAAGCATGAACTACTAATCAAATAAACAAGACTTATAAGAGAATTAGCAACCAGAAATGAACATCAGTCCTCAGAAAAACTCAAACAAGGTGAATCTCCTCCGCAGCGATAATTTGAAAAATGGGCTCATATGTCCTCCAAACATCAAGTAACAGGACCTCATCCGTAAGATATCGGCTGATCTAGTAGGGATGAGGGCAGCGAATCAAAAGCCAACGGGAAGGGTTATTAGCAAGATCAATTGTGGTGCAGAACTAGATAAGTCCCACAAAATAAATAATTTGCTCCTTCAAACAGCCAGCATAAAGGCTTCGAAAAACATGAAGGAAATAAATACAAAAAATACAGACAGTTCCAAGGGTGTTTCTCCAAGGGATTAAAATATAATTTAAACTTTAAAACACTCGGGTAATCCAGAAGCTCGTCTGCTAAACGAGACTAAATCGTCAATGAATCTTTTATACAACACTGCCAGCATTAAATAATACGAAAGACTTAACTAAAAAATTAATAGGAACAAACAGATGATTGAAGAAATCCGAAGAAATACGCGGAAGGATGAGAACATTTAGAAAAATTATAGTGGATGTCTCAATAGTATCAAGGAAAGCATAAGGCCAATCTTCAGTCCTACTGACAAGGAGACGAAACTCAGTGAAATTCACTCCAAAACTGATAAGCAATAAGATGCCAATTATTTTACTCCAAAGCTAGATAGCTCAAAATTTGGGTTTAGGTCAACTCCTCTCATTGAAAGGAAAAAGCCACCACAAGAAAAAGCTGCTTAGTCTTTAGTGATTAGTCTTTCAAGTAGTCTTACCTTTAAATCCGAAACTAAAGATCAAAAGATTGACTTAAAATACGAAGCGAAATCTCCTCCTCGTGCTTCTAAGATGGCCATCGACGAGTTTAAAATTGGCAAAAAGTTAGGGTAGGGTAAATATGGAACGGTGAGTATGGTGCTGCATAAAAAAACACTAGGCCTATTCGCATTGAAAAAGATTTCCAAGGCTTTGATTAAAAGTAAGAAAATGACCAGTCAATGTGCTATGGAAATCAGATTACAGAGTTGCCTCCATCATAGTAATATCTTATCCATGTACGGATTTTTCGATGACAAAACTCATCTTTTTGTTGTATTGGAGTATATGGAGGGAGGAACCATCTATCAGAGACTAAAAAAATAAGGAAAAATTCCAGAGAAGGAAACAGCTGCAATCATCAAACAAATCACAATGGCAATAGATTACATGCATGACTTGGGCATCGCACATCGAGACATAAAACCTTAAAATATAGTTATTACCAATGTAAACTGTGTATTACTCAGAATGTTTACAAGTTATGTGATTTTGGGTGGGCGGCTCTCTGCACAGAGCGAAGAACAACTTACTGTGGAACTGTTGATTATGTAGCTCCTTAGATTTTGGAAGGAATTGAATACGATATGAGTGTTGATCTGTGGTGTTTGGGGGTGTTAACCTTCGAACTACTCTCAGGAAAGGCTCCCTTTTACAGTTTAAGTCAGCAGTAGACTCTAAAAAAGATTTTAAATGTATAAACTTCCTTAATTTAGGTAGATAATAAAAATGTTATATATCCTGAGAGTATTTCAGCTAATGCTCGGGATTTTATTGACAAACTGATTCGAAAACAACCGACTGAGAGGATCAAGGCAGCGCAGGCACTTGAACATCCCTTTCTTAAGCAAGTTTCTTAATAGCAATCATGATTATCATAATCTGATGCCTAATTTAAAGGCAGTATATCCATTATTAAGATATTATTATAAGTTGATGGACGATATTGCCAAGAGAAAACTTGTGGCTGTAAAGAAATTGATCCAAGACAAACAGTATTAAATGGCCATAGACTAGTTGGAGGTAATGGTCTATAAGTACGCTAAACTTCATCAAGTACACCTAATGGCTGGACTCTGCTATCAGAAGTTGGAAAAGTTAAATGAGGCAGAAAAGGCCTATCTCGAAGTCATAGATCTGAAGCCTGACGAGTCCAATGCCATCAAAGAATTGTGCGACATCTATTCTAAAAAAGGAGATCTTGTAAAATCTACCCATTATATGGAACTTAATGCCGAACTCTATAAAAAGAATGACTACAAAAAATACAGAGATACTGTTTGCAAACTTGTCTAGCTCTACGAAAAAGACTTAAATTTGTAAAAAATAGACCCTATTTTCCAAGAGTATGTTTAAAGAGAGGACAAAATCGGAGAGGATTTTGTGAAGATAGCAGCCTCCTATTTCAGGGTGGGTGTGCAAAACCAATGCTTCAACTTACAGAAATTTTAAAAAATGGGGATGCATGGAGAAAAGATACGTTCAATAATGCCTTCCGCTCGTGAACAACTCAACCTTCTTCTTATAGACATTGTTAGCTATCTTCTAGCAGTGTCTAAGCAATATCAACTAACTCACAAGGATATCGCTAACTCTTTAGTTTAAATGAAGTTCTATTTCCCATAAGCGCCCTGTATGCTCATGCTGCTTCTCTTCGATTAGTATTGTGTGGGACAGCTCACATATTCCAGTCTCATAATGCAGGAGGTATACAAGCTGATGTTGAGCTACTTCGACAAGCAAGATAATGGCTACCTCAACCTCGAGTACACTGAACCCTAAATCTTCACAATTTGTATGATCCTCAGTCACGAATACCTTGCTTTTTTCAAATAGTTTTTTACCCTTTAAGAAATTTTAGTACCGTACTATCAACGATTAACTTCCAAATACGAAGAACTACAATCTGCTTGCAAAATCCGTTAATCCTATCGAAAGAAGATCAGCACTTTTATTTTGAAGTAATGTCGAGAATTATATTCTGAGAGCAAATACGGAAACGTGTAGAATAAGTTATAATAACTAAAAGGACGTATAATGTCTTTGTAAGATTCATATCTGGAGTAGGTCATAGCAAAAATTGCTATAAATTGCTTCACCAGTTATTAAAAAATAAGCGATATCAAGAATTTGCTCAAGTTGCGCATCCGAAATCTTGCAGCGACTGACAGTGCACCTCACTTATATAAATACTACTACGAATATATCTTCAAAATTGCAACTCTCTTCAAAAGCTTAGATTAAGAGATACCCCTTGCTCAGATTCATTAGTATATTGCTATACATGATCCCAAGGATTTTAAATATAAGGTTGATAGAATATGGTTTGAGTTCTCTATGAGTTTAAAAGGATCTTAGCTATAGGAACAAAAGGAGCTAGCCATTAGGTCACTACAGAATATTGGAGAATGCTACTAACAATTAGAGAGTAATATAAAATCAGGTGCTGTTCGCAAAATGATTCTCTTGAAGGTGTTTATGGGAGACTACTCGATAGAAGGCTAAGTAACCTCGCTACTAAACATCTAACGCTCTTTCTAAAATTTACAATGCGCTGGTTTCTTTTTTTATTTTTGTAAATAGTACAACTCTGCTGTAGTGGTCCTCAAATAGGCATTTCGTCTCAACCAGTTACATTACCACACCAATCGTCTGCTCTTTCTAACTTTGCTGAAGACAGAAGGTGAGAGAGAAGCTATTGATTTTTTGTAGAGGATTCACTAAGGTTTTACGTCTGTATTTTGGATCAATTATCTGATTGGTATCAGCAAAATTAACCAGAAGAAATTTCTTGAAGCTTAACAATTTATGAGTGCAGCTCTATAAAACTATGAAGCAGCTTCAAGTGGCAAGTTTAAGTTCAGTTATGAGAGAGTGCGAGATGTGAGTGCTTTCTCCTTTCTTTACATGGTACAGCAGAATTAATACGCCATCTTTTATGATGAATTGATTTTTCCAGAATAGTTTATATACTCGGAATTTAAGGTGGCTTCTAGCTTGTATTTTCATCGCTAAGGCCAACGAAATCGCGTTAACTTGTATGTAAAATAGGGGGAACTACTTAAGATTTTGGGAAGAACAACAACCTCTTTAAACTATATTGAGTAAGCTTATATATGTTCCTCATAACTTATTGTTAATAATGAAAGTTAAGTTAAACTAATAATAGAAACCTGCCTCATGAAGAAGGAATACTCAACTCTGTTGTTCTACATGCGACAATTCAAGGAAAGCGAAGCAGTGCTTTCAGAGTGCTATCTACTTGTAGTATGGTTGGTTGAAAGAAGAGAAGAATAGAATGGACGATGGACTTCCCTTATAGATAAAATTGACAACTAAATTAAAGCATTAGCCTTTGAAATATCAGTCTAAAGACTTTCTATTATGATGAAATTTGAATCATATGAGTTCATAGACGATTACTTAGTAGCTTTTAAGAAAACAATTGAAAATCCCAGTAAGCCAACACTCAATTTTTACAAAAACAAGTATCAGTTTTATATTCTTGAGTACATGCATAACAGGAAACACAGTTAGGAATTTACACAAGGAATTGCTGATTTTCTCACTTATTTTCAACTTGACCTGCATCAAAGACTCACCTTACAATTCTAAAATCAATTGTTTAGCCTCAATGATGAAGATAGAAGATCGGTCCGTGAGTGCCTATAAGATTTTTTTGTCATTTGTTACATATCAGACGCCAACAAAGTTAAGGAGGCTGAGATGTTGCATATGGTGCAGCTGTTTCCACGATCCAGTATTTTCTATATTTTGTTAGGGATGATTGCTGGTGACGTAAAGCTAAAAACCGCTGCTTTCTTGCGTTGCATCCAATTAGATAAAGAGAGCGCAATTTCAATCGATATCCTTGCCTCTTTATACCTCAAACAGAAGAACTATCTAGCAGCAGTGAAATTATTTCTAAAAAGCCTATAACTGGACGTGCTCAACACAAAGTGCTACCTTGGTTTGACAATTTGTCTCTTCTGCTTGGTGACCCGTTGTATCGACAATAAATAGCCGGAACAAATCTCAATAATTCAAAAATGTGTGGTTCGTATAAATTCATACATGGAGTACATGCGTGTAAATGACCCATCCTAAAATTATCACATCCTAAACTTCTTGAAAATGCTCCTCACACAGGAAAGGAAGAACAATTTTGATATTAAAATTGTACTGCAGTCTGCTCAAAGGGCATGCTTCAAATATAGAAATACGCTATTGAATTAATTATTAGAGCAGGCCACGAAGGAATGGAGGGAACTCAACATTTGGAGCAATGAGGATCAGCTTAAGATTATCTAGAATTATATCAATAATCATGTGGATAAAATGGAGAGAGACTTAGGACATTTGGCCTCTAAAGTTGGTTAAAAAATATAAAATAGCATCAGAGAACTATAAGTGAGTAAAAATTTAATCGGAAAGGAAATGTTGGTAAAATAACTGTAAAAAGTGTTAAACTAAGTATTAATTGGACTAAACTTGTCAATTAAAGCTCCTTCCTTCAATCAAGCTCTGTTCAATCAATATCACTCCTTGGTCATCAAGTTACAGCAACTAATACAGCTGGTTGGAGGAACCATTTAATAACTTTCCCTGCTGAAATACAAGATAAAAGAGTCCTTCTACGACTACCTCTTTAAAGTCGAATACTCATCCTAAAACAAACACCTTATCGAAGATATCTTTCCATAAGTGCACTGTTTTGAATATCTAGCAAAGTATCATGAGAAGATTCCTGATCTTGAGAGAGAGATCAAAAAGAATTTATTAATGAACCCTGCTAGTGAGGAAATGCGAAAGATCTATAATGGATTTCTAGTGGGAAGAAAAAATATATACATACGAAGGGCAAAGCTCAGCTATCAGCTTTAGCTTCTAAATGCAATGAACAACGATGAGAATATGGTCAATGAAAGCAACTACTACAAAAAGCTTGCTCTTCTCTACCACGATCCTGCTGCCTTAGTATTGTATATTTCGCACTGTTGGAGTAATTGTGCACTCAAAGATTAGGATAATGTAAGAAGATTGTTGAAAAACGTGTCTTACTTATAAAATAAAAAGGAAGTTCAACTTAATAAAGTATTACAAGAAAAAACAAGAAGGCTGAAACTGGAGATTCTGGGATATTACCGGTGTTACCATGAAAATGATCCGTTTACATTATAACTTTCTTTGGATGAAAATGATAAACTAAATAAGATAGTAATTGTAAATGACATCATAAAACTTGCTTAGGTAAGGGGCGAATTGCAGGAATTTAAAATTAAATTTAAATAATTATCCTTGTTATACAAAGGAAGCGTGGATGAGTTCGATTGGTGGATATTGATGGTAATTGTTAGCATATTCAGACTTTATTTTCTTTTACCAACAGAAAATTCAAAACAGATAAGAGGTACGAAGGATGTCTCGATCAATTGGCAAAACAAGCTAAAAGCCCCGATTCTTAAGGATTTGTGTTGTTGCTTTCCTTTGCAAGTTTATTGAGTAGAGAGGCTTTCACATAATAATAGTTGGCAGATCAAATTGTGAGATTGATGGACATAAATTCCCAGTGTCAAAACAAAGTTAATCCTAACACAGAAGTGATTCTTCAATGCTAATAATGCCTGCTGACCAACACTTGTGAATAATTAGAGGCAGAACTTGCGAGAGCGACATTAGAAAATAAAGTGGTTACTTATTCAGATAAGATTCTTATCAATTTCTTTGAAATTATTCTTCGGCTTAAAGACGCTGATAACAACCCTAATGGTGATGGTATTATAGACTCTTTTGTCATTTCTGCTGATTATATGATAGCAATAGCCCGAGACCCTCTAATGAAAGGCTTCTTCCAGAGCCTAAAGGGGATTATCAGTCTAAAGACTGCCGAGTAAGGTATTAATAAGAGCACAAAACAGTCAATTCTGTTTTCTCCAATAGCATCAAAGTGCTTATTGGATGGTAAATGATTAGTCTATCGAACATTACAGTGATATCTAATGTAATTATTGATTATATTATTTGTACTTATTTAATATTGAGCTTCGAGGATAGCGAAAATATTATCAAAATCATCAAAAATTCTATATAAAATAATTAACCCAAATTAATCTATGGATTGTGAACATAGATATTCCTCTTAAACAATGAAAGCATATAAAATTTCTAGTGTTTTCTATCGATTGGTCAAAAGAATATTGGTCATTAAAAGCTTCAATTAAAATGAAAAGAACTTCTTTATCTTACAATTAAATTTACAATTGGAAAAGAAGAGATAAACATTAAGAGAAAGTGAATATTTTCTGTTTTACAATAATAAAATTTTGCTTTTATAAAACAGAAGTATGTTACTAGGTTTTGAATCAATAAACCTTAGTAAAATTTAAAATTAATGATGATTCAAAGTATATGAATGATGTATAGAAGTTAATTCATTGAGCCTAAAACTTAATTTGATTGATATCATTACATTTATTATAATTCATGAGTGAGATAAATTATCACTATCAAATCTATAAAGAAATTGATGAAGACTTGAA
>Ga0302186_10000150_pt1 | contig 62901 bp, 48 predicted proteins | sample II_Bog_E1_2_FD_198782 | JGI IMG/M metagenome (GOLD analysis project Ga0302186, IMG submission 198782) | Peat permafrost microbial communities from Stordalen Mire near Abisko, Sweden - II_Bog_E1_1 | ecosystem: Environmental > Terrestrial > Soil > Wetlands > Peat | place: Sweden: Abisko...
CAACCCCAACCCCAACCCCGCCAAGTTAATTTAAAATATATCTTTAATATCCAATTATCTCAATATGATAGAAAGGCAATTGAACATATTATCACCCATATCAGTTTATCACGTTGATCATTTATTCAATAAAGCTTATATACGATGACAGAAAGTAATGTCTCTGTAATCGCTGAGCCAGAATATGCGAAAGAGGAAGAGCTTAATATCCAAGAATAAGACCTCACTAAAGCTTATAAAATGGGAAACAGGGCGACTGGAATCATGCTTATGATTCTTATATTCGGGGTGTTTTGGATTTACGGGTGGGGCACCGAAATCAGACTGGTGGGTTCTCCGTACACATATCCGCACATAAATTACATCTCTCAAACGATATATGGCAATCTCTTCATACTTAGCTCGATATTCACAGTAATAGGTTTCGGTTTACTTTTCGCCTTTTTCAAAAGCGCGAGTGCCTCTGGTCTGTTTATGAGTTTATTTATCGTTTCCTTCACGATTATTACATCTCCCTTCTTGCAGAAGTTTTGGTTCAATATTTTTATCGGAAACTTCCAAGGTACTACTCCTACATTCACTGATCCTTAAAGGTTTCTAAAAATAAGCATGGGTGGATCTAAAATTGAGATAGATTTCTACAATCTGAAGATAGCTCTTGCGAACGCTATCTCTCAATTGGTGCTAATGCTTGGACTGTTCGGCAAAATAACACCTCCTCAAATAGTAATCAGCTCGCTTCTTTTCAACTTTTCTTGGAACTTGAATCACTTCCTTTGTGCCATGCTTCAACAAAACGGCTACGATCAGCGTTTATTTGATGATTATCAAATATCAAGCGTCTATCTTTTCGCATCAACTTTTGGTATTGCGGCCAGTCTCGTCATGAAAAAGCCTTTCGCCTCACGTTATTTTAGTCATAGTAACTTCTCCGCTATTTTCGCTCAGTTGGGCATGTTTTTTATTTTCCTTTCCTTTTGCTCGACCACTACTTTCTTCTCACTCAAATTTTCAAAAACGTCCTCTTCACTATAATTTCCAAGAAGTTATGTTTGGCAGTAGGCTTTTTTAGGTACCTTCTTTTCACTTAGCGCTAGTGTGATATCAACTTATGCTTTTTCAAGTTTGTTTGGGGAGAAGGGAAAAATGGGTATTAGATAAGCACTTATTGGAATCATTTTGGGTGCAATCATCTATGGCCCTGTAGCTGGAACCTGCATCAATATTGGAGCTGCTATTGCATCTGGCATATTCGCTGGCTTCTTCTCAACATTTTTCTATAAGAAAATATATCCTAAACTTAATGCAAGTGGAGTGAGGGATACCTTTGGTTTATTCAGTATATGGATTATTAGTTTCATAGCAACTTTCCTCATCGCTCCTATTGTGATTAAAGCCTACTATAATAATGGTATTAACCTTACAACCTTTTAAACTTCGAGCACAGATACCATTGGGGAAGCTATAGATGATGATGATGCCGCAGGGTTACTACTAGGTTATGTAGGGATAACACTATTTATTGGAATTATTTCAGGATTAATTGTGGGAGCGATTATGAAAGCAGTTGATAAATACATTGGCGCTGAATTCCACGATCAAATGCTCTTTTTCTTGGATCAGGGACTCAGAGATTCATGCCGAGAAAGGGAAGCTTTTAGAGAAGAACCACCTATCTCTTAAGGGTAAATTAGAAACCCAGACATTTGAGATTATCTGATGATATTAATCTATTTAAACAATCTTAGTTGTCATATAAAATTAGCAAAATATTAATCATTGTCATTTAGGCAGAGAGCGATAACAAGCCTTGGCCCGGTTGAGCTGAGCTATGGCTTATTTGGTCTTCTCAAGCACTTTTTTAATGCGTTCTCCCATCACAGCCTATTGCGAGGCTTTGCTATTGATTATGGTTTTGCAATTTTTGGTTGCAGATTACTTCTAGAGTGTATACTTGTTGTCTAAATCAATAAGGGGAATGCTTTCTGTTTTTAAGTTTGATGATTGCTTGGGAAGTGTATTAGCACGAATAGGCTGAAAAGATGGCTCATTGGCATTATCATTGTTATGGCGACTACCAGTTTTTTGAGTTTTGGAAGTAGCACTTTTACCAGCTTAAAACAGATCTGTACAATGATTTTCGAATTTTTTTGAAACAGATTTAGATTGCTCACTTTCATACTATCCTGGATCTTCATAGATATTGGATCTTTTGGCCAAAAACTGAGGTTTTATGCATTTATTAACAAAGTTTTTGTACTGTAAAGGACCAGCAGATTCATGAATATGCTTGTTGATCACTTGATTACTACCTTTGATATCTATTTTTTTGTTATTTTCTTTCGGCTTAAACTGATGTTCGGATAACTATCTTTCGATAACAGCGTTCTAGAAATTCTCGTCTTATGGCCCAGATATTTATTAAAAATGAGGATTCAACTACATTTAGTATGTATCCACAGATTCTTCAGCTTACGGAAAATCATCTGGAGTGAAGCTAGGCAATCTATTGGGAGTTGGAGAATGACAATGAGGTTCTATGGGTGTGTTAGAAGTCACAGTAAATGTATATAGTGGTTGTTTAGTTCCAGATTGGAAAGGAATATGAGGACTTGCGATCTGAGCAGGTGGATTATTGTATATATTGATGCAGTTAATATGCTGCACAGATTCAGGATTAGTATAACCTTTACTGAATCTCTTCCTATCAACATTTTTCGGAACTTACTCTCTTTTGATTTCCAATGGTTCCCTTTCAAAAATATCGCTACTCTTTTTGCGTTTATTTGTATACTCCTTTGATTTATTAATTTAATTGTCTGATTCGTTATGCTTTTTTTTAATGGCTTTCTCTTTGAGTCTTTAGCGTATGAACTTGATTTCCTGATCGATCTTTTTCATCTTTTCTAATTGAATAGCATTTATCATTGAAATTTAGGATGAATGAGAATTATTACAACTTTTTATTTGAATTTTCTTGATTTCTGGAGATTTAGTCTATGAAAATCTCGTCTTCTTCTGCTGATCTCGATTTTATATTACTTAGTTGATTTTGTTATGTATTGAACTCGATTTATTGCTTTTTTATGAGTGAGAAATTGATTTTTCATCGCCAGCGTCTAACTGCTTGAACTATGGCAGGTCAAATACATCATGGTTAATGGGATTAATAATTTAATTGGAAGTGAGAGATGTTTACCACCAGCCAACAAGTTTATCTATACTGTTCATTACTGCCTTGTGATTGACTATCTTGCCTGATGGTCCACACATTAGCAAAGGAGAGATATATACCTTTACTTCTGCTGATCGAGTTATACCAATGTCTTATAATCTAAAAATATTGTATATTCCTTCCTTCATGAGATAATCACTTACATTACGTAAAATTTTCCCAAGGTTTATAGAAGCTACTTGAAAGATAAGATCTGAATAATTGTCATTGGAAATGATGATTTTTTTAATTGAAAACGGAACAGACTAAAAGTAGAAGGAATAGAACACATCAGTTTGCTAATTTTGTCCAGATTTAGAGTGTCCTCTAGTGATTTTTTGAATATTGATAATGTTCGCGTGATGCAGTTTAATTATTTTTTGCAGTTTGGCATGCGATATATCACTGTTTACCACTGTTTTGAATATTTTTTAAGCTTGCTTCACGCTTTATGCGAAGGGATATTGGTTATGCGAAAATGTAATAAAACTGTCATTATTGCCATTTTTAATTCCCTCAGCGTGATTTTGACTAAAGGAACTGCCTTTAGGCATAAGGGCTTTCTCTTTGCCATTATTCAGCGATTCCTGAATATGGTTGAATTGATCATGGGCCGGCTTTCGCATGTTTTTAATGATAATTTTAATCAATTCACTAATTCATAAAGAAGTTTTATTGATGCATATATTTTACAAAAATAAAATAAGGCCTATATACTAATAACAGAAATTAAGCGTTCAAACAAAAATAAATCATGTCAATGAGTCCATAATTTTACCTGTCTGTCTTTACCCCCAGAAACCACGAGTCTTCCGTCGATGTCCCAGTCCAAAGCAAATATCTGGTCAGCGTGTCCAGGAAGATCCATCATTAATTTACGCGTTTTTAAATCCCAAAGCTTAAGGGTGGAATCCTGACTTGCAGAAATTAAAAATCTACTATCAACTGACCAACTCATCAGATACACAGGGCCAACATGACCGTCGAAGTTACACATAAAAACTCCTGTGTAACCATCCCAAAGTTTGATCTTTTTGTCAAAGCTACCAGATGCTATATATCGGCCATCAGGAGAGAATAGTACATGATTTATTGGTTTACCATGCCCAACCATCTGCTTCACAGGTAACTTATTTGGTAATTAGAAAAGCATTAAGGTGAAATCGTCAGATCCGGTAACTAATCTTTAACCGTGGTGCTGAACTGCTTTTTTGTAAAGTTATAGTGCTCGTTCGTGCTTGTCAGTACCTTAAAATCCTTTGCCTGATTAATAGCACCCTCTTTTGATTACATGTTCTGTTGAAAGCGACATTGAGTTCACCCAATGTCCATGCTTTTTCAAATCCTTAAGGTAGTTTCCCTGAGAATCGAAACAGCAAATTCTTTGGTCCTCCGAGCATGTGTATATCTAATCTCTACCGCTCCAAAGCACTTTTGTTACGCATTTTGTATGATTTCCAAATGATCTTTCGCACACTCCACTGTCAGTATTCCATAATCTAAGGGTGCTGTCCTTAGCACCAGAAATTAGTTTGTTGCACTGTTTGGAGAGATGTAAAGGTATCCATGCCAAGGAAGTGACCCATTTGCTATGACCGGCCAATTTCACAGAATTTTAATTTTCAGGGTTATATATTGTAATCATACCATTTTTTTAAGCATAAGCAAGCTTTTATGCATCTGGAGACCACTGAACTATCATTACCCAATTGTCAGCCTTGATTTCTTTCAAAGGAGTTTGAGTATAAACATCCCAAAGACGGACTGTTCCATCTCCTGATCCTGACGCTAAATTTTTGCAATCAGGACTGAAATTGATTGAAAGTACTGCCTCAGTATGTCCGTACATACTGCTGGATGATCGAGTAACTGGCCGAACTTTAAAATTTGAGATAGGATGATACATAACTTCTAAATTGGCCTCGAAGCTTGTGTAGTTGATCTGTTGAAAGAACGTTTAAAGCTTAGTTTTGATCTCTTTTATTTTGTAGAAGAAGTTGTATTAATCTTTTTCCTCTTCGGGAAGCAAACTGTTGACCAATTCTTGGAACTGTTGAGGGCCAGCCGAGACGGGCAGTTAGTAGACGCCTAGTGATTAATTGCGATTATTAATGAAGTTAACAATGACATTCTTTGGTATTTCTAAGGTGGGCTCTTAGTTTTGCTTTATTTTTTTCTTACCCTGCATGATCAACAATCGATTATAATTGGTCTATCTATCGGAGAGAATATATAGTAAATCCTAGAATGGGTATGAGGGTATATGAATCATTTTTTAATCATTTTTCGCTTGAAATGGAATCGCCGAGCTTTTTATTTTTATTGCTCTTACTGACTTATGAAGGGGTTGAAATCTTTACTCGGCTTTTGGAAAATTCGTATTTGCTTGGCTTGACCTTGAGGCGGAGTGTAGTTTCTCTGGGCTAACTTTTTTTATGCGACTCTGTTAAACTTTTTCTAAAGTTTTGACTTTTCTATAGCTCTCTTAACCCTAAGTGGTCTATCTTTCAATTTAGTGCCGTTCATTGTTTGAATAGCCTTAAACATATCTACATAAATCTATGGTTACCTAATTTGTTTGCAAATCTAACGTATCCAATGCCGATTCCCTTATATGTATTTTTATCGCGGATGACCCTTACATTGATTATCTCCCCTACAGACGAAAAATGATTCCTTAATTCTTCCTATCTGAGCTCTAAGGGTAGATTTCCAACAAAAATGGTAGTTTCGTAGTCAAGATTATCATCTAAACAAAGAAATACCCGGAGAGTATGTTCTTCAACTTTGGTACCATTTACTTAACAAGCCTTTTCGGCTGCAGCTTTCTCTGAAAAACGAACGTATGCATTCATCGAATCTGCTCCTTCTGTATAATTTTTAAGGATAAAGTTGGCTTTTGTGCCTAGTTTGTTTTGTTCAACAGGCACTGATCTAAACCATACTTTTTAAATAGTCCCGTACGAATTGAATAAATTCTTGATATCACGCTTCTTTAATCCTATAGGCACGTTACCTATAAAAATAGCTGATTAGAGGTTTTCAGGCTATTATGGCTTCGGCTCAGGAGCCAGGTATACCACATTGCTAGGGTTTAGTTCTGCTTATAGGTTTTAGAACTTTTTGCTGTGCTCCTGAGAAAAGAGATTACTGATAGCGGCGTCTTTCTTATGTGATTTGTCCCTTTTTTAAAAAAAGGAGGAGAGAGTGCTCATAAAGATTTATAATTAAAGCAAACTATTCTGATATAAGTTTAATATCCATAACAAAATAATTTGCCATATTTTGACTATTTGATTTTTAACGATATTTTGCTGAATGCTTGTAATAATTTAGGAATCCTATAATGCTTTTTGTCTTACAAAAAGTAAAGAATCAGATTTATTATTCAAATATATTGTAGGCTAAAACATGGAGGATAACGAAATCAGCAGTGCTGAAGTCATTCATAGGAATGAAAAATAGGCTGACGTCAAAAACGAAGATATGATTCGCAAGCAATAGTATCTGAAGATTCATGTGCATAGCGTCTATTCATAAAATGATACTAAATTGGAAGAATTTGCTAATTTATTTATAGATTAGTTACACAAAAGAAAGAAAGTATAAGTGGGATAGTTGGGAGAGAATGTGCTTGAGTATGTCAACCTTTAAGAACTTACAGAGGTTGTTTTGATGTTTTAGGAAAAACAAAAAATTGGCTCGGTGCCAGCAGATTTACCTATTAAGATTAACTAAATTGAAAAAATAGATGAAATTGATGAGCCTTTGCCGTTCAAACCCTAAAGAATACTCTATGTAAAAATATGTTTATTGAGATAAACGGTGCCTGGGACTATAAACTAATAGGCTAAGAGCATTGTAGAACAATTAAACCATATTTTCAGTTAAATTAAGACAGTAATCCAAAAGTAAAGCTAAACAAGTAAATCTCTTGATAAGCAGACATTTTACTAAGAAAAATGGAGGGTTTTTTGGTATTGGCGGAAGACTTGAATTATGGACTACTGTGCAAACCAATTTTACCAAAGATTCCGTGGAAAGAAAAATACAGGATTTTATTTTCCTTCAGCAAATTTTAAAGAAGTGTTTTCCTCATACGTTTATTCCTCCCCTTGAAATAACTAAAGAATAATTGAATCAAGTTAACTAATTGAGCATGCAAAGATCTTTGTTGTAGAGGTGCCAATTCTTCATCACTGCTGTGTGCCTTAGCAAACACCTGCTGTAAAACTTTTTTACATTCCGATTTTTTAAAGAATTAAAGTATGATTCATATGCGGATCATAAAAAACAAAATGATATTAGGGTTATTAATGAATTGAGACTGGTGTAAGACACTAGAAAAAAGATTCATATCTAAATTAGTAATTAAAATTAGATGCTGAAGAAGGATTATAGGAAAATGAGTGGACAACTCTAAAAATTTTGGAAAAATAATTCAAGACTGAATGGTAAGATTGCCTCTCTACTAACAGAAATATCAAGATGTCTAGAAGAGGAAAAAAAAGAGTTTGACTTCATCATCAAAGCTATTACATAACATGATCTCAATAATCTTTCCAAAAGCTATCAAGGAATGCTCAATGTTATGCTCGGCTGCCAGGATATGGTTTTAATTTACTCTCGTAATTTCAACCAATACCAGTCTGCTTTCCAAAAATTCAACACCCGGCTGTCTATAGATTCGTAGAAAAATTGGCATGCTTTTTCGAAGTATAGTGATGAGTTTAAGTAAAAAGATCGTGAGTATAAAAAATTAAGAAAGGCTTTCTTATAAAAGGATATGTAAAAAAGTCAAACGACATAACTAAAATAGTCTCTTTAAAAAATGACAGAGGCTACATAGAGTCGAACTATTTATACACCCAATCAGTCAATTATATTGGAGCCTGAATTCATAGAAGAGCAGGAAGCATTGTGGATCGCAAAATACTCGAAATGGCAAGCGTATATGAATAGCGAATATATTAATAGTTTTTAAGGCCTCCTTGACGGAAATGTTATGACCCTCAGTCAAATACTTCGTTAGAATGCACTTTAAATACCGCAATTCAACAAGTAAAGTTAGCGATAGTCTGAAGCTGTAATCAAAAATATGAATTGCATTCTCTGATAAGCCTTGATATCAATCATGTATGCTCTAGGGTAAAGAATTCATTATATTTATGCAAAATTAAGATATATATAATAATTGTGCAAATATCACAAGATGGAAGGTCTTAGTATGGCCAAAAACTCTTATTCGTTAACTATATAATAATTTTTTTACTTTAACCATCCCCATCATGATCAAATTCCTCGATCATAGCCTGCAACTCTTCCTCCTTCAGAACTTCTCCTAATTCCTTCGCAACTCTGCGCAAATCAGTCAATGAAATCTTTCCTCGGTTTTCCACGTCAAATAATCTGAAAGCTTTTAGAGTTTCTTCAATAGGATCGCGCTATCCATACTTTCTTTTCATTATTTCGAGGTAATCTTGATAACTGACTTTACCTGTTTCTTAAATATCAAATTCTCTTGCGAGTTGCACAACCTCTGATTTTTTAATATCGAAGCCAAGTGCTCTCAGGATCACTTTAAGCTCATGGTAAGTAATACTTGATGTTTTATGGGGGTCAAATAAATCAAATGCCTCCTTAACTTATACCTATTGTTCAGCTGCTAGCCCGAGCTTTTTCTTGCGAAGGTCAGTTTTGTTTGAGTTGAATTGAGGAGAAGAATCTCGGTAGTTGGTCGACATTCAAATTATTAACGAAGTAATTATAAATATGTTTTGAGAGTTACTATAGTTCAATTAAGTAATAAAAAAAATTTATCAAAGAGTTGACACTTAACATTTTTTACCAAAGAATTGGCATTTAAACACTGTATATTTATTTATGATGGTACAGTAATAATGATTTGATTAAGTTATTGATAAATCACTCAGTAGCCTTCATCTTCTTCATTAGTCTTCGGCTTCACTTGATGGTTTATAGACTTCTTAAATTATTTTACATTTAGCGAATGTTTGCCTTCTTTGATATGATTTTAGAGTTCTTTAAAAGATTAAAGCAGTTAATCGCAAATGAAACAGTAGGTGGATATTTTAAGTTTAAACTTGTTTTGCAGTCGCTCATCACTTTTTCTCTTCCATTCCTTCATTTCCAGGCGTTCAAATTCTGCCTTTTACGCTGATCCATCAGGATAGATTATCATCAGCTGAGAAAAAGGAAGAATTTTCACTCGTTTTTCTCCCTCGATCATGACTCCAAAATAATGACCATTGGCACATGCATAAGTCTTATAACTATAGTCAACGTAATTTCCAAGGAGAAGGGTACAAAAATGATTGTTAAACTCGTTAAACTATGCTTTTACTACATTGTCTTCTTCAATTTAAAATAAGTCCCTATAAATTTCCTTTACTATAGGCCCGACTTTCTTTAATTTGGCCAGTTTTAGACCACAAGAATCCTCTCCACAAGCTAGGTAAGCCTCGTGATTGAGGGCCTTATCCTCAATAATCTTAATCTCTTTGAGTTTTTTAATTTTCCACTAATTATAGTTGTTTTTCCTCTCTTCAACTGTGATTCCTCCAATGATTTGATGAGTAAAAAAGTTTTCCCGAAGTTTAATGGAACTGATGTCATTCATAAATATTTTATCACTGCTCTTCTCAACATCCATGCCTTCCATGTTCATCTCCTTAAACTTGAGAATCATTGCTTCGTAAGCTATTTTAATTTCTTTCTTATTTTCGAAGAGTTAAGTTAGATATGATTACTACCAACGCTCTTATTCGATTATTTATGATCTCTATAAGTGGACGAATTATAGAAGTAAGTACTGGAAATCGCCGAATTTGAGATTAGGCAAAGGATTCAAGGAAAGAAATTATCTGGTTTTAGCTCGGATTATATTGGCCTTTCCAATCTACTTATCAGTGAGATTATAAGTGATGCGAATGCGATGTTTTCGTTTTAATTGGATGAATTAATATTGATTTTTTTGCTTATTTGGAATCAGATTGATGAAGGGATAAAAAAGTAAGTGTCCAATTATGTCTAAATATTTAATGTTAGTCGGCAACAAAGATGTGTATCTAGCCACCATCCTCGAACTTTGCTTAGCAATGTTATTAGCTATTAAAAATTTGGCGGAGTCTCCTTCGTTAACATTGACCACTCTGTTTAAAGAGTAGTTATCTATGGCTACAGTCTGTTCCTTACCGAATGTAACAGGTCGGCCTTGCTGCATATGATCCATCTATCCGAAGCAGCGTAATATTTAAGGAATGGATAGATAGTTTTTACTCATAGTCTTCTAATTGCCTCTGTCATCTGAATACGCTCTTTTATTCTATTATACGTAGCGAATAAATAGAAATTTATTTAGATCCTTCTCGTCGTTAAAATGAAGGTAACTTAGGCCGTGAGTGACAGTAAAATCACATTTTGGTATCTTTGCACTGCGTTCCAAATGACCAATCCATACTTTCTTCAGTCTCTATTAGGCTTCAATGTTCTAAGGTTTTTTAATAACTGTTGACCCTAAAAGACAGACAGTATTATGATGTCGAATATCATTCCTTTTCATAAATTTGAGCCTTTTTTCTTGCTTCTCATCATACATAGGCTCCCTCACTTTCAAAAGATTCTCGATAAACCCGCCCATAATGTTCATTTTGAAGCGAAACAGAAATTATTTATCCCTGCTTTATTAGCCCATAAGCTTACGGCATAACTATTCATAACACTTATCTTAATTAGCAGATGATGTGATTTTAAATATTTTATCTAGCTTTTTATCCATGCGCTTGTTGATATCATTAATAAGCTATTTGACTTAGTAGAAGATCTAAAGAGTTAAGCTTTGATCATAAGAAAGGGATCCATTGTAGCTTTGACGTTTTCTATCTTGGTTTCCATAGGCCTTCTGAGTCTGTCTGTAAAGACTAATTAGGGCATAAAAATCGCAGCCTTCAGGGTTATCCATAGTCTCGTAGTATTTCATATAATTCTTATCGATATTTCCTCGCCTAATGGCATTCTTGCTTTGACTCAAGATCGATACCAATATTATCATATCCTCATAAGTTCCGAATAGATGTGACATTATTAGGAGCTTGCAGTAAGTGATATCAATTGGAATATCGATATAAAAACGTCCTAAATTGGTGAGAAAGAACTAATCTCCTCGAAATTAGAGACCTCCACAAAATTGAAGAGATTTTATTGATGTGTCAATGTTTTTTAGCTTTGGTGGCTGAATGGCGGACCCTAACACTTATCCAGGATCTGTGAAAATATTATTTTTTTAGCATTCATGAAGTAGCTTAATTCGAAGAATTAGTTTATCTAAAGAGGACCTTTGGATTTAAGGGGTCGAGTATTCTGGTAATTTTAAGTAGAAGCTTTTTTATAACATTCTAAATATGACTCCATTGCAAACTCGGCCTGTTCTGCCTGCTCTCTGATTGCAACTGGCCTGGCTCGCCCATACAAGCTCTAGATTCTCCATTCTGCTTTTGAGATCAAACTTAATTTCTTTTGAAAGGCAAAAGTCAATAACGTACTTAACTCCCATCACCGTGATTGAACTTTCTGCAATATTTGTGGCTATTATGATTTTAAATTTGTGGCCTGGAGGAGAATGAAGTTTAGTAGTGATTTATTAGTTAAGAATTGAAGAGTGGACATGGATAATATCGAACTCCTTCGTGACTCTTTCAGTTCTAAAGAAACGGTAAAGGGCCTCACTTAAATTTTATATTTCTGCCAAACCAGGCATGAAAATCAGAACAGAAGCTTTGATTTAATTGTCTTTGTGGATATTAACGATTTGTTCAACAATAAGATTGACAGTTTAATAAAGTTCCTTATGAGTGCTGGGGTATTTGTCACTAAAAATGACAGAACCCCATCGAATGTTCAACGACCCTTAAGGTAGGAACTACTGGAGAGTGTCCAGATAGTAGTATTTGCGAGTATATTTACCTGGTTCAGTGACATTAATGGTTGGACATGGATACTTGGCTTTCATGAATTAAAACTCATGTTTTTCATAGACATCATTGTCACTCTCAATTTCCATATTTTATTCCACATCAGCTCCCCCATTCTATTCTTCAACTTTTTGTATTCTAAAACTTTGCTTTGCCATTATTATCTTTTTGTAAAAATTCTATTCCTTCAGGATGTTGTCGATGTGGTCAGATGCAAAGTAATATCTAAAGAGTTAGTTATCAATTGTGGCACTCATTAGGATTATTCTTACTTTTGGATACTATCTAATGACTCTTTTCACAGTTAGCAAGATAAAGTCAGTATCAATATCTCTCTAATGAACTTCATCCAGAATGATGAAGGGGTATTCTTTAAAAAATTATGTGCTGTGAACCAATCTTTGCATGAATATGCCGTTGGTGACGAACACTATTCGATTTTATGGATAAACATAAGACTTCATTCCAATTTGATAACCGATTTGATTTTTCTAGTACATCTGCCGATCTAAAATGTTAAACAAGTTTAAGACTGCTAATCTTCTTGGTTGCACACACATTATCTTCGAGTTTTTGTCCCCAATATTCCGAAGGTATTCATAGATGAGTCTAGGAACTTGGGTTGATTTTCCGCATCCAGTTTACCCAGTGACCAGTACGAACTGATTGCTAATGATTGAAGTAAGAATTTATTCCTTTTTCTTATAGATTGGTAGTTAAAGTATAGTGGGGGCGATTCGAGATTGAAGTGGCAATATGGGACATCTCTCATAGATATGCCATCTGATCTATTGAGGAGTATTGATAATCTTATCTCTCGACCTCGATCGAGATCTACCTCTTTCTCTGTGTTTTTTCTCATACTCATCTTTTCCTTCATTTTTTCTGTTATTCTCTTCTTTGATATTAAGATTGGACTCTCTGTCTTATTTCCTTCTAAACTCATCCTGTTTCTTTTTGATCTGCTTATCGTATATTCTTTTGAATTCATTAGAGTTGCTACTGCTCGAAGAGTCAGAGTCAATCTACATGATCAAATTGAATGATATAAATTGCCAATTATAAATTGTATATAGTCATTTATTCAATTCTATAAATCAGCAACGTAGGACAGTCCAATAATAACTTAAACAAACCATCGCAGAAATTATCACTCTTCGTTTGCGTAGGAAGATACTTCATCATATATATCTCGCATATACTTCTTCATCTCCTCCTTTATTTGAAACTAAAGCGGACTGATTAAGTCTTAGTCTCTATTTGGGTTTATGAATAACTATCCACCTAATTTTACTGATTGTGAACCATTTTCATCCCCTCTTTCTGAAGATTTTGATCCAGTTTAAACGCTTTATATTTCATTCTCAGGCACACAGCTCTTTATCTTCTCTTCAGAAGTCAACTGAACAATCTCATTTTCGGATTACTCCTCATATTTTACTGACTATTAATCTTACTCCTTTTTCTTATATTGAATATTATCTGATTGGATTTTTATTCTATTTTTGAGAGGATCAGAGTCTACCTTGCGATAGTAATGCAAATTTTGACCATTTGAAACACTGACAATGTGATGGAAATTTCTTTCAGAATTTTTAAGATAGACTTAATCCTCAGCATATTTTCGATGACCTTCTCTAAGTTTATTTTTGCTAATAGCGACATTATGCTGAACTTTATCAGATACCGAATGGATGGGAGGAGCAGCTTCGATAACTTGATTGAGCCTTTCCCGGTCTCTGGTGGTGATAAATTAGTTAATGGCTTGAACAGTACGATTCAGTCTTTTGCGATCGCACTCATCATAAAGGTAGATATCAATGAGTAGAATTCTAACATCTAGAGCGTCTGGTGATCTCATCATTATCTTAATCTTATGATCATTAAGAGTAACTAACTTTTCAACTCGATTTGGTGCCATTTTCTTAATAAACAGATGCATTTTCCGCAAAGACATTCTTAAAATTTTGTTAAGTCTTCCTCGTAAAGAGTCTACTGTGTAAAGATGCTGTTTCTGTGGATATTTTTGCCTAAAGAAGGCTTTTACTTTATAATGCTGGTGTAGTTTTTTGTAAGAGTTTAAAAACTAGGCCTAAAACTCTTGAGTCCATAGTGATAGATCCTAATTTTTGTTTGTTTTGATTTTTCGTTCTTTGACAGTATTTTATGTTTGATACACTCTATCAAGTTGCATCTACCCGATTTTCTTTTTTAAAGCCTTGAGCACGGCAATATAGAATTAGATTGCATCTTCTTCAGTTATTGAAACGTTGGCAAGTCCATAAAGAATTTATACAAAATGAAAAAAAGTAACACAATGCTTTGCATCCATATTGAGGCGGATGTTGCACAAATAACTAAGCATAGCCCTGATTTACACTCTATTTAAGGGTTTTATGCTTCTTTTGCAGTCTATTTTTAGAAAATGTTACAATTTTCTAAATCCCTCTATAACTACGCTACAGGCTATGTTTTTATACTTTCTTCGGTGTATAAATAATAAAATAAGTACATAGTGATCTTAGTTTTCGTGACTGCTAACTCAGCATTGAGACCAGCTATTCCGTAATCCCTGTTGACATATGCTCTTGCCACTATTCTTCTTTTCTTATATCTAAGTTAGTCATCTTCATCCATAAATTTTCTCTACTTGTCTGGCATATACATAAAGTAAGGTTGTTATTTTTTTATTTTTACAGGTTAATCATTAGTTCTCAAGTTTTATAATTCCTATTGTAAACTTGATTTAATTTCTGCTCTGGAATTGATGAAGTCATTAAGTAATTTTTGTTCCTCCTCCTCGGTTGTTGGCAGTGGTAATTGATCATTTTATCTCTGTTTAACCAAACTATTGTAAAGATTTTTAATAAGTTGGCCAGTTTCTTTGTTTGGTATTTATGTCTATAGCATTTTCATGACTTCATGCACTTCCTATGTTAGTGAAATCGTACTCGATTTGTGGGATTTTTATCATATTCTACTCTTTTCTTTAGAGAAACTATCTTTAGATGGTCATCCTTTATCTTTTTGAAATATTACTACTCGCAACCTACTTAGAGTTTTTCTCTGTAAAGTTCGATGGCTTTGGTATAGTTAGGGCAGTGACTATCCGATGGATCTGCTTTTGTTGCTTTTTCTGTATTAGTTTTCAATAGAGATGAGTAAGATTTAAAAGATTTATTTTCGGATTATAACTGATGAATTGGTTATATAGAGTTAGGTTTAAAATTCATTTGATTGGCGGTCTGTCTTTGATCAAGGATAAAGGTTGATTATAAGTTATGATTCTAGTATCGAAGTTATATACAAATATATAAACAATTCTATTTGTATGATAAACCCTGAACATTTTTAAATCGCATCATGAATTTAATTGAAGTAGCCAGGAAATTATAGATTGACTTAGTAAAATTTATGTTTTGGGATGGAAAGTTAATATCATTGCTAAGATGTCTTGGCTGTCTTAGATAGATTGTCCTGAGACATATCTATAACTTCAAGAATCACCCCTCTGTACTTTAGGGCTTATATTGACCCACGATTAGATGTAACATTAATTGGATTGAACTCTGCATCAGTAGCTGAGTACTCAAATAAAGAATGGCCAACCGTTTAAGCTGGTACAAATTTTAGATCATCGTAATCGAGTTGTTGCCTACTAAATGGAAAAGTACTTAGATTCAAAGTGGTGAGATTAGGACAATCTGAAAGGTTTTATATTTTTGAGATCTGATTGTGACCTAAGTCAACAGTTAAATACAGAGGTCCAGAAACTGCAGCTTTTAGAGAGAATTAAGATTCTTAATCACTGAAATTTGATTATAGCCCAGGTTTAAGAATGTCAGTTCAGTCAAGGCTTGTATGTGATCTATATCTGTAATCATATTTTTGTCTATCTAACGTTAATAATACGCAAGTCAAGAGTTTTGAGTCCAGTGAATAGACTCAAATCTATAATCCTAGTCAGTTGAGAGTTCCCTGAGTTAATTGAAAACTACAAAGATGCAATTATTTCACCTTCGTTAAATCGACTCCTGATTCGATGTGGTAGATTACTTTTTGCAGGTTGCAACTCCTAGCTTGCTACAGAATTCTTTAAAGCTTTTGTTGAGGGGTTTCCTCTTTGGGCACTTCTTCTTTGGCCACTGTTAATTTTAGTTTGTTTTGATGTTCCTGTAAAATTTATATCAAGATTCTATTTTTAGTGAGGAGAGAGGCATCAATATTCAGTCGACAGAATGGACAAGTTGGCTAATGAGTATTAAGGAGACGATCAACACAATTTCGACAGGAATTGTGCTGGTTGATACATAGCATAATTGGCTCACGATCTTTAAGATTGTATTCGAGGGTACATACATTGCAAACCAAACTGTCCGCTTGGAGAGAGATCTATTGACGAGTGGTCTACTTCTTTTTCTTATTAGATGAGGCGCCGGCGCATGCTCCCATGAGTTATTATATTAAAAATACTAAGAAAGGTATGAACTTAGAGTTTTATCAATGAAGCTAAAAGTCAAACAAAACAAAGCAATTCATTTATATAAAGGGCAATGTGCAATATTCATCTATGTTTGCACTGACAATAATTTCATTTTATAAACCGATTCATTATAAATTATCAAAATTTGGGTTTAAAAGCCTTGAAACCTCTTTGAACGTAATATTCATTGGTGGTCATTTTCTTTATTTATTTTACTGAGCTTCTTTCCTGCATACAAAGGAGCCATTGCTGTAATTTTACATTGCTTGCGTCTATTTTAACATTGAAAAAATGCTCAATTATTATCCATCTTTCGAACCAAGGATAAACCATAAGATCCGCTAACGAAATAGCCTCTCCAAGGATGTATGGCCCCACTATTTCTTTGTCAACATGATTCAGAAGAACTTTAGCTTCCTCCTGAAAAGATTCAATACTTTAAAATTGTTTCAGTTTTGCTCTGTTAAATAAATTAACTATAGAAACAATTGAATGAGTCATAAAAGCTCTCATTTTGGCTTTTCCTTATGCATCATTTGGAATGAGAGACGTTCCTGTTTTGAAATTTTAAGCCAAATACCAGCATACAATTTCGCTTTCTGTTAATATAATATCTTTATGGATGAGGATTGGCACCTTTCCTTCTGCAGCCGGATCTTTTCCAATTGCCTTTGCATATGTATCCTTGAAAAAAGGTTCGAACTCTTTAAGACTGACTGATCTAAAATAGGCTGGGACATCCTTTTCCAGGGCAGTGAGAAGTGCTCGATGCGCAAAAGGACAGAATTTGTTGTAAACTATGATGATTTGTTATTTTGATTGCATTAATAAAATATTGATTAGGAATTAATAAATCATTCATACGGAATTTAGCCTTGCATTTCTGAAGTTGAAAGGGTTATTATTTTAAAGATGTTTATAGAAATTAATCGAGCGTAGCATGAAAAATTATAATTAATTCTTGTGACATTTATCAGAGATGAGCAAATGCTACAAAGACAGGTACAGCCTATAATAGAGGCAAGCCAAGGCCAAAAACTTTCAATAGACTGACCCCGATAAAATAATGGTGATCGCTGAAAAACACTCCAAATCAAAACTACCTGATCTTCCGAATGCAAAGTACGTATCCTATTAAATAGATTTCTGGCTTACAAGCACTTCAAGTTTGGACAAATAAAAAACCTAGTTGAAAAGAAAATACGAGAAAAGTTGAGCAAAGAGAGAGAGGGAAAATAGTCATATTTTCTATATGTGGGAGAAACATCCCCTGGAGCATGTAACCAGTATAAGTTATTCAGAGGAGTTGATGCAGACGGTCTATTAAAAATATAAAGAAAAAGATGGCATATTGTATATTACGTACCAAGAACAGGAATCCTTTTGATTTGTATGCACATCTCATCATCCCAATTTATTTCATCACTCACAGAAGAGGCATTATCTATCAAAATACGATTGATTTAAACTAGAATTAAGATTATTGTAGCTATCTAAAAGATAATTTTTATAATAAATTGAAATCGTCTTTCATATTGTATCTTAAAATTAAAATTAGGGCTTCTCTTATTCATAGCCTTAATTAATTCAGATATTACACGAAAATGTTAATAAGAGGTAAGTTTATCGTTTTGGAAGGGCTAGACAGATCTGGTAAGAGCTCAGTGTCTAGATTTCTCTCTCACAAACTGTCAGAAAAAGGACCCACAGTGCTTATGAACTTTCCAGATAGAACGACGAGCATTGGTACTATGATCAGCCACTTTCTCAGCAATAAAGTTTAACTCGGAGATGAAGCAATACACTTACTCTTCAGCGCAAACAGATGGGAAAATACTGGTAAAATGGTAAATTATCTGTAAAAAGGAACCAATATCATTTGTGATCGTTACTGGTACTCTGGAGTGGCCTATTCTACAGCTAAAGGCTTAAACTATTAATGGTGTTGTGCCCCTGACAAAGGATTAATTTAGCCAGACATGATTATCTACCTCAAGGCTGACCCTTAGATCCTTAGTAAACGAGCCAATTATGGATAAGAACGCTTCTAAAGGCTGGATTTCCAAAAAAAGGTAAAACAATCTTTTGAAAAGATATTTGAGTAAAATCCAGCCAAGGTGCATGTAATCGACGTTGGAAATAAAACTTTAAAAGAAGTGGAGGATTAAGTTGAGAATATTATGAATAAAGGACTGATATGAGAAACACTTTATTTGTCTAATTAATTATGATGATTTGAAGAATCAAAGAAAAACCTTTTTTGAAGGAAAAATCTTTAATTATGCCCTGAAAACTAATCAAAGCAAATCTTCCGGGATTTTTTTATTGCCCATTTTAATATTTATTATTTATTTTATCATTTGCTTAATTAACATTTATAAAATTATAAGCACAAGTGTTTTTCTTAATTCATCGATTGATTTCGTTAATCAGTGGCAAGTTAATATCAAACAGACTACAAGCATTAGCAGCGAGAAAACTTAAAGTCCGTTCTTTTTTTCCTAGACTAACTTTTATAATATAAAAAAGGTAGTTAAACAACTATTGATGGATGTGGCAACAGTAGAAACTCGATCAATACCTGTTGTATTTTAGTTTCCAAAATTAAAGAAGCTGTTGAAGTTAACAGTCAATACTCGAACATCGATCAAATCATACATTCCGCTGTTTATTTCCAAATTTGATGCCGACATTGCTAATTTGCAGATCGCTGCTTCACAAAAAATAGGTAAAGAGAAATTCGCCATGGCAATAGACATCCCTTTAGCTTGGAGTATAATAAAGATGGAACAATCTATTGTAATCGAGATTAATCCAACATACACTGGTGGTTGATTTGAAGCAAAGCAGTTTGATTTTTGATAATCTTTAGAATAATAATTTCAGCAGGCGAAATTTGTCCTTAAAGAATTAGATAATTACTCATCGATTCAACAAAATATTTTGAAGGGCATTTTTACGCGCAAAAACCCTAATTAATAAATTCAAAATAACAAACACACCATTATATTGATGGATAAAAATATTTGCAAAAATAACGGACAAAAATTACTTATGAAAAGGAATAACTACCATAGTAAATATGTAATTAAATATGCTTGACTATTTTGATCGGAATTTTATGTGATGATTTCGGGCATGTGCCAGCCTAATAATATGAAATGTATGACACAATAGCCGATATATATATTAAAACATAATTTTTTATAGCAATGCTCTAAGCTAGAACCAAGCGTATAAAGACTGATTATTCCAAAAGTTCTAATAAACATTAAATGTTTAACGTTAAGCTGCGATAAAATAAGTATAGTATGCCAAAGCGTGTCTCTACTCTTGAGAGCAGGTAAAATTAGATTAGTATATCTCAAGATATTCAGCTAGAATACTGTAATTCATCCATCACTAGACAAACTATGAATTACTCAATTAAGAAGCGATTCGACAGGAGAGGAACAATTTAACAATGAAGATACAAGAGGTTAGAGAAGCACTTCATAAGATGTTGCAGATATCTCTTCAAAAGCGAAATTAGGAGGACAAAGCATTTTAGAAAATAACCATTGCTCAAGAAATGGGTCTTAATTATCATAATCTTTGCAAAGAAAGTCTCAATAACAAGTAAATAATTGATTCTCTGAAAGCAGAGTATGCCGATATCAATCAAAAGTTAGTATGGCTTTGCAATCCGGACATAAAGCTGAACTAAGCAATACTAATCGAATAAACAGATAGCATGACTAAGAAAATGAAAAGATAAATTGAAAAGATGAGAAAGAACAAATTTTTACGTTAGAGGGAGATTGTAAGGGGAAAAATCAATTAAAGCAGTGAATTGCAATAACTACAGAGAGAATATATTGCCTTGACGAAGAAGGAGTAGAATCTGCTGTAACGAGTGCAAATTATTCAAAAGGATATTATTGACAGCGATATCAGCCTTTTAAAGCAAAAATAATATTGTACCGAAATTAAGGGCGAGGTAACGAAGATTCCCGAAGCTAAGTCTGAGAACATGAAATAGCATTTATAGATTATTTATAAAAGCCACAAAAAGCAGTTATAACTCAATCTAAAGAAGCACGAAAGGCAAGAGGAATCGCTAAAAAAAAAGTACTATCAGCTACTGGTGGATTACCAAAATTATGGAATTAGAGAAGAGGAGATTGACAATAAGATATTTATTGTTTCCAAACAGAATTAATATGCACTTAATAATATCGAGCAAAGGTTGAAAAAATACGCAAGGAAGAAAGGAGGAGACAATCATAAAGACTTTATGCTAACTGAGCCAGAATAATCAAAACAATAATATAGAACTGAAATAAAGGAATAATAGTTAGATATTGGAGAGGAGAGAGAAAGTGCTCAGCGAAGATTAAATGCAATCAATGCTAATGCTTGCAACGTTGTTAGAAAATGGAATATCAAAAAAGGAAGAGGCAGCATTATAAAGCAAAGTCTATCTTCTTCGATATCAAGATAAAATCAATCAAAGAATCTCTAGGAATCAAATTACTCGAGTTCCAAACCTGACCACTCTAAAAGTAATTCTTCCTCAAAGCAAATTAAGCATTTTAGAACAGAAAGTGCTCCAGTTATAGATGAATAATACCTAAGTGATAGATAAATAACGTTTATTGAAGAAGAATACTAAGAAGACTTTGAGTCCTGATGGAGAGATGACTTAAATCTTATGTTGCGGCTTGTTAGTCTTTATAATAATATTTTAATTGCTATTTTTTAAATTTTATCATAGTTCTTTAACATATATAGTCTAATATAATTTACTAATAATTAATGAATACAATAAATTTATTTACGATTTCCTCATCTCTTACCTATATGCATAAAAATATGAAACAAGCTCTTCCAGATGAAGTATGCTGCCTTTATAATGGGATAGTAGTGTGCAAATAATTGTCTTTGATGAATTATCTCATTTTTATTCTATATTTTCTTAAAAGAATTCTACTTCGATAATTGCGTTAATATCAGTTTAAAATCCAGTTTCATGACTGAAATCCCACCACTCCTCTTTTTATCAAAAAATTATCAGCTGAGTATTGAAGAGTAAAGCTAAAAATGATAAGATCTATGCGTGAAGTCTCAATCACAAATAAATTTGCAAATAGTCTTGCTAATTTATTTATACACCATTATTCTGGGCGTAAAAAAGATGTTTATTTAAAGATCTTATCTTTTTGCAGCTGTTGTTCGATTGACAATTTCAAAGATATAATAAAATAGCATGGAAAATCAATCTATTTTTGAACTGTTATGAATAAGTGACTGACCTCCTTGGTTTCCCTCTTCGGATCTCTGGTAAAAATATCAAAAACCAAAGATCTTTCTAATTTTCAGCCGTAACTATTTATTTCGTCGCTTGATAAATCTGTAATAAAATAAAAACAGGCTTCCAATGTCGTTGTAATCTAATCCTACCTCTCTTTAATACCACATCCTCAAAAGGTTCACTGTCCTAAAAAAAATTGGCTCAGGGGCCTACGGTCACGTTTGGAAAATTGAATAAAAAAATACACAAAAAATATTCGCTCTAAAAAAGATATTTGACGCTTTCCAACACGCAACTGATGCCCAACGCACCTACCGTTAGATAGAAGTTCTTCGGCAACTTGACCATCCAAACATAATAAAGCTGCATGAAACCATTCGCGCCTAAAACAACAGGGATGTTTACCTCGTCTTCGAATTTATGGAGGCTGATTTGCACAACGTCATATCTGAGGGAATACTCAAGGAAATCCATATGAAATTTATCATTTATCAACTCGCTAAAGCTTTAAAGTACTTACATAGTGGAAAGGTAATTCATCGAGATTTGAAGCCTTCAAATGTGTTGGTGAACTCAAATTGCAGCATCAAATTGTGTGATTTTGGACTGGTCAGATGCTTGAAGAATGAGAAAGATTTAGGGGTTTTGACTTAGGGAGTGGCCACTCGATGGTATCGCTCTCCTTAAATACTATTTGGTTCCAGAAGTTATTCAACTCCTGCTGATATTTGGAGTTTTGGTTGTATAGTATACGAAATTTTAACTGAAAAAATTCTCTTTCCTGGAAATTCAACTCTGGATCAGATTTAAAAGATATGCGCCTTTACTGGATATCCATCGTAGGAGGACATGAATTCTTTATAATCGTAAATTTCACGATCATTGATTAAGGAAATGAAAGTAATTCCCATGAATTCATGCCGCATTCTAAAATAAATCAATAAGGACTACGCTGATTTTCTTTAGAAAATACTGATTTTCAACCCCAAAAAGAGGATGACCATCAAATAGATACTCAATCATTAAATTTTTATATAGTTTCACAAACCACTAGAGTAGATTTCATGCACAAAGGAGATTAGTTTGTTGATCGATGACAGCAAAAAGATAACGGTCGATTAGTATCGCGATTTGATTTATGGAATCACATCTAATCAGCCAAAACCGAAAGCTCTGGCTTATTCGCTAAGTGCAGGGAGTGTGTCTCCAAAATATCAACCAATTTTTATGAAGCCTCCTCCTCCTCCGACTTCAACTGAAAATGTGATGAGTGAAATAAAGGCGGAGATCAACAATAAAAGATATTTGTTTAACAAATCAAGGCAACAAAGCGGAAATACCAACAATGGTTCATAAGATCCAAAAAATGGATAAAAGCTTCAATTTGGAGCTAGATTTGCACGATCAACCAAGGATACTGTCAACGGAGATCATTCCATACACTCATTCCAATATAAAAGATTATTTGACCATCCCCGTCAAAAGGAAGAAACTCCAAATCAGGAAGATATCGATCAGGCTAAAAATATGCCTCCTGTCTAAGTTAAACCAAAAGTTAATCTCAAAACCGAACCCAATTTAAACACAAAAACTAATGCTCCCTTCCCTTTTAGTTTGAAATATTCATCACAACATATACACGGAAGTAGTACCTCAATGGCTTCCCTTGGGGTAAATTCATATCAGTCAGTGGCCTCGAAATCGACCCAAAATAATACGATCATCCCTTCCTTTCTTTCAGTGACCGAAATTAAAGAGAAGATGGAGCAATTTCGAACTTTCAAATCTTTCAAATCATCGAATAATCTCCAGCACACCCCAGAACCAATCCATAAGTTTGGTAATGTTATCAGTCCTTAAAAAATATGATGATATTCTAACTGTCTTGATAACTCCCTATACGTGCATACAATATCACCAATTAAGTACTCACTACAATTAATGTATTTCACTTTTTAAACTTGAAATTTTGCAATATTTTCTTAGCTCGCTTTATTACGTTTTCCTCGAATAGATCCACAACTTCACTACTTTTGAAGTCCGGACTTATGATGTAGCTCCAAGTTATATAGATATTCAAAAATTATCGAAACATAGGGAGAAGCTCATCCACACAGAGCTTATAAATTGATAGTTCCATCTGCTATTACTCCTCATCTTGGGTTAAACCAGAAAGGAAAATTTGAGTCTACATCCAAAGGGCTTTGGAGTTCTACTCCAAGAGATTACTTGAATATTTTTTTTAAGCAAAATGATCTATTGTAAAGATTTTGATGGGGTATTGAACTTCTGCTTGGAATAAATTGAAACAAATAAGGGATAAATCCTCTTGCTATTTACTTAAAAATGAAATTCTCCATCCCATTTTTAAATCGTTTTCACGTTTTTATTTAACTCTCTTTGACTATCGATAAAATTGCTGATGCCTATCGTGGGGATTGAGAGGCTGTTATGCTAGTAGTTCTGCTGGAAGAATTTCTCTCTTTTTCCTCTTGGGATTATCTTCTTCAAAATATTCTGATTAAAACTACGAAAGGAAAGGTGACCTTGGTTTTGATTACTAATCTTTCATGACTGTATATAACAAACTAATTAGTAAAATATATTTAAATTTCAAAATAGATAAATTATTTGGGACATAATAACTGCAGTTGATGTTTCATGGCTGCAAAAGTTCTTTATGATTTTATTGTATAATTACGATAATCCAATTCTTTTCATCTTTTATCATTTATCATTTATCATTTTCTTTTGATCATTTCTCTTTGATCAATTAATAAAATTCCTTGCTTTAAAACATTCATCAAACTATTTTTCGAATCTGTTGTGATACGTTTAGTCGGTTTTTTATGTGTTCTGATTGCCAAATATCCAATTAATTTTTTTCAACAATTATCTTGAATAACAAAACAATTTTTTACTAAAATCAAAATTTTCAGTTTTGATTGGGCTTTTCCTTCTCCAGATTAAGATTCCAGAGTCATAACTATATTCTTTTAAAATTAGCCGCAAAAATGAGTGCTATATCATCTATATAACTGAGATTAAAATGGTATTTGCAAAAATCAACTTTACTTGTATATTTTAAGATATTGTAAAGCTCTAAGTCAATGGATCGTTATAGAGTGCGGTGTCAAGTCATAGTTTCTTAATTATTAATCCCCTACTTATCATTGGCTAAATGAAAAACAAATCTCAACATTTTTTAAATGAAAAAAATCTTTAAAATTTACTTTCCACATTAAATCATTAATAATGAAGGTCTGCGCGGTTTATCTTTAGCAATATGGCTTAATATAATGATCAAACGATAAATTATTTTTTTTCTATTATTAAGTAGCTTAGAATGTTTATATGATTACCGTGATATTGAGGATAATAATATTGAAGGATTTTTTCAAAGTCATGATTAAAATAGAATGTGGGATAATAAAGTAAGGTAAAAAGATCACAGTTGAAACTAAGTAAGATTTATTCGTCTTTTTAGATATCCACTCTCCAACTAATGTTTGAAACTGAGGATATAAGTCTTCAAACCTTCCATTCTTTTTATTTTTCTGGTTTTCAGGTAACCCTAGAGGTTGAGGTCATCAATTTGGTCGATTGCTAACTTGCTAAGGTAGTTTTTGGCCTTGCTGATCACTTGAATTTAGTATTTCTGATAAACATCAAAAAGTCCATAGCTTCTAAGTTCAATTTAGCTGACTGGGTGTTCATTCCTTTCATTGAAAATAAAATGGAGAATTTTTTTAGTCTTAACATCCATATCCAAATATCTGAGCCATATTTCCTTGGCCGCTAGCTTGAAGTCTTAATCAAGAGAGCTCAACTCAGGAACAACTATTAACCTTTTCAAGGCGTTGTTCAGATGCTTTTGATAGTTGTGGAAAGGAGAATTCTAAACCTTCTTTCCCTTTTTTTTGTTTTTTGGAGGATATTAAATCGAAGTTTTTGCCAAAGCCAAAGTGGGTGGAGATTGTGGGATTTCACACACATCTTCAGAGTATTCCCGCTCCTGGTCTGATAAGCACTTTTATGCTTCATTGAAAGTTAAAAATTGCTCAATGTACTGCATTGAGTCGGATGGGTCAATGGATTCAAGATGCTTTAGTTTTGACAAAATGGGCTTGACTTGAGATACCTGCTAGTTGCTGGCTTAAGTAAAAAAGAAAAGGTGAGGCTCAGCATCCAAAGTAGCATTTGCGCAAATAAGAGAAAAGTTCATCCTTTTTAGATGATTTTAATTAAATGATTATACGGATATCAAGCAAAGACAGGCGTTTAAAACTTTTGTATAGAGATAAATTCTCAAATTTTATCTTTGTTGCCATTTAATGGTCATTGTTCCTTTGAAGCATATTGATTGGGTATGTTTTTGTCGTATGATCATGCTGATTAGAGAAGGTTAGCAAAATCAATAATGATGAAGTTAATTTATGGCTTGGCAGTCAATTGATAAAAGAAGACTCGCCAATTGAGTAATAATGGATTTTAAGTCAAGAAAAAATATTTTTAAAACAAGACTGCTTTTAGTGGTAAAATATACAAAATTAAAGTTTCAAAAAACAGAAAATGGAAATAATGAGTCCACGAAAATCATGAACTTCTCTTCCACCTTAAGTTAACCTAAATTACTATTGTTTATTTTGGGAAGTTCACGCTGACCTTTTTTGCATTTTTAAAATTGGTATAATTTCAGTTTCAAAACAAAAATGAAAAATGATAGAAATACGAATTTAGATTCAAGATAAGGCTATGAATTTTATAACCTTTCGACTGAGATGGATGCTCTTCGATAATTTAAAGGGCTCGTCTGATTTGCATATGTTGTGAGTGAAATAAGAGGATAGTGAAAGAAGATAGACTTAACTAACGTAATTTATATTTTCTGTTTATTGAAATAAGATGTTTTAGAATTGAATGCGGCATTATCAGTAAACTTGATTGTATTGTTCGATCTAAGATAAATTATTTTTTGATTAATATTCTCCATGAAAAATAATCGGAGTTTGCAATCTCATTTTTCTAAAAAATGAAACATAATTTGATGAATGATACTTGTTAATCTGCTCTAATTAATGCAATGATATTGCTATACAAGCCTAGAGTTAATTATTTTTATAAATTTTTTCAAGGAATTTACTAAATCCAATGTTATGCTATCGATTTATTAAATTTCATTGATTTTCGATTTTACAAATAGACACCATTATGTAAACAGTACCGCCAGGTCAGCACACTTAATCAACAAATTAATACAATAATAAACTAGTTCTTGAAGAATTAGAGATAGAACCCAAAGTTATTTGGAAGGAGGAGTGCAGAATTTGTCTCGAAGGCAATGATAGTGCGGACTAATTTTTAGTAAATTCTTGTGCCTGCGCTGGTAGTCTGCAGTATGTGCATGAGAGTTGTTTGACTTCCTGGATAACCAAGCAATTTGAATCATAATAGCTGAGATAGCAAATCTAAAATGGTCATCCCCCAATCTGTTAAATATGCAAACATGCTTACGCCTGCTAAATTGAAGTATAGACCAGTTGGGCTACTTGCCCAACAATACGTGAAAAAATGAAAAGAAATGTCCTTATGGCAGTAGCAACAATTGGGTTTACCCTTATAGTTATGCTAATGTTAGTGATCTCGTGCCTCTATGCCTATAACGATAGGATGAAGCCTGATTATGATATTTCATAGCCACGATTCTTTATGGTCTACTTTTCGATTATACTATCAGCTGGCAGCCTGGTCTATGGAATATAGGAGTTTATAGTGCTCTTTTTACGAAATTAAACTTTGAAAGTGATCTTTCCGCATAAATAGACTGATATTGACAGATAAAAAGATCCCCAGCCCTAAGTGTTTCACGATAGCCAAAACGGTCTCGTTATATCAAAAATTAAAGTCTGATTACTAATATTTATATTATGTCTTCCTCAAAGTGATATAATTGACAAAGTAAACTATCGTCCTTCTAATTTGAATCAATGAAAGATTAACATCAGATTTGAGATTGATTGTTTTGCATTTCACAATTTGAGACGTTATGCACTGGCACTGTGTTTTTTGTTATAACATCGCGCATTTGACCGATTTCCTGCTCAAGATTAGCGATGTTTTGATTGTACTTGCGGATGGCAGCTTCGGTTTTGTTGTACTCTTCTTGGAGGACCTCCTTTTCGGATGTAACTCCCTATAATTTTTAAGAAAGAGCCTTAGCAGTGGCTTAAAGCTGCTCTCTCCTGGTGACTAATTCCTCCAACTCGAGTTTATTCTTGAGGAGAGTATGCTGTTAAATTTCCTTTTCTCTCTTTAGCTTTTTCTTGATTTCCCTCAGTTATTCCAGCTGGTTTTCCTCTCTTTTGCATTTCGTGCTCGCCTCATTTTCAGCTTTTTGTGTCATTTCTAATTGATTTTTTAGTGTCCTTTCCATATTTTCAGCTGCCTCTCTCTGGCTGCGGATGGTGGCGTAATCTTTCTAAAGCTGATTGACCTCTCTCCTCAATTTCTGACACACAGCCTGCGTGCTATCGTGGAGAATCTTAGCCTTTGATATTTTGGCTGCGAATTCGGTTAGAATCTTCTTATCCTGCATGAATAAAATTATGAATATCAAATAAATTCATTTTGTTATGGATAAAGATATAGGATTTGTCATATTACAGCCTAACTCAATTGATTCACTTCATATTGCGGGAGAATTTTGTTTACTGCTTTTTTGAACTTTATATTAATCGAGAATATAAGAACTTATAACAGTTAGTTATTTTTGGAAATGCGAGGTCAAGTGCTTTGACATTATTGACTTCCACGGAATTGGTCCATAGTTTTCCATCCTTAAATGGAATCAACTCTAATATAATATAATTTTCATAGAGGTTTTTAAAGTTATTGAGCAATGGCTAAAACAACTAAAATATCAAAAGCTCCTAAACCGGCCAAAAAAGTTCAACGCAAATGTAATGTGCATGAATTCTCCCTTAAACCGGTTACTGACAACATGACTCACTCCATAAATCTCAACATGTCTTTCTGCCTGTCCCATGGGAAGAAGAATGCAAAAACAGAGCAGTCCAGGTGCCTGGACTATCCCTGCTTCAATTTGGACGCGAACATCGCCACACCGACTTTTGTATTAAATTCTTAAAAGGTAAATGCTGATAAACTTAGAGCTATTACAGTGAACGCAAAGGTAAAATGCTTGAGGAACATGAACAAAAAATGGTGAATTACACTGACGAAAAAAGTTCGCTGGTATATATTATTCTATTTAGAATGTACCAAAACCTCGCCCCAAAAGCAGTTACTGCAGTGTATGCCGTATCAGTTACGATGACTACCTAGATGTAACTCTTTTCTTAGTCAGCATATCAAATCCCCCAATCATCACAAAAAAATTGAACAAGCACAGTTTAATCCCCATATTCTGTAACTCACCAACAGATTTAATAAGTTAAAGGGAAGGGGAGACCATCAGCAGGATAAGAGAGGCATGGAGGGCAATACTGAGAATCAGTAGGGCACTTCTGTCGATTCAGATGACGTGCAAATCATATCTAATCCCTATAAAATAGGGAATAGATATTAAAGGCAGATGAGACCAGAACACCACCCTCAATTTCACCCTCAATTTCAACCTCCATTTCAACCTCAATTTCAACCTCAAATGATGCCTATTTCATAGATGAACCAGTTCAATTACTTCCAACCCTTCTCCTCTCTTTATCAGAATCCAATTAATCAAGTAAACCAAAACTATAATATGAACATGTTTATGAACCCCTTCTTTAATTATCGGCCATGTTAAATGTCTTCGTTCAAGCCTTGCCTGCCTCTTCCCTATTTTTCTTATCCTCAGGTGAGTCCTTTCAACCAAAATTACCCTTACTCTAAGCCCGCCTGCATTGTTATCGACGAGTGAGATTTTAATAATGATATTATTTATTCATGTAAATAAAATAACATTTTAATTGCTTTGAAGTTATTTTAAAATAATTGAACTTAATATAATCTAACAAATCTTTATACGAAACACATGCTAAAAATATTGGCTTCCTACATTAAAATAGCACATGTGGTACTCATTACCTATATCTGCACACTCATCTGTGACCCCAGCCCCAAAGTGGACTTTAATGTCTTCCTTTTGGACCTAAGTTTATCCATCCTCAATATACTTATCGGACGTAAACACTCCATGGATATCTTTCAAGTCATCCTCTCTCTCACCCTCACATATACATTCATTCCCAACAACTATACTTTCCTTTCAGGACTATATTTTCTAAAGATTATCTTTGTATATAATGCCCTCGGTGAAGCAGTCGAAGATTTGTTCGCTACCATTAATCACTCATTAGGCAGACTATTGAAGCTTCTTCTGAGTATTTTCCGATTTACTTTGGTGGAATATTTATTTTTAGGATTAGTAATGCTCGGATACAAATTATTCACCCTTGGCGATAAAGAAGGAGTGCTGCCTGAAGACTATCTCATTCTTTATAAATTGATTATCACTGCATCAACCATAGGCTATGGAGATGTTACGCCCAAGACCCGATTGCAAGTCTATTTTATTACATTTGCAATTCCTTTCCTTTGTGCCTCCTTTACAATCTACTTCAATGCTGTTATACCCATTTTTGGAGAACTCATTGATTATCTGGTCGGAAATAGCAGTTTATCGGATTCAGTATCTCCAGTTCCAAAGGGATTTTAAGCCACAATTTGGACCAAACCTGAAAGATAATCTTTCAAGACATTTGCTGAGGAAGTTGCCAAAAGAAAAGGAGAGGAAGACCTCAATAACTCCAACTTTGGGAATAACTGGATTGCTATTGCCGCAAATAATTATGAAGGGCAAATTCCGCTTATCACTCAAATATTGCAGGGAGATGAAAGTAAGGAAATCAAACTGAAAGTGAGCTCTAAGATTAGGAAGTTATACTTCCCATCTGAATGGACCATTTTGAGCGTAAATTATATGTTAGATAGGCTGGAGAAGCGTCTGATGATCTGATGATGGTGGATGAGGGATAAGTAGAAACTCCTTCTATTCAACCAAGAGGCTTCGTTTTTAACCGCGATGGCTTTGTATCAAAGGCTCCCTCGAGAGACACCATTGTTGCCCATGGATTTGTTTCTGTTTGGGCAATTAATAGGAAGGATATTTAGGAGTTAATAACCAGCTATCCCAAATTACAAAGTTCCCTGAGAGATGGACTGAAGGATACACGGCAATGATCTGAGACAAATATAATCATCATCTCTGAGTTTTATGCCATTTAACGGCCAACATTAGTATTGTAATATTTGACAAAATGTATAGGCTATTGTATTATCATGATCTGCACGAACTGAGTGAGCTACACGAACTAAGACTTAAAGGAGTTTATGAAGGAGATATTGATAGGAGAGTTCTACCATTGGAGCGTTGTAAGACAAAGAGCTGTTTGAGTTTAATGTTCTCTTTCCTTATTCTTCTGAGCTCTTAGTTGAGTTAACTGTGACTTTATTTGATTTTGGAGTATGATCTATTGAATAGCACTGATCTTTCTTTGAGTTCCTTCTGGTATTCGGTTATTTTGCGATGAAGTACTCGACTATGAACCTCGATATTTTTATATTTATCACTATGACTATCAGCTTCTTCTCTTAATTTTCTGATTTCTCCCTCCAAATGCTTCTAAATCTAACTTTTTGAGCTCTCTACTATTTTCTTGAGTTCTTCTACTTGGGCCATTAATGATATTTATCGAAAGGACATTATATCCCTGATCTATTTTGACAGTTTAATCTTGTATAACTCCTCCATTTGCTTTTCAAGCAGTAATTTATCGTAGTTGGCTGATTTAATCTCACGGACGAGTTGCTGCTAATTTTTTTTGTAAGTTTTAATATCCTAATTTTTGGCTGACAATTCTTCGTTTTTAATGCGGAGTTCTTCCTTGAGGGTGGCAATTTGGTTATCTAACTGCTTTTTGGTTACTTCATACTATTGTTTTATTTTATACTGCTATTTCTAATATTTATCCTACTTTTATTGGAGTGTTTCTTTCAAATTTTAATTTTAATTAACCAATTTAAGAATTTCGCTCTATTTTACTTACATCTCAGCCTGCAATTCTTAAATTCGCAATTTTTTTGATGTCTGACCATTCGTTACGAACAGTCCAATATACTATTTTTAGCAGCGTTGTCTTGAAATTGTAACCTCCGTGCGATCTGAACATATTTGAGGGATCACCATCCTATTTTTATTGGGAGTGAGTGCTATTTTAAGTAACAGATCTTCAGTTTTTAAAAACGTATTTGCAAATCCAGCATATTTTTTACTCTCTTCCGTGTAGGTCCGTTTCTATATGGAGCAGTTCAGCTAGTTTTCATCATTAAAACTGCTTTTATTGCTGCGACTTTGGTCATGGAAAGATTCTTTCTTCCTGGTAAAACGCTTGGAAGATGGGAAATCTACGCGTGAATCATCAAAGAAAGAAGTCATTGTCTCAGAATTGAAAATTTGCTATTGGGTACAAACATTTAGATCACTGATCATTGGTTAATTGCTGCCTAAATAAAATACCAAAGGGATTATAGTAATTATTAAACGCTAAAATCAAATAGGATAAAAATATTTTTTGTCGTAGAAGTAGAATAAGAGGCTCAAGAAATTCTTTTGATTTTTTACTTATTTCCTTGAGTGTATCATCTTGGTATTAAAAAGATCTTTTGGTATTCCAAGGGTGAGATTAAATGTTAAATTGATTCGCAAAGATTACCAAAATGAACTGTCAATTAGCTGAGAGGAAACCTCATTCTAAAATGTATTCATATTATTGATAATTAATTATGAATCATCTGGTAATTGAAGGCGGATATTTATTGATATTATTAATGCAATAGATGGAGAAAATGGAACTTATCACTCGCAAAAATGCAAGTTAATTGCTTAAGATGCATGAATAGATTAATAAACCTGGCTCGGGAGTTGTTTACTACAGTGAAGATTTATTAATTGATGAATCTGAGCAATATGTATGTGCAGTAGCTTGTTCGATTGATCATCTTAAATCAGGAGCGATCCTTACTCAAATTAATGAATCTATTTCCCTTTGCCTGTGCATAAAGTAAGACCACATTCAAAGTTTATCTGTATTTTTATCGTTTTTTGATAAAGTCATCACACCCATGCTTGAAAAATCAAATTAAATATCCAAGAGATTGAAAGTTGTGATGTTAGATATTCCAACCCATCAAAACCGTAAATAATTAGTTCTAATATTAAGATAGTTGCAGTTCAAGGCTTTTTCCATCATTCTAAATTTACTAATAGATTCTAATAATTGGCAAGAATATCAAAAGAATTTATGCTTATTTTCGTTGGAAATACTTGAACAAGAGTATGTGATGATATCTACAACTGCAGTGATTTTAAGATTACCAGACTTTGTTAAAAACAATCCCTCTGATTATTTGAAAATACTGTTAACAGTTTGGAGGAGATGTTTACCTGCAGGTCTTGGAGGAATTATTATTGAGGATTGGTTAAATCCAGACAAAAATGTTAAAAAACCTATCCTTGGAATGCACTTGATAAAAAATTTACAACTATGCTGGAAGCTTCAATTTATCACTCATCATCTCGAGAGTTGTGAATCACTTGGAGGGTAATGCCTAGGGATAGATTGATAAGACTTCTAATTTAATATGTTTTGCCAATGAAAATTTTGAACTATATTGACTGATTATCAAATAAGAAATAATTAGTATATATCATGCAATCAAAGCTTCGCAGCAAAAGAAGTGACTTGCTGAAGTAGTCCTCCCTTAATTGCAAAAATTTGAACTTGTCTCTCAACGAAATAAATCCCAGCCAATCAAAGCAAAGCTCTAAGCATCAAGATGATCTCCTTGAAAATAGCAAGTTTACTAAAAAGTTTAAAAAGAGTCTGAAACTGAGCCCCATTGTTCATTTAGATAGTGAATCCATGGAACCTGCATCATCTGCTTTGTCTGCAGTTCCCCAAATTACTGATTGTCCGAATGGCAAAAAGTCAGCAGTCGGGAATAATCTCAAACAAATTGTGAAAGCACCCAAGAGGGAGCGCAAATCGAAGAATAAGCCTTCTCAGGAAGGCAAACTTGTGAAGAATGTCAAATGTGAGAAGGAGAAAATGAGTGATATTGGCCAGTAGTAATAAACTTAAGGCAATGAATATTTTACCAAATAACTGGCAAATCATTACATATTCAGGAACGTTGAGGGGGTATTCTTAATGGATCAATAATTGGCCTTTTCTGTCATCTTTGAGCACAATCAAACTCCTACTCTTAAAAAAGTAACTTGCCGTAAATAAGACCTTCAATGGCTATAAGAAATTGACAAATAAGAATACATCTTACCTTTCTTTTTGCGCATGCTGCAACCTTCAAGATCAGGCTAAAATCGTTTATGATCATCTATCAATTACAAGTTATAATTTTGCAAATATAAATGTGATTATGACAAAGATAGGTAAGTGTTTGATAAAAAATTATATTTAATGTCTGGAGAGCAAAATCAATCGCCTATCCATAAAAAAAAGATACTCTCCTTGCAGCTACCCAAATCTCACTTCACTACGCCCAAAGCCAATAGATATTTTTAAAAGATTGTCCTCAAGAAAGGAATTCTGGCTTCTTCATGCCAATAAATAAAACCTCTTTAAAAAATACAATAAAAAAGTGTTTTACTTAATCGTAGTGCTTCCCTTTAGATTTCAAAACGATAAACTTAGATGGATAAGGGAAAGGTCGAGCCGAGAGAGAGTAAAAGCCTTCCCAAAATAAAAAATAAAAAAATGATTTAATAGGAAATAGGAAAAGAAATCATGAGTAGTGAACTCGGGTATTTAAATTTTTACTAGATTCTGCAGTTAAAAAACAAAACAAAAAATTTAACTTACAAATTAAGCAATGCGACTAGAACAAGTTCATACATTTCCGAATAGGAAGGAAATTAAATAGAAAAGCATTCTTTAAATTAAACTGAAGCAGAAAAGAACTATGATGAGTATGATAAAATTCTAATGCAAAAGTAGCCAGTAATCTATAAGCGCAAGTACTTTCGGCTCAAACACAAGGCGGAATGGGGGGTCTCAAGATGATTAATTTTTAAAAATCAATAATATTTAATTGATTAATATCAGCTGACTGTGGATAAGAATAATCATTATTATATATTAGAAGTCCAAGCTCTTTATTTGTCGAGTACCTTATGATAATGGCCATACTTTCTAAAGGGATGAAATGTTTTATTGCTGCTTGAAATCAATTGACTGCTGGGCTGTGGATTTGTATTTAAAGATAGCTTATTTATATTAGCGAAACATTCACTAAGCTTTTGGGTACTATCTTATTTTGATTGAATCATTTTAATCATTTTGCTTTGTTTTTACTCGAAATGATCATAATATTTCCAAAGCTTACTTACTGATGACCCTGTAATTCCAGAATATTTGTAATTCTATAAATTGTTCTTTATTGTGCGAATGCTAACTGGCATTGATGTTTGCCTTTCGACTTGAAGGAGTCCTTTCATTTATTTATCAATATATTTAGTGATCAACTTTTGTAAATCAGTTAGGCATTTTCTATAATTTTGAGCTGTAGTTATTAATTCCTGTGGTCTTTTATGATGGTTGATTACTTTTTTATAGAATTATTTGTAACTAATTGATAGTACCTTGGCTGAATGATGATGAATTTGCTCACAGTTTTTATCACACAAAAGACAGTAAAAAGGATAGCTCTTACATTTTGGTGATAAACACACCATAGTACTTTGATTATTATTCAAACATAAAGGAAAGGAAAATCCTTTATTTAGATGCTTCTCATACTTTTTTAAATAAGATTTTTCCTTTGTCTTGGATATTGAGGGCAGTTTAGTCGAGTAAGATATTGACTTATTTATATTTTATTATTTGTAAACTGAAATTCCGTTTAAATGTTTATCCTTTCCACTCGTTGATAATATCTTCTCTCTCCCCGGATAATGAGATTGATTACTATGGATGGTCTTGCTGTTTTTTAAATGATGTTTTTCCTTGGATTAAAAAGCTTTTTGTTTTGGTTCATTGGTGTCGATTTGTTATACTGAAGCTGCTGCTCCCATATAATTATATTAATCTAACTATCATTAATGCAATAATTTTAATAAAATATAGGATGAATTATAACATGAAAGAGGAAACTTATTTCTATATATATCCCATATTTATAGCAGTGATTTAACCAATAAATGCTCTTGATAAATGAAGAAACTCTAATATAAAGTTGGAGATGTCGTTTTTGTCAAATGCTTAAACTCTGACTATTGGCCTGCTAAGATAATTCAAAAGGTCTGCAATAATCGTTTATTTAAAGTTAAGTTCTACAATTAACAATCCTATGGATTTTCTACTTCAGATTTTATTCAGCCTTACAACTAATAGTCGATATAGATGGTAAATAATATTAATAAGCATTTAGTAGAAGAAGAAAAAAAAGAAGAAAAAGAAGAATAAAAAGAAGAAGATGAAGAAGAAGATGAAAAAAAAGAAGAAAAAGAAAATTAAAAGAAGAAATTTATGATTGCAATGCAGCGGGCTGAGAGATAGAATGATCAAATCATCAGAAGATTGTAGATTAGTCGATATTAGGAAGAAATCATCAAAATGAAAGAGAGTAATAAGTTCAAATAGAAATAAGAGACAGATAAGGAAATCATAAATAGTAAGATAAAAGATAAAAAAGGGAGAAATGATAATGGAGTCAATGAATTACTCTATTTTCTAACAAAGAATGATACTGAACCTCTTTAGGATTCTGTCAGGGAAAGACTAGTCTGGACCTACTCAAAGAAGATGTTTTCAGAAGGTATTATTAAGGAGATTAAACAATCACATTCATCTAAGAGCAACAAAAATAAATTAATCACAAAAAATCTATAGTCTCAATTGTTAAAAATTGAATAAGAGTAAGATTAAAAAATAAATTCTACTATAATGATGAAAGAGCCAGCAGTCTGCAAAATATAAGAGGAAATTTCTTAAAACTAGTTCAGTTACAATAAAGTATGTGAGCAGAAAATGCAAAAAAGGGAGGTGGTAGAGAACAAATTATAAAAATAAAATGCTGGATTGTCAAAAAGTTTGCAAGATATCAGAGACGTCAAGCAGTAATATTAAAAACATAGTCTCTCATTCGATAACTTCTTATCAGAAGTTAAGACAGAACCAATTGAGGAAGAGATATCAGTTGAAAACTATCATTATAAGACTCCGCCGCTCAAAAGAAAGAACAAATATTTGGATTTATTTTCGTTTGAGTGTAACGGAGTGCATCAGCTAAATTTATTGAGAAAAAAGTCCTAAAAAAAGCAACTTTAATTGCAATTAACTCGTCCATTGATAGATGAGGAAAAAGAGATGTTTGTCTTCATGAACAACTACACTATTTTTTTGCAGGAACTTATCCACCGCAGGAATACGAGGAGCACAATACGACGAGAAGTGATTGTTTCTGTTGTTTAAAATGCAGTGCGGCAACTATATTCAGCTGTTGATAACTTTAAGAAGATTACTGAACCACAGAAGTTTTAAGGACTGCTTGAAACACTCGAATATATTTTGTAAAATAATCTTATCTCCCTATAAGATTTGTCTCGGACTATAATCCCTAAGATAATAACATTTCTTAAGACTTTTGAATAATTGGAAGTGACCAACAAAAACATCGAATACACAATAATTGAATACATTTACTTAAAGGCAAAATATGAAGAATGGCTTTAAATTTATGAAACTAAAAGCAAAGAAGGAGTCAATGAAAACTTGAGAGAAAGAACTTTGGAGAAACTTAAGCAGGCAGAAATCAAAGGATTATGATTTAATTGGTGTCTTATTATAGATAAAAATCTTTTTAATGCTATCAATGCTAATCATTTCTGACCTATTCAATGCATAATATTATTTTAGGATTATAAAATGGGCCAAGAACAGCCTAAAACTATAAAATACCTGAATAAGAAAGATTAAAATAATAAATAAGAAAAGTAGGAGGGTCAACACATCAGTTATCACTTTATAATATAGAATTTCGCTCAAGCCAGTAGAATCCATCAGAATGGTTGGTCAAGTATTCATACGACAACAACGTCCTTTCCCTTAGTTTAGGTATTAGCAAAAATAATTTAGAGCAAAGCAACATTGGTTTATGGGGTTGTAAGATGCTTTCAAAGAGCAGATGGAATAATTTAGTCAATCTGAATTTAAGTAATTTGTTAATAAGATAGAGTAGAATAGATTAGGAAATGAAGGGATTTGTCACTTTGTGAAAGCTAATTGCAAATCGCTAAAGAATATAAATCTTCGTAATAATCTGATAACTCAATCGGAAATAGAATTACGGATCATGGTTGTTTCATGTTAACCAAAGCAAATTGGAATATTAAGCATATTTAATATGCAGAAAGAGCCGAATATGCGAAAAGAAATATTATTTCAATGGAAGGAATCAAAATAATCGAATATGCTTTCCATCACAGTTTGAAGGAGAAAGTGTCATTGACAATATACCCAAAATACATTAATTCCTTAACAAAATAAGAGGTGTGGGCTGATATTATTTCATGAGTTTAATTTAATTTATGCTTATAACTATAAGAGTGATTACTGCTAAACGATCAATCATAAAGCATTTATAACAACCAGTACTTTAGCCCCTTATTAAATAGTTGTGCCGACTACTTTAATGTAGTATTCCCCCTATTGCTGGCAGCTCACCGCTGCGGCAGGAAAACAGTTAATGTCATATCCTACATAAGACGAGTAAATACCATCTTTGTATATAATCTTTCTGCTCACAAAAATCAGAGTATCACCGCATTACTTGCAGATATAGTAGCTGAGCGTAAATCTTTTCGAGTTTGGATCATAGTGCTGGCTAATAGTTTCACCCGCCACTCTCGGAGCGTATGTACGAGTAATTCCATCTATAAGCTATGAAATTTGACCATCCGAAGGATATAAAATTTCATGCAGCTGGTCTTGAGATTGTATTTATCTAGGCAACTCCTTTTGGGATATGGGATAAATCCAACCAAACCAACTCTGTAGATTAGAATCGCACTCGTTCATCATTTCTATATTTTTCTCTCCCTCGGCGTTAATAACGTAAAATTCTGAGAGAAGTCCTCCTGTTTTAAGTCTTTTAATATCCCCTTGCCTGGCTTTCATGAATTTTTTTAAGTTGAAAGTGGGAGGGTTGTAGTAGTGATAACAAAATATTGAACTGTTTGCATATTTTCTTCCACCAGGAGGATGAGTAAATCCAGAACGGAAGTAATTCAGGTAGGTCACTGGCTCAAAGCAGATACTATGTTCTGGATCAATCTAACGAATCTAGTGAGAGATAATATCATAGGCTGGCTGAAGGTTTATCAACTCCGATAGTCCAGGGACCATCACCAGAGGGTTTCTAAAGAGATCTCCTGGCCATGGTTCGTTCATCAACTCGTAAGCTATTACATACTCGCTCCCCTTGAAAGTTTCAGCTACTTTTTTCCAATAGTTAATAAACAAATCTCGTAAACCCTCCCTGTTATTCCATATTGCTCCAAAAGCTTTATTGACAGAGTTACTCACATAGAACTCAGCCCATGGATGCTTTGCGCAGTCTTGCCAATGAGGATAACCCTTTTAGTCAAATTAAAACTTTTTTAAATTGACGGGGCGAGGGAAGTCATGATATATCTTATGAGGGATAGCCCAAATAGGCACTCCATCAGCACAAAATTTTTCGCTGAAGAGGTCCTGATGAAATTAGACTAGAGTATAAATGCCATACTTTCCAGCATCCTCAACTGTCTTACGCATATGACTGAGGTAAGCTTCGTTAAATTAGCCTTTCTGCGGCTCAACTCCAGGCCACATAACGCCCAATCTTATTCCATTGATTCCTAGCTCCTGAAAAAGTTTCATGTCTGTTTCATTGAAGGCCGTATAATAGGGTGGTACTTTGGAGACAAGGTTAAGCCCATGAAAAATCAATTCTGCGCCTTTATCATCGATAATTCGACCCTTTCTTACATGTATAGCGGTCCATGTAAGTTGTAGCAGTAATAACGCTAATATGAAAGTCTTGCTCATCATAAGCATTATTTGTTATAAATAATCTCCATTGTAATAGATCAAATCTGTTTACTACATTATTTATTTTAATGAACAATAGTACCTACTTGGATGAAAATTAGAAGCTACTGGTCGAGGCCTTTAAATTGCAGAACGAATAAGCCTATGATGAGGCACTTTAGTATAAAGTAGCCAATGCAGGAAATTACAAACCGCGGGAGAGAGTCTCATCCGTATTATCGAGAAGATCCAGTCGAGTTCCTAGTTCTACATGCGTCATATGCAGCTGATGAAAGAGGAACGGGATCTCGTCTCTGAGAAGGACTATAAAGAATTTCTTTCTAAAAATGAGAAGATCCTTTCTCGCAATTTTTAGAAGAATGCCTACCTTGCTTTACTCATGCAAGAAATGGAAGAAAAAGAGACACAAACCACAGCCAGGAAATGGACGCCCAAGGAGGAATAACTACTCAAGAATATGGCCAAAACCAACTGTCCTTTCGAAGAAATATAGCGCCAATTCTCCAAACACAAGCGGGAAGACCTAAGGAAAAAGTACGAGGCCGTGATTGGTTCGTTAAACAAAGAAAGTGAGAACTAAAAAATGAGTGAGTGATTCAAACAGTCATGAGATTTGCTTTTGAAAGTATTATTGCTTGTTCTTGAAATTATAATTCAATAACTCCATGCAAAAAATTCACCGTCGCAAGAATGAAGATATTATCAAATAATTCCAGTGTACCTAAGGATGTGGTAAGGCTTACGGCTCTTATGCTGCCCTTTACACTCACATCAAAACAAAGCATACGAACGTCAAACCTCCTGAAATGAAGTCGGGTCCTCTCAAACCGAAGCCCCCAAGTCGTAAGCACAAGGAAAAAATTGATGTGGATAGATAATCGCAAAGGATAGACGAGATATACGACTGTAAGACCTGTCGTAAGACTGAGTGTACGTGTTCAGACTAAATTAACCCAGATGAATTAGACCGTACCATTGCAATAATGTCGGATCAAGCCTTCATAAAATTTGTAAATTGTGTGGGTCAGTTGACTTTGGACTAAAAATTCAGCTGGGTGCGTAACACTGAAGATGATTTTAATTTTATGGATCGGGATACGCTCAGAGAAATGGTGGATGAGTTTAATACAAAGTATTTGGGAGAAGACCAGAATCATATTGGCCTAACAACTAAGTGCATGGATTTTCTCAGCTTCTCATCACGTTTCTGGGAGAAGAAGTACATTTACGAATTGTATATGGGCATCTTCTCAGCAATCAGCAAAGATAGCCTTCAGGAATTATAGGATTTCCTCAAAAATACGGGGTTGTAAAATATTAAGAGAGTGCAGCACATTCGAAGCAATGAGTGGAAATAATTTGTTGATTTAATTAAGGCCCTTTGAATGCATACAATCAATCTCATTATGTTTTTGATAAAAATCACGAATTCATTACTTTTAACTCGCCCTCGTTGAATTTACGAGAGTTGAACGCCTGAAGATTGGACATGCGGCTGTTCCTGAAAGCCACCATTTTTGAGTTCCTTCTTGTCAGAATTTATTTCATGAGCTTGTTTTATCGAAACTGCTACTGCTCAGAAACAAACTTAATTCTTTATGGCATCTTTATTCCCTTAGGCATGGGAGGCAGCTGTTTGTTCCCTCCATCAGTTTTTGTTTTCTCAACTTTCATCATCTATACCCTCCTAATTTAGTCTTTCTTTCGTTTCTCTTCAAGCTCATAGTACATTTTTTCAGTCGTAAAGATATACAATACGCTCTTAAAAAGCCGTTTTCCAATCTCATCAGAAGAACTTTTATTTGGATCTTCGCAATAAAAGACAGCACAGTCATTATAGCTTTTCTCTAGTTTTTTGCAGCTGTCTTCCAAAGCAACACACTTATTTTTAATCTAAGGCAATATCTTTTGGCAGCATTGATCAATTTTATCCTTTGGATTGCTAGAGTTCTTGCTTTTTAATGCTTTTTAAAGAGCAGTGGAGCATTTCTTCAAGTCTGCTAGCTAAACTTTGATCTGTGAGACGGACAGTTTGGAAATTATCTGAATCATTTAGACCTGCTCCTTCTAAAAAATAGGATACTTATTTTTTTTCCATACTTCCTTTACGACATAGAATCCAGCGTTCATTTTGCCATCGCTTGATCGTACCTATTCCATTCGTTAAATTGTATCAAGTTTAAAGCCCCAAGCTCCTCCTTTTAGCCCTGTACCATTCAGATAGTTACCGAGTGCTAGTGCTGTTTATAGGACATTATGTAGCTTAGTATTCGATTTCAAAGAATCAAATGCTTTAGTAAGGTCTTCTATCTTCTTTTGTATTTCCAAATAAATCTCTTCCTTGATTCTAGAGAACAGCATAGCTTTGATTCTATTTGAATACTCCGGAATTGAAGTAATCTCTTTAATAAATTGCTCGGGTTTGGCCAAATCAGAGACATTTCCCTCATAAGATTTAACCATTGTTTCTTCTTATTAGGTCGGCAATATTTTCTGAATAGACTCGAGGACACTGGTGGCTGCATATTGACCACCACATTCAGTAAGGGTCTGAATGATAGCCCCCTCAGGCAATTTCAATTTAGCAAGCACAATCTACAAGTTTCGTTGCCTATCTGGGCCAATCAACTTGATCAATTCCTTCTTTTTGACTTCAAGTCCACTGTTTTTAGACTATGCTGCTTTCGTAGGCGATTATTTAGGGACTATTTTTCCAAAATAATTGATAAGCTAATCTTAGTTTAACTTTAGCTTTGTATCATCCAACTTCGACCATATAGTATTTGCAATTTTTTAATAATCTAATACTGTGTAATTACAAGCTTTCAGTGCCACCTTTGTCTTTACTTTCTATTTTAATTTGGCAACAGGAGGTGAATTTAATTTTGGTTGACCAGGAAGTGGAGGAAGACCTGGCAGCCCTGGCAGCCCTGGTAATTGAGGTAGAGGAGGTAACGACAAGAGACCAATTGGAGGGGGTGGTGGTAAATTTGAATTTCCAAGTATGAAAGGAGGTGGAGGTGGTAGAATACAGCCTGAAAGGGCAGCATCTAAGGAGGGTGGAGGTGGTAAAATGGCGCCAGATAAAACAGCATTTAATGGAGGTGGAGGTGGCAAAATAGTACCTTGCGTCGAGCCAGTCAATTTTTCAGTTTTCAAAGTCATAATCTCCTTCTTTAAATTATGAATTTAGTCTTCCTTCTGGTCAAGCTGTTTCTTCAAAGTCTAAATGTCAACGCCTATCCTCATTGTTTTGATCTCTTCTACAAGAAAATGCTCTAATTTCTTCCACTAGATCTTCTAAAAATATTGTATAATTTTAAGGCAGGCCAGCATAGTCTCTTCGCAGGTGTTCTTTATGCAGCTTCCCCTGATTCTTTTCATGTACTCTTCCATGGTAAGTTCGTATTTTTTCATTTGTTAGATTTAATGTGCTATGGATTGAGATAATCCACCATCCTATGTATCGTTCACAATGGCCGTGTATTTATAGAAATGCTGGATTTCAGAGAAGGTGTCAAGGACAAACCGATTAAATGTTTTTTTATCAGTTTAAGCCAAGTATGTTACTATATAACTACCATCGAGCACTTCTTCTTCGCTTATGTCGTTTCCTCCGTTTTAGGCATTATCAAAGTTGACGTAGAGATGCTACTGTAATACCTATAGAGTCATGCTACCTCTGTGCAGAGTTAATCCCCCCAGATCCTATTTTTCTTGACCTCTCACTGCGAATTTATAAATCTTCTGATTGATCTAAATGAATGTGCAATCCTCTAGTTTATAGAAATTTTCCTCGAGTTTGGTCTTGATGTCTTCCATCAACAGTTAATATTTAATACTGCGGAGATTTTCTTCGAAACTCTTCTTCTCCTATTCATCAACAATAGAGATTAGAGTCTCATTGATGAAGCGCAAATTATAGTAGCACATCATAATGTTATCAGTATTGTAGATCGTAGAGCCAAAAGGTTCCAAATAAGATTTTTTACTGCTTTAGGTAGTTTATCCACGAAAGATTTATAAGCACTCGATGAGACTACGGCTGCATTCAGCTTTCCAGGCATAGTCTTGCAACATTACTAGCACGTAGGCTGATACAGCCACGTTGATGGGATGATAGGCTCGTAGCAGAACAACTCCATAATCTGGAATACAAGCCACTGCATTGAAGTAATCTTTGGAGTTACGATCAGACAGTCCCTTGAGAAATTTCAATATGTCGATCTGATTTTGGAAGATAGTTTTAGTTCCCTTTTGATTGGCTGCAATGGCATTATCAAGCATGGCTACCATTCTCTTAACTCCATCAATTTTGATAAATTAAATATCAGCGTTTCTGAATATTTTAAATGATACCTTTCTGATATGTACCCATCAAGACTAGTCACGCTCATCTTCAGTGAGTTTTTACTACTCTCAAGATTAGTCATTTGATCCTCCAGCTACAATTTTCGGTGATTCTAGAAGTCCCTAAAGTATCCCTCGTTACCACTGTCAGTTCTTCTGAATTTTTTTAACTAATATTTTTCTTTGTATTCCTGAATTTTTTTGGTGTGTTGTATCATGAATCGATATTTATACTTAGCATTAAAGTCTTTAATAAGTTCTTCTTGTTCCACATTAAGGTTTATTTCCTTCAAACATTGCTCGAATTAATTGTCCACTATTTTATGTAAAAACTACCTTGAGTCTCATTTTCTGGACAAAGGGGAAATCTATTTTTGCCCTTGAGGTCATAGTAGAGATATTCTACTGGAATTTTGTCTTTGGTGACGTATTTGATTTTGGTGGATCCAACAGCGTTGCTCCCCATTTATAATAAATGATAATTGTATGTAAGCTAGAAAGAAATAAATCATATAAATTTACAAGAGTAAAAATATTATTGAACTTTTTAATGGAAGGAAATGAAAGTTAATATAGTTGTAGCACAATCAAGCTCGTAGTCTTTTGATTGCTTCTTTCACATCACTGTCCTTGTCATCTTTCAATTTCTACAGCTGCTTTTACACAGCTGTTCCATTAAGTTTGTTGCTTATCTTTAGGAGTTGAATGGTCTTCACTCTAACATTGGCCACCTTGTCTGCAAGACAGCAGATAATAGCATTTTGATAGACTTCCCTCACAGTCTTATCAGAAACATAGGGTAGAGTTTTCTAAATCAATATTGAAGTACTTATATGATGTCTAACAGATTTTGCCTTTTTATGTAGTTTGCATTATCCTTCATTGCGAAAATTCTGGGTATTATATTCTGTTCACACCACTCTTTTCCGTTTTTAGCAACAATATCAACTATAAACTGGTTAACTTTAAGCCTGACTGCGTCGATCCGGTCGTCTGTTAGACCAAATAAAACTTTCAGCACGTTGTCATTTAGATACGACTGGTTTACAAGAAATCCTCTCAGGATTTAGATGATTTGGCATTTATTGCGCCAGTTGTCATTACCTAATTGAGCTAGCAATGGCTTTATTATCTTGTCCTCCAGCATCTCTCGCCCCATTCGAGACGACAGGTAATCAAAACTCTTGACCACTCCTAAAGAGATCTAGCTATTTGGATCCTTTATGAAAGTAAATATTATAGGAAGAAGACAGTCATTCATGAGATCTGCGCTCACTACTCCACACAGAGGAACAATATTCTTGGACAGTTCCACTTTTACATAGTCAACAGCATCAGCAGCCAATTTCTTTATTAATGGAATCAACTTTGTCTTCATCTATTCATCATTTAAGTATTTAGCCACCGCTGATAGAGCTCTGCAGGCTGCAGTTCTGAGTTCAGGCTCAGAAGATATCAGAAATTTGAGAATGATAGGTTCAAATATGAGTTTGAAGTGTGGTTTGGTGATTTTGGCTGAGATAACATCTACGATATCGCAAATTTTAATGTTGATGCGCCACGAGTTGACCACTGACATGTTTTTAAATTTGGTGAGACAAGAGTTGGTGCTAACGTCATAGTAATCCACCAAAGCTGGCATTGCAAATATCTTTGCAAGGTCATCGCCCTAGCTGTATATATTTTACAATATCTTGCCACATTCTTCCTTTATCTTCAAGTTTCTTAGAACATCCTACATCTTGAAAAATATACCTGTAAGTACTTTCCAGCAATAATTTTCAGCTGTAAGTTATCATTGCTAACCAATCCTCCGTACAATTCCATTAAAGTTGGTTCAAATCCTTCCAATTGAGGAAGAAGACCTGCAATCAACTGTGCGCCACATTCTTTAGCCAGATTCATGTCTGTCTTCATCAATTTTTTGATAGTATCCAAAGCTAGATCCTTGTTGCCTGTGAGGATGCGTTTCATGAGAGCGGTGGCCCTAAAGGCTGGCTTTTTTTAATCAGTCTTGCAAAAGGACACCAACAAAGGAATGAGGCATTTCTACTGTTCTGGTCCACCCACGCAACTAGTGAAATTCTAAAGCTGTGATAATAGTTCCATGACAACATTCTCGTCATCTTCTATGAATTCTAAGTAATGATGGGGGTACATGCTAAGAATGCAATGAGTTCTGCTCTAACTCTAGTGGGGCCAATGGCGACTGCTATTTACTTGAGGTCTGCCAGTGCAGCTATGCGCTTTTTGGGATCTTCATTGCATAGATCATCCAGTGAGGTTGACAAATCCGATTTCTTTTTGCCACTCATAATCTTCTATTAGAATTATAAATATTAATTGTAAATGGAATATTCGCATCAATATTAATGATGAAAGCTGATACAAAATTATTCCTTCCATTACATGTGGGCTTGCCACTCTAATCATCTTACAATATCAACAATAATTCGACTCAATCAAAGTCTGGATTTAAATATACTCCCCTCATTGGCCTAATAGCAGGTCAAGCAGGAAACCATTTTTATTACGAGATTTCTGATTTCTTCCTTATAATTTATAATAAATTTCTTTGATCAATGAATAGGATTAATATTGGATCAAACAATTATATCTTTTCGCTTTTGAGAATGAGTATAGCCGCATATTCAATTAATAAAAGTATGGTTCCTTTGCTAAACATTTGCTGAATTTGCTATTGTATTATTATAATGTGTCTAGGCTAAGCTGTACAGCCTCCAACTGAGAAGTCTCGTCGGTATGTGCTCATAATTCGCCTTCTAATGATCTTGCAGGTGGTGGTAGTAGTTCTAAACTTCGTGGCATCTACTGATTTTCTGCGAGAAGCCATCTTCGGTATCTTCTTCCTGTTTGTGTTGTACGTTATGCAGCATGAACTCAGTTACCAAGTGATTATGATAGACATCTTCATCAGCATTTACTTCTCTATGTACTTCCTCATCTTCTTTTTGACCCCTATTCAGAATAACACTGACTTCACAACCTTCTCCAATATGCAAATATTCTAATTTTCTGACGCAATTTTCAGTTTTGTCTACTACACAATCTGCCTTATATTTTTCCTGTATCCCTACCGGGAGTTTAAGGTTATAGCTTATAACCAGAATCCTAGACTCAGGGATTATTTCCAGTATGGCCTTCACGAATAATCTCCGCAAAGAGAAAATGAAAATGCAAAAGAAGTTGCTTTCAATTTGAACTACGGGAATATAGCTCTATAAAACCTGAAACCCAATAGCAATGACAAAAACTTTGAGGTGGAGAAGGGCAAGGGACTGCGCATATGATTATTTATCAGTATTGTATTACAGTAAGCAGTCAATGATAATCAATTGGAGATGAGTTCTAATCAATTGAGACATAGGTTAATTAACTTTTTCACTAAATATTAGGATCATAAATCAGCTACACAGTTCGATACTGCAGTCGGGCAGCATTGAAGCAAAAACATAGTAATGTTCTTTTTTGTTAAACCGCTCTGAAAGCTTAGTTTAAACCTATTGGTTCTAACAAACCCAAGTCATCATCTTTTTGCTGTTGTCAATCCTTATGATTAGTTCCGTTGGATAATCCACATTTATGAAATCTATTTTCGGCAAATCTCCATTCCAATCCAGCACAGAAGTCAATAAAGTTTTATTTCCACCAGACAAGTTACAGCAAATAGTCTCAGGACTATATCGGTCACTGTCTCTTTAGTTCTTTCGAGTTTGAAGGATAAATCCGATGCATATCGCCGAGCTAATTTGATGAATTTTAAATTTGATTTAAAAAGTTTTTGATTTTGCTTGGTTAATAAAATGTTTGGTTGTGATCTGAGCCCATTCTATGTGATTATTAATGGCCTTTAAAGTGGCCTTATTGCCTTCTATCAAAAATCTGTTAGCGTAAGGAGTGGTTAAATCCCAAAGGGAATCCTCTAATATAGTGTTTATTACTATATAAAAATAAAAATACATAGTAACTTACTGCATGAAAGGTCGATTTTTGACAAACCTTTATTGCAATAAAGTTGAATGGCAGAGAGTGTCATTTCCTTTTACCATTTCAAGATGTTTGCTAAAACTTAGGAGTCAATGACTCTGGCGGCATTGGATGCTTATTCATTTTGGTGATTCTTTCTATTCCTAAGTCCTCCTTTGTGAATGGCAACTGCCACTAATTTGTTTTATCTTTTCACGAACACTGGACTGCCAGACATTCCGCCCACAGTGCTTAAATGATGAATCATGACTCCGTTTTAAACTTTTTTCATCCCAATCTCGAAAGCCCCCTGCTGGCATACTGGCTCTCCCTCCAAGCCCTTATGAACTGAATTTCCAGGATATCCATAAACGCCAATTTCCTCATCTTGATAGGTATAGTTGGGTAGAATTTCAATGTATTGATTGCGAGGCACTGGTTTTTTAAGTTTGATCAAAGCGTAGTCGTACTTCGAAGAGTATTAGCTAAAAGCACAATGATTAAAAAATGTATCGTATCTAAAGTCACTAACTTCGTATTTTTTGACGAGATTGATTTGACCTGGATAAAATCTTATCGGCTTATTTCTGTTGACTTGTGTTAAAAAATGAGCAGCCGTCAGGACTAAATCTTTTCCAATCAGAAAACCTGTTCCTTTGAGAAGATTGGATTCATTATCCTAAGACAATAGTAAGCCAATGTTTAAATGAGGATCATTTTCCAATTATGGAGGGACGATGTTCCTTCTAGATCTATTATTTAACTCGATTTCGTTAATGTATTCATCTTCATAAGAACTCTCACTGCCAGAAAAATATTACTCTTACATGCTGTTATTTATACTTTTTAATCAGGATATATTATTGCAATTTTATAGTCACTATGGTTTAAATTATTCTTAATGATACATGCCATAAAGATCACACACAGCTATGATGTTCGCACAAAGTATCAATATAATCTATCGACCACATAATTGAAGAATTATTGGGAAATCTCTATCCAGCCTGGTGAATGATATTGCTAATTTTTATTATTATTTCAGGATTGCCAATAAGCACGAGCTTAAATATCCGCACTAATTCTTAACTAATGGCCTCATTCTAGGTAGATTCAAGCACCAACAGCATGCGTCCTGCCATATGGCTCTAATAGAAAGCATATGATTCTATCCTTTGGCCTTCCAACGCTGAGTAAATTATATTATAGCAAAGAAGTTGTATCTTAGGCGTGCAAAAAGACATGTTTTTCGTACCAATTTCATATTGCCTATCTTATAACTCTCGAATTAAGGGAATTACTTTTTCATCGAATATAATATGAGGCATTGTGAAAAGACTAGCCTTAATGAACTACAATGTCCTATAGGCAAAAACTTTATCGTTGACTTGAAAGAAAATATCAATTAATCGAGGAATTATCGTTGATTTAGTGATAAATTTACCTGTGTCTTCGGGAAACATCAAGATTAGAAAATTAAAACAGTGCATTGCTTTTTTTAGCAAATCGAAATCCTCAAGGGGGAGGTTTAGAACTAACTGGCAAAGAGGCTTTTGGAATGTTTTGAAGGAATTATTGGGCCGAGCTTTATCAAGAGTGCGGTACACAACTCCCACCAACGTTTAAAGATGCCTTTTTGTTGCATGCTCAACAGTAAAAAGGTCAGATAATTTTTCAGCCAAAGCATTTTCACTCACAACTCTATCTCTCCAGTGAGGAAAATCCTACGCTGCGTTGTGAATCAGAGACAGGCAGTTTTAGATGGTCAAAATATCAGCGTTTTACAGCAACATCATCAAGTTGTAGGTGAGTTGTTCATTTGGTGGAGCAGAAGGAGTGCAGAAAAGATTAGCCATGACGAAAGAGGCATAGAACTGTTCATCCATATTAAGATAATCCTCATCCATGAATTTAGCTAGTAGATCCTAGAAATGAGCTTATTTGAGGATTTTGATAGCATCGTATTTTTGTGAAAATCTTGCGGCCCTGACAAGATCCACAAGAGTCATATTGTCAGCACTCTTTTTGAGAAAGGATTAATCTTCATCCTCCATTTTTTCTGATGCTAACAGAGATTGTAGTACTATGATACGCTTTTCATCCAGGAGAGCTTTTTTACAATGATTACGAATCTAAATATGAAAATTGGATAGTTTGGCTTTGAAGTCCATGCAATAAGTGCTATTTTTTATTATTACGATTAAATTTCATACGAAATATCAGAGATAAATATAAGACTCCAAAAAATATAGAATGTAAAGATGATAAAAATAATTGCTGCAACTATAGCTAAATTATGATGAATGCTACCTAATTGCTACATTTGGCTTGATATAAGATATGAGTTTAAAGTAAAAAGTTTTGAAACTTGATATCTTCAAGAAGGTTCCACAAGAAATGTCACTGGCAACGAGCAGGGGAGGATTTATTTCCATATTAACCGCAATCGCCATTATATACTTTGCTGGCATTTAAATATTCAGCTTCCTCAACCCTGAACTCGAGGCAGCAGTCATCTTCGAACTACCAATCACGCGCAAATAAATGACGTACTATATATGCCAGCTAGGGTTCATCTCAGTATTGTGTTTCCTAATTTCCCTTGCTAAATTCTGTCTTTGGATTTGCAGGATGAAATGCTGACCCATAATCCTAACATTGGGTCAATTGGAAAATACAGATTGGATAAAAATAAAAATCCTTTAGATAATGGCGAACCTTATGAACTTTTTCGAGAGCCTAATGAGCAAAAACAATTCTTAAATGCAAAGTTTGCCTTTTAAAACGAATATGGTTGCCATATTGTTGGATAATTCAAGGTTAAGGAAGTTCCTGGTAATTTCCATATAAGCAGTCATGCATACAATGGCATATACACTCGGTTGATTAATGAAGGAGTAATAAAGTCGATTGACATTAGTCACGAGATCAAGCACCTCTTTTTTGGCGATATGAGTTCAATTGAGAATTTATCTAAAAATCATCCTTAATCAGTGCTTAATCCCTTAAGCAGTCAAAAAAAGAAATACAGCAAGAGTGACGGGCCTGCATATATTAGCCATTATCACTTAGATATTGTTCCAACCCTTTATTGGAATCTTCTGTGGTTTGATTCAAATGCTTATCAGTACACGTATAACCACAATACGTTTATAACAAAGCTGATGCCTTCTGTATACTTTAAATATCAAATCGGAGGGATCAAAATAGCTGTGGGCCCAAACAAAAACGATAATGTCAGCTATTTTTTGATCAAGCTCTGCGCCATTGTTGGAGGCATTTATGCTCTAGCGACCTTCCTTGATAACGCTTTGGATACAATTATTGATGATAGAAGAAAGCAATACGAACTCATTAGTTGATTACATGAAAAAATTAATTGCTATTAAAAGATCATTTATCTGCATTGAATTAAAGAATAATGAAATAATTATGTACACTTATCAATGCTTCTACTTTAGTAGATATTTGTATATAGTTAGGCATTATTAGTGGTCTTTCTTCACCTGCTCGCATACCTACTATGACTTCGAACGATCATTGCGGCACTCGATCACCTGCCTATATACTTCGCGACATCCAGTCCGTAACACTTTTTCCTTAACGCTAAAGTTATCCTCCTTTCCAGCTCTGTACCAGGGTTACCCTTGTAAGTCAGAACTCATTATTATTAATTTTGATGGTAAATTTAACCTTAAATCAATAATAAATGTCATAATCTAACATACAAGTCTCACTAATAAAACTAACTTTATCAAAACGAAGATTAAATCCAAATGGGCTCCATTATTTGCAAATATTTTTATTAACTAAATTTCAAAAATGGGGCATCTTATTTCTTTGAAAACCAACATAATTCATTTAAAAATGTCCAGAAACAGCATTACTCGATTGTATATCTTTATAAGGTTTTATAATACAACGTGTCATGATTAAAATGCTTCAGTAGGCGGATCGCCCCGCTTTTCTGACATTTGTGGGAACAGCATTAATTAAATTCGCCACTGGCATTATTGGAATATGGGGAGCTATCAACATCTATTTCTTCTCATATCTTCATAACCATGGCTTCACAATTACTCCTCTCACCAACTCAATAATTATGCTTTGCTCGATAATCCCTGCCTCTTTCACAGTACTTATGTCGACCCGCCTCGCAAAGCGTTTTGGCTACAAGCGTGTTGTACGTGTGAGCTCCTTCATCTTTGCTTTTGCTCCGTTCATGATTAATTTCAGTATGAATCTTATAACTATGGGTCTATGCTATATCCTTATTCCAGTTTCATGCTTTGCTATCAGTTCAATACCCATCCTCAATTGTCTTTGGTCCCAATTTCCCAATGATTTAAACAAAATATCAGGACTTGCAGTCCTATTTTTTGCTGTTGGAATGATAGTATGGAACCTGATATTTTTACGTTTTACCAATCCTGGAAATTAGGTCGCTGAAATTGATTCACAAAATCAGGCCTTTTTCCCTGAGAATATATCAGAAAACATCTTTAGATCATCAAATATAATGTTTGCTATGAGTGGAGCTTGCTTTATTATTGGATCTTTTTTAATTTCAAAGAAAGGCGATAATGACGCATCACCTGCTAATCAACTTGCTGAATAATCTCCTCCACCACCAGAAAAAGATGAAAAAGATTTTGTACAAATAAGCGAAACAAGCGGAGAAGATATTGCTCCAAAATTAAAATCCTCTTCTTAAAAATAGTTAAAATTAAAATAATCTCTAAGGGATAAAAAATTTATAATTTTATGGACAATTTCCCTACTGTAGCCAATGTACCTAATATATATGGTTTTATACATGAAGCTAACTTTTATGCCTATCATAAATGACGATCATTATTTGGCCTACTGCTCGGTCCTAGTGACAGTGTCAGCTATAATAGGAGCTCCTTTCTGGGGTGCTATGGGTGATAAAAAGGGGTTTAAGACAACATTGCTGATAGTTGTTGTATGTGATCTTGTAAGTAAAATAATTGGTTTGTTTTGTCAATAAAAGTGGAACCTTATTATTGTGTACTTCATGCTTGGATTTAACGACAAGGGAATACTCACAATTATTGGACCTGGCTTAATTTAAATATTTGGACTCTAGCTGGCCACAGAACTGATACCATATAAGGGAATTTCAATGTTTTTGGCCTACGTAACTGTGCCATTGTTTCAAATTATCTTATCATCTATGTTTCCATATCAAGCGATTCTGACTCTTTTTGTTGGAACTAGCTTCATAGCTGTGGCCTTGGCCTATCATTTTTATGCTAAGATATAATACAAAGCATGTACAGATCATCTGGCTCAGTAAAATTGTCAAAAACTGTAGTAAGATAAAAATATCGAACTGTTTATACCATGATATTCTACTTGGTCGTTATCATTGTAAACAATAAACTATTTATTAATGCTGATTATTGCTGCGATATTATCAAAAGATAATTACAGATAACGACAAATCAAATATAAAATATTTGTATTTAAAAATAATAACCCTTTTATTATCATTAAGTTTCACTCCGTCAATATCATTTGATTCTTTGGCTTTTGCTTGTTAAGGCCCTCAAGTAATATGCAAGCTTTACATATTTTGTTGCTTGTCATAAATCCACATTTTTAACATTTCTGTTTGGTCACTGGCTTCTTATTCTAAGTTATTTTAATGCATTCAGCAGAATAAATTATATCAATGATAGACTGAGGTCTTGTTATCTACATTTGCTTTATCAATTCACGCACATGTCCGCGATAGGCGAAAGGGCTATAAATACATTCAGTTGAAAAATAATCTAATTTTTTGTGATAAGCATATAGTACTATTTCCTTTTCATATGCGTATTTTAAAGGTTTTACTCGTGGAAGGGAGAGAGGGTCATCCTCTTCACCTGAAATGGCGTTGACGCATATTCCCAATCTGTTGAGATCTCCTCTAAGCATATTCATCAAAACTGTTTCAGCAATATCGTCAGCATTGTGACCAGTAGCGACTTTGTTGCAGCCAAGTTTGATAGCACCACGTTATAATGCCTGTCGCCTCAATACACCACAATAAGTGCAGTTATTTGTTTGTCCAATAGCTTGCACTATTAGATCCATTGACCATCCATACAGTTCCTTGTAAGATAATATCTAAAGAGGAAGTCCTTATATTTGCTGATTCCTTTTCACAGCCTCCAGTGAATCATCTCTATATCCTTTGATCCCTTCATCTATGGCAAGCATAAATAACTAAACTCCATATTTATACTGTTTGTTGAGCTTGTTGAGTACATGCACTAATACTGTTGAATCTTTCCCCCCGCTAGATCCAATTGCTATTTTATCACCAGATTTAAAAAGATCAAACTTGATGATTGTCTCGTGAATTTACGTTTCAAAGCAAATGAAGAAGCAATCTTGACAAATGGGTTGCTGATTCTTTGGTCTTTTTATCAACGCCTTGTTAACTTTGCATGTAGTACAGACAAATTTTGACATGTTGATATTTCTTTTATAACTATACTGCTAATATATTAGGCACAAAGAATATTTAATTGATGGGAGCGCAGAGATAATTAATAATGGGTTTGGCTGTCAAGATTACAAAATAGTTCATTATATTTCTAAAATACAGAAAACAGTATAAATCAAAATTTAAGGGAAATTGGCTTAGCTTCAAATAATTTAAGTTTGATTGTCATTTCATCCATGCCAATTATAGGAACAAATAAATTGTGAATTTAGGTTCAATTTAATTTTATCAATCTTAGTATGTAGCCGAACATTAGGGAATACTACTAATTGGACGAAAACTAACATATCGGAGAGTAAATATTCAGCAACGCAGAGGCAGTTTTGCTATAGTGGTACGTGGACGCGAGATTAAAACAGGCAAGGTGGTGGCAGTCAAGATAATTAAAAAGTACATCCGCTATTATCAAAGACAGAAGATGAATGAATAATAAGAGATTCTCCTTGAACGGGAAATTCATATCATGAGAAATATCAATCACCCCAACATTGTCTAATTTTATGAATGCTTCAGTGACGCCAAACACATTTATCTGGTTTTGGAATATTTATCTGGAGGATAACTTTACTAAGAGATATGTGAAAAGGAAGTATATACAGAGGAAGAAGCGAGGAGAGTCATCAGTCCTATTATTGATGCCATCCGTTATTTGCATTAGTGTGGAATTGTCCATCGCGACTTGAAGGTTACAATGCCTTAACTCAGCCATAAAATTGTGTTTTCTCTTCGAGAAATCAAGATAGAGTGATAAAACTTATTGATTTTGGAGTTTCGCAGATAATTCCCAATGATACTCATCTTATGTCTTCAGCAGTGGGAACTCCACTATACATGGCCCCATAAATTTTATCCGGGAAAAAATACGATGTGGAAGTTGATTGGTGGTCCATTGGAGTAATGCTTTATGTACTACTGTGCGGTTATCCTCCATTCTAATCTTAAAATGAAGTTGATCTAAAAAATTAAATTCTAAATATTGGAATAAAATTTGATCCATAAGACTGGAATAAAGTTTCTGAAGATGGGCAGAACCTTGTGAAGAAATTGTTAACAGTGGATCAGTCGAAACGAATTCGCGCTGATGATATAATAAATCATGCCTGGATGGTGAGTGAGGCGCAGACATAAAATTTGCATTCTGTCCAGGATAATATTAAAAAGTTCAAGAGCAAACTGCGGCAAGTACGTCATGCCATTCGTGCGGTGAGGATTATGCAAAGTGGGAGAAAACATTGATTCATTTATCTGTAATTTAAATATAATTTTTAATGAAAAGAAAATCCTTTTTGCTATTTTAAAAGGCTTACATAATAACAATAATTTCTTTTCCTTTCCTTTTGGAAATTGTGTTTATTTAATAGTTGAAAATTTTCCCCATATCTTTTGTTGGGGTTTCCTTGCTTATAGCCAAGATCTTGATTTCTAAGATAATTCCATTTTTTCGAATAACGATTCATTGCATAATAATATTAAGATGAATATCTCCGAACTGGGATAAGTTTGTTAGAACTTAGAAATATTTATCTCACTTAAAAATCAGCATTTCATCATCCAGGCGTGGATGGAACTTAAAAAAATTAGTAAACGCGTTGCCAGTTTCTATTCAAGTCAAGCGAGAAGCTATGCGAGTAGTTATATATCTTCAGTTGATAGGCAATAACTCAGATAGAAGGCTTCATCGCATCAGTATGGCAATTTTTATTCACAAAAAAATAGTGCCGCCAATTTACATGCAGATCATCACCGATAGATTAATTTTTATGATGATAATCGAAAAGGAGAAATGTTTAGAAGTTTTAATAAAAATTCATTTGAAGAGCCCTAATGTTCAATTGAGAAACGAGCAAACGGCTATTAGAAAGAGAAACCCTTCAATTTAATGGAGGATGAAAGATAATTAGAAGATAGTGATGAATTCGAAGATGTAGTATTAGATCGATTGAGCAAACTTTAGGAAAATATTAATAAAATGATGATATAAAGGAGGAAGAAGGATTAAAGTAGAGGATATATTGGCGCTCCAATCAGTTCTAATACTAATCAAAGAACAACAAGAGGAGCACGACCTCCCTATCAAAAGGCAAAACACATATAAGATAATGTTTATAAAATAAAATCACCACAAATTTATGACTAAACTAATTCATTGCGCTACTAATTATCTAAAAGTAGACCAGTAGCAGATACAAGTTTCGATAAATCTGCACAATCATAGAATAGCAATAAAGGAATAAAATATTTAACAGATAGGAAGCAGGATTAAAAGATAAATATAAACAAAATTAAGCAAATGATGCGGAATAATTACTTAGAAGAGAAATATTCTATTGAAGAGGATTCTTATAATTACCAGAAAACAAGGTATTAACCTGAACAGCAAAGCAACAGATCAAAATATTCCTTCCAGAATGCCAATATACAGGATAACAAGTATATCAAAAATGTAAATGGGAGAATTATCAATAATACCAGATAAAATTATAAAACTAATATGATTGTTAACCGCTATCAAAAAATAAATAATGACCCAAATTAAGTCAAAATGGCTTCAAGTCGCTAATAAATAAAATCGTCAGTTTAAATTAGTAGAAAACCACCAATGATACCCAGTTATCCTTATCATGGATCTTTTAAGATATAAAAAAACAGTGTTAAGGCAACCTTGAATAAGGGCTACTTGAAACCACCTCAATTCTAAAAATCGTCGTATTCGGGTTCGAATGTATCTCAAGCTTCTTATAACAATTCTAAAGTGAACAACTATACGTCGTACTACTGAAAGTATAATTGCTTCTAGATTGATAAATATTTTTCCTATTTGAATCAAATAAGGTTAGATTTAAAATATAAATACTATCTATTTTAAACCTCTACTATTCTCATCGTATAAATATTTAGTAAGAAATGGATTAAATTATTGAGTTATGTTATAAATTTATTGTGATTTGTAAAGTAGATCTTCATATTCTATGAAGATATTGTGAATGTTTGCAATTCAAATTTAAGTTACAAATCATAAATCATAAAATCATGCTTTTATTAATTATATTTTTTGAGTCAGATCTTTACAAATATTCAATTGTTTCAACTGGGAGAGGAATTATTAGTTCAAGCAGTTACTATTAAATTTTATTAGTTCTCTTTGTTTTGGGGCATTAGACGAAAATTTAACATCCAAATCATTCTCTTTTTCAGGAATATATTCGTTTTCAAAATTAATTTGCTATAAATTTCTCCAATTTCCTCGAGCCAAACTTTGAACTCCCAAAATGTTAATAAAATTATACTGCAAGTTTAAAACTTTAAGTTTATCCCAGTAACCTTTAGATAAGGCCCTCATTCCTTAACTCGTAATGCAATTACTTTATAAATTTAAGTTTTAAAGATTGGCCCAAGGCATATGAACAATCACACTCAAAGTTCCATTACCAATATTGGTTGATTTGAGATTGACAAATATTAGATTTTCCCATTGGTTGAGCTTTATATCATTAAAAAAATGCCATCCTAATAAATTGTATGCAATTTATAGTTTTTTTAACTTTTTCCAGATACATTGGGCTAAAATTTACCCATTCTCACCATTGAAATTATTATTGCTTAAATCAATTTATAAAAGTTATTTCCAGTTGCCTTTCTTAAGGAAATTAAATATTTTAATAGTCAAGTGGTTACGGCAAAGTCCCAATTTTTATAGATTGCTCCAATTGCCCTGAGAAATCATTATAAAAGATTAATCTCCAAGATTGCAACTGTTTATATTAAGATACGTGATTTGATGTATTTTAAGTGAGGCCTTGCTTAGATATTTAGCAACTTTGTTGTTCATTATTCCAAATTACCGAGCAGGAGTAGTTTCAGGGAAAAAGAAAAGTTTATGTTTTCCTTATTCGATGATCCGCGAGATGTACTTGTAAGAATGGGAGATTTTGTTTTATCGAGAAGGTACATGCAAAGACATTGAATATATATTAGTGTTAGTGTTAACAGGTCCTTGAAAATTTAGATTCAATTGCGATATAATTATATTTATAAACTTCGAACAATTTTAAATTATTTTTTAAAATTAATAAATTTTCCTTGATCAAATATCAAAGTTAGATCTTTCAATAAATTTGTTTAAAAGAGTATTTTATTATATCTACATAAGAGACAAATCATGCACTCCTGAGGATATAAATATTGCCACTGGCTCCACCAATAGCGATAAACAGCCCATCATTACCTGATACAGCACAAGTTAACGCTTTCTCATCAGGCAATTTATCCTTGTTCAAAAAGGCGAAATCATTGAAGTAATTACCAATGCGTTTTTGCTGCAAGATATCGTAAAGAGTAAATTGTTTTTGGGTAGTTGTAATAAAAAGATGTTAGTTATCCAATTCAATATTAGTAATTATTCCGTTGTTGGAGTCGACTGAATAACTACCAATGTTTTGTCCGCTTACATCCACGATTCTAATTTCTGTTTCAGCTGAAATGATAACGTTGTTTTGAATAAAATGCATACGAATGATCTTTTGACTATTCATGTTGAGCGTGAACAGTATTTCCTTCTCTTCGATGTTTAAGCAAAGAACATTGCCCTCTATATCACCTAATGCAACGATACTCTCCTCTGAGTTAACAGCAAGTGATGTAATTTGATTCTCATGATCATAAAAATGTTATTCATTGTCAAGAACGCTACCAACATATCTGAACATCTTAATGGAGCAATCCCAAGAAGCTGAAATTATTGTTTTGCGATGTGGCATGAAGACTAAATCGATGATAGAGTTGTCATGGGCAGGGAAAGGCTTCGATTTACTACCATATACAATGTTAAACAAATAGATATTGTTATCCCATGCTCCTATCTTAATAATAGAACTAGTACTGCAAAAGTTTAATCATTTTTTAGCATAGCAATGCAGCTTAGGTTGAATTCACATATTTTAAATGATTTCGTGCAACTTTTCTAGAAAACATCAAATATTTTGAGAAATCCATCTTGGCTTATTGTCAACAGGGTATTCGGTTTGCTGCGAAGATGTAAAGCTCTGTTAATTTGACTATATCATCAATATGTTACCTTTTATGGGCTTTGGAAATTTCAGTTAGCTTGATTTAGCTTTCTTTCCCCATGCTCAGGATAGTTTTGACTTTGGGTTTGCCTAAAGAGTACAATCCAGATGATTAAATATTTTTAACTGGCGCAATCTTAATGGGGAGACTTTTAAAATATTCTTGCTTAGTTTATTCCTCTTACTCCTCTTCCTCTTCACCTTTTGAAAAAACATCTGAGAAAATAGGTTGACTGGAACTTCGAGAAGGATGAGGAATTTTAAATATCTGCTTAGGGCATTGTCCAAATTCATTAATTTGGCATTTAATTCCCATTTTCTAGATCGGATCTTTGATGCTCTCAATATCAATCATACCTTCGTATGTAAAAGGATGAAAAAGATTATATGCCTTGATAGCTTCCTGCCCTCGTTGTTTGTAACCAAAAATAAGGTCAATCCATTTATGTAAATTTTCGGATACATACTCAGATTATAATGCTTCTCGATTCATTTTCAAAAAGATTTCGGGGTCTTCTTTAGCCCACTTTGGGATTTTAACATCTCCCACTTTCTTTTTATTCTGTCTCACCCCCAGATCTAAATTTTGATAATTTTTCAGAAATGAACTATCATTTTGATAAAATTCTGGTATTAATTCTTTCAGTGAAGTAGGATTTTCCATTACATTATGCCAATCGTCCTTGATGCTTTTGAAAAGACGGTCTGGCTTGTCAAATCTTCCACTCTGCAACTTCAGCATATATTCTGGCTTTTTACGCAACAAATAACCAATTACATATCCTGGAGTAGAATAATGACTTCCATACATGAATTTTGGAGGTTACATCCCATCATATCTCTAAAGTAGCGACTGCAATCTTTATTCATTGATAGCTCCAATGGGTTTAGCTAAATCTCTAAAGGCTTTAGGATTATTTAAATCCAGTACCTCGCTTTCGTAATCGGAAATAACCCAAGGATAAATAGGGTACTGGGATAAATCAGAGAAAGATCGATTACTCGCCTCATTGAGATGCATCAAATATTCATAATTAGTGATCTGCTTCATTTGCCATTGCAAAGTCATATTTTCGAGTTGATCTATCCTAAAACAATGCGTCGGAACTCTTTTCGAAAGAATGCTATAAATTTTGTTGCGATAGGCCTAAGTTTCAAATGTATAGTAATAACTTCGATCTGTAATGATTTCTAATCCAATCTACTTTATTGAAGAATTACTTCTCGTAGTTAGTATCTCTTCTTAAACAATCTTTCTATCTTAGAAATTTCTATCTTTTATACAGTGTTGCCAGCCAAGTTATGGAAGGGTTCAAAGTACACCTTTTCATCAGTGATAAAAATGTATCCATAAATATGATTTAAAGGCAAAACTCTGCGAGTGAGTATGCTGGAATCCTCGAGCATAGGTTTTTCAGAGACGCTTTCGATTTTACTCATATTAAATGACTTCTTGTTGAACTTCTCGATAATCATATGATAAATGCTTTCTTCCATGTAGTAGTTGTTCTTTTTCTTGTTGTTATCATATAAAAAGATAATCCATTCCTGAAGATTCTTTACGTTTTCGTAGGAAGGAGAGATGGCTTATTTAAAATAAAAATACTGATTAAGTCTGACAGATCCTCATAAATTTTAAAAGGCTCTGGTGGGCTATTGCCAATTACCTTAATGGTAGTAATTCTGCTGATATTGAATTTAAAGGAATCAGTACCTGAATAAGAAAAGCGATACTAAAAGTGGGTAGCGTCTTCATGGACTCAAATTTTAGTTTCACTAAAGGAATATTTTTATTGTCCGATTCGTAAACCATAGTTTTGGAGCAAAGATAGAATTTGCCCTTATCCCGAACTTTGTTTTCGTTAGAGTTATAATCATAGAAAGTACACTCTCCATAGAAATCTTGAATATAGATTTCATTTTCCTCCAAGTGGTAGAGAGTAAATCGTTTTGTATTGGTCGGAGATATGAACATGACAATATAAGTTGATTATAAATATATCAGCCATAATCCGGCTTAATAATTTATGATGATACACAATATTGTTGTAGAATTTCGGTAGCATTGATTTCTTGTTGGATAATGCCCGTTCTCAGTATTTAACCGATACAGATCAAATGAGTTTCCTATCTTTGAAAGTTCTCTTGAGCTCACGATAGAACAATATATTTACCACAATGATGGATAGTAAGCCAATAATGGCGAATCCAATCATTTTGGTAGACATTAGATTGGTTAAACCCTCGGTTGTAGCCCTCAGTCCTTCCATTCTATCTAAACTTTAAAAGAGTTTGATTTTTTGATTCTCGAGCCATCCTAACTCTCTTTCCAGATTTTCGCTGTCTGATTTGTTTGGGAGCATTTAAAATTCCATGAGTTCAAGTCCCGATTGGATGCTAATGCTGAGCTTTATCCTGGCGCTGTCGATATTACGGACACAGAATGAATATGTTGACTCAGCAGGAGCTAACTTATGAATACTAATATTGTCAGTTTGCGTTTTAGATTGCTTGTAAATGACTGAGTTCCATTTGCCATCGATCATATTACTGACTTACACTTCATACCTGCCTTCTCCTTTGGGTATAACATCGATTGAGTATTTTTGCTGGGATTCTATCTCACTCAAAAACTACGTAATATCTCATAGAAGCACTGCCTATCGTAGGAGGCAAGGTCGAGAGTAAGTTTAGTGGCTGAGATAACAGCAACACAGCATAGAAATGCAAGAAGATGGCTGCCCATTGGATAATAATGTTAAAATATCCAAAACATAAAACGTGTAAGTAAAATAGCACATAATCAGCAATAACATTAATAATACAAA